>WNFP01000069.1_pt1 | contig 169939 bp, 151 predicted proteins | sample 5400201 | NCBI WGS metagenome assembly WNFP01 (sample SAMN13153355, study PRJNA577476) | soil metagenome | isolation source: 115 cm saprolite under Madrone tree | place: USA:California | collected 2016-06-14
GACGCGCGTGCTCTCAAAAGAGTTCGGCCCCAGAAAAATCCGCGTTAACGCTCTCAATCCCGGTGGAACCGAAACGGAGGGTGCGCACGCGGCGGGCGTCATGGGAACGGAGTCTAAGAAGCAGATAATCGCGAGTACGCCGCTGGGCCGCGTCGGCCAACCCGAGGACATCGCGCGGGTGGCCGTATTTCTTGCCTCGGATGATGCGGGCTGGCTCACGGGAGAAATCATCTTCGCGAACGGCGGCAACAAGTAAAGCGACTTCAGGAGAACAACACCATGCGCGCTTACCTGGTAAGCATTGGACCTATCGATACTGATGGAACATAAGGATACGCCGCATGAATGACGCCATCACCAGCACTGAAATCGTTATCGACGGCGGAACCGTCCCGACAGTCTGAGCCCGCCGACAGGGCTCTTGACACTTCACTGAGTTGACAACGCGGGCTAGGCCCAGGGGTTTCCATGGGAATTTCGGTAATCGATTAACAAAGAAGGAGAACGATCATGTCCGCATACGTTGTCTTCACGAGAACTAAAACCATCGATCAAAAAGAGCTCGAAAAATATCGGACTGGAATCAAAGCAACGATGACCATCCTGTCGAAGTGCTCGTAGCCGATGGAAAGCACGAAGTCCTTGAAGGTGATCCGATTGAGGGAAAGGTCATTGTGAAATTCCCGAGCGTAAAAGCCGCAAAAGACTGGATTTACAGCGAGGCCTGCCAAAACGTCGCCAGGCACCGCAAACACGGGGCGATCTATCACGGACTCATTGTTGAAGGTGTCAGCTAACGGAGAAGAAATTCATGCCCAATGACGCCATCATCCCCTTCATCCTCGCCGTCCCGCAGGCGGACCTCGAGGACCTCAACCGCCGCATCGACCAGACCCGCTGGCCGGACGCGGAGACAGTCGGCGACTGGACCCAGGTCGCCCCGCTCGCCAAAGTCAAGGCGCTGATCGATCACTGGCGTCACCGCTACGACTGGCTGCCGCTGATCATCACCCACGGCCGTCCCGGTTCAGGATTTAGCAGGGCCCTGATCGGGGCTGTGAAAGTTAAACGAAAAGAGGAAAGCCATGATTGACCATATTTATCTCCCCGTCTCTGACCTGAAACGGTCGAGCGAATTTTACAAGAAGATGCTTGAGCCGCTTGGCATCGACATGCCCTACAAGTTCGATCAACTGCTCGGTTTCGCGATCAATAGCAACCCGGGTTTCTGGCTAAAGAATGGTGAAGTCGCCAAAGACCTCTACGTCGCATTCACCGCCAGGAGCGCGGACGCTGTCAGGGCCAGCTACAAGGCGGCGATAGACGCGGGAGCAACTTCAAACAAGGAGCCGAGCCTTCGGCCCGAATGGCGTGCCGACTACTTCGCGGCAAACATCGGCGACCCGGACGGATACAACATCGAGATTGCCTATAAGCCCTGGCTCTACAAATAAAAGGTACGAGCCATCTCCCATCTGAGGCCAGCCGCCATAATCCGTCATTGGCATTCCGCTACGGATCAGGCTTCGGAACCCGCGTTACGCGCGCTTATGTAGCGCCGTGATTTGTTCGACGTTGATTTATTCGCTGGATGAGTAACGTAATGCCCGGTGATTTCGAAAGAAACTGCACCGACAGGTACAGATATTGTGAACCGCAACCAACCAAGTGCAAAGGAGCACAGCAATGCAAGGACTCAAAGGAAAGATAGCCGTCATCACCGGGGGCAGCAGCGGAATTGGTCTCGCCACCGCCAAACGCTTCGTGAAGGAAGGCGCCTATGTCTTTATTACCGGCCGCCGGCAAGCCGAACTGGACAAAGCCGCGGCTGAAATCGGCGCAAACGTCACCGCCGTGCAAGGGGACGTTGCGAACCCAAATGACCTTGACCGGCTCTATCAAACGGTCGCGGCCAAAAAGGGCAAGCTGGATATCCTGTTTGCGAATGCCGGAATTGCGGCGCCGGTTCCTACTCCCGACGTTACGACCGAGCACTACGACAAAACATTCGGCGTAAATGTCCGGGGCGTTTTCTTTACCGTGCAGAAGGCCCTTCCTCTGATGAAGGACGGCGGTTCGATCATCGTCAACGGCTCCGGCGCCTGGCAGAAAGGTATTCCGATGTATTCGACGTACAGCGCCACGAAGGCGGCCCTGCGCTCGTTTGTCCGCACGTGGACCGCTGAGTTAGCCGGTAAGGGCATACGCGCCAACATGGTCAGCCCAGGCCCGGTGGAAACGCCCCTTCTCGAAGCCCAGTTCGGCCCGAACGTCGGCGCAATGAAGGACCGGTTCATAGCCATGACGCCAATGCAGCGGATTGGACGGCCCGAAGAGATTGCCTCGGCCGTCCTGTTCCTGGCGTCCGACGAAAGCAGCTTTATCACGGGCATCGATCTGCCAGTCGACGGCGGTACTGTAGCTTTGTAACGATGACCGAACTCACGAAAATGTAAGTGGAGCCGACTACTGCATGAGTCGGCTCCACTCACGAGGATCCAGGCGACGATAGGCGGTGCCCGGTGCCAGATTCGCGGCGAACGAACTATGAAAACAGATTTTTGAGAATAAAGAGCGCGTTTGCCGGGCGCTCCGCCAGTCGCCGCATGAAATATGGATACCATTCCGTGCCAAACGGAATGTAGACGCGGCACTTCCAGCCATCTTTGATCAGTTTTTGCTGCAGATCGCGGCGGATTCCATACAGCATCTGGAATTCAAAGGCTGAGGGCCGTATCCGCTCGGCCTGGGCAAACTCAATAGCGTTGCGGATCATATTTTCATCGTGCGTGGCGAGTCCGTGATAGATGCCGCTCTTGAGCAGCAGCTTCATCAGTTTGACGTAGTTCGCGTCCACGTCGGCTTTGTCAGGAAACGCGATTTCCGCCGGCTCTTTATACGCGCCTTTGCAAAGTCGTATTCGAATGCCCTCTGCCGTAAGCTGTTCCACATCGGCCTCGCTGCGGCGAAGGTACGATTGAATCACCGCGCCCACGTGACCGGAAAACTCAGGGCGCTGGTGCAGCCGGCGCACAAAGTCCAGCGTGCGCTGCGTATAGGCCGAGCCTTCCATGTCCACGCGTACGAAATTATCGATCCGCGACGCGTGCTCTACCAGGCTGGAAGCGATCTCATAGGCCAGGTTCTCGTCCACGTCCAGCCCCATGTGCGTGAGCTTGAGGCTGACGTTGGTGTTGAGTCCCTGAGCATATATCTGGTCCAGCATCTGGTGATAAAGCTGAGCGCTGTGCCGGGCTTCATCTGTATTGGTGACATTCTCGCCGAGGTTATCCACGCTCACGCTCAGGCCAGCCTGATTCATGGCGCGTGCGGCGCTCAGCGCGTTGGCAATTTCCGTGCCGGCGACAAACCGGCGGGAAACACGCCGGCCAACCCAGGTCTTTTCCGCGGCAGAACGGATCGACCTGCTTTCAGAAAGGGAAATAAATGCGGCTCTTAGCACAATGATCCCGAAGCAGAATATTGAAGCAGTTTGAACATTAGGACTTGCTAAGTTTTAGCACATTTTGGCGCATCTGGAGCGTGTTGCATTAAATTTTCCGGAAAAACGAAAGTAATTTCAGGAAATTATCGCCCATGCTCTTCCAGAAATTTCTCGACTTCGATAGCGGCGGCGCAGCCTGTACCCGCGGCGGTAATTGCCTGGCGATAACGGCGGTCCTGAACGTCACCGCTCGCAAACACCCCAGGGACGTTGGTAAAGACATAATCGCGCGTCTTCAGGTAGCCATCCTGGTCCATATCGAGCTGGCCCTTGAACATTGTGGCGTTGGGCTCGTGTCCGATGCCCAGAAACATGGCGCTGGTGGGGAGATCCCACACTTTTTCGGTCTTTAAGTTGCGCAGTTTCAGGCCGGTAACTTCTTTTTGGGTAACATCATGCACTTCTTCCACAACTGTATCGAGAAGAAATTCGATCTTTTCATGCTTGCGCGCCCGGTCCAGCATGATTTTGGAAGCGCGGAAGTGATCGCGGCGATGAATCAGGGTGACCATGCTGGCAAAGCGGGTGAGGAACAGAGCTTCTTCCATGGCAGAATCGCCGCCGCCTATCACGGTGATAGGTTTGCCCTTGAAGAAGAAGCCGTCGCAGGTAGCGCAGGAAGAGACGCCGTGCCCGATCAGTGCTTGCTCGCTGGGCAGTCCCAGCCAGCGGGCCGAAGCGCCACTGGCAATGATAAGGGTCCAGGTTTCTACCGTCTTCGCGCCGAAATTGAGTTTAAATGGGCGCTGCGTGAGGTCTGCACTCACCAGATGGCCTCGCATGTACTCCGCGCCAAAGCGCTCCGCCTGCTTACGCATGTTGTCAATGAGTTCCGGTCCCTGAATGCCCTCGGGGAAGCCCGGAAAATTTTCCACCAGCGTCGTCATGGAGAGCTGGCCGCCAGGCTCATGGCCCTCCACCACCAGCGGTTTCAGATTGGCGCGCGCTGCATAGATAGCGGCCGTCAGCCCGGAGCATCCGGTGCCAAGAATCACGGTATCGCGAACAGAGTTTTCCATGGGTTCCTTATAGATTCATTTCAAGCGGTTTGGTTTCAGTGCTGCTTCTGGCCGTGTGGCGCGGGCTGGCCTGGGCTACTGGTATTTTTGCGGTTGCCGCCAAGCCACGCGATATCCGAATGGAATGTGGTGCGCAGGCCCAGCACCCGCCGGTACTGGGTCATCAGTTCGGAAGCCCGCTGAAACAGCGTTTCGTATGCGCTCTGGTCGGCGCCTTCGCAGCGCGCCAGAACCACGGAGCTTTTGCCCAGCCGCTCAATGCGCACGCGAGAGGCCGGAGTGTCCGTGGTGACAATCGCCACCGGCGAGGCAGCGCTGGACGAGACGCGGTCCTCAATGGAGATTTCATAGAACTCTTTGGTATCGCGCATGCGCAGGACCAGAGTTTCAATCGTATTGGCTTCATCCGTGCTTATGGAGTACTGCGCCGTTACCATGGGCGATTGCGCGCTGAAATCGCGGCGCAGCCGGACAAACTTTGCCGGCGGCGAATCCCTGGGCGTAGTTCGCCCGCGCGAAACCTCAAAATCTTCAATAAATACCGGTTTGCCGCCGCTTTTGGCCAGTGCGTCTTTCAATACTGCCTGATCTTCCGCGGAGGGCGTACAGACGTTAAGATAGTTCAGCCGCACCTGCGGCTTCTGCTGCAATGGTGGCGCAGGCTCCTGCTGGGCGGCGGCCACGCCACCTGCCAGGCACATGACAATGATTAAGTGACGCAACACCCCACGGATTGTAGCTTTTTTCTTTTCTCCGGCAAAGCGCGCGGCTCCTGCCTGCGTCCCAATACCTGGAACATTCAGACATTTCCCCACAGAATAGCCGGGCCGCATTGCTCGCTTTAAGATTGTTCCGCCAGCCAGCATCATTTTGCTGCTCTCGAACCAGAGCCTACGTACTGATCCACCCATGCATTGACAGTTTTGTACCAGAGCTGGCTGTTTTGCGGCTTCAGCACCCAGTGGCCTTCATCGGGGAAATAGAGCATCTTGGATGGAACCTTCAGCCGCTGCAGCGAGGTAAAGAGCTGGAACCCCTCGGACACGTCCAGCCGGTAATCCAGCTGCCCGTGCACCACCAGAGTTGGCGTTTTGAACTGCGGGGCCAAAAGATGCGGTGACCATTTACGGTACGCCTCGCGATTGCTCCACGGAAGTCCCTTGAATTCCCATTCGTTGAACCACAGCTCTTCCGTGCTGCCGTAAGCGGATTCGGTATTGAACATTCCATCGTGCGAGACAAGGCACTTGAAATGGTTGGGATGGCCCAAAATCCAGTTGATCATGTACCCGCCATAGCTTGCGCCCAGAGCGCACTCGCGGTCTTTGTCGATAAAGGAATACGTCTTCTCGGCGTAGTCCAGGCCATTCATGAGGTCTACAAACGGCTTGCCGCCCCAGTCCCCGTTGATGCCGTCAATAAAGGCCTGACCGTATCCGGTCGAGCCGCGCGGATTGATCATCACGACCACATATCCGTTGGCAGCCAGCAGTTCGGAGTTCCAGCGGAACGACCATTCATTACCCCACTGCCCCTGCGGACCTCCGTGGATCAAAAACTTCATGGGATATTTCTTTTGCGGATCAAATGCCGGAGGCTTGATCAGAAAGCCCTGGACTCTTGTTCCCGTAGCGCCGGTAAACCAGAAACTTTCAACCGGCTGCATCGCCACCTGGGACAGAACGGCATCGTTCAAATGTGTGATTTGGACTGGGTTCAGGGCATCGGCTACGTCCGCTTTGTAAACTTCATTCGGCGCACGCGCGGACATGCGGGTGAAGACCAGGGTTTTTCCATCCGGAGTCAAAGCCAGTTCATCATTCGCGCCGCGGGACAGCTCACGAGGCAAGCCTGCCTTGCCGGCTTCCAGCCGGTAGATGGGGATCTCGCCCTTGTCTTCCGAGGTGAAATAAATAAACTTCGAATCCGGCGACCAGGCTGTCGCCTCCACCCAGCGGTCAAACTGCTCGGTCACATTGCGCAGCTGCCCGGTTTGGCGTTCGTACATCACCAGCCGGAAGCGGTCACTCTCATAACCGGGCCGCTCCTGCATGCGCCAGGCAAGCCATTTTCCATCGGGCGAATAGAGCGGCGTGGAATCACTCCCCGGACTGGTTGAAAGCTTTTTTGGTGTGCCGCCGGTAATCGGAACAATAAAAATCTCGTTATTGGTGCTGGTGGCCTCGACTTCATCCACATTGCTGGTGAAAGCCACTTCCCGTCCGTCTGGTGAAATCGCGTAGTTGTCCTGTCCACCCAGGCTGAAGGGCGGCACGTCATGATCGCCGGGCGTAAGGTCTTTCGGAGCGCCGCCTTCGGCTGGGACCACAAAAAGGTGCGAACGCTTGAAGCTGGTGTAATGGTTCCAGTGCCGGTAGAAGAGCCGGGTGAAAACCATCGCCTTTACCTTTGAATTGGCGCGCTCCTGATCGCGGGCCTTATTGCAGGCGTCATCGCAGTTAGGGTCGGGATAAACCTCGGAGACGAACAGAACATTGCGGCCATCCGGCGACCACAGTGCGCCATCGGCTTCGGTGGAAATCGATGTAATCCTTATGGGATCGCCGGTTGGCACACCGGAGGCAGAATCAAAGTCGCTCACCCAGATTTGCGAGCTGCCGCTGCGCGGACTGGTAAAGAGGAACTTTTTGCCGTCGGGGGAAAATCGTCCCCGGTCCTCGCCCGTAGGGCTAAAGGTAATTTGGCGCGCCTCGCCGCCGGCCAGCGGGATTATCCACAAATGCGGCGTCTTTCTGTTTGCCGCCAGGTCCACGTCCACGGCGGAGAACAGCACCCAGCGGCCATCGGGCGAGATTGCCGGCCCGCTGATGCGCTTCAGCTTCATCATGTCTTCGAAGGTAAACGGGTGTTTACCGGACGTGGTCTGGGCATGAGGCTCCAGCAGGGTTCCCGCAGCCAGCACAAATGCGATAACGAATGTTGCTGTACGTATAAAAGCGCGCAATGGTGTCTCCTCGGCGAGCACGCCAGTCTATCTGTTTTTACCCCTCTCAGGCCAGTGGACCGGTTGCGGGAAGAGGCGCGGCCAGTAACTCTGCCGGTTTTTTGCATCTAAATATGCGAGAATTTCAAAGATAGTTATGAATAAACCATTGTCACGCTGGGCCGTCGTTTGCCTTTTCGCACTCATTTCTTCCGCTGCGGCGTTCGCGGACACCAACTGCGAGGAAGGCAACACTCCCCTGAACTCCGCGCAGCCTTCGGGCATCACCCCACAGGAGATCATCCAGAAATTCGCCGCCCGCGAAGCCATTTTCAGACAGGCGCGCAACAATTACACCTACACTCAGGACATCACCGTCCAAACTCTGGACGGCAGCACCGTGGATGGTGAATTCCGCCAGGTCTGGGACATAACCTATGACGACAAGGGTGGCCGCGTCGAAAACGTGACCTTCTCGCCCCAGGACACGCTGCAGCGAATCTCTATGACCCGCGAAGATCTGGACGATTTTCGCAACCGCCTGCCCTTCGTGCTGACCACGGACGAGCTGCCGCTTTACTCAGTCCTTTATGCCGGGCTGCAGCACGTGGACGAAATCGACACCTATGTCTTTGACATTGCGCCCAGGAGCATGGAGAAAGGCCGCCGCTATTTCCAGGGACGCATCTGGGTGGACAATCACGATTTCCAGATCGTAAAGACCTGCGGCCGAAACGTGCCCGACGTCCATGCCACGACAAAGAAAAAGAACGTGCAGGAAAACCTGACGCCCAGCTTCGTGACCTACCGCGAACAAATCGACGGCCAGTACTGGTTTCCCACCTACACCCGCGCCGATGACGTGCTGCACTTCACCGGCAATGACGTTCATGTAAGGGAAATCATCAAGTACACGCATTACAAGCGGTTCGGCTCCAAAACCCGAATCATCTTCAAAGGTGTGGCCCCCGACCAGCCGGAGCAGAAGCCGGAGCAGAAACCGCAGGACAAGAAGCCGCCAAACTAATGTAGGGACGTTTTTTTCCTGGCGACAACTGGGTGTGGGGTGCCCTACCCTTTCGCTGGGTTTGTGCGAAAGGGTGGGATCCGTGCGAGGGAAGAAAAGGGCTTATGCCGCCGCGGCCGGCGTCATCGAGCGTCGCGCCGCCTGGTGGATAAATTTCTTCATCACGTTGGCCCACATTACCTTTTTGCGTACCGCGCTCTCCTTCACGTTGCGTCCCTGGGCAAACATGCCCAGCAGCGCCTTCATCTTCAGCACGCGAAGCACGCCTGCATCGGCAGGAGTTACGCCATAAGCATCCAGAAAGCTTTCCTGTATCTGGCTGGTGATGCCGCGGTTGCAGAATGGATACTTCTCCAGAGCCTCCACCGAAGCCAGAAACAGGGCCAGGTCTTCCAGCGAATTGGCGCGGCGCTTCATGCGGGCAAAATCGCAAAAGCCTACGCCTTCCTCGGTAACCACGATGTTGAGCGGGGTAAAGTCGTCGAGCACGGCGGAGCTGGGAAACGTTTTGCGGATTCGGCCCAGCACGCCTTTGGCGCCGGAGAGAATATAGCGGACCGAGGCATCGTCCAGCCCTTCGTGGCGGCAGCTTTCGCATAGCTGTTCAAGACTGGTAATCAGCGCCTGGCCGTCAAAAGGTTCGGGCAGGTCCTGTGTGGCCTTGTGAAATCCGCGCAGCCACTCACCCGCCCGCCGCGCCACCAGAGCAATACTGCCGTTGTTGGCAAAGCCCGGAAGCAACGCCGCTTTCATGATGATGGATTGCAGCGGCAGTCCGCCGATCTTTTCCGTTACCACCGCGCCCATCTCGCTGAAGTCGCCAATCGGACGCGGCACGCCCTCCACCTTTTTCTTCGACAATGCCTGGTAAGCGTGCTGCAGATTTTCGTTCTCCGTCCGGGCAATCGCCCTGGCATTCCCGCTGCATTTGGCCGCGCGGTACACCTTGGCCGCCAGTCTCTCCGACCCACCGGTAAAGTCGGCGCAGAGATCGTAAATAAAATGGTCGTTTTTGGGCGTGTGTCCGACTACGCGCAGGTTCTTAAGCTCTCCGCGCCCCGCATATTCGGCAGCGGCGGATTTTCTCAACTCGGTGAGAATCTGGTCTAATACGGTTTCTGCCATTACTATTCCTGCTCCCTGGGGATGTAATAACTTTGTCGATGTCTTAAGTTCTTAGCTCGTCTGAATGTGCAAACTTCCAGGGCTTAGCCCCGGAGACGTGGCTGGTTACGCATGCTCCCGTGCAGTTTTGATGCCATGTTCCTGGAAAAGGCATCTTCTAAGTAATTGAAAAACAAGATTTTATTTGTTGTTAATAAATGAGTTAATAGCCCGTGGCATCTCGGTGCTCATTCAGGGCACGCAAGAACTCAACGTAGCCGGATCACGGGTACAGGGAATGGCCGCTGGAACATCGGTTTACAGGAATGGGAGTGTAAATCGTTCGAGTCAAGGCTGATTCAGCGGTACTGCTGGTCGTACTCTTATAACATTTTTGTAGTCTGCCCCTGCCTTTAGATCAGCGTTTATCTGCGTAAATCAGCGGCAAATCCATGTACTTAGGCTTCATGCCACATCTTCTTCTTCAATGTGTAAACGGCGCTTCAGGGCCACGCCCCAAATGTATCTGCCGGGTTCCAGGCATTGAACTCCGATCTCGCCAGCGTTTCCCGTTTCCGGTTTGCCCACCCAAGTCACGCGGAACCGGGCACGTCTTCCCTCGCATTCGACGCCGATATTCATTCCCCGGTGAAGAGGTTGCCAGATGCACTCCACGCGGGCTGACTGCGGGGTAACGTCCAGGGTATGCGTTTCAATGTCAAATAGTTTGCCATTCAGGTCCATCCCGCGCACCCGCACTGCCAGGCGCATGGGAATCCTCTGTTCAAGCCGTTTCCTGCTGCTCTTGGTCACGTTTACAGTCCTCTCTCCAGGCCATTGTTCGGGGGGAGGGAACAGGCCGTAACATTTCTCTAATCGCTTTTTTTCAACCGCCTGTCCGCCGCTTAGGCAGCGCATGCTTTTGCGGACGAGTGTTGCGAATCGTCGTTATCCTGCTGCTGTTTGTCCCGAAGCTGTTTGTTTTTAAGATGTTCGTCGTGCAGCCGCGCCACGGAGAGCGTCACCTGCTCCACAAATGTTTGTGGCTGGGGCAGGGCAGATGATGAACCGTAAAGCAGGCGCAGCATCTCCGTGATCCGGGCCAGACGCTCGCTTTGCTGCGCATGGTCCACTTCTTTGTGCGGGCCGCAAGTGGAGGCGGCAAATTCAATGTAGCTCCAGAGGAAGTGCCGCGCATGGTCCACCGTACGCTTGAGGTCCTGAATTAAGCCAATGTCCAAAAGATCGTTCAGGACACGGTCCTGAGCGCTTTTGTCGGAGCGCTGAAAAGCCGCCCACTGCAGCTGCTCCTGAAGATTCTTGAGTTCCTGAGTGACGCGAATAATGCAGTTCGAAAGGTCTTCCATCGTACCTGGGGTCCTTGTTTGTGTTGATTTTCGGCCAGTCCTTACATCATCAAAAGGACATAGCTGAGATGCACCTTTTCGCGTTGGGATGTAGTTACTTTGGTAATTCTCAGAGGTTTGCGTGAAATGCTGAATGAAGTTGATAATTTGCTCATCAGGATTGATCGGGCCGATTTTGGCAAAGCCCAAGTGAAAATAGTGTCATGACCGAAACTCCACAATACCAGGACGGCTACTCCACACTGAATAGTGGTGCAAAAGTTTATTGACTAAAGATGCCCGCAATCTGTATTTTACCGATACTTCTGGAGGCGTCCTCTTTTGCCAAGTCCAGAACCGTCGGCAGGACACCAAGAGATAAAATACTTCGCTATCAATGCGCCACGGCCCTAGTAACTCTAGAGATGCATTTCTCAATTTCTTGTCTTTGTGGCAATGAATAAGCTCGTAAAATTCATGTGGCACTTCTAGGCCAACTAAGTATCTACGCGTACGGTAACTATCTTGTGCATGATCACAATCTGCACCAACTTCGACCAGAACGGCATTGGCTGATCGCTTAAACTTACTCAATAGATCCCGCATCTTAATATGCTGGTCTTCTGGAAATAGCTCATGAGGGAATAAAAATTCCCTAGTAATGAGTTCTTTGGTATTGAATCCAAGCATATTTCCATCTAGTGGATGCTTTGCTGCTATTACAGCTCCTCTGTCCCATGCTTTCGCTGTGCTTATTTCTTTGTCAACGTGAAAAAACGTATTGAGATCAGCAAACATATTGACATTATTAGCAAAAGAAATGTCTGTTTTTACTACCTCACCTATGGCCTTACAAATAATATCTCCGTAGATAGGGTCATCAACTGATAGGCCAAATTGATCCGTGAGGATGTCGATCATGCCGCCATCAAGTGCGCGCGCAGGATGCGCAACCGCAGTTTTCTTGCCTGACGCAGCCACTGCAATTTTTGCAAGTACTTTTTGGAGTGATTCTGTTGTTTTCGTTGAGTCTGATACATCTCCTCTTGCGCAAGCGGTAACCTCATTTATGGCCCGAGCGGCAGCTTTAGAAGCGCGTGACTCCCATGAAGAAACTGCAGCCAACTGTGCATCACATGCGACAACTTCTCGTACAGCCCGTCCCAATTCTTCAACACTGTTGTTGTGTAAATCAGAATAAAACTCGCGTAACCCATCCCTAAATTCTTTCTGCTTGGGGTCAGAACTAATGAACTTGCTCTTCGACAGTTCCGTTATTTTAACCGGTAATGGAATTCCATCTAGTCGTTGATACAGCATGTCTGCAACAGCCTCAACTTTTCCGGATATCTGAGTCCAAAATACAAGTAAATATGGTCCTGCTTCCTTCGCTATAATCTGTTTGAGAACCCCCATCACCACTCCGCACAAATTTGCTGGATCTGGCACGCCGCCCAATTCCGCAAGATTTAGGTCCATAAACACCAGCCGAAGATATGAGGTTTGATCAGGCTGTGGCTCAGGACGTAACGCCTGTGTGTCACGATCATACCAGTAGCCCATGCAAGGAATTCCACTTGCAGAAAGACCCAACGTTATCGCCAAAAGATGGTTTGGCTCATCATCAATTACAACTGCTCTAATCGGGCCGAACATTTATCTTGTCTCCATGAAGCGCATGACAACTGCCGCGCCATCGAATTTCTGCGGAATCTCAATTTCGTCGCGGAGGTCCGCTGCTGTGTGTATCGTCAATTCACCTCCGCACTGTTCCATTACTAGATTTGCAAAATATAACCCTAGGCCCATTCCACCAGGCCTCGTGGTAAAGAATGGTTCAGTCGCTCGATTTAGCGGTATCGAAAAGCCAGACCCATTATCTACGACTGCGATCAGTCCTGAATTGGATGTTCGATCCCAATTCGACGTTATAAGTATCTCAGCAGGAACCTGTCGCTCGTCGCGTTGCTTTCTGTATCTTGCCCAATACAGCGCATTATCTAAAAGATTGCCGAGGCATCCGGTGAGCAGCCCGGGTGGGCCATGTACTCTGAAATCACGCTCTTCTTTCTGCAGCAATGGAGCAGAGCACACAACATTGTGGAACTTGAATCGCGACTCACGAATTCGCGATGCTGATCTAACGAGTTCACTTGCGAATATAAGTCTCGTTGGATTTTTTTTAAGTAGAGGAGCAAACCCGTGCAGAAGTTCATATAAGTGTTCGATCTGCTCTCTAATCTTGCGATTATCAATTCCTCGTTCCACCGCACTTGAGAGTGCATCTACCTCCCGTTCTACTTCGTGGAAAATAACGGACAAATTAAGGCCTGCAGTGCCAGCGTTAACCATGACCTCGCGTAGTTGAATGAATTCCTGTTCGATTGCATCCACATCTTTGCTGAAATCTTTGTCAAGTTTGTGCCTTTTAAGGCCGGCCCTAAGATGTTCAATAGCATCACTAAATCGGACTGGCTTATCTGTGGTACCCTTTATAACACTGTCCAGAGCGCGCCGATCATTACCATGTACCCGCTCCAGGTGTTCAAAAACACCCAAAACTACGCGTTTCAGACGTTCAAAAGTATCATTCTGGTCGAATCCTTCACGGTTTGTCTTTTCCTTCAAGCCAATGCTTTTGTCGAGGTGAAGGTGGATTGCAGCTACTACGGAGTTAGTGCCTAGTTTCCCGCTAGGTGTGTTAATACGCCTTACGTTTAGCCCAAGCCAATCGTCATTTGTTTCACCGTATGTAAACACTCTAACTCCATCACGGTAAACCCTAACCCCGGTCTGATCTTCAAGCCACGACTTAAGCTGGCTTGAATTGCCAGTCGAATTGAGAACTTCAGAGCGCTTATAGTATGCGTAGATACGGCCCTCAATGACGCCAATTCCTTTAAGGTCATTCTTACCCATAAGAAGTGGCACATCCTCATCGGAGCTGTTTTGTTTCGTTCCTTCATGATATCCAATAGGAGGTAGTAGTAGACGATCTCTTTTGTTTCCCTGCGTACATGGCTCCACACCTTTCCAATGAGGTGGGTTAAAGGAGTAACTCCAATCAAAGAATTGCCCTTCAAGGCGAAATTGAAATCTCCAAACTGCATATTGGAGAAAATCCGTAGGCGATATTAGATCTATCAGTTCATTGTCGCGCCTTGGTGCTGAAAAATCTACACTAAACTGGTCTGGGGTTTCGAACGGGCTGGCTAAGGAAGTTACTAATCGGTACAGCTTTCGAAGATCACCCCGCGACCAGTGCTTTCTACGCAGGTCAGAGATTTCAATTCGGGTGCCAGTTTTTTCTCCATCGAAAACCTTAGGAATGTCATTTGTATCGATTTGGACGCGAAGATTGTCAAGATATTCACCTTGGCCAAGCAGGTTATCCCAATCAATTATTGCCTCATACTCAGGATTCGCTGCAGCCCTAGTAACCAGTCTTACATAACGGCCCAGTTTGAATGAGGCAATCCGCCCAACGCCTTTTTCTCCAAGTGGCAGGCGGTGAAAACGTTTTGTGCGAGTGGCTCGATCCTTGCGCTTTGAATCAGTTGCCAATTCCAACCATTTGCCAGTGATATCATTTAGGGTCATGCCAGTGCCAGAGTCCTGTACGATGATCGCCTGATCAGATCCTGGAGCTACTTTCACAACCACTGACACGGTTGTGGCATCCGCATCGTAGCCATTCTTGACGAGTTCAAATACTGCAAGCCGATCATCCCCAATAAGTTCCTCGCCTAATAGCTGTAGCAAATGGCTTCGTGCGCGGATACTATAGACACTGGCTCCTGATGTGCTCATGATGCAAGGGATTATACGCTTTGTTAAGCCATTAGCTGGCCTGAGGCCAAGTGTTTTTTAGAGCTTTGCAAATGATGCAAATACGCAGGTGTTGTAAAGGTGACCGCAAGTAAGTCGGGTAAACTTTTACGGCGTAACCCTCCGCACCTTGCCCTCGACAATTTTATGAAAGTCATCGGGCTTGCCGGGCTGGGCCATTTCGAGGACCACTGTCATGTGCCCTGGATCGGTGATCATATACGTGAGGCGGAAGCGGGGTGCGCTGGGCTGCGAGTCGGAAAGAAAGACGATGTCATGGCCGGCAGCAGTGACCGCGTATTGGATGGTATGGCCTTCGGTGTCCTGGTAGAAGGCCCGCGTTCGTTTGGCAGTGGAATCGAAATAGACGATCATCAGGTCTTCGTGCGTGGCCGCTGGCCGCTCTTTGGCGGCGGGATATTCCGCATGATTGCGCCGCACCCAGACCTTGCCCTGCAGGTCAGCCTCGAAAGTGAAGTATCCTGATCCCTGGCCCAGCTCGCTGGAGCCCTCGCCTGTCCACTTGCCCGCGAGAGCACGCAGCGCGTCCCATTCCGGGCCGGGAGCGGATTGCGGGAGCGCCGGGGAGCAGAGCAGGAGCGCCAGCAGGAGGATCTGCAGGCAGCTTTGCTTTCTGGGGAATGCGGGCCCGGTAAACGGAGCAGCAGCGTAGAATTGAGCCATGGCAGTACTTTACAATTTATTACATGGTTTTTGCCGGATGGTTGCATCCAACAAAGACACACGCTGCATATATTTTTGAAGGCATGGGCCGGTTCGGTAACAGGAGGTGGACCGTGGTACGCAGATTTTCAGCCTGGTTCTGGGTGCTGGCTCTGGCCGGCAGCCTGTCGATTGCGCAGTCATACTCTCAAACTTCCGATCCTCAGAATTCCAACGATAAAACTTCTGACGCCCAAACTCCCGAAGCTCAGGCTCCCAGCGCCAAATCTGGTGACGCCAGGAGCGGGGAAAAAGATGATGATCCGGAATTTCACAAACATACCGGCATCAACGACGTGAACGCCATTGGCAGCCGCAACGTGGGCTGCAGTCGCGGCTTCCTGAACTGGTATTCGCTGGATAGCCAGGTCAATATGGGGCGGCAGTTTTCGCAGCAAATCGACGCCACTTCCAAACTGATCACCGACCCGCAGGTGACGGAGTATGTGAACCGCATCGGCCAGAACCTGGTCCGCAGCTCGGACTCCAAACTGCCTTTCGTGATCAAAGTGCTGGATGACGAGACACCCAATGCCTTTACTCTGCCGGGCGGATATATGTACGTGAATACGGGGGCAATTCTCACCGCGGACGACGAAGCGGAACTGGCCGGAGTCATGGCGCATGAGATTGGCCACGTGGCCGCCTGCCACATCGCCCGCCAGAATACGCGCGGCACCCTGGCGCAGCTCGCCATGATTCCGGTGATGATTATCGGCGGCCCACTGGTCAATCTGGGGGTGAACGAGATTGCCAATCTGGCCCTGCCCGCCACGTTCATGAAATTCAGCCGCACCTTTGAGGCCCAGGCCGATTATCTGGGAATTCAGTATGCCTACAAGTCCGGATACGATCCAGTGGGCATGATCAACTTCTTCGAGAAGATCGAGGCGCTCGACAAGAAGAAAAAAGGTTTCATCACCAAGGCGTATGAGAGCCATCCGCAAACGCCCGACCGCGTGGAGAAGTCACAGCACGAGATTGCTTCCATTCTTCCGCCGCGCGACCAGTACATTGTGGACACCTCTGAATTCCAGAACGTAAAGAAACGGCTCTCGGCCATCATCAATCATCACAAACTGGATGACGGTAAGGATACGGGACGTCCCGATCTGCGGCGTACCGCCGGCAATGCTCCAGATGGCGGAAAAGATAAAAATGATGATGATCGTCCGGCCATCAAACGCCACCCGGCGCCGGAGAACAACTGAATTACCGTTCAGCCATGAGTTAGCGCTCAGTGGTGGTTCGCCAGCTTGCGATTGCAGGCGACCTTTGGCGCGAAAATTACGTCTAACTCGGGGATATGCAGAGTGCGTAGTCGAGCGCAGAAACAGGCATGGTATCCCGTTGTGCCAATCCGAAATGCTCGAAGGCGCTGATGCGGCTGGACGGCGGCCGCTTTTTTGGCTTCCACACCACCCAAAAGCGAATCGAGCACTTTTGGCTCTGTAACAACTGCTCCAAAGAATTTACGCTGCGCCACCGGGAAGATAAAGTAGAGCTCGTTCATAAATCCAGAAAAACCGCCTGATAACTGCCCATGGCTTTCTTCCCGGCAGCGCGGATTCATCGGCGAGCCTTACAATGATTGCATGAGCAATCGCCCTCTGGCGGAAACCGCGCGCCGCGACTCCATGTTCTTTCGCGAGATCGTGAGCATTGCCATCGACTCTTTCCGCACCAGCAAGCTGCGTTTTGCCCTCACCGCGCTCGGCATGGTGATCGGGACGGCGTCGCTGATCGTGGTGGTGACGATCGGGCTTACGGGCAAGCAATACGTCCTGGGGTTGATTCAGGGGATCGGCGCCAACATGATTTACACCTATTACGAAGCCGGCAGCAACTTTTCGAACAATACCAGTTCTATCAACGACTATCTGACCGTGGCGGACATGAAGGCCGTGCAGGAGCAGGTCCCGGGAATCCAGGCGGCATCGCCCATGCTGGAACTGCATGATCGCATCGCGATTGGCGCGGCCAGGGAGCGCGATACTCTGGTGCTGGGCGTGGCCCCGGACTATTCCATTGTGCGCAACCTTGAAGTGCGTACCGGACGCTTCTTCGACTCCGATGACGCCATGGCCCGGGCCAAAGTCGCCGTGGTCACGCTGCAGTTCGCGCGCACGGCTTACGGCAGCGAAGATGCCGCCGTGGGACAAAACATAAAAATTACCGGCTTGCCGTTCGTGATCATCGGGACGTTTCGCGAGCGCGTGGAAACTTTTGGACAATCGGAAATTGCCGGCGACACCATCCTTATCCCCTACAGCGTGGGCCGCTACTTCACCGGCAATGACGCGGTAAAGCAAATCTTTTTTTCCATGACCGATGCGGGTGAAGTCCCCCGCGCCACTGCCCTTATCGGGAAGGTGCTGCAGTCGCGCCATCGTCCGGAATCGGTGTATCGCGTTGAGAACCTCACGGAATGGATCCGCGTGGCCTCGCAAACCGCAAACGCCCTCACTCTGGCCCTGCTGGCTACATCGCTGCTGGTGCTGATTGTTAGCGGAATTGGCATCATGAACATCATGCTGGCCAATGTGCGTACGCGCATCCGGGAAATCGGCATTCGCAAAGCCATTGGCGCTACCCGGCGCGAAATCCTTCTGCAGTTTTTGACGGAAGCGGTGCTGATTTCGCTCGCCGGCGGAGTGGTGGGGACCATCCTGGGTCTGGCGCTGCCGTTTTCCGTGCGCTTCTTTACCGACTATCGCATTCCGATTTCCGGATTGTCGGCCATCATCGCCATTGCCGTGGCCTCTCTGGTGGGGATTATCTTTGGTACGGTCCCGGCTATGCGCGCGGCGCAACTGGATCCGGTCCAGGCGCTGTATCACGAATAAAACAGGAGTTCTGCTGCAAAAGGAAAAGCCAGGCAGGTTTGCCCGGCTTTTGCCCCGCGTATTTGGTGATGCGGTTACATCACCAGAGCCAAACTCTCGAGTTCCCTGTGTAGGGTTTCCACGTTGCAGCCATTGCCTTCAATGCGGCCCGCGGCATCCAGGGCAGTCTCCGGAGAGATACCGTAGCCGCGACCGGTCAAAAACATTTTCAGCAGCTCCGCAGTCTGAAACGAATCCAGTCCACCCTGCAAAAGTTCATTGCGAAGCGCCGCTACTTCAGCCACCGAGAATTTCTCTCCCATAGGTCACCTCCGACCCTTACGCTTACACTGACATTAGACACGTACTCAGAGCACTTTGTTGCAGAAAAAAACAAATTAACTTTAGTACGCAGGTAACGGCACCAAAGTAATTCTTCTGCAACCACCCTTGTTTCCGCTGCAAAAGTGGCTTTGCCTCGGCATTTCCATCACAAAACTTATTGCAGGCAAAACGAAACTTTATTCGGCCATCTTGCTGAGATGAACATCGAAATCCTTTTTTGGCAGCAGCGAGGTCAGCTCGAAAGCCCTGAACCGCTCGCCGGTGATTTCCCGCTGGCGGTAGAGTCCTGGCTCGCTGTCAATCACCTCATGCGTGGCCTGCCATGTTTCCACGAACCGCTGCGCTTCTTTCTCGCTGACTTCCACTTTGCTTCCGCTCATACTCAGCGCCTCCGCTGCGTATGACTGAAGCAGCTTGGGCCAGTATTTGTTCAGCAACGCGCTACTGGCAAATATATCGGCCCAAATGATGTGTCCCTTTATAGCTACAACCACGCCGGCCGCATTTTGTTCCCGCAGTTGCTGCATGACGCTGGCATACGATTTCTCCATGGGCGCAACAATCGAATCCACTTCCTGCTGAATGATTGGGTTTTCGCGGGCTTTCGCGTAGGAAGTGGTGCTGTCAAGACTGCGGACGGCGAAACTGGAGCCGTCCACCGGCGCCATAGCCGATGCCATGGCGGTCTTGGAGCGGCTGACTTCGTCCCACACCTGCTGCTGCTGTTTTTCCGCCATTACTTTTTTGCGTACGCTCGGCTGCGCCATCACCGAAGCGTGTGTGTCGAACTTGTCCGAACTCTCGGTCCAACGCCCATGCTCAACGCAGAACACGGAAAGATCCACCGGATCGCTTTCCGGCGGCACGATCCTGTCTTTTGCCACTACGCGGTCCTGCTTGCCTCCCGTTACCACTTCTCCGGCAAGCAGAATCAATGGCCGCTTTGAGTTGTTGATCAGCACCAGGCGATTGACCTCGGCCTCGCCTGCATGCTGAGATACCGGCTGCCTCCGGCGGCGCACCAATCCCCCGGCTCGGCCGGTTTCCGTCACCTGAATTTCACCGGACCGCATACCCTCATCAAGCGTGAGAAAACCGCTGGTATCGTGCATTACCTCCGATACAACGGGAAAAATTGTGAGATCGCCGTGCGAAATTGGCGCCAGTATTTTGTACGCCCCGGAAGCCGGCCGCGGACTGCCCGCCACTGCAGACGGACCCGCCCCTGCCAGCACCAGCATGGCTCCCAGGACACTGAATGTTCCCCATACCATCAGGTGTTTCATATGGACTCCTTGTTTGTTTTCTCCCGGTTGTTCACAGGAACGCAACATGGCAGAGTTCTTGCAAGGTAAAATTTGGTAGTATCCGCCTATCAGCATGGAACCAGGCTCCAAACCGGCAGAAGCAGCACTACCCGCGCTCCAGGAACTTTTTCAAAGGAGCGCCGGGGAGCGTTTCGGCCTCACTGCCGGCCAGTTCGAGGAAATTCTGGAGCAGGTGGCCGCCAAATATTTGCCTTCCGGGACGCCGCCGCAGAAGCTCAAGCTTTGGCAGGAGCTGCGCCTTGAAGAGCTCGCTCTGGCCCGCGCCTGCGCCAGCGGCCAGGACCAGGCATGGCAGGAGTTTCTCACCCGTTATCGCGAGAAGCTCTATGACATTGCCCGCGGCATCACCCGAGAAGACTCGAGTGCCCGTGAGCTGGCCGATTCTCTCTACGCCGATCTTTACGGCACCTCCGAGCGCCAGGGCAAAAGGCTTTCCCGCCTGAGCTCCTATATGGGACGGGGCTCGCTCGAAGGCTGGCTGCGTACCGTTTTGGCCCAGGAATTTGTTAATCGATACCGGAAGCAAAAACGTCTGGTAAGCCTTGAAGAGCAGGCCGAAGACGGAGTACAGTTTCGTGCTGCGGATATACAGCCCCTCGTTCCGGCGGATAACCGGCTGGAATTGGCTACCGACGAGGCACTGGCGGGCCTGTCTCCGGAAGACCGGATGGTACTGGCGGCCTATTATCTGGATGATCGTACGCTGACTGAGATTGGCAAGATCGTGGGGGTCCACGAATCCACCATCAGCCGCCGGCTGGAAAAGATGCTGAAATCCCTGCGCAAGCAGATTATGGTGGGGTTGCAGGCCCGCGGAATGGACCGCAGCCAGGCCGAAGAGGCCCTTGAGACCGATGTTCGTTACATAATGGTGGATGTGAAGAGAAAGTTGCAAGAAACTCCATCTCAGGCGTTCCACGGAAAGGGTTCAGATTAGCGTGTCTGCTATTTCCAATATTTTGCGCCGCCGACTCAAGGCCCAGCCTGTTCCACAGGCGCATCTGGAGTCCGATATGCTCGCTGCCTGGCTGGAGCACTCTCTCCTGCCGGAAGAGCAGGACCAGGTCGTGCGGCATATGGCGGTCTGTGCTCAGTGCCGTGAAGTGGCCTTCCTCAGCCTGCCCGCGGAGCCGGAAGCGGCGCTGCTCAGGACCATCCCCGCACGAAAGTCCTTTTGGCTCTTTGGTTTACGCTGGGCATCCCTGGCCGCCGTAATGGTCGTGATTACCATGCTGGCGTTCCGGCAGCCGTGGAAAAATGAGAGGAATTTGCAGGGGAAAGCCCAGTCTGCTCCGTCATCTCTTCCAGTTGCGAATGCTGGAATCGCCAGCGAGAGCGCATCGGTTGCTTCCAATGAACTCAAAACCGACCTGCAAACGGTGCAGAATTCAGGGCGAGCGCCCGGCACTGCTGGTCAGATTTCATTTGCCGATAAAAAACGAGAAACCGTGGCCCTGGACAGAAGACCGGGCTTTCTCAATGACCAGCGTTTCAAGTCAGTGGATAGAGACGAGGAAGATTTCGACCGCCCGGCGAGTATGAGCGCCAATGCGCCAGTATCGCTGACGGCCCAGCCCTCGGCGCAGTTTCCCAGCTTAACAGGCAGCAACCAGTCCAGCGGCCCAGCCAGCCTGCTGAATGGGCTTGCGGTAGGCGGCCCTGGCCCGGTGCAGCCGGCGCCTATGCCTGCCCCTAAGTCAAGCTTTAGAGCTTTGTCTCGCCCGCTCAACCGAGTCAAGCGATGGCCCATGATTACCGCCGGCGCCATCACCGCCATGGGCGGAGATGGTATGTTCAGCCTGCCCCAGGCCAGCAGCTTCTCGGGAGCCGCTCCTGTCCGTCCGTCTTCCATTGCGGAAAAGCCGGGCGTCGTCAGCTCCGGGGCCTTCGGCTTGAAAGACTCAGCCGCCTTTACCACGGGGGCCCGCTCCAGCACCAGCTTGAATTACAGCACCGTACAGGCCACCGACTGGAAGATTGAAAGTGGCAGGGTGCTGAAATCAACCGCAACCAGCGGCGGCTGGGTGGATAGCTATCCGCATCGTGATGGTATTGACTTCAGCGCCGTAACCGCGCACGGCAATGACGTTTGGGCCGGTGGCGCTCATGCTGTACTGTTTCACTCGCGTGATGGCGGCGTGGAGTGGGAGAGCGTAAAACTCGGCGAGGGAGCTTCCGGCGCGGTGGACCAGATCACGGTCCAGGGCTCCAGTGTAATCGTAAGGACCTCTGCGCAGCAGACCTGGTCCAGCACGGATGGCGGCAGGACCTGGATGCGCGAACCGTCGAACTAAGCGCCTCGACTCACCTAACTATCGGCTAACGAAGCTACAAGGGAGACATGGCAGTGCCAATGTCTCCCCGCGGTTAATTTTCCTCGGATATTCTATGCGGCTTCGCGTGTTTGTTTTCTTTCGGCAAAAACTCTGATGATTTCACGGTTAAAAGCTGGTATGTCGTCCGGCTTGCGGCTGCTTACCCAGTTTTCATCCACCAGAACTTCCTGATCTGTCCATTCGCCGCCTGCATTGCGGATGTCGTCCTGCAGCGTTGGCCAGCTGGTGAGCCTGCGTTCGCCGACCAGCTCGGCAGAAACCAGCAGCCACGGCCCGTGGCAGATTACGGCTATCGGCTTGCCGCTCTCGTCCATACTGCGGACAAATTCCTGCGCGTGGTGATCGATCCGCAATGCATCGGCATTCACCACGCCGCCCGGAAGTAGTACGGCGTCAAAATGCTCGGGATCGGCGTCAGCTATTGGCAGATCCACGGGGATCTGGCTGGCTTTTTCGATATGTTGAAGACCTTGAATGGAGCCGGATTTAGGCGATATTACTTTCACCTCGGCTCCGGCCTCTTCCAGCGCCTTTTTGGGTTGCAGAAGCTCGGATTCTTCCACTCCGTCGGTAGCAATAGCTGCCACCCTGATTCCAGCAAGATTCTTCTCGGCCATCGGATTCCTCCTGCGGCGTGAGATGCGATTTAGAGAGGCGGCGTTTGCGCGGATTCCACAGCGGTGCTGCTTATGCCCGCACCAGCGCATCCTCTCTGTGAAGCTATCGAATCTCCTCCATGACCTCGGAGAGAATTCTGCCGTAAGATCCGCTGGGCCGCTCCACCTGAAGAATTGCGGAGAGCGTTGGCGCGGCGTCATTTACGGTGACTGCCTGGTAATGGATTCCTGGCCGTATGCCCGTTCCATAAAAAATCAAAGGCACATGCGTGTCATAGCTGTACGGCAGAGCGTGTGTGGTGCCGGTGGCTGAGAACATCCAGTAAGGCTCGGGCAGCGGGAATATGTCGCCTGATCGTGGCCCGTAAAAGCCGAGCTGAATAGCGCGCCCCGTCCGGTCTACAGCCGTGCCAGGAGGCCCGGCCAGCAATTCATCGCGGGTATAGACGCGCGCAATGTGCGGAAACCCGCGCGCAACTTCGGCTGCATACCGCCGGACCTCAACCAGATCGGCATTGTTCTTCTTCGCCGTTTCGTAATCGAGATAAAACATTCCGTAAGCCTGAGAGAGAATCCAGTTGCCTTTGCCAAATTTCGCTGACAGTGCATCGTTCAGAGAGCGCGCCATGACGGCCCCATCCAGGCGTCCGCCAGGCATTTTTCTTTCCTGATTGACCTCGGGCACCGGCGCAACACCATGGTCGGCGGTAAAGACCACCAGCGTATTTCCCGCGCCTATTTTGGCGTCAATAAAGTCCAGAAGCTTCCCCAGCGTCTGGTCGGTGCGAATCGAGATATCGCGAATCTGCGGCGCATCCGGACCTAAAGCGTGTCCCACATAGTCATTGGCGGAAAAGCTGAGTGCCAGCACGTCCGTTTCCTCGTGCGCGCCCAGTTGTTCGTTTTCAATGGTTTTCTCGGCAAAGTCTTCGAGTATTTCGTTGCTGAATGGAGTTTGTTCCAGCGCTGCGCAGAAGGGAACTTCCGTGCCTGCGGTCATGGTGCAAAACGGCTTGTCGCCGGCCTTTGCATCCAGCGCGCTCCAGGTCGCGCCCAGATATTTCGAGATCGGCCGGTCCTGATTCACTTTCTTCACCCAGGCAGGCAGATCGTTCATATAAAAAGTGCTGGTCACGAAATGATTGGAATCGCTGTCAAACCAGTACGCGGCATTCGCGGTGTGGCCGCCGGGCAGAATAGAGCTGCGGTCTTTGACCGAAATGCTGATGACTTTGGCATTAGGGCGCGCCATTCTGAGTTCATCGGTCACGGTGCTTACCAGCAGGCGGTTCGGCGACGATCCGCTTGCGCCAGGCACGCCGCCCAGCAGTTTGGTGGTGTCGTCGGATACGCTGGTCACCGAGCGACTGGTGGCGCGGTCGTACCATTCATTGCCAATGATCCCGCTCACCGAAGGCGTGGCCCCGGTTAAAAATGTGGAGTGGCCAATCGCGGTGACGGTGGGGAACTGAATGTAGTGGGCATCGGCAAACACCGCGCCATGCTCCAGCAGACGGGCAATGCCGCCATGGTAGTCAGCGCGAAAGCGCAGCAGGTAATCGTAGCGGAACTGGTCCACCACCACGGCCAGCACAAGTTTCGGCTTTTTGTTGGCGGCAAAACCGGGCAGGACCAAAACCGCGAGCAGAATCAGGGAACACAGTCGGCGCATCTGTTTCATTGGGGAACACATACTCCTGGTGAGAGTTCGGGACATTATCGCATGTGGATTTTCGGCCTGTCTGCCGCGCCACATCGTTTCATCCAAGATTAACAATCTGAGTCAGGCTCGCGTATACTGGCGCGTGAAAGCCGAAGAGATACTCACCCTCACCGAACTGGAAGAGCTGGCCTCGGCCTGCATGTCGCCCATGGCCATGGCTTATGTCTGCGGCGGCGCCGCCGACGAACTCACACTGCGCGCCAATTCTGAAGACTGGAAGCATATTCGCCTGATGCCTCAGGCTCTCGTGGATGTCTCCAAAATTGATCTGCGCACGCAGATTTTGGGCCAGTCCTTTGAATTGCCCATCCTGCTCGCTCCCACGGCCTTTCATCGGCTCTGCCACACCGAAGCTGAACTGGCCACCATCGCCGGAGCAAACCAGGCCGGCGTGGGGTTGGTGCTGAGCTCGTTTTCCACCGAGGCGGTGGAAGCGGTGGGCGCGCTGGCCAAACAACCACTCTGGTTTCAGCTGTATGCGCAGGAAGATAAAGAACTCACTCGGCAGATGATTGAGCGCGCCCACGACGCCGGCTGTCAGGCTGTCTGCATCACGGTGGATACACCTGTTCTGGGCGCAAGGCATCGCGAGACTCGCGCGCGCTTCCAGCTTCCGCCAGACTGTAAACTTCCCAATCTGAATCTGGGCGCGGTAAGCCATCGCCCGGTACGCGGCGCCATTTACAGCGAACTCTTAAACCCGAAGCTCAACTGGAAAGACGTGGAGTGGATTTCTTCCGTCAGCAAGGTTCCGGTTTTGCTGAAGGGGATCATGAATCCCGAAGATGCAGTCCGTGCTGCCGAGGCCGGAATAGCCGGAATCATCATTTCCAACCATGGCGCGCGCAATCTGGACACACAGCCCAGCACGGCGGCGGCCCTCCCGCGCATTGCGGAAAAAGTAAACGGCAGGCTGCCCCTGCTGGTGGATGGCGGTATTCGCCGCGGCACGGACGTGCTCAAGGCCATTGCCATGGGCGCGCAGGCAGTCCTGATTGGCCGTCCTTATTTGTATGCGCTCTCCATTGCCGGCGCTGCCGGAGTGGCCCGGGTGATCGAAATTCTGCGCACTGAATTGATGATGGCCATGGCCCTGACCGGTCGGCGCTCTATTGCCGAGATTGACCGGACGGTGCTGTGGGACGCTCTGGATCTCCGCAGGTAATACAAATCGTAGTATGTGTTTTTACGCAAACGACTATGCGGCTAATATTTGTTGCAGAATATATGATTCAAGAGGAGAGCGATCACCCTCTCTATAGCTGATAATGAGTTGTGTATAGGGTTCTGGAGGGCGAGGGTCAACTGGCCAGCGCCGTGGCCAGTATCCATAACGCCCTAAAATTCCCCACACAAGTAGTCGGCCTGCATGACCATTTCCGTTTGCATACGGATGTACTGTTAAAAAACGTACAAACACGTGACAAGCAAGGGTCACTATGTAATGCAGCTTTTGCTTATCAGACAACAAGACATTTGCGTCCAACGCTAAAATACCTGCTCGTATTTCAGAGGATATTTCATCCATGAGAAACTGGACAGACAATGGAGGTGCCCCAACGCGACTATCTCCTGGAACAATAACTTCATAAAAACGCAGGCACCTAAAAAACTCGCCTCGATAGTGGCCAGAATAATATTCGTGACCAATAGGCGTTAAGTGTTGAAATATTCTCAGGTGGTGAGGTCGTGTATCAGACGCCAAGGCGAGCGTGTCTATTTGGTTAGTCGCCAAATCGACAAGAATATCCCCAATACGAGCGGGGATTACGCTACGGTGGGCGTGATTATTATATTCCCATCCGGGACATTCTAAAAGCTGCATTGAGCGTTCAGTCGGTTAGATCACCAATATCAGCAGCAAGGCGATCTGCCCATTCTCTAATATTTTTAGGAGTGCCACGTGCGTGAACAGCTTGCGTCAACAGTTGATCAAATTCAGATGTTGACGCTATCAATGGTCGCGATTCTCGTATTGCAGCAACAACATCACGTATATCGGATATTGACTGCGAATGCGGATCGAACTCTTGAGAAGAAATATCTTTAACTTGCGCTCCTGAAATCCACTTTACGACGGTTTCATACGCTTCCGAAGAATCAGGTCTCCAGCGTTGTACGCTGGACAGGGAACAATTGCGTGAGCGAGGGCGGCTAAGTGGCTGACACCATGATTGCATCGCTGCTGCATTGGCCATGTCAATACCTTTATCTTTCTTCAGAATCTATTACACGAATATTTGCTGCTGCGAATACATTTTTAAGAGACTTAAATTTAACATCCGCACGATCCAAGGCTTCTTTCATAGCTGTTACGTCGTCTTGATCCATAGCTATATATATTTCTCTCAATCGTGACGACTCATCATGATAACTAACTCTTAACGTATGAATAATCATCATGGCTGCTGGAGCACCTGAAGGATCAACGCCATAAATGGGCCGTGCATCAGTCAGAATTCTTGCGGTGCAAAAGGCGTGCTCATACTCACCTTTCAAGGAAAACGCTTTTGCCTCTACATTTAACGAATCTATCGCCAGAAGTCTTGTCAGACTAGCCTTAAAAGTGTCTGCCTGTTCTGTAGGAAAAGAGCCTTGCAGGGCATCGACTATATCCGTCACAAACTTAGAAAGCTCGACATCAAAATATGAGCGAACTTTATATAATTCTGTGAGTGTCTTCCTGATACTTTCTGAATCATCTGAAGACAAATCTGGTATTGCTGCAGTTCTCGGAGAAGTAGATAACGCTGCCGCAAAAGACTCCAGGGATTCGGCAGACATTGCACGGATTTTTTGCAAGGCGGGCAGTTGTTCTGGTGGGATTGTTAATCCAGGCAAATCGCGCTCCCTCTTAATAATTTACACTACTTATCAAGCATTGCAGAGTATATTTTATTGATACTTCTGTCAAATTCAGAAAACCACCAACTCATGAAGCGTAATTGTATGCTGACGAAAGATGAACAGAAATCACCCGTTGCTTCCCAAAAAATGAGAGCAATGAAATGGGGCGTGTCAGTTATCCGCCCAGCTGCTTCTTCACGGCCTCGCTCACCATTTTGCCTTCCACGCGTGCCCCGCTGGCCTGGAGTTTGGCCATGGCGCTCTTCATCACCGTGCCCATATCTTTCATGGTGGGCGAACCCATTTCCGCGATCACGGCCTTGACCGCGGCGGTAACCTCCTCTTCGCCAATGGCTTTGGGCAGATATGCCTCGATCAATACGATTTCAGCGGCCTCTTTGTCGGCCAGTTCCTGGCGTCCGCCCTTTTGAAACTGCTCAATGGCGTCGCGGCGTTGCTTGATCAGCGTGGCCAGTATCTGGTGAGATTCTTTGTCGTCCAGCGGCGCACGCTTATCAATCTCTTTGTTTTTGAGCGCGGCCTTCACCATCCGCAGAGTGGAAAGGCGCAGCTCTTCGCGTCCGCGCATGGCCGCGACAATGTCTTTTTGTATCTGTTCGCTGATGCTCATATGTATGTCCCCTGAAAAGCAGGATTATAGCCGCTCACGCAATTTCCCATTTGCATTTATGATTTAAAGGACACTTTCGCGGGGAGTCTGCTCGTTATGATTCGCAAAAACCGCCTTTTTACTCCAGGACCAACCCAGCTTTTGCCTGCGGCGCAACTCGCCATGGCCGCCGCCACCATGCACCACCGCACCGCGGAATTTCGCGCGCTTTACACCAAAGTGCTGGCTGACCTGAAGACCTTTGTGGGCACCACCAATGATGTGGTGCTCTTTTCCGCGTCCGGCACCGGGGCCATGGAGGCTTCCGTCTCCAACCTGACCTCGCCCGGAGACAAGGTGCTGGTGGCTACTGCCGGAAAATTCGGCGAGCGCTGGGAATCGCTGGGCAATGCCTTTGGCTGCCAGGTGGAGAGCGTTCGCGCGCCCTATGGCGAAACTTTCACCCCGCAGCAGGTAAAAGCAAAGCTCACGCCCGAGCATAAAGTCCTGTACATGCAGGCCACGGAGAGCTCTACCGGCGCGCGGCATGATGTGGAAGGAATCGCCCGCGTCCTGAAGGGGACTGACACTCTTCTCGTGGTGGACGCCATCACCGGCCTGGGCACCACAAAATTCGATATCGATGGCTGGGGCATTGACGTGATCATTGGCGGATCGCAAAAAGCGGTCATGATCCCGCCGGGCCTCGCCTATTGCGCCGTGAGCGAGCGCGCATGGCAGCGGATGGAGAGCAGCAAAAATCCCCGTTATTACTTCGATCTCCGTAAGGAGCGGAAAAACGGCGCGAAAGGCGAATCGTCCTACACGCCGGCCACGGCTTTGGTGGCGGCTCTGGCGGCGGCCTTTGACTATCTGCGGGAGCAGGGCGGAGGAGATTTGGCCGCGGGCCGTGAATTTTTGATTCGCAACGCGGAAACTGCTGCCGCCATGACGCGGGCCGCAGCCCAGGCACTGGGGCTGAAACTCTTTGCTCCCGGCTCGCCCGCCGCCGCGCTTACCGCTGTCGCCTCGCCGGCAGGCATGGATTCCAGCGACGTGGTCAAGGCCTTCCGCAACCGTTTTGGCGCGGTGATTGCCAACGGCCAGGGCGATATGAAGGGTCAGCTCTTCCGCATTGCCCATCTCGGCTTTTACGACTATCTCGATACTGTGGCCATTATTGGCGCGCTGGAGCACGTGCTCACGGGACTGGGACAAAAGGTTGAACTCGGCGCGGGCGTGCGCGCGGCCCAGCTTGTTTACGCGGAATCCAACCGGGCGGAGGCCGCGAAGCAGCCATGAAAATCGTCATCGCCGAAAAAATGGCGGCTGGTGCCGTCCAGCTTCTCCGGAACGAACCGGACTGGACGGTGATTACGCCGGAGCAGATCAATGGAAATCTCAACTCGGTTCTGGGCGACGCCGATGCTCTGATCGTGCGCTCCGCCGTGCAGGTCAATGGAGATGTGTTGAGCGCGGCAGGCAGGCTGCGCGTGATTGGCCGCGCCGGGGTGGGCGTGGACAATATTGATCTGGATGCCGCCACCAAAGCCGGAATCGCGGTGATGAACACGCCTGGCGCCAACGCAGTCGCCGTGGCCGAGCACACGCTGGCGCTCATGCTGGCCATGGCCCGCCATATCCCCCGTGCCGACTCCACCATGCACGCCGGCAAATGGGAGAAAAAATCGCTGGAAGGCACGGAGCTTCGCGGAAAGACTCTGGGCATTATCGGCCTGGGCCGCGTGGGTCTCGAGGTGGCGCGCCGCGCTCGTGTCTTCGATATGAAGCTGCTGGCGCATGATCCGTTCGTCACGCAAGCCATCGCCCGCGATCATGGAGTGCAGCTGGCGGAGTTGGATGAGATCTACAGCTCGGCTGATTATCTGGCGCTGCACGTTGGCCTCACGCCGCAAACCGCGGGCATGATCAATGAGAAATCACTGGCAATAATGAAGCCGGGCGTGCGCATCGTCAACTGCGCGCGCGGCGAACTGGTGGATGAAGCCGCGCTGGCCGCCGCACTGGCAAGCAAACACGTTGCCGCCGTGGCCCTCGACGTCTTTACTCAGGAGCCGCCGAAAAACTCACCATTGCTGGCGCTTGAAAACGTGATCGCCACTCCGCACATCGCAGGCTCCACGCGCGAAGCGCAGGATGCAGTGGGCATGCAGATTGTCAGCCAGATTCGCGAATACCTGAAAAATGGTGTGATCCAGAACGCGGTCAACATGCCCTCGCTCGACGACGAGCAGTACACGCAAATACGGCCTTATCTTTTGCTGGCGGAAAAACTGGGGGCCTTTCTGGCCTCCGTGGCCAGCGGCCAGCTACAGGAAATATCCATCCGCTACAGCGGACGCCTGCGCGAATGGAAGACGGAGCTGCTGCGCAACTCAGCTATTCAGGGCGTACTCAACCACCGGCTCTCCGAACACGCCAACGTGGTGAACGCTGCTGCCATCGCGCAGGAGCGGGGAATCAGGATCAGCGAAAGCAAGCAGCCTAAGGCAGAGAATGCCCGCGCCGAAAATATAATCTCCCTGCGCCTGACCACCTCCACTGGCAGCCGCCAGGTCCGCGGCGCCGTACTGCACGAAAACTCTCTGCGCATTCTGGGCGTCGACAACATCAGCATTGAGGTTCCACTCGAGGGCAACCTGATCTGCCTCCGCAACACTGACGTGCCCGGTGTAGTCGGAAAAGTCGGCACCCTGCTGGCCCAGAATGGGCTCAACATTGCTAATTTAGCTCTGGGCCGCACTGGCCCGCAGGCGGAAGCAATTTCGGTAGTCCAGGTGGATTCGCCCGCGCCCGAGGCCGTGCTCAACAAAATACGGGAGCTGCCGGAGATTCAGGAAGTGTCTTCAGTACAGCTGTAGAACAGCAGACTTTATTTTTCTGTGGAGCGCAGGCACTTCCGCCTGCGCTCATTTCATTTAGTTGTGAATATGCGGACTCTGCGCGTTTCCGTGAGCGCGGGGCGCCGTTTTCGGAGCGGGGCTCACGTTTACCGTGAACGCAACCGGCACCTTCTTCGGCGGATAGCAGGAATTGTTATCGCACGCCTGATACTTGAGTTCGCCATGGACGGTATAAGGGCCTGGCGAAGCGCTGGGCTGCGCCAGCACCAGGGCTTTTACGTTGACCGTGCCGGAGTAAACGCTGAGCTTTTCCGTTGGATCAAAGGGAAAACTGGTCAGCACGCCATCAGGATACTGGAGTTTGGCGATCACCAGGTCAGAGGGTGGTGAAAAGCTGAGCAGCGTGGGAATCAGCTCGGGCGATGCGGGCTTGTTGGAATTCACATGAAAGCCCTGCTGGATGCGAAAGGTAAACGTAACCGGCGTCTTTAGCCCGGCCCGGACTTTCACGTCGGATACAGGATCGACAGTAACGCGGCTGGTGCTCGCTGGATTGCCCTCAAGAGACTGCGCATAAAGAGCTGCGCACAGAGCACAGAGAATTGCGATCAATGATATTTTGCGCATGTTATTTTGCGGCCTGAGTTTTTATTTGCCCGCTGTTCGGCCCCAGAGCTTTCTTTACATTTTCCTCAAATACATCCTGGCCGATTAAGCCTAATTCCTGGTCCACGACTTTCCCCGTGCGGTCCACGAAAAAACTCACTGGCAGACCTTCCAGCCCACCATAAAGGTCGGCCACTTTTTCCGTGCCAATCAGGATGGGGTAGTTTACCCCCAGCTTTTTAGCAAACTCGGAAACTGTTTTTTCACCGGCATCGTCCATTGAGATCCCAATGGCCTGAAAGCCTTCCGGCCCGTATTTTTTCTGCAAACCGGCAATCCAGGGCATCTCCACCTTGCAGGGGCCGCAGTAAGTCGCCCAAAAATCGATCAGGACCGCCTTGCCCTTGAGATCGGAGAGTTTCATGGTCTTGCCCCGGCTGCCCAGGACTTTCAGTTCGAAGTCCGGCGCCGGATGCCCGACGATTGTGCTTGTTTCAGCCGCGCCGGGAGCGTCCTGGCCAGGAAGGCCAGAACAAAATACACAAATTGCGATCACAGCGAGAGCAAATCTGGTGCGCATAGGGCCTTTCATTCGTCCTGAAGCTTCCTGTTACCGTACTGCGGCGATTTTAGAGGAATCACCGCCTTGCGCCAGCGATTTCTTAATCGCTTCCACCATCTTGCTCTCGTCCGTCAGGCCGAGTTTGCGGTCCACGATCTTGCCGGAGCGGTCCACAAAAAAGTTGACGGGGAGTCCGTCCATGCCGCCGTAAAGATCGCCAACACTCTGCGTTCCCAGCAGCACGGGATAGTTCACGCCCATCTTTTTGGTGAAGGCCGAGATGGTCTCTTCGCTGCTGTCATCCATGGCAACGCCAATTACCTGGAAACCATCCGGACCGTACTTCTTCTGCAATTCCGCAATCCACGGTATTTCAATTTTGCAGGGTTCGCACCATGTCGCCCAGAAGTCGATTAAAACTGCTTTCCCTTTCAGTTCGGAAAGCTTCATCGTTTTTCCGTTGCCGCCGAGGACCTGCAACTCAAAGTCGGGAGCAGTACGGCCGGCAACATTCACGATGCCCAGGCGGCCATCCTGCGGGGGATGGGAAAATTTCTTTCCGGCAAACAACAGGACGGCAACAGCCGCCACTACAACCAGCAGGTAAATAATATTGCGTTTCAAGGCGATATCCTCACAATGTAAAGCGATTCAGGAACCCAAGCCGGCTGGCCAGCCAGGTAAAGCGTCCGGTCAAGAGCAGCCCGCCAATGGCGATCAGCACCACGCCGCTGCCGACTTCCACCCAGTGCATGCCACTGCGAAACCGGCGATAAAAACCCAGGAAGCGGTCGATGGCCAGGGAGGTCAGCAGAAAAGGCACCGCCAGGCCCAGAGAGTAAACCGCAAGCAGGACAATGCCCTTCTTCGCGCTCTCCGTGGAGCCGGCCATCGCCAGAATCGTGCTGAGCACCGGGCCGATGCAGGGTGTCCAGCCGAAGGCAAATGCAAAACCCAGAACGAAAGCGCCCACCGGTGATTGACCGCCCTTCACCTGATGCAGGCGTTTATCCGCATATAACCATTTGATTTTAAGAATGCCAGTGAGATGCAGGCCGAAGAGAATCACGAGTGCTCCGGCAACCCAGGTAAGAGGCCGCTTGTACTCATGCAACAGCTGACCGACCCAGCTGGCCGCCGCGCCCAGGCTTATAAAGACCACTGAGAATCCCAGAATAAACATCAGGGAGTGCAGCAGCACGGTGTTCATCAGTTTGCTGTCTTTATTGTTCTGCAGTTCCTCCACGCTGGCCCCGGAAATCAAAGAGACATATCCCGGCACCAGTGGCAGAACACAAGGAGAGAGAAATGAGGCTAAACCAGCGAGAAAGGCAGCGATCATTCAGTTTTTTCCTAATCCTTTGACTGCTGACTATTGTAATCCCAGGAACGCGTTTGCACACGTATGGAATCACTCAATGGAGATTCTTGGGGCAGTAAGAAGTTACAGGAGGGGAAATCACAAAAGGCCGGCATGTTTTGCCGGCCTCGTCCACAAATCGCATGGGGAAAGAGGTTACTTTTTGGGAGCGATAGCGTCTTTCGCGGCCTTGGCCACGCGGAATTTCACCACGGTTTTGGCAGCGATCTTGATCGGTTCGCCGGTCTGCGGATTGCGGCCCATGCGGGCTTTCCGGGCGGATTTCACCAGGCGTCCCAGTCCGGGAATCACGAACAATCCGTTCTTTTTGGTCTCTTTGACCGCAGTGTCGGCCAGGTTTTCCAGAAACGCGGCAGCCGTCTTGTTATTGGTGCCGACTTTTTCGGCGAGGTGGCGCACAATTTGGGTCTTCGTCATGCCTGTTGCCATCTTTCCTCCTTGAAGGTGTGAGCGCTTTCTCAAATGCTCGCCTCTCATATTACATGAGTGCGACATTGATGCAAGCGGTTTCACCAGATTTCATGCGGGTATTTTGATATAAAGTTGTGGAAAACGGCATAAACAGCGGTGATTTGATCTACGAAAGGCGGTAAAAACTCAGCACGGCATCGCCCTGGCGCAGCGTACGCTGGCGGCGGAGCGCCCCGAAGGCGTCGCCCGGATCGAAATGTTTGTCATGCTCGGCGATCACCAGGCTTTGCGGCAGCAGCAGGCGTGATCGCGAAAGGAAGCCCAGAGTCTGCTCATAATCCCCCATTTTGCGCCAGGGCGGATCAAGAAAACAGAAATCGCAGGCCACGGCCTGAGCGTCCATCATTCGCAGCGCGAGTGCGGCTTCGCGCTCCATTACCTCAAAGCCTTCCTCGGTCCCCAGACTCTGCAAATTATCGCGGATGGCCCGAGCGGCCCGGCGCGACGATTCCACGAAATGCACCATGCGCGCTCCCCGGCTTAGAGCTTCAATACCTATCGCTCCCGTACCGGCAAAAAGATCCAGCCAGACTGAATCCACTACGGAAGCGGCCAGCACATTAAATAATGTCTCGCGCAGGCGGTCGGAAGTTGGCCGGGTCTCCGTACCTGGCGGCGCGGTAAGCCGGCGGCTGCGATATTTTCCTGCAATGATCCGCACGAGTCTTTGCTCCTGGAGTCTTTGCTCGCTTTCCCAACATCTAATATCTATATTGAATAATGTAGTGTATAAATTCGATGCCTGTTCCGGCTGATCCCACAAAATGAGAACCTGGTCCATACATGCGGGAAAGACCTTCGGCGTGGAGTTGCGAGTCCACGTAACTTTTCTGCTTCTGCTGCTGTTTTCCGTGATCGTGCTTCCCAGTGAGTCGGGGATGGCGGGCGTCCGCGCGATGGAGCGCGGCATGGCCCTGGTGGCCGTGATCTTCGCTTCTGTACTGTTACATGAAATGGGCCACGTGCTGGTCTCCAGTCGCAACGGAATTCATATTCGCGGCATTATGCTGCTGCCGATTGGTGGTATTTCCCTCATCGATCCCGCACACGAGATGGAAACCGCCAAAGATCCCGCACGGGAAGTGCGCATTGCCCTTGCCGGACCGCTGGTGAACGTACTCATAGCAGTGGCCGCGGTCGTAGTGGCGGTGGCGACGGGACACGGAAATCTTCTGGCCAAACCTTTGGTTGGCCTCGCCAGCCTGTGGCGCAGCGCGGTCTGGATCAATGTTTTTCTCTTTGCTCTGAATCTGCTGCCGGGACTTCCCATGGATGGCGGACGCATTCTGCGCGCCTGGCTTTCCCGACGCATGGACTTCCCCCTGGCCACACGGCGCGCGGTGAATCTGGGACATCTGTTTGCCGCCACGTTTATGTTCGTGGGGATAGCGGCGCCGTCCTGGTTCCTGCTGATCGGTCTTTTTATGTTTGTGGCCGCGCAAATGGAAGAGCGAACGGTGCTGTTTCAGTCGGTGGTGGAAGCAGTACACATGGAAGACATCATGCTGACCGAGTTTTCCATTCTCTCCCCCGCGGACACTCTCGAAGACGCGCTGAATAAAGCCGTACACAGCCTGCAGGACGATTTTCCCGTGGTCCGCGGCGGCGACCTGGTCGGCGTGATCGACCGCCAGACCATCGTCGAAAGGCTGCGCCGCGAAGGGAATGGTTACGTGCAGGCCGCCATGAGCAAAGCCTTTGAAGTGGCCGCGCGTTCCGAGTCACTGGCCTCGGCGTTTCGCAAGCTCACCTCCCGGGGGCTTACATTGATTCCCGTGGTGGACCAGGAACGACTGGTAGGCATTGTGACTCTGCAAAATCTCATGCACAGCATGGGATTGCTGGCGGAGTCGCGGCGGCTGCGCCACCAGACGGAAGAGCAACTCTAAGCCCGCGGTTTCTTATTTCCTCCACAAGCGATGAGGAAGCAGGTATGTGAACCCCGCAAAACCTTCCCACTGCGTGGAAGTGCTGGTGATGCCACGATTGAAGCCGGCATCAAGGACCAGGTTTTTTCGCACCGGATAAGACACGGCCCAAAGATTTCCCACCGCGTTGCCGCGCAGCAGGGGCTGAGTAAAGTGCCATATCTCGCCGGAAATGGTGAGTTTTTTCAGCGGATGGGAGACAGAAAGCGTTTGCCCGTACTGGTCCCGTCGTGCGCGGCTCAGAGGTATATCCGACTGTTCGGAAAAGATTCCGTTGGCATCGGCATGGAAGCCCCACAGGTCCCAACTTACCAGAAGGAGCGCACTCTGCCGGAATGTTCCAATATCGAGTTCCGGCGCGGGACTCTCATAAAGCCGGCGAATGTAGCTGACGGAAATAGTTGGCCGGTGCTGATTGCCAGGCAGCAGCACTGCCTGTACGCCGCCAAAGACCTCGCCTGCATGAATCTCCTTGTCACTCAGGTCCCGGCTGTGAACAAAGGGCTCAGTCTGCGCAAAAAACTCCAGGCGGTCCGTTACCGTGAGTTTTGTAACCTGATTCACGCCGAAGCGGGTGGTGAACTCCGGCGAGATTTGAGCGCCAAGGGTGCCTGTTTCAAACTGCAGATAACCCGTCGGAGTCAGCGTGGCCGGCGTAGAGACGGTGGGCCGGGCTGGATTCGCCTCGGGTGTGTCTTCCCTGGGTATATTTTCGAAAACGCTCTGCTCATGAAATACGCTCTGCGCGTGGCACTGTGTGACAGCCGCGAACAGCAAGAGCTTCACCAAAAATAATGAAGTTTGCTTCAACCTTCCTCCCAAACTGGGGATAAACGGTGAAAACGAGGATCTATTCCCGAATGTTTACGCGGAGAAGCCTTTCACCTATGGCTGGGCAGATATCCCTTAATGCAAATACGGGCGCAGACAAGAAGTGCCTGCGCCCCCTGTAAATCCGCAAATTTAGCTGGCTTTGGCGGATTCCGCGGTCTTGCGGGCTTCAGCGGAAGCATAGCTTTCACCGTAAATGGCCGGCACCTCGCCACCTGCCGGACGCACATAGGTGGACAGCTGTCCGCGATGGTGAATGGAGTGATTGAGGGTAAGGGTGAAAAACATTACGGCAGGAAGCTGAAACATTCCGCGAAAATCCAGCACGCGGCAAAGCTGCTCGCCGGACATCTTCTGCAGGCGGCTCAGCACACCATCAATCATCTCGCCATACCAGCGCGCAATGTCGGCTGCGTTCTTTACTGTCTCGGGCCGGTTAATGGGATCAAAGTTGAACGTGCCATTAATGATGCCCTCCAGAAAACGCTTGTCGGCAGCGGCAATGTGCCACGCCAGCTCCAGTGCGGTTTTCGAAATCGGGTCGGGACGATAATCAGAGCCGGAAGCGGGAATGGCTTCCATTACTTTTCTGGTGGTGGCCTGTTCTCTCTGGAGTGTGGGTAAAAAAACAGTATTCAGGAGCAGAAGCCCCTGTTCGGGCTGCAGGGAAATCTGAGGATGGCTCATGGGGATTCACCTTGGGAAGGATTCGCGCATTAGAAAAGCGCCGCAGCTAGTATAGCGAACATACCGAGTACAAACAGAAAGGCCCACATCGCATTGCCGGCTTTCATGGCAAATGCCGCCGTGGGCCTCGATTTATTTAACTGGCCAGCTGTTCGGGCTCCGCTTCCGGACCGCCCAGGAACAGAATGAGGTTCTCCGCCACATTGCCGGCGTGGTTCGCGATCTGTTCCAGGCTGCGGGAAGCCAGCATCAGGTTCACAGCTTCTTTCTGTATCGGTCTCTTCGTCTGACTACACAACCGATTCAATACATAGTCACGATAGACAGCCACGGATTGGCCGGCGCTTACCGCATTTTTTGCCAATACCAAATCGCGGCGTCCCAAAGCGCGCAGAGTCTGGCGGCAGACGTGCGAAACCGCAATCGCCATGGGCTGCAGCTCAGACCAGTCCAGTTTTCCGTGCTTTGCCGTTATGTACATGACGCGCCTGGCAATGCTGGTGGCCAGGTCTCCCACGCGCTCAAGGTCCTTGTAATGGCCATCTCCGTTTCGTTGATGAATTGCTCTTTCTCGAGGACGCGTCCGGCGGACCGCTCGCTGAAGGTGAGCAGCGAGTCAATGGCGCAGTCCACGGCGATCTCCGTTTCGCGCGCCATACTCGCGAGCAGAATGGGTATTTCTTTTCCTGAAATTTGCAGTGCGGGTACGGCATGAATCATTGAGAATTCCTTCGTTAGTAAATACGAAAAATATATGAATACTGTTTCAAATTTTATTGTGGCATTGTTAATGCCAAATCAAACAACAATAAAAGGTTGGAAAAAATTATGAAAGGGCAGAAATGATGCAGGTTGCCTACTGTTTGGGGACTTCGAATCTGTAACCCGTACCACGGACGGTTTTAAGATAACGCGGCTGTTCCGGATCGTGCTCGATTTTTTCCCGCAGCTTTCTCACATAGACGTCCACCGAGCGCGGGCTTACAAAGGTGGTTTCGCGCCAGACTGCATCGAGAATCTGGTCGCGAGTGAAAACCCGTCCGGCATGCTGTGCGAGATAGTGCAGAAGGCGGAATTCCGTGGCCGTGGTGGTTACGGCGCGGCCACCCACGCTCAGGACCATGGCGGAAGTGTCAATCTGCAGTTCTCCGGCGGTTATTACCGCAACCGGAAGCGGCAGTTCGCAGCGGCGCAGCACGGCCTTGATTCTGGCTACGAGTTCACGCGGGCTGAACGGTTTGGTGATGTAATCGTCCGCGCCCATCTCGAGACCCACAATGCGGTCCACTTCCGAGGTTTTGGCGGTGAGAAAAACGATGGGCATGGCGGACAGCGGAACTCCGGATTGCCGCACCTGGCGGCACAGCTCCAGACCATCTCCGCCCGGAACCATGATATCGAGCAGCAACAGTGCCGGATGCTCTCTCTGCGCTTCGGCCAGCACCGAGACTGTGGTGACAAAAGTTTTGACGCGATATCCAGCCGCCTCAAGATTGTGGCGGACCAGCCGGGAAATATCCAGATCATCTTCCACGAGGAAGATTCTTTGGTTAGTACCCGCGTTCAAATCAACAGCGGCTTCCGGTCGTTCACTGATTGGCATTATCTGTTCCCGCACATAACCCCAGGGCCGATATCCGATTTCGGGAACAGCTTACACAGAGAATGTTAAAAGAGTATGAAACCAGACCAGCAGGCAGGTAACCTTAGTCCGTCTGCTGGTCCAGCATCTTTGGTCAGCGCCTGAAGTATTTACGATTGGCGCCGTCGTATTTGCCGGATTTCAGGCAGCAATTCCTGAAATTTTCGGGCTGAGCCGCAGGGGCACGGATCGTTGCGCCCCAGCTTCTCGATGAGTTCCTTGTCGCCGTGTACCACTCTAAAAGCCACGCTGAACGTGAGTTTCAGAGGGGAAGCCCCGGCGGCGTTTGCTGATGGCAGCGAGGTGTTCGTATTCTTCGTACTTCACGATTTGGTTCTCCTTTGCCGTGAATTTGGCGCCCGCCACATCACGCAAAAAGGAGCTTCGCTCCTACAAGTATAACGACCTCTGCTTTCCGGTAAGCCTTAATTTCCCGGCAGCACCTCAACGGCAATTCCTGATGCCGAGCTTTGCGAACGATAAATACGCTCCGTGGCTTTTTTGAAGTCTTCCGGCTTCGCCAGCGGAATCTCTACAAACGTCTGCGGGTTCAGGTCCACCAGCGGGAACCACGAACTTTGCACCTGCACCATGATGCGGTGTCCACGGCGAAAAGTGTGGTTCACGTCGGGTATTTCAAAGTGGATCTGCGCCATCTGCTCTGGAGTAAATGGCTCGGGATGAGCAAAGCTGTTGCGGAACTTGCCGCGAAACGGCTCGCCGCGAATCAGCTCCTGGTATTCGCCCATCGGTTGGCTGGGCGGAAGCACGTCGGTCCGCGGCCCCGATTCCGTTTGTGTTTCAGGATAATCCGTGGGGTAAACGTCAATCAGCTTGACCACGAAATCGGAATCGGTCCCCGTGGTCGAGACGTAAAGCTGTGGAGAGACCGGACCGGCAATCGTCACGTCGGCATCCAGTACGTCTGTCTGATAGACCAGCACGTCAGGACGGCGGGCAGCAAAGCGCTGGTCGCTGGCCATGTATTCCTGGGGAACGCTGGTTGCCGAATACCCAATGTAAGGCACAGGGCGGTGGGGATCGCTGACGTACTCGTCAAAGGCTTCCGCGCCGGAAGGTGGCTCAAAGGAAAGCTTTCCTCCGGCATGAAAATACAGTGTGCGCTTCTGGGCGTTTGCGGGCGGCCAGCTCGAATACTGCCGCCAGACATTGGTGCCGGTTTCAAATACCGTGGCTTCGGGAAACTTTGCCTCTCCATTGCCTTTGAGGTATTGCTCAAAGAACGGAAAGATGATGTGCTCGCGGTAATACTCGCCGGTTTTGGAGCTGAGACTTACTCGTCCAAAGCGTTCGCCTTCGAACCTGGCCCAGCCGCCATGCGACCATGGGCCTTCCACCAGCCCGCTGAATGTCCCTGGATTACTGGTCTTGATGGCTTTGTACGTCCGCAGCGGCCCGGACAAATCTTCGGCATCAAACCAGCCGCCCACGGTCAGCACGGCGCACTTTACGTTTTTCATGTGGCGCGAAAGGTCGCGCGCCTGCCAGTAACTGTCATACGTGTTGTGCGCGACCTGATCGTTCCACAGAGAGTTTTTGCCGTTGAAGTAAAGCTTGTCGGCATTGGCCAGTGGCCCCATCTGAAGAAAGAAGTCATAGGCATCGGTGGTGTTCCATTCAAAGGGGACACGTACTCGCGGCGGTGTCGCTGGCTCGCCGCGAGGCCCGAAGAAGTTATAAAAATCAAAATTGGCCAGCAGCATGAAGGCGCCGCCGTGGTAAGCATCGTCACCCATAAATAGGTCCGTCATTGGCGCCTGGGGCGATGCGGCTTTGATGGCCGGATGGGAATCGATGATGCTGGCCGAGGTGAAGAAGCCAGGATACGAGATGCCCCAGATGCCCACGCGTCCGTTGTTATTGGGGACGTGCTTGAGCAGCCACTCGACCGTGTCATACATGTCGGTGCTCTCATCCACGTCAGTGTTCGATTTGGGGCTGTCGATGTGCGGATGCATCTCCACAAAGGCCCCCTCGGAGAGATAGCGGCCGCGGACATCCTGGAACACAAAGATGTACCCGGCTTTATCAAACGCGTCGCTCGGGCCGAGCCGCGCTTTGAACTGGTCCACACCGTACGGGCCGACACTGTAGGGCGTCCGGCTTACCAGGAAAGGGTAGGGGCGAGTGCCATCTTTGGGCGCATAAATGGAAGTGAAGAGCTTTTTCCCGTCCCGCATGGGAATGTAGTACTCGTATTTGGTGTAGTGCGCTTTAACGTCAAAGGGTTCAGGCCTGGGGGCTGCGCCGGGCGCCTGACTGAAGACAGCGCCGGCAACAGCCAGTATGACAACCAGCAGTTTTGAATGCATGATGGCTTCTCTTTTCGGGGAGTAAGTGTAACAGCAACATGCATTGCGCTGAACGGAAAAACACCGCGTTCCTTCAGTGGCTTTCCAGCGTTTGGGCCAATTCTTCCCATTCCGCCATGCGCTCCTCGAGTTCGCGGCGCGAATTCTCGAGCAGAGCAGTCTGCCGCTGGGTTTCTTCGACACTCACAAAATCCTGGAGCGAGGATTCAGCACCGGCCACAGCCGCTTCCAGACGAACGATTTCTTCTTCCACCTCCTGGCAGCGCTCTTTCATCTGCCGGAGTTTGATCGGGTTCAGGCGTTTGACGGCAGGGACTTGTGCGTCCTGCGCCGGAGTTGGTGGGGCCGCGGGTGCGGAAGTCACGGCACTCTGCACAGCAGCAGAGGCCGCCACCAGAGTTTCGCCATTGCCCTGTTTACGCCACAGATAATCTTCGTAGTTGCCCGGATAAACGCGGACCTGGCCCTCGCCAATCTCGAAGACGCGGGTGGCCAGCTTGTCGATGAAATAGCGGTCGTGGGAGACGAAGACCACGGTCCCGGTGAATTTTTGCAGCGACTCCAGCAGAACGTCTTTGGCGCGCAGATCAAGGTGGTTCGTTGGCTCATCGAGCAGCAGGAAATTGGAGGGATGCAACAGCATCCGCGCCAGGGCATAACGGTTGCGCTCGCCGCCGGAAAGTACGCCAATGGTCTTGAAGACATCGTCTTCAGAAAAGAGAAAGCAGCCGAGCAGGCTGCGCAGTTCGGTCTGGGTGGAGCGTGGCGCGGCTTCAAACAGATCGTCGAGCATACGCGCCTGAGGATCCAGAGCTTTGTACTGGTCCTGGGCAAAGTAATCTACTTCCACGTTGTGCCCCAGTCGAATCTCGCCGGCAGTGGCAGGCTCCAGGCCGGCCAGCAACCGGATCAGCGTGGATTTACCCGCGCCGTTGGCTCCGACCAGAGCAATACGGTCACCGCGCTCAATGAAGAAGTTGACGCCAGAAAATATGTGCTTGGGGCCATAGCTTTTCGCCAGACTGTCCGCCTCAACCACCTGACGTCCGCTCGGCTTGGGCTGCGGAAAATTGAAATGGATGGTCTTTTCTTCCGGTGGGACCTCGATTTTTTCCATCCGCTCCAGCTCTTTGATCCGGCTTTGCACTTGTTTGGCCTTGGTGGCCTGGTAGCGGAAGCGGTTGATGAAGGCCTCGAGTTGCTCAATTTTCTCCTGCTGATTGCGGTAAGCGGCCTCAAGCTGGGTGCGGCGCTCGTTCTTCTGCGCCAGAAATTTCTCGTAATTACCAGTGTAAAACCAGGCGCGCTTGTTCCATATCTCCGCGATCTTGCGCACGGTCACATCCAGAAAGTAGCGGTCATGCGAGATCAGAACGCAGGCATAAGGATAGTCAGCCAGATACTGCTCCAGCCAGTTGCGCGTCTCCAGATCAAGATGGTTGGTCGGTTCGTCCAGCAGAAGAAGATTGGGTTTGGCCAGCAGCAGCTTGGCCAGAGCCAGCCGCATTTGCCAGCCGCCGGAAAACTCCTCGGTACGGCGCTCCCAGTCTTCTTTTTTGAATCCCAGGCCATTCAGCACTACGCCGGTTTCGGCTTCAATGTTGTAGCCGTCGCGGGAGTGGATCTCCGCCTGCACCTGATGGAAGCGCTCGGCAATCTGCGTGTATTCGGCGCTGGCGTGGTCCACCTCAGCCATGCGCCGCGCCAGATCTTCCATCTCGCGCTGCATCTGGTGCACGCGGTCAAAGACCGAAAGACATTCGGCAAACACGGTGCGGCCGGATAAGGAGAGACCATCCTGCGGGAGATATCCGCACTGGATCCCTCTTTGCCGCGTGACCGAACCGTAATCCAGAGACTCGACGCCAGCCAGAACTTTGAGCAGCGTAGTCTTTCCCGTGCCGTTGCCCCCCACCAGCCCCACGCGATCCTGGGGTGTGATGAGCCAGTCCAGGTCCTGAAACAGAATTTTGGGACCAAAGCGTTTGCCAGCCTGTGTGAGTTGCAGCATCCTGAATCTATCTAATCACAGACCACAGCTTCCCATGTGGCTCGCTGGGCATCCTTCAGCTTCTGCCGCAACATCGGAAGAAACATCGAAAGAAAAACAAGGAAAGAGTGGAGGAGGAATTGTCATGTCACCCAGATCAGGTCACGGCGGCAAAGCCACAGGCCGTTCATCGGGCAAAAAGCAGTCTGGACGCTCTTCCCGTACCACGGCGCGCTCTTCGTCCCGAGGCAAATCCGGCGGCAGAACGTCCGCGGCCAAAACAACTTCAGCCCCCCGGGCGGGCACTCGGTCCGGAAGCCAGGCCAACCGCACATTTGCCCAGGGACGCGGGCGCACTTCGCAGGTATTGAACCGGGTACTCACCGATCATGATGAAATCCGGAAGTGGGCCGAGGAGCGGCAGGCGCAGCCCGCCTGGGTTCCAGCCCCAGGAAGCAGTGAGCATGTGGGTATGGTCCGGCTGGATTTTTCCGGCTACACCGGCGAACAATCTCTCGAACCCATTGAATGGGATGAGTTCTTCAGCAAGTTCGATGAAAGCAACCTTGCGCTGGTGGTAGAGGACGAGACCGCATCCGGCGAGCGCAGCAATTTCAATAAGCTGATCAAGAGGGAAACGGCCGCCAGGCGCAAAAAGGCCGCGTAATGAGAGACGGCATTTCGTTGCCGAAGAAATGCGGCATGTATATTGCGTCCGGATGGTGTACCATCAGGCGCCAATGTACAAATCAGAAGGTTCTTACGTTGGCAGCGTGGTGCTGGGCGCCGTAGGCGCGGTTGCTGGCGCGGTCCTCTGTACGCTGTTTCCGGTGATTGTGGGCCGCTTTGTGGGGCGGGTTTCGCATCTGGTGAGCCTGGGTTTGATTGTCGTCGGCTGCATGGTTGCGGCCTCTCTTGCCGGAGCGGGCGTGAAAGCCGGTAGTGGCAGGGCCGGCGGCTTGGTTTATCAGCTTACCGCTGTGGTTCTCGCGTATGCCGGGATGGCTCTGAGTGAGGCCGGAGCACGGTTTGGAGCTGCTTCTGTTTTTCATACGCCGATCCTGCGAACGCTGAGCGCTCCTGTTTCCAGCAGTATTGGCAAAGATACCGGTCCTTGTGATCATGGTCCCTGGCGCGATCCTTGCCTGGATTCTGGTGGCCGAATCCAGACGCACAAGGTATTCATAACAGGCCCAGGTCCAGGCTGTCGACTACACTTATTTTGGGGCTTTTTTACTGCCGGATACGGGAAAATAACTTCTGCGCTCTCTTTTGTGCGCATAGCAGCGTTGACATTCTCCGCTGCGTTTGGGTATTCTTGATCCTTCACTGCTCTGCAGTTGGCCTGCCTGTGGCTTCCCTTCGGAAGTAGTAACCGGCGTCATCGAGCGGTCTTTCTTAAGCGTTTTTTTATTCTCAGGAGTTTAGGAATGTCAACCCGTTTTCCCAGCGGGAACGAAATTGCGCGCAAGTGGTTTGTGGTGGATGCCACCGGGCAGACGCTCGGGCGTCTGGCTTCCCGTGTGGCCAGCATCCTTGCGGGCAAGGAGAACCCCCAGTACACGCCGTTCCTCGATACGGGCGATCATGTGATCGTGGTCAATGCGGAGAAGATCCGCACGACCGGCATGAAGTCCGAACAAAAAGTTTACCGTCATTACACCGGCTTTCCCGGCGGCCTGCGTGAAGAAGAGTTTAAAAAGCTCATGAACCGGCGACCGGACCGCGTGGTGCAGGAAGCGATCCTGGGCATGCTGCCCAAGAGCAAACTGGGCCGCGCCATGGGCAAGAAGCTGAAGGTTTATAAAGGCGACAAGCACGACCACGCCGCGCAGAAACCCGCGCCACTGGCCGTGAGCTAACAGAACTGAAAATCAGGGCTGATGGATAACCAGCCCGGAGTTGAGAAAAATCAGAAATGGCTGAACTAGTCCAGTATTACGGCACCGGCCGACGCAAATCGAGCGTGGCCAGAGTGTTTCTGCGTCCCGGCAGCGGCAACTTTGTGGTTAATGGCCGCCCCTTTGATGAGTATTTTGTGACTCCCGCGCAGCGCATTGAGGCGCGTCAGCCGCTGGTAACCAGTGAAACGTCTTCGACGTTTGACATTGTTTCCAGCGTTTCCGGTGGCGGCGTCAACGGCCAGGCCGGCGCTGTGAAGATGGGCATTGCTCGCGCGCTGCTGGAGTTTAACGCTGAGCTGCGGAAGAAGCTGAAGGTGGAAGGCTATCTGTCGCGTGATGCGCGTGGCAAAGAGCGCAAGAAGTACGGACAGAAAGGCGCTCGTAAACGCTTCCAGTTCAGCAAGCGCTAACCAGACTTTGCAAAGGACGGCATTGGCCGTCCTTTTTTTCTCTTGCCCTTTTGTCCGAAGGTCCTGCGGGCGAAAGGGAGTGGTAAAACCAGGACCAGAATCTTCCCTCCCGCTCCGACGGGAGCGGACAAGGGAATCAATCCTGAGCGGGCAACACGAAGCCGCGAAGGATGCAATTCAATGAGGAGGTATTTTGGCTAACATCACTATGAAGGAGTTGCTCGAAGCGGGCGTACACTTCGGGCATCAGACCAAGCGCTGGAACCCCAGGATGAAGGAATATATTTTCGGGGAGCGCAACGGTATTTACATTATCGACCTGCAGAAAACGCTCAAGATGTTCAAGGACGCGAGCAAGTTCGTGCAGGACTCGGCCGCCGAGGGCCGCACTGTCCTCTTTGTCGGCACCAAACGGCAAGCCCAGGACGCAATCGCCGAAGAAGCCGGTCGCTGCGGAATGTTCTATGTGAACAATCGCTGGCTCGGTGGACTGCTGACCAATTGGGTGACCGTACAGAAATCCGTGAAGCGGCTTAAAGAGCTTGATGAGATGGCCACCGATGGCCGCTACGAACTGCTGCCCAAGAAAGAAGTGATCAAGCTGGAGCGTGAGCGCAAGCATCTGCAGGCCAACCTGGCCGGGATCAAGCACATGAACCGGCTGCCGGACATTATTTTCATCATCGACTCCAACAAGGAAGCCATTGCGGTGAAGGAAGCCCGCAAGCTCGGAATTCCCGTGGTCGCGGTGGTGGATACCAACTGCGATCCCACCGAGGTTGACTGGGTAATTCCTGGCAACGACGACGCGCTGCGCGCCATCCGCCTGTTCGCTTCCAAGATTGCCGATTCCGTGGCGGAAGGCCTGCAGGCTGGAACCGATAAGCAGGCGCCGGGCCTTGAAGGCATCGCTGTCAGCGCGGAGCAGGTCGATGCCGTGGCTGCGGACGAAACCGCGGTCGCTCGCACTTCCGCTGATCTGGCCGAAGAAGAAGAGCTGAACATGGAAGAAGTGCTGGGCGGCAAGATTCGCAAGGCGCCAGTGGCGGAAACCGACGTGCCCGAGAGCGTTGCGGCGAAAAGTAACTAACGTCCGCAGGCAGGTTGCTTACCTGCAACTATTCGCAAAGCCAGCCAGGCAACAAATTTCCTGATTCCCCGCGAAAGAAATTCTTTCGCGGGAAGAGTTGTACCCCGAGGCGAAGATTTATGAAAACGGAAGGTTCCATGACAACAACGGCAGCTCCCGGCGAGAACGAGGGCAAAAAGCCCGCTATTAGCGCGGAGCAGGTGCGCAAACTGCGCGAGCGCGCTGGCGCTCCCATGATGGACTGTAAAAAGGCGCTGGAAGCCTGCAATGGCGAGGAAGAAGCCGCCATCGACTGGCTGCGGAAAAAAGGCATTGCCACGGCCGCCAAAAAATCGGCGCGTCTTACCAGCGAAGGCTCGGTCGCCAGCTACATTCATGCCGGCGGAAAAATTGGCGTCCTGGTCGAGATCAACTGCGAGAGCGATTTTGTCGCCCGCACCGATGACTTCAAGGACCTGGTGAAAGACATCGCCATGCACATCGCCGCCGCGGACCCGAAATTTGTCCGCAAGGAAGATGTCACTCCGGAAGCCTTTGAGCGCGAAAAAGAAATTTATCGCGCCCAGGCCGCATCCACGGGCAAACCGGCCCCGGTGGTGGAAAAGATCGTGGAAGGCAAGATGTCAAAGTTCTACGAAGAGGTTTGCCTGCTCGATCAGCCTTTCGTGAAGGAACCCGGTATCACGATTCACCAGCTGATCGCCAGCAAGGTCGGCAAGCTGGGTGAAAATATTTCAGTACGCCGCTTCGCCCGCTTCAAGGTCGGCGATGTGGGCGAGACGATTGCCATCAGCAATCCGCAGCAGGACCAAAAAGCCGAGTAAGCTTCATCATTTGTGAACCCAAAAGGGCAGTGCGCAGGCGCTGCCCTTTTTTATTGCTGCAATCAAGCCCCGACGACGCACATCGATAACTCCCTGCAGTGAAATACGCTGGGCAGAATGGCGATTGAAAGATTACTCAGAGCAGCGGAACTGCAGATAGAGGAAGCGCAGGGGCAGACCTGGAATTGTAGCCCGTCTATAAAGACTGCTACCACTCTGAAGAATTAGGTAGGATTTCCAGTTCCCACGCCCTGCGCAGTTTCATGGAGTGGCCCGTTGCCGGTCCGTATCCAATTTTCCTTTTGCCAATAGGGTACCAAATGAGTCTGATAGTAGCCAGTTAAAAACCAATCAGTCTAAGGAATTTTTGATTTACGTCGAGTTTTGCCTCTGGCAGCGCCAAACAGTGCGGCTATGCCGTTAGTTTTCTCTGTAAATAGACGGCATATCCGGCGTAAAATCGAAGCATCTGATTTTATAATTTGTGTAATAGATAAAACAAATAATAAAAATTCGGGAGCATTCCCAGTCACGATCCGATTTTCTGGCCGGCACACTTATTGCCAATACACAGGGAGGAGGCCCACATGAAAGTCGCAATCGCAGGCGGAGGCATCGGCGGTTTGACTCTGGCTCTTGCTCTCCATAACGCTGGAATCGAAGATGTTGATATTTATGAGTCAGCGCCCGAATTCAGGGAGCTGGGCGTGGGCATTAATGTGCTGCCCCATGCCGTGCGCGAGCTGGATGAACTGGGGCTGCTGGGCGGACTTGCCGAAACCGGCATTCCCACGGGGAAACTGGCGTATTACACCAAAGCCGGCCAGAGAATCTGGAGTGAGCCTCGCGGGATGAAGGCCGGTTACCGCTGGCCGCAGTTTTCCATACACAGAGGCGAGCTGCTGGGCCTGCTGTATCGGGCCGTTCTCAAGCGGCTGGGGCCTGAGCATGTACACACCGGCCATCACCTGCTGCGGGCCGGGGAAGAGAAGTCCTGCGTCTGGGCTGAATTTATGAACCGAGGCAGCAACTCTGCCATTCCGCGCGTCGAGGCCGATGTGCTGGTGGGCTGCGATGGTATTCACTCTGCTGTGCGCCAGATGATCCATCCTGGTGAGGGTGCTCCGAAGTGGAATGGGATTACCATGTGGCGCGGGCTGAGCGAAGCCGAACCGTTTCTCTCGGGACGGACCATGATCATGGCCGGGGTCACCAAACGGCGCGTGGTGGTCTATCCAGTTTCCAGAAAGCACGAACAGCGGGGCAAAGCGCTCATCAACTGGGTGGCCGAACTGAAGAGTGCCGACGGTCGGCCGATGCCGCGCCATGACTGGAACTTTGTAGCCAGGCCGGAAAATGTCCTGCCTCACTTTTCTTCTTTCAAATTCGATTTTCTCGACGTACCCGCGCTGATTCAAAACGCGAAGGTCATCTACCAGTACCCCATGGTGGACCGCGACCCCGTGGATACCTGGAATAAGGGACGGATCACGCTGCTGGGCGACGCCGCCCATCCCATGTATCCGGTTGGCTCAAACGGCGCATCGCAGGCGATACTGGATGCCCGGGTTCTGGCCCGTGAACTCGCGCTGCAGAACTCGGTGGAAAAGGCCCTCGCCGCTTATGACGCGCAGCGGCGGCCAGCCACCGCGAAGATCGTGGAAGCTAACCGCAAAGTCGGCCCCGAGGTGTGTATGGAGATCGTGGAAGAGCGCGCGCCTGAAGGATTCTCCAGCCTGGATGAAATCATCAGCCAGACAGAACTGCAGGCCTCGTTTTCAGTGCCGCATTCGAAAAGCGCTTGAAAGGGCGCGATGGCAGTCGTGGAAACAGATCATCTCTCTAAAGCTGCAGGCTCAGGCCAGTCAGTCCGGCTGAACCTTGCAGTCCTCAATTACGACACATACTTTGACGCTGCCGGGCTGCCCCAATGGACTGGGGCAGCCGGCCTAAATTGCAGCTCAACCAAACTTCTCTGCCAGCAGCGAACAGCGACAGATCCACAACGCCCTTCAAAACTCAAGACCAAAATGCGTTGCAAATCTGACCGAGTTGGTGGCCGGGCAACCGGTGGGACGGCTGAACTGCACCGGCAGATCGGCTCAACGAAATAGGCCTTGTCCTGGCTGGATTAGCTGTGGCTGGCTTTGCTCCCGCGGCAGCAGCGCAGGTCATGTCCCTTGCCTTTAATTTAAAAAAGTACAGAAACAGGCATGCCATCCAGTGTGGTCGTTGCGTGCAAATATCCGGCTGGCATTTATAACATTTCCCTTATAAATCGCATCTGAAATTAACAATTGTTTACAGATTCTGTCTTTAGAATCCTGATGCAGGGCGTCCAGGTTATCCTGGGGGCACGGCGTGTTTTCGAGGCGAGTTAGCGTGTGTTGATGCGCTTGTCTCTGTATACTGTGTAACCTCATTAAGCTGGTGGCCAAGGGAAACGTATTCAAGGACCCCGTGGAGTCCCCGCCTCAAGGAGATAGATGTTTAACCCTAAGCTATTTTTGCCGTCATGGCTTTTGCTGGCTGCCGCGCTTCTGCTCAGTTTGCCGGGATGCGGAAACAGCCCTTCCAAGACGCAGGCTGCAGGCAAGGGCCAGTCGGGCCGCGGTTCTCAAAGCATTCCCGTGGCCGTGGCCAAAGCCGACCGGCGTGACGTTCCCATATATCTCACCGGTCTGGGATCCGTGGAAGCCTTCAATACCGTTGTGATCAAGACCCGTCTCGACGGGCAGCTGGTGCAGGTGGCGTTCCGCGAAGGACAAATGGTGCGGCAAGGTGACCTGCTGGCGGTGATCGATCCTCGCCCGTATGAGGTGGCGCTGCAGCAGGCTGAAGCGAATCTGTACAAAGACCAGGCTGCACTGAAGGACGCAACCCTCAACCAGCAGAGATTTCAGGACCTCTACAAAGAGGGCGTGATTCCCAAACAGCAGTTTGATACGCAGGTTTCGCTCGTGGGCCAACTCGAGGGCGCGGTGCGCTCCGACCAGGCGCAGATTGAAAACCAAAAACTCAATCTCAACTACACGCGCATTACCGCGCCGGTGAGCGGACGCGTGGGCCTGCGCCAGGTGGACATTGGCAATATTGTTCATGCCTCAGACCTCAACGGGCTGCTGGTTCTAACGCAGTTGCAGCCCATTGCCGCGACTTTCACTTTGCCCCAGGATTACCTGCCCTCGGTGGCGCAGCACATGCGCCAGGGAACGCTGGCGGTAGATGCTTACAGCCGCGATGATCAGACCAAACTGACCAGCGGAAAGCTGCTGACCATCGACAACCAGATCGACCCCAGCACCGGCACGGGCAAATTAAAAGCTGTTTTCGAGAACCGCGACAGCTCGCTCTGGCCCAACCAGTTCGTGAACGCCCATCTGCTTCTCGAAGTCAAAAAGAACAGTATCGTGGTCCCGGCCGCCGCCATTCAGCGCGGCCCACAGGGCGCATATGTGTTTACGGTGAAGCCGGACAAGACAGTGGATATGCGCAGTGTGACTGTCGGCTACACCACGACCAACACGGCGACCATCGACAGCGGGCTTAGTCCGGGAGAGGTAGTAGTAACCGATGGTCAGGACAAGCTGCAGCCCGGGACGCGCATAGAGATTCGCGGCGGAATACCTGGCTCCGGCACTCTCTCGACAGATGCCCCGTCTGGCAGCACTGGCAATCCAGGTTCATCTCGCAAACCGGCACAATCAGCGAAGTCGGCACAGTCATGACTCCATCTCGCATCTTCATTCTGCGGCCAGTCGCCACTTCTCTGCTGATGATCGGGTTGCTGCTGGTGGGCATCGTCGCTTACCGCCAGCTGCCGGTCTCCGCTCTGCCGCAGGTCGATTACCCGACAATTCAGGTGACCACGTTCTACCCTGGCGCCGGTCCGGATGTGATGGCCTCATCGGTGACCGCGCCCATGGAGCGCCAGTTTGGCCAGGTGCCGGGGCTGAACCAGATGACCTCCAACAGCTCGTATGGCTGTTCCGTCATCACTCTGCAGTTCAATCTCGACCTGAACATCGATATTGCCGAGCAGGAAGTCCAGGCGGCCATCAACGCCGCGGCTACGTTCCTGCCCCGCGATCTGCCGAACCCTCCTATATACAGCAAGGTGAATCCGGCGGACGCGCCCATTATCACTCTGGCCCTGACCTCAGACAGCCTGGCGCTGACCAAAGTCGAAGACCTTGCGGACACAGTGCTCGCGCAAAAGATTTCACAGCTTTCCGGCGTGGGCCTGGTTTCGATTAGCGGCGGACAAAAGCCGGCGGTGCGCATACAGGCCAATCCCACGGCCCTGGCGTCCTACGGACTGAGCCTTGAAGATGTGCGGACCGCGCTCGGCCAGGTCAATGTAGACCAGGCCAAAGGGATCCTCGAAGGGCCGCGCCAGTCCTTCACCATCGCCAGCAATGATCAGCTGCTCTCCGGCGAAGGCTACAAGTCGGTGATTATCGCTTATCGCAACGGCGCGCCCGTCCATCTCACTGACGTCGCCAGCGTGATTGACAGCGCGGAAAACATAAAACAGGCCGCCTGGATGAACCTGTCCCCGGCGGTGATCGTAAACATCCAGCGGCAGCCGGGGGCCAACATCATCAATGTTGTGGACCGGATCAAAGCAGTGCTGCCGCAGTTGCAGGGAGCGCTCTCGTCCTCGGTAAAAGTCACGATCCTTACCGACCGCACCGAAACCATCCGCGCTTCGGTACAGGACGTTCAGTTTGAGCTGATGCTGACCGTCGCGCTGGTGGTGCTGGTCATCTTTCTCTTCCTGCGCAATCTCTCGGCCACCGTCATTCCCAGCGTGGCTGTGCCGCTTTCGATTGTCAGCACCTTCGGCGTGATGTATCTGCTGGGCTACAGTCTGGACAATCTTTCGCTCATGGCGCTCACCATCTCCACCGGATTCGTGGTGGACGACGCGATTGTGATGATCGAGAACATTGATCGCTTCCTTGAGCAAGGCCACACGCCTCTCGAGGCCGCGCTCAAAGGTTCAGGCCAGATCGGCTTCACCATCATTTCTCTTACCGTCTCGCTGATTGCAGTGCTGATCCCTCTGCTGTTCATGGGAGACATTGTCGGTCGCCTGTTTCGCGAATTTGCCGTCACGCTCAGCGTGACCATTCTCGTCTCGGCGGTGGTCTCGCTCACGCTTACGCCCATGATGGCTTCGCGCCTGCTGAAAAATCCGGCGCAGGTCAAACACGGCCGCCTCTACCATGCTTCCGAGCGGTTTTATGAGCGCGTGATCGAGTTGTATGGCCAAACGCTGAAGTGGGTCCTGCGGCGGCAGACAGCCACCCTGCTGGCCACCGCCGGCGCCCTGCTCCTTACTTTTTATCTCTACACGATTGTCCCCAAGGGCCTCTTTCCCGTGCAGGATACAGGCGTGATTCTGGGCGTCTCCGAAGCGCCGGAGAATGTCTCGTTTGACTCCATGGCGCAGCGGCAGCAAAAGCTGACGCAGGTGATCCTGAAAGATCCGGCTGTGGCCAGCCTGTCCTCGTTCATCGGCATTGATGGCACTAACATCACGGAAAACAGCGGACGTATCCAGATCAACCTGAAGCCGCATGGCCAGCGTGATGTGACCGCTTCTGACGTAATTCGCCGGCTGCAGCCCCAGATGGCGGATATCGAGGGTATCACGCTCTACATGCAGCCGGTCCAGGACCTTACGGTGGAAGACCGCGTGAGCCGCACGCAGTTCCAGTATTCGCTGGAAGATGCCGATGCCGCCGAACTGAGCGACTGGGCCACGAGAATTGTGGACAAGCTGCGTACGCTGCCGGCACTGCGCGACGTGGCCAGCGATCAGCAAACTGGCGGGCTGAGGGCCGATCTGGTCATCGACCGCGATACCGCCGCGCGCTTTGGAATTTTGCCCCAGGCCATTGACGACACGCTGTATGACGCCTTTGGTCAGCGGCAGGTCTCGACCATCTTTACTCAGCTCAATCAGTATCACGTAGTGCTGGAAGTCAACCCGCAGTTTCGCCAGGACCCCAGCGCGCTCAAGGACATCTACGTAAAATCCATCACCGGCGCCCAGGTCCCGCTCTCCACCTTCAGCCACTTTGAATCATCGAGGACGGCGCTGACCATCAACCATCAGGGGCAATTTCCGGTGGTGACGATTTCATTCAACCTGGCCCAGGGAGAGTCCCTGGGTAATGCCACCAAAGCCATTGCCGCAGCCGAGCAGGAAATCGGAATGCCGGCCAGCATTCATTCCAGCTTTCAGGGGACGGCGGCCGCGTTCCAGAACTCGCTGGCTTCTGAGCCGCTGCTGATCCTGGCGGCGCTGGTTACGGTCTACATTGTGCTCGGCGTTTTGTACGAGAGCTATATTCATCCGGTTACGATTCTCTCGACTCTGCCTTCCGCCGGCGTAGGCGCGATTCTGGCCCTGATCATTACCCACAACGATCTCTCCGTGGTGGCCCTGATAGGCGTGATTTTGCTGATCGGCATCGTAAAGAAAAACGCCATCATGATGATCGACTTTGCGCTCGAAGCCGAACGCGTCGAAGGCAAGCCGCCGGAGGAAGCCATCTTCCAGGCCAGCCTGCTGCGCTTCCGGCCCATCATGATGACCACCATGGCCGCCCTGCTGGGCGCCGTGCCGCTCGCTCTCGGGACCGGAACCGGCTCGGAGTTGCGGCACCCGCTGGGCATCACCATCATCGGCGGACTGGTGCTCAGCCAGGCCTTTACGCTCTACACCACGCCGGTCATCTATCTGTGGTTTGACCGCCTTGCCAGAAAATTTGGGCGCTTCAAAGTCGGCAACACCATTGGCCCGGAACAGTCGCCAACGGGAGCGGATTAACCATGAATATCTCGGCGCCCTTTATCCGCCGCCCGATTGCAACTTCCCTGATGGCCCTGGCTTTGTTGCTGGCAGGAATTCTTGCCTATACCCAGCTGCCGGTGGCGCCGCTGCCCCAGGTGGAATTTCCCGTGATTCAGGTTTCCGCCGGCCTTCCTGGAGCCAGCCCGGAGACCATGGCTTCTTCGGTGGCAACTCCGCTGGAGCGCCAGTTTGACCGCATTGCCGGGGTCAATCAGATGACCTCTACCAGCGGTCTCGGCTCCACCAGCATCTCGCTGCAGTTTGATCTGAGCCGCAACATTGATGCCGCCGCGCGCGACGTTCAGGCCGCCATCAATGCAGCTCTGGGCCAGCTGCCCGCGAACCTGCCCACGCGCCCCAACTGGCGCAAGGCCAATCCCGCGGATGCGCCCATCATGATCATGGCGCTCACATCGGACACCATGTCGCAGCCCAGAATGTATGACGTTGCCGATTCCATCCTGGCGCAGAAGGTTGCGCAGGTCCCGGGCGTGGGCCAGGTATTCGTGGGCGGCGGCGCCAAGCCCGCGGTGCGCGCAGAAGTCAATCCTATGCTGCTCAACAAATACGGGATTGGCATTGAGCAGGTAGCCAACGCGCTCAACTCGGCCAATGCCAACCGTCCCAAAGGCGAACTGGCCAATACCTTTACCGCCTGGGAAATCACGGACAATGATCAGCTCCTGCAGGCCAGCAAATACAAAAACGTCATTGTGGCCCAGGACAAGACGGGCGGCATCGTGCGGCTGCAGGACGTGGCCGACGTGCAGGACTCGGTGGAAGATATACGCAATGCCGGCTTTGCCAACGGGAAACCCGCGGTCCTGATGATTGTCTTCCGCCAGCCCGGCGCCAACATCATTGATGCGGTGGACCGGGTGCGCGCGCTTCTGCCGCAGCTTCAGGCCTCCATACCCGCTGCCGTCAAACTGGAAATTGTTCTGGACCGCACCACCACGGTCCGCGCCTCGGTAAAAGATATTCAATTCACTTTGTGCCTCTCCATCGCGCTGGTGATTCTGGTGGTGTTCCTGTTCCTGCGCAACGGGCGCGCCACCGTAATTCCCAGCATCGCCGTTCCGCTCTCGCTGATCGGGACGTTCGGAGTGATGTACCTCGCCGGCTACAGCATTGACAATCTTTCGCTGATGGCGCTGGCCATTTCCACCGGCTTTGTGGTGGATGACGCCATTGTGGTGCTCGAAGACATCACGCGTTATATGGAGCAGGGAATGGACCCGGTCAGCGCCGCCTTCCGCGGAGCGCGGGAGATCGGCTTTACGGTGCTCTCGATGAGTACCTCGCTGGTGGCCGTCTTTATTCCCATTCTGCTCATGCAGGGGATCATCGGCCGGCTCTTTCGCGAATTCGCCATTACTCTGAGCACGGCCATTGGCATGTCCCTGCTGATTTCGCTGACCATCACGCCCATGATGTGCGCCAAATTTCTGCGCCCCGTGGACCAGGAGAAGCATGGCAGGTTCTACCGCGCCAGCGAGCGGACCTTTGACTTTATTCTGGGCCTGTATCGCGGCAGCCTGGGCTGGGTACTGCGGCACCAGTCTTTCACGCTGCTGATCACCATCGGTACGGCCGCACTCAGCGTCTATCTGTACGTTATTGTGCCCAAAGGATTCTTCCCCCAGCAGGACACCGGCAGGATGAACGGAGGCGTCCAGGCCGAGCAGGACATCTCCTTCCCTGCGCTCAAAGCCAAGGTGGCCCAATTCGCGGCCATTGCCCAGAAAGATCCGGACACCGATAAGGTAGTGGCTTTTGCCGGCGGGGGCGGACCCGGCGGCGGCAGCGCCCGCATGTTCGTCACGCTCAAACCGATTGGCCAGCGCAAATCCACGGTGGACCAGGTGATTAACCGCCTGCGTCCCAGGCTTTCAAACGTGCCCGGCGCTACTTTATTTCTGCAGGCCACTCAGGACCTGCAGATTGGCGGCCGCCAGTCCAATGCGCAGTTTCAGTACACGCTGCAATCGGAAAACCTGGATGACCTGAACTACTGGGCTCCGCGCGTACTGGAAAAACTGCGCTCTCTGCCTCAGCTGAAAGACGTGAACAGCGACCAGCAGGATAAAGGCCTTTCAGCTCAGGTCATTGTTGACCGTGAGTCAGCCGCGCGGCTGGGCATTTACTCTGCTCAGGTTGATCGCGCGCTCTACCAGTACTTCGGCCAGGCGCAGGTTTCCACCATATACCGGCAGCTGAATCAGTATCACGTAGTCATGGAGGCCGATCCCCGGCTGATGCAGGGACCAGACGCCCTGCAAAACGTTTATGTGCGCTCTTCCACCGGCGCTGAGATTCCGCTCTCTGCATTTACCCGGTACGTGCCTTCCAACACGGCGCTGCAGGTCAATCACCAGGGCCAGTATCCGGCGGTTACGATCTCCTTCAATCTCGCTCTGGGCGGCTCACTGGGCGATGCCACAAAGGTGCTGGAAACCGCCATGCGCCAGATTGGGGTCCCCTCGTCGATACGCGGCGGATTTCAGGGCACGGCTGCCGCTTTCCAAAGCTCGCTTTCCAATCAGCCACTTCTGATTCTGGCGGCGCTGGCCACCGTGTACATTGTTCTGGGAATTCTCTACGAGAGTTATGTACACCCGATCACCATTCTTTCCACTCTGCCTTCCGCCGGAGTGGGCGCGATTCTGGCCATTATGCTTACGCACAACGATCTCAACATCATCGCTCTGATTGGGATCATTTTGCTGATTGGCATTGTGAAAAAGAACGCCATCCTGATGATCGATTTCGCCATTCAGGGCGAGCGTGCCGGGAACAGAAATCCCGAAGAGGCCATCTACCAGGCCTGCCTGTTGCGCTTCCGCCCCATCATGATGACCACCATGGCGGCGCTGCTGGGCGCAGTGCCTCTGGCCGTGGGTGCCGGTAACGGCGCTGAATTGCGCCGTCCTTTGGGAATTGCCATTGTCGGCGGACTGATTGTGAGCCAGGCGCTTACGCTCTACACTACGCCAGTGGTTTACCTCTACCTCGACCGTTTACGTCTGCGCGTGGCCCGATGGAACGCCGCCCACAAACGCACGCCCCAGCCCAAACCACTGCTGGGGCCTGCCGGAGATTAACGCCATCTGCGATGGCTTATTTCTGAATTTACAAAACCCTGATTTGTATGGGTGCCAGACAGGTTGATAGCTGTCTCTGAAGGGGAGTGTTCTGAAAACAAAATGCAAGCCGCGTAGCGCGGCTTGCATTGAAATCAGGACTAATTGCTATGCTGCTGACTTGCTGCGGCGAGCTTCCATGCCGTCCAGCGCCTGCCACAGGGACTGGGCAGCCGCTTCGGCGGCATCCAGTGCGGCGTTTGCCGATGCATTGTTTTCACTTACCTGACGCTCCAGCAGACGCCGCCAAACCCGAGAGTGATATATGTCCGCTGTGCTGTGCAGGCGGAAATATTCGCAGGCAGAGTCATTCGCGCCGTAATTCGCTCGCAGTCCGCGCTCTTTTTCCTGGGCAATGCGCGGCACCTGGCTCTCATAGGCATAGAACGCGGCCAGCGCCTCTTCCGGCGCGCCTTCGCGGGCCACATGGGTAAAGTGGACCATAAGCGATGTGATTTCCGGGATGGGCTGGTGGCCGGCGATCTCACGGCTGCCGCTCATGCCTTCGACAAAATCGAGCCAGATCTCCGCATGGGAGCGTCCGGAAGCGTCATCGCCTCCGTTTTCGTCCACCATATTGGCCTCTACCGCCCGCCGCGCCTTCTCATCCGTAAGACGGCTTCCCAGTGACTTCAGGTACTCCGGAAACTCCGCTACATGGTGATAATAATCGCGGCCATATGCGGCCAGATCGTTCCGGGTAAGCTCTCCCGCGCTCCAGGCTTTGTAGAAGGGATGGCACAGCAGATCGTATTTCGCAATCCGCTCATCAAGTTGTTCCAGGAATTCCTTTGTGGTCATGTCGGCTCCAGTGGTCGTAATCCTCAATATTAAATTGTCTTTACTGTGCAGCTCAAGTTTCTTATTTCCGTCTGTGGTGCGACATAGTGCGGCACGCGCTGGCCGCCGCAGCTTGCCGCTTGAGGCCAGCTTTGCGCCCTTCTAAGGTGAATGCCGGAAGGAAAACCCCATGCTTAAGCTTTTGTCCCTGGCGGTACTCGCTTTGAAGATACTCGGTCCCGCGCCCCGGCGCTGGAGCATCCTGCTGGCCATCAGCAGCCGTTGGCGCAATCTGCGCTCTGCAACCAGTCCGCACTTCTGGAAGTGGAAGCTCCCGGCAGCCATGGTCTGCTTTCGCGCCATGCTCGGCCCTGCACTTGTGCTGCTTGCCCTGCGCCGTCCCAGCGGATTATTGCTCGCCGGCTGCGTGGTGTGCGCCCTGATCTCGGACATTTTTGATGGCGTACTCGCCCGGCGCTGGCACGTCGACACGTCTCGCCTGCGCATTGGCGATACCCTTGCCGACACCATCTTCTATGCCTGCGTGCTAATCGTAATTCTGCTGCGCCATCCTGGCGCGCTGCAGCAGCGCTGGTTTCTCCTGGCCACGCTGATTGCCGCGGAGATTGGCCAGCATGCCTTCGCCTTTGCCAGATATGGCCGCAATGCCAGTTACCACTCCATATTGGCCAAATGCTGGGGCTCCTGATGGCTTCGGCCACCGTTGGACTGCTCGGCTTCGGTCTGGACAACTGGCTGCTGGACGCAACACTGGCCACGGGCATTGTCTGTAATCTGGAAGGGTTCGCCATGTCCCTGCTTTTGCCCCAGTGGCGGCATGACGTGCCTACGCTGGGCCACGCCCTGCGCCTGCGCCGCACATTGCAGTCGCAGAATGAATTTTTGGGCGTGTAGGCGGGCCACATACACGCCCTGCGCTGATTTCAGCTTTACTGGGGCGATATGGCTTCCACCAATTTACGGACGGAAGGCACAATCATGTTCAGCATCTCCGCCTGGGGCTTTTCCGCCTGCTTCAAAAATGCCAACTGCTGTTCGCGCCACGTGGCGGGAGCATGGCCACCTGCGCTCAGGTAATCCATCGCCTGCAAGCCGGCGGCTGCTGCCGATGTGAGATTCATCGATAGAGGAACAAGCTCCTTCAGCAGGGGATTGCTTTGCAGCGCGGGCTCAAGCTGCTGGCCGTTATCGCGCCACAACATAAGCCATTTGCGGATTGCAGCTGCCTGCTGCGCGTCTGCTGGATTCTTCACCAGCCTGGTCACCATTCCTGCAAACTCCCGGGCCGTATCGCTCTCGGGATGGATGCCATCCACCAGCCGGTCGAGCGGTGTGGAGCTTTCATAGTCTTTGTTGCGGTGGCGGACGTATGCTTTGACTGGTTCCAGCACGTCCGCGAGTGTCCGCAAAGCATCGGTATTTTTTCCACCGGAGAGCCGCTGCAGGGTCTCGAAATAGACGGCATTATGCCTGAGGCCAAGCGCTTCCAGCTCTTCGCTCAAAATCCCGAGCCGGCGATACATTGACTCAGGATCGCGAAGCTCCTGTGGCGACCACAAACGCTCCGCCTCGGCTGCCAGGCGTGGCCAGATTCGGCTGTCCAGGTTGTTCGCATTGGCGAACTCCGTCCACATGCAGGCCTCGCCGCCGAGGATTCTTTGCTTTTCCTGGGCAGTCAAACTGGCGGCCTCATCGCCCAGCGGATCGGGCGAGTAGTGCTGCGCGGCGGAGTACATCAGATCGAGATAATAGCCATGGCTGAGCAGTGCCGAATATCCCCGGCGCGCCGCCTCGGCCAGCGACTTTTGCCCGCGCCACGATTGCACCACGGTATCCGTGGGCAAGCCGGGATAAAGAACCTCGTCCCAGCCAATCATGATTTTTTCGTGCTTCTTTACGATCTCCGCCAGACGGCGATTGAAATAAGCCTGCAAATCATGATTGTTTTTGAAGCCATTGCGGCGCATGAACTCCTGAATTTTGGGGTTCCGGTCCCATTGTTTTCCCGTGACCTCGTCGCCGCCGATGTGGAACCAGGCATCGGGAAAGAGTGCCGCCATCTCGCCGATGAACGTATCGAGAAAGCGATAGGTTGCTTCGCTGCTCGGGTCCATGGCCGCGTCAAAGACGCCCCACTTGCGCTCAATGGAATGCGGCCCGGGAGCGCCGGCCAGCTCCGGATACGCGGCGAACCAGCTTGTGGTGTGGCCCGGCATGTCGAACTCAGGCACCACGCGGATGCCGCGGTCCTGCGCATATTCGATCAGCTCATGGACCTCGGCCTGGGTATAGAACTTTCCGTCGGAGGCCAGTTGCTGGAATTTGGGAAACTTTTTGCTCTCCACCCGAAAACCCTGATCGTCGGAGAGGTGCCAGTGCAGCACGTTCAGCTTGACCGCTTCCATGCCGTCAAGGTTGCGTTTGAGGACGTCCAGTGGAATGAAGTGCCGCGCCACGTCAATCATCAGGCCGCGCCAGGGAAAGCGTGGCGAGTCTTCAATGGTTACGGCGGGAGCGGAAGAGACAGCGCCGTCCGGCTGCACCAGTTGCAGGAAGGTCTGCATTCCATGCAGCAAACCGGCAGCGTGCTGGGCCTCCAGCCGGACGCCCGAAGGCTTTACTTCGAGCACATACGATTCAGATGGCCCCGAGAGGTTCAGGTTCTCCTCAGGGGCCGTGCAATGAATGGTGAAACGCGCTTTGGGTTTGTCCGTGGTTCGGGTTAGCGCCGCGTCGGTCAGTGGAAGCCCGGTGCGCCGCGCCAGATTCTGCACCATCCGCTCGGTGGCGCGTGTGATGACGGCGCCGCATGGCCCAGTGATGGCAACTGTAAAAGACTGGTCAATGATAAACTTGCCCGTCCCCGGCCGGACCACGGCCGGCATGGGCATGAGCGGAAGCATGGCGTCACCCTGCGCCATGGCTGACGACATCAGGCCCAGAGCGGAAAGGAGCCCCAAAACATGCAATCGGCGTCTGTTCATTATTCCCTGTCCGCGGCGGCCAATCCGTGTGCCGATTTGTAGATTTTGCCGCCCTTCATCACAAAATCAATCTTCTGCAGCAAGCTGATGTCGCTGAGCGGATCACCCTTCACTGCAACCATGTCGGCATATTTCCCGGCGGCAATTTCTCCCACATCATTTTGCATGCCCAGCATCTCTGCTGCCGATGTCGTCGCTGAACGGATCGCCTGCATCGGAGTCATACCATATTTCACCATCAGGGGAAACTCGATTGCGGGATTGATGCCCCAGTCAAAGCCGCCCACATCGGTGCCAAACGCAATTTTCACCCCAGTGTTTACGGCGCGATGAAATGTGTCGCCGTGGATCCGGATCATATCCAGCCAGACTTTGGCTCCGGCGGCAGCGCGGCCCTGGGCCACGTATTCGCCTACATAGATGGTCGGGACGTAATAGATCCCTTTTTCCACCATCTTCCTCATATCTTCATCGGCGATGTAATTGCCATGCTCAATGGAATCCACACCGGCCTCCACCGAATTGTGTACGCCATTCAGGGCCATGGCATGGGACGCCACTTTGTGCCGCTGGCGATGCGCCTCATCCACAATGGCGCGCAGCTCGTCCAGGGTGAAAGTAGGAATGTCATCGAGCACGCCATCGGGACGCACAAAGTAACTGCGATCGGAATATACCTTGATCCAGTCGGCGCCGTAGCTGATCTGCTCGCGTACCGCCTTGCGCGCCTCGTCTGGCCCGTCCACCAGCTGGACGCCATGCGGCACCGGAACCTCCGGTGCGTAACCTTGCAGCGGATAAGCCCCGGTAACGTCCAGCGCCCGCGTGGCTACACGCATTCTGGGGCCGGGGATAATGCCATTCCCGATCGCTTTCTTTAAATCCACGTCGGCGTAGCCCGCACCCTCGGTTTCAAGATCGCGGATGGTGGTAAAGCCGTATTCCAGAGCGAGGCGTACCGAGCGCGTGCCCAGAATCGCGCGATAAGCAGTCGACTGCTTTAGCAGCTGCTCGTCATAGTCCGCCGCCGTGATGTCTCCCTGCAGCAGGGTGTGGGTATGTGTGTCAATGAGTCCGGGGAGGCAGGTGTAGCCGGAAAGATCAATCACCTGTGCGCCAGCAGGAGGCGTGGTGGTGTTCTCCGAGACCTCGCGAAAGTGCTCACCGTCAACTGTGAGCGTCACATTGTGCTGCACAACTCCGTTGGCGGGATGGATGACAGTTCCGCAGCGAACCATCCTGACCGAAGCCGGAGCAGTTTTGTGGTCCTGCGCGGAAGCAAACAAACTGAACAGCAGAAGCGCGGCAATGGCTAAGGAAATCTTCATAGTCCACCTCGTAAGGAAGCTGCTAATCCTAGCAGAATGCTGTGAATTGCAGAAGATTTCTCCATGTGTGGTAGGATTTCGCTACCCCCTCAATTCGTATCCCCACGGAGACACTGGATGAATGATTCCACTTTGCGCCCTATGAGCATCTCTCAGGTGCTGGATCGGACGTTTCATCTCTACCGCAGCAATTTTGTACTTTTTGCTGGCGTGAGTTCCATACTGCCGCTGTTTACTCTGATTATGCAATTCGGATTAGCGGCCATGGGTTTCTCTCTTCAGAACCCCGCATTAAACAAAGACCCGCAAAAATTTGCTGCCGTGTTTTTTGTCTGGATTTTTTGCTTCATGCTGGTCTACGTCATTGGGTATGCCATTGCGTCGGGCGCAACCGTGCATGCCGTGTCAAAAACTCATCTGGGACAGCTGGTGACGATTGGTGAATCGTATAAAAAAGTATTTTCCAGAATTGGAACGATTTTACTGATCGTGTTTGCGATTTTTGCAATGTCAGTTGCCGCAATTATCGCTGGCGAGATTGCAGTTGGAGTTATAGTGGCCCTCGTGGTTCCCGGCATTTCCCACGCAGGCGGAGGCGCGGGCTCCATCGCGCTCGGCGTCATCGCTGGCCTCATCGGGCTGTCACTTTTCGCGGGAGGAGTGGTGGGTGGCATTTACCTTTACCTCCGTTTTTCTCTTTCCATCCCTGCCTCCATTGTGGAAGGGCTGAGTACCGGCAGAGCGCTGAAACGCGGCAGTTATGTCGCTGGCGGGGCTGTTATGCGCCTCTTCCTGGTTTATCTGCTGGCAGGAGCACTGGCATTTGGACTCAATCTGGTATTCACGGTGCCGTCACTGCTGCTCTCTTCCCTCGTAATAAAAAAATCACTTATGCTGGGGCAGGGAATCCAGTATGTTGCCGGTTTTATTGGCGGGGTCCTGGCCGGGCCCATTGCTCCCATCGCCGTGGCCCTGATTTACTATGACCAGCGTGTGCGCAAGGAGGCCTTTGATCTTCAGCTCATGATGCAGGACATTGAAAAGACACCACCACCCGCTCCAGCCATGTCGCCAATCGGATGAGATACCGCCCACTATTCACTTTGCTCCTGCTGGCGGCGCCTTTCTTTGCGGAAAAGGCGCTCGCCGCCCCGCTTTCCCTGCAGGAGTACCAACAGCAGCTGCAGGAACTGGCGGGGAAAGTCGATGCCCTGAAAGAGCATCCCGAACAGGCCAGGAAGGTGGAAGCAGAATTGCCTGACACAGTCTCCGTGAATGCGGGCGGTAAAGAGTATTCCATCAGCTATAAAGACCTCAAATACAATCTGGCTGAACTTGCCGGAGCGAACGAGGACAAGCGCCAGACTCTGTTCGCGGACATCAGTGAATACGTGCAGAGGCTCAGCGCCGAAGCGCGGAAATACTCGCAGTCTTCCTCGGGGCATGATGCCGAGCACGAAAAGCTGAATGCCATCCTCGCGCGCGGCGAGTTCGCAAAGGTAAAGGGGCCGGGAGTCCTGGACCGCCTGCTCAGCCATGTCTATCGCTGGCTGGGGCGCATTCTGGAGAAACTGTTTTCCGTTAAAAGCCTGCGCAGCGAGACCAGCCACACCATCGTTTATGTTTTGATCGGAGTGGTGTTCGTTCTGCTGGCGGTGTGGATTGTGCGCCGTCTCGCGCAGCCGGTACCCGAAATGCCGCGTGAGATTATTCCTTTCTCGCCCTCGGCCAAAAACTGGCGGACATGGCTGGCGGAAGCCCGGGCATTGTCGCATGAGCATGACTGGCGCGGCGCTATTCATCTGGCGTACTGGGCGGGCATCTCGTTTCTCGAAGAAAATGGGGCCTGGAAACCGGACCGCGCACGTACGCCTCGTGAGTATCTGCGCCTGCTGAGCACACGCAATGCCAGGCATCCGGCGCTGACCGCACTCACTCGCAAATTTGAAGTCACCTGGTACGGCCACCGCAACGCTGAAGAAAGCGATTTTCAGGACACTCTGGTACAGCTCGAGAAACTGGGATGCCAATAGCCCTCGAAAAAAGCGACCGCCGTCTGCTCTTCTGGACAGGCCTGATCGTTCTCCTGATCATTGCCGCCCTGGCGTGGCAATCAAGCAGCGAGGAGAACGATTCCGGAGTTCCCAGCACGTATTCCCCGGCATCTTCGGGAGCCAAAGCCGCCTTCCTGCTTTTGGATGAAGCCGGGTACAACGCCGAGCGCTGGGAGCGTCCGCCTGCTGATCTGCCAGCTGATTCCCGCTCCACCGTTCTGGTTTTGGCCGCACCTTCGAACTTTCCCAGTGCGGAAGAACGCCACGAACTGGAGAGATTTCTCCGCGCGGGTGGAAAGATACTGGCCACGGGGCCACGCAGTCCGTGGTTTGTGCCCGATGCAAAGGCCGAGTCGGCGCCGGTGGTTAGCCCTGAGTTTCTTGACTTTGAACCGAGCAATCTGACGGCGATCACGCGTGCGGGTAAAATCCAGATGTCGCCCGGCGCCCACTGGGACTCCGCTTCCATGAAATATTTGGTCCACTATGCGGATGGCGACCGGCCCATCGTGGTCTCGTATAAAGTGGGACGCGGTGAAGTGATCTGGTGGGCATCCAGTATCCCGCTCAACAACGCCGGCATCAGTAAAGCTGGCAATTTGACTCTGCTTCTGAACTCCCTGGGTGACGCCAAAGAAACCCGCGTACTCTGGGACGAATATTTTCACGGCTACCGGCGAACTCTGGGCTCGTACTTCAGCGAAACGCCGGTCCTTCTGGGACTGGCCCAGTGCGGAATTGTGCTGCTGGCCCTGTTCTTTACCTATTCGCGCCGCAATGGTCCCATCCGGGCGCTGTATGAACCCACGCGGCTCTCTCCGCTGGAGTTCGTTTACACCCTGGGAAGCCTCTACCGCCGGGCGCGCGCCACGCAGACAGCACTGGATGTTCCCTATGCCCGCTTTCGCTCTTCCGCCATTCGGCAGCTCGGATTACGCGCGGACATTTCCGCCACGGAACTGGCGTGCTCCATACGAAACCGCCTGGGATATAAAGACGAAGGCCTCGAAAAAACTCTGGAGCAGATCGAGGCTTCAAAATACGGCCCGGAACTCTCGGAAGCACAGGCGCTCGGTTTGGTGCAGCAGCTTAACCGTCACGCGTACAATTTGAAATTCATTACCAGCGAAGAACAGGAGACAGCTCTTCATGCAGACAGTGTCCCGGGTACTCAGTCACGGCCGAACTGAACTGGCCAAAGTCATCATCGGCCAGGAAGAACTGATCACACAGTGCCTGATCACCATTCTTTGCCAGGGCCACGCTTTGGTGGAAGGCGTGCCCGGCATCGCCAAGACCCTGGCCATCAAATGCATTGCCCGGCTTTTCGATCTGGAGTTCCGGCGCGTGCAGTGCACCTCTGACCTGATGCCGGCCGACATTATCGGCAGCAACGTGCTGAATCTTTCCACCAGTACCTTTTCGCTGCATCGCGGACCGCTGTTCACCGACCTGCTGCTGGCTGACGAGGTCAATCGTATGCCTCCCCGCACCCAGGCCGCGCTGCTCGAATCCATGGAGGAGCGCCAGATCACGATTGACGGCGTGACTCATCCGCTGACCGGCTTCTTCACTGTCTTTGCCACGCAAAACCCGGTGGAATTTGAAGGAACCTACCCGCTGCCCGAAGCCCAGCTGGACCGCTTTCTACTGAAGATCAAGGTCACATATCCGGAGAGTGAGCAGGAGATCGCAATTCTCGAAAACCATCATCAGGGCTTCAGTATGCACAACCTGGAAAGGGCCGGCATCTCCGCCATGAGCAATGAGGACCTGGAAGCGGCCCGGGCGGAGGTCCGAGGCGTGCGCGTTGAGCCAGCGCTGTTTCGCTACATTGTGCAGATTGTCCGCCGTACGCGTGACTGGCCTTCTTTCGCTTTGGGCGCCAGCCCGCGCGCTGCCGTCAGTCTGATGATGGCGGCCAAGGCATACGCCGCTCTCGAAGAGCGCGATTATCTGATCCCGGACGATGTAAAAGCCGCTGCGTTTCCTGTACTGCGCCACCGCGTGATGATGAAGCCGGAAGCGGAACTCGAAGGCCTGGACAGCGACCAGGTTTTAAAAGAAATTATTGGCTCGGTCGAGGTGCCAAAGTAAATGGAGCAGGCGCACCTTGTGCCGGAGCCGGTGAGCGCACCGGCCCGGCAAACAAAACGACTGGGCTTCGGCTTTGGACGGCGCTTTTTTCTCATGGTCCTGCTCGGGCTGCTGTGGGTGGCGCCGGCATTCTGGGACCCGCGCTATTTGCTGGTGATGGCGGCCTGGGACGTGTTTGCTCTGGCAGCATGGGCGGTGGATCTGTGGCGGCTTCCTCGTCCGGAATCACTCACTGTGACCCGCTCCTGGGCGGGTGCGCCCTCACTCAGCAACGATCAAACGATCAGCCTTGAGGTCCACAATCTCGGTAGAGCACTGGAGTGCAGCCTTGTGGACGATGTTCCGGAATCGCTGCGCCGGGAGCCGCCACGGCTTAAGGTCAGCGTGGCGGGAAACTCGTCTGCCACGGCGTCTTATACCGTTCGTCCGCTGCAGCGCGGCGATGTAACGCTGGGAGATGTGTACCTGCGTTACTGGAGCGGCGCAAACTTTGCCGAACGCTGGGCGCGTGCCGGGCTGCAACAGAGCATTCAGGTGTTTCCTGATCTCGAAGAGGCGCGGCGGCACAATATTTACCTGATTCGCGCGCGCCAGATCGAGCTGGAACGGCGTCTGTTGCGCCAGCGCGGTACCGGCCGGGAATTTGAAAGCCTTCGCGAATATCAGCAGGGCGATGAATTTCGCAACATCTGCTGGAGCGCCACTGCCCGCCGGGGCAAGCACGTGAGCAAGCTTTACCAGGTGGAGCGCAGCCAGGCCGTGTGGCTGGTGCTGGATGCCGGGCGTCTGCTGCGGACCCGCGTGCAGGAGCTGAACAAGCTCGATCTCTCCGTGAACGCCGCGCTCTCGCTGGCCCAGATCGCGCTCTACTCCGGAGATCGCGTGGGACTTATGGTGTATGGCCGCCAGATACAGCAACGCGTGGGCCTGGGCCGCGGGCTGGGGTACATGCGAGTGATACTGGAGCGTCTGGCCGCCGCGCATGAAGAAGCTGCCGAAGCCGACCACCTGCGTGCCGCCGCCGCGCTGATGCAAATGCAGCGGCAGCGCGGGCTGATCATCTGGATTACCGATCTGGCCGATACCTCCATGACTCCCGAGGTCATCGAGAGCGCTTCTCAGATTCTTTCGCGGCATCTGCTGCTGTTCGTGGTAATCGCGCAAAAAGATTTGCTGGCCCTGGCGGCCCACTATCCCAAAAACGCCGCTGAGATGTTCGAAGTCACCGCCGCACAGGAGCTGGTACATCGCCGCGAGACCCTGATTGCTCGCGTGCGCAATCGCGGCGCCCTGGCGCTGGAGGTCTCGCCGGACCACCTTACAACCTCCGTAGTCAATCAATATCTGAAGGTGAAAGAGCGTAACCTGATCTGATCGTTTGTAAACCTTAGTAGTGTATTCTTTCACGTCACTTTCCGTTATTTGCCGATCAACAGACAATCGCCGGCCAACATTCCAGAACCGCTTTCATTTTACTTTGTGGATGCATGCAATACACTTGCATATGTCTGAAACTCTAAAACTAGTCTCCAAGAAAGGTCGTGCAAGTGACAATTAGTGAAAAACTAGAGGAGTTTATCGAGAGGTGCTGGAATACTGGGCAAGTCGATTATTACGAGTGGATAGCTCGCGTAGGTGCATTTCTTCGGGCAGCAGGATTAGATGATACGAAAAAAGAATTTGATAATATTGTATCCAAGGGCTCTAGCTCTAATTGGATGTTAACCACTAGACGCGCGATGATAGGGCTTCTAGAAGCAACCGCTATCAATGTAGTGCATAATCAATCGCAAACAGAAACCATGTCCCGCCCCGGTTCCAAACCTACTGATTCAAGAAAAATCTTTGTGGTGCATGGTCACGACAGTCAGACCAAGGAATCGGTTGCTCGCTTTTTAGAGCGTATCGGACTGGAGCCAATAATCCTTCATGAGCAACCCAGTTCTGGTCTTACCGTTCCCGAAAAGCTCGAGGCATTTTCGTCTGTCGGCTTTGCAGTCATATTGCTCACTCCTGATGATATTGGCGGGCTGGCATCCGAACCCGACAAATTAAATCCTCGTGCCCGGCAGAACGTAATTCTAGAGCTGGGCTACTTTCTTGGTAAGCTATCTCGGTCAAGAGTATGTGCTCTTTACAAAAACGTTGAGATTCCGTCCGATTATCAGGGAGTGTTGTATGTCGAATACGATACCTCCGGAGGGTGGCGCACAAAACTTGCACAAGAACTCGTTGAGGCCGGTTTCTCCATCAATTTGGAAGCGCTACTCAAGTCCTGACATTTGGTATGGTGTATGACGACCCGGCCCGCTTCATCATGTGCTAATGACAGGTTTAAATTAAAAACTGGCAAGCAAAGAAAAAGCCTTTGGCTCTGCCAAAGGCTTTTCATATGTGAGACCAACTACCAGTCCTGATAAGACATGTTGTTAGCTCAGCCGTTATAGCGCTGAAAAACTTCACCTGGTAAGCGCATCATGCGGGCGCCGGGTTTTACCGGCATGGGCACCATGGAGGAGACATCCACGGGCCTGGTCTGTTCTTCCCGGTCAAGATCTTCCCCACTGATCTTCCCCCGCTGCATTTTGAGCTGCAGAGTACGTTCCAGTTTGGCCAGGTCCGAGCGCTCCACGCCGGAAAAGAAAGTTACGGCAGAGCCTTTGGCTCCGGCCCGTCCCGTTCGTCCCACGCGATGGATGAAATCCTCCGGAATCGCCGGCAGATCGTAGTTGATGACCTGTGCGACTTCGTCCACGTGAATGCCGCGCGAAGCCACATCCGTGGCCACGAGCACGCGTGACTTTCCGTGCTGGAATGCGTTCAAAGCCTGGTTGCGCTGCGACTGGCTGCGATCACCATGCAGCACGCTCACATTCATTCCCTGCCGCTTTAATTTTTCGGCGAGGCGGTCTGTGGCGCGACGGGTCCGCACGAAAACCAGCGTGCGCCCGTCTTCACTGGACAAAAGCCGCTTCAACAGAGAGAGCTTTTGGTCTGCCTGGACTTCATAAGCGGTCAACTTCACCAATTCCGATGCTTTGCTGGTTGAGCCAAAGGAGAGCCGAACCGGATCACGAACATAGTCGTGAATCAGATGAGCTACCGAGGTTTCCAGCGTGGCGGAGAAGCAAAGAGTCTGGCGGTTACGCGGCAGACTGGAGACGATTCTGCGGATGGCGGGAATGAATCCCATATCCAGCATTCTGTCCACTTCGTCGAGGACCAGAGTTTTTAGGGCGTCAACGGAGATCAATTTTCTGCCCAGCAGGTCTTCCAGCCGGCCCGGAGTGGCGATAATCAGCCTGGCGCCAGCGCGAATTGCCTGCAACTGGGCGCGTTCGGCCGTGCCGCCAATCAGCAGTGCGGCGGCGGGCAGCTTTTTACCGCGCAGGTCTTCATACTGCCTGCCGATCTGCAGCGCCAGTTCGCGTGTGGGAACCAGTACCAGAGCGCCCAGTTTAGAGTCTGTCTGCTGCAACAGCTTGTCCATGACTGGAATAAGAAAAGCCAGGGTCTTGCCGGTACCGGTCTGCGCGGTGGCGACAATGTCTTTGCCGAGCGCGGCGTGCGGAATGGCTGCCGCCTGGACCTCGGTGGGAGTTACGAATTCTGCTGCTGTAAGACGTGTTTGGAGATAGAGAGAGATTGGGAGTTCAGTAAATGTGGACAACGAGTTTGTTTTTTCCTGGTCGGCGGCGGGGGCTGGCAGGGCACGCTATAAGCGACCCGGGCAGAGTGATCTCATGCCGATAATTTTCAATTTTTAGCCGTAGACAATCGGAGGTACTAAAAAAGTGGGAATCCTCGACCAGATCTCGATCCAAAGAAACCCTGCAACAGAAAATCTAAAGCACCTGTAGTATAGCACAAGCTCTGGCCAGCACTGTTTACTCATTTGCGTCCACGCTTACTGCGGCGTGCCGGCTCCGGCGGGAAGGGTCCAGACTTCTACTGCATCGCCGGGCTTTGCGCCAGCCCTGGTCTGGACGCGCTTGCCGTCAATCCCTTTGGATTTGGTCAGATATGTTTTGGCGTTTTCGGCGCGGCGCAGGGCCAGTGTCTGCGGTTCTTTGCCGGCGGTGCTGCCGGAGAGCAGCGCCGTGCTTTGCGGGTCCTGCTGCAGTTTAAGCGCGACATCATCCAGCACGGCCTTGGCGCGATTGTTGACATAAGCGCTGTTGGGCGCGAAGTCGAGATCGGTCATCTTTTGCGCGGTGGGTACGGGGGGCGGAGGCTCCACGTTCACGGTGACGGCGGAAGACGCGCTCAGCTGGCGGTCATCGGTGGCAATGCCGCGTACGGTCACCTGGCCGGGGCCGGTCGTCGAGGTGTTCAGCACGGCCACATTCCTGTTCACCGCAAGCTTTCCCGAGCTGGACTTGAAGGTTATGGTCACAGGACGGTTATCCGGGCTGGCGGCATTGCAGGTAATGGTGGAACTCTGGTCCAGTGGCACGTTCACGGGCGAGGCCGAGCAGGTAATCGTAGGCGGGCTGGCCACGGCAGGTTCCGAGGGCGCGGCGGCAACAGGCGCCGGAGCGGCCTCGGGAAGTTCCATCAGCTCTGCGCCATCACCCACATGGATATCTTCCAGCGCGCCCATAATCATGACGGTGGCGCTCTTCGGATGAACGTGCAGCACAATGGCGTCGCCAAGTGTGCGCCGGGGCAGTTCCGGAATTATTACATTGCCCGGCAGAGGCGCTTTTTGAGTTTCTTCGGTATTGCGGGCCTTGAAAGAGAGCGAGTCGCTGATGTCATGACGCTGGGAATAATTGTAAGTGCGCGTGATGCGCACATAATCTCCCGGCTTAAGACCTTTGTCCTCGCCGATGTTGAGATATGCCTTCTGTCCGGTGCCGATTTCCGAATCAAAATCCTGGGCTTCAATGATCCGGCCCGAACCTTTGCCGCTCGGAGGTGCGTAACGGTCGAGCTTTACCTTGCGGAAGGGCGGCGCCGGTCGGTCCGGGACGGGAATCGCAAAATCTCCGGGAACCGTGGGGGCGCAGCTTAGTTCGAATTTGACCACGGCAATATTGTTATGGACCTCGATGACGCGCACGAGTCCAAGTTCAAAATAGGTCTTGCCGATGTCGAACAGCGTGTTGGCCTGCCCGGGAAAAGCTTCGTAGTGGTTCACATCTTTTACCAGGCGGACAATCTCATACCGGTCGCCAGCCTTCATGCCGGCCCCGCGAATGAAGATGCCGGTTGTACCCCCAAACTGCGATTCTTCAGGAGAAAACTCTCCCGCGACTACCACGTTGCTCCTGGGGACGCTGTTATCGCTGATGAATCCGGAGCAGTAGAGGTCGTAAGGATTGGGCGCAGTGGCGATTGCGACGGGCGCGGTGCGGACTGCATTTCGGGGCTGCGCGGGCGGCTGGGGTTGTTGTGCCCATCCCAGCAATGAAACCATCAGCAGTGCAAACCCTGTCTTTTTCATAACTTCCTCCCGTAAAGGCCGGCGCAGACATTTTGCCCGAAAACGCACGACTCCGGGTGGAACATAGCAGGTACGGAATGCCCAATTCAACTAAACACTTAGTAACTAAGAAGATACGCCTGGTTACAGAAGTTCAACTTCCTGCTTGCAATCGGGACTTGCATCTGTAATTTTCGCTCACGTATGATGACTGGCCTTGCCTAAATGAGTGGAATTACAGCAAGTTACACACAGCGTTTTTTGCCAGCCCGGCTGCCGCGCGTTTGCGTGGCGATTGTGGCTGCCAGTCCCGCAGAAATGGTGGAGAAAGCCGATGCCATTGTCCGCGAGAATACATTTCTTGAGTTCCGTCTCGACTATCTGCCCAAGCCCGCGCTGGCGCTTTCCAAAATCAGGGCTTTTGCCGAGTATCATCCGGAAGCACTGATCATCGCCACCTGCCGCCGTACCGCCAATGGGGGAAAGTTCAAAGGCTCCGTGGCCGCCGAAGTTGACATTCTGGTCAAAGCCGCGGCCCAGGGCTGCCAGCTGGTGGATGTGGAACTGGAAACAGCCGTGCATCTCAAAGCAGCGGATTTCGCGCGGCTGCGGCGCTCGGCCAATCTCATCCTCTCTTTTCACGATTTTCGCGCGACCCGGAAACTCGAAGAGACGTTTGAAAAGATGAAGCAGTATCCGGCGGACTTCTTCAAGATCGTGGGCACGGCCAGCACGCTGTATGACAACGTGGTCATGATGAAGTTCCTCGAAAAGCACAGCCACTCGCACTCCCTGATCGGGTTGTGCATGGGCGAGCAGGGTATCATCAGCCGGCTGCTGGCGGTGCGCGCCGGAAGCCAGTTTACGTTTGCTTCGGCGAGTCCGGGCGAAGAGACCGCGCCCGGCCAGATTGCCGCCCGCACGCTGCGCGAGACCTACCGCATTGAGCAGGTGGACGCGGCGACGCGCGTCTATGGCGTGGCCGGAGATCCGATCACGCATTCGCTCTCGCCCATCATGCTGAATACGGCTTTTCGCCGCGAGAACGTGAACGCGCTCTATCTTGCGCTGCAGGCCAAATCGCTGGACGACCTCATGGCCTGCGTTCGCGATATTCCCATGCACGGTCTGAGCGTGACCATGCCCTGCAAGGAGCCGATCCTGAAGTATCTGGACAAGACCGACGCGCTCACCCAGAAGATTGGCGCATGCAACACGGTGGTCCGCGCGCAGGACGGCAAACGGTACGGCTTCAATACCGACGTGTACGGTATTGTGCGTCCGCTGGAGCAGCGCCTGCATCTTCAGGGAGCGCGCATCCTGGTTCTGGGCGCGGGCGGCGCGGCGCGGGCGGCCGTATTTGGCCTGAAAGATCGCGGCGCGGATGTCTCCATTTTGAATCGCACCCCGGCTACCGCGCAAAAGCTGGCGAAGCAGGCAGGGGCCAAAGCCATTAACCGCGCGCTGCTTAAAAAGCTGCAGTTCGACGTGATCATCAACGCCACGCCCGTGGGGATGGAGGGCAATCGCGATCCGCTCCCGCTGACGGAGCAGGAAATGCAGACCCGGTATTTCTTCGATCTGGTCTATAATCCCGCGGAAACAAAAATGATCCAGATGGCGCGTGCGAAAGGCATACACGTGATTTCAGGATCGGAGATGTTCGTGCATCAGGGGGCACGGCAGTTCGAGACATGGACGGGCAAACCGGCCCCTCTGCATGAAATGCAGCGCGTGGTGGATTTTGCTTTGGCCCAGCGCGCCGCCGCAAAAAGCGACGCGGAAAAAAATGGCGGCAGGAAGGAAAAAGAAGGCAGTAAGAAGAAGAGCAAATAGCCCATACGGGGCGCTTGTGTAAGTGGATGGCGCGTCTCATTCCCCCGGCCTCTGCAAATTGCACCGTAAAGCATCTGGCTGCACCGGCAATTTATCTTCTTGAAATATTTTTCCCTCAAATTTGGGGCTTGACAATGGGCGCAATCTCACTACGCTGATTGCCAGCAAAAATTTCCTTCAGCGGGCTGTTTCTGCCTGATGGTGGGTGTTTTTTGTTTGATATTGCCTAACCCTTCTGGGCCAGGCGATGCGAAATAGCGGCACAACAAACTGTGAGGATGAAAGCAATGACTTATATATCGGTACGATTCCTGCCGGCTGTTTTGGCAATATTTCTTTTGCCTGTTTTTGCTGCCGGATCTGACTCCAACAATAATTCTCCATCCCCGAAGAATGCCAATGAGGCTTCCGCTGACATCAAGGCCAATAATGCGATGGCGCCAGCAGGCAATTCCGCCGCTAACGATCCACTGCTGAAACTGCTGGTCAGCAAAGGCGTGTTGAGCGCGACCGAGGCCGGCAGCCTGGCCGGCAGTTCCTCGGGCGAAATGCGGGACCGCCTGTTGTCACTGCTGAAGGACAAAGGCATACTCTCGGCTGACGACCTGAACGCTTTGCATACATCACCAGCACAGGCCGCGGCCCTGGTGCCGGCAACACTTGAAATCAATCCAGTCAGCCCAGTCACAACGGCGCAGCGTAGCGGTCCGCCGCAGACGCCGCCTACTCCTCCACCCAGCGGCCCCATACCTGCCGTGGCTCCCATACGCACGCTGGCGATCATCCCTCCAAAAAGAGAGGGCGTACTGCCTGCGATCAGCATTGGAAAGAATATTCACTTACAGCCTTACGGGTTCTACAAGACGACGGCTGTCTATGACACCGCGTCCCCTTACGGCAACGATTTCCCCCTTCCCGGATTTATTGGCGATATCAATGGTCCGGACAAAATCTCGGAATTCCATATCAAGGCCAGAGCGCTGCGTATTGGGTCGAAATTTGAGTGGCTCGACAAGTCCGAAAACATAACCGTGACCGGCGCACTGGAAGCCGATTTCGAAGGCAACTTCAGCCGCGTCAATAACCGCAACATCAGCTCCATCCGTTCCAACGCTCCGCAAATCCGGCTGGGATACGGCAGGGTGGACTGGAAACTCTCTGACAACACGTCTGTCAACTTCCTGGGCGGACAGGACTGGACGCTTTTCGGCTCATCCACGCTGCCCAACCTGATTGAGACCACGGGTCTGGGAGTGGGCTTCGGCACGCTCTATGAACGCGATCCGCAATTCCGTTTCGGCATCAACCACAAATTTGGCGGCTTCTCTTTGGAACCTGACTTTGCCGTTGTCCTGCCCGCGTTTGGAAACCTGCCCACTGACATTACGGCGGCGGGCGCAGTCGTTCCCAACAACGAAGGCATAGGCAATCAGCTTGGATTTGGTGAACGCCAGGGCGTGGATTCCGGCAGGCCCGAAGTGCAGGCGCGTTTGGTGGGCCAGTTCCAGCTGGACCACGCAGCCAACGTGGCCCCCGCGCAGATTATCGTGAGCGGAGTGCAGGCCCAGCGTGACGTTGTGGTGCTGGCGTCCGCAGTCCCCGCGGCTTTCAAAGGGGCTTTCCCACGGGGTGCGCGGATCAGTTCGGACCGCCTGGCATGGACCGCGGAAGCCCAGCTTCCCACGCGGTGGTTTACGCTGATTGCCAAGTACTACAACGGTACTGACCTGCGTTACTATTTTGCGGGGCAGATCCTGGGACCCTTCAATGACACCACCGGTCTGACCGGCACGGCAACAGCGCCCAGCATTGACGGTTCGACTACCACCGTCTTTGGTCTGCGCAACGGCGTTCCTGTGATCGCCAACTCTCTGCCCGCGCGCTCCCAGGGTGGATTCGTGAACCTTGGCTTGCCGATCTCCCGCTGGGCCAATGCCGATCCGCAGGGACGCAATGCCGGATGGCAGATGTTCCTGCATTACGGCTATGATCAGGTGCTGGCCCGCGATGTTCGCCGCCTGGGTGGCGGACGAGAAAAGGGTGACGTTGGCGCTGCCACGCTATTCTACAAACTCAATCCCTTTGTCACGTTTGCAGTGGAAGAATCGCTGTATCGTACACGGGCTCTGCCTTTAACTGCTACCGGAAACTTCCCGCTCTATCAGGGACGCCCGAATCGGGAAGTCAATGATTTCCGCTCGGAAATAGGACCCATCTTTACTTTCTAAAAGTTGAGAGAAGGTCGTAACTTCAGCCAAAAAGCCCTGCATTTAGCAGGGCTTTTTGTGTTAAGCCCCCCTGGAAACCTTCCGCAATTCCCACAAATGACAGACCCCAAAAATGTGAGCGGAATACGCATATGCACACATGCAACGGGACATGTGCAGTGCGATCTTTTAATTTTCCTTTAACTCTGCTTTAACCAAACAACAAGTTTCCGTCTTTATAGTTCCAGGGAACGCTCGAAGCACTGCCTCTTGCAGGAAGGCAATACACGTGATCCGGTTCCCAAGGCTGTCTTGTTTTCACATTTTCCCCACTTCTAAGGAGAAATCGATGAGTCGCACTTCTGCCCTGTGTTTCATAGGGGCCCTTTTGCTGTCTGTTACCGCCTTTGCCGCTGATAAGCATGGCGATAAAGAAAAAACCACTAAACCGCGCAATGTGATCATTTTTGTTGCCGACGGTCTCCGGGCCGGCTCCGTCAATGCCACGGACGCGCCCACCATGCTGAGCATTCGCGAGAAAGGCGTGTTCTTCCACAACAGCCATTCTCTTTTCCCCACCTTCACCATGCCGAATGGATCGGCCATCGCCAGCGGACACGCGCAGGGCGATACCGGAGTGACCACCAACTCCATCTTCGTGGGCTTCCCTATTTTTAGTTCCGGAAACTTTGGCAGGACCGCCGGCACGCTGGTTCCGTTTATTGAGAACAACCAGGTTCTGGCCGACGTCAACAGCCAAAACGGCGGCAACTTCATGGACGAAGAGACCCTCCTGCAGGTCGCTCGCCATCATGGATACAACACGGCCGCCGTAGGCAAGATCGGCCCGGTTGGAATCCAGGATCTGGCGGAGTTGCAGCCCGCCGCCGGTGGTTTTGCTCCCACACAAACCGTAATCATTGACGATGCTACGGGAACATCCACGGGCGTGCCGGTTTCGTCCACCATCAATGCCGCTCTGCTGGCTGCCGGATTGCCAACCATTGCGACGCCGCGCGTTCAGCCGGCCGGCAACAACGTGGTTCCGGGCACCCTGCAGGCCAACCTCGGCCAGCAGCAGTTCTTTGCCGATGCGACAACCAAGGCCATTCTGCCGACGTTCGTGAACTCCGGAAAACCCTTTATGGTGGTCTTCTGGTCGCGCGATCCTGATGGCACGCAGCACAACCAGGGCGACAGCCTGAACCAACTCACGCCGGGAATCAACGGCCCCACGTCCAAAGCGGCTGTCCACAATGCCGACAACAACCTGAAGCAGATTCTGGACTTCGTCAACAGCAATCCCGAACTCAAGGACAACACCGATATCGTTGTTACCGCCGATCACGGCTTTGCCACCATCAGCAAGCACGAAATCGATGCCACGGGAAAGCACTTCACCAGCAGCTACGCCGCTACTTTCACCTATAAGGACATCACCGGACGCCAGGAAGTGAACACCGGCTTCCTGCCTGCAGGGTTCCTGGCCATTGATATCGCCCACGCCCTGAACCTGCCGATTTTTGATTCGGACGTCCAGATCAAAAACAGCCAGAACCAGTTCGTCTATGAGCCGGTGGATCCCACCATTCCCCGGCAGACGGCGACCGTTCGCCAGCATCCGGCGGCAGGCAACGGCCTGCTCGGTGGTACCGGCGCGGTGCTGCAAAAGACCGATGCCAAAGTGATTGTGGGCGCAAACGGCGGTTCCGACCTGATTTATGTGCTCGATGGCGGCCGCGCCACGGTAGGCAAAATTGTCGATTTCCTCAGCCGGCAGGATTACGTCGGCGGAATTTTCGTCAATGACGCATTTGGCAGCTTCAGCGGCACACTGCCCATGAGCGCCGTGAATCTGGTGGGTTCGAGCATCGTTCCTCGGCCCTCGATCGTAGTGAGCTTCAAGAGCTTTTCGCTTGATCCGGCCAATCCGCAGCAGAGCGGCGTGCAGATTGCCGATACCACGTTGCAGGAAGGGCAGGGAATGCACGGAAGCCTGGCCCGGGACAACACCTTCAACAATATGTCCGTGATTGGGCCTGATTTCAGGGCCAAATTCGTGGATGAAGCTCCGGTAAACAATGCCGACCTGCCGGTCACACTAGCGCACGTTCTGGGCTTCTCCTTCGAAGGCACGGGTGAGTTGCGCGGCCGGGTGATCCATGAAGCCCTGCGCAATGACCATGGCTTTGGTGATCCGGGATCCGAGCGCCGCATCCTGGTCTCTCCGGAAGCTTCGGACCGCAGCACTGTTCTGGTCTTCCAGCAGCTGGGCAATCACAAGTATCTCGACGAAGCCTGCTTCGTGGATGCAGAAACCCGCGGCAAAGAACAGCCCTGCCGCTAAGCTCGATTTGTTTTGAATAACTTTGAGGGGAGCACAGAATGTGCTCCCCTCGGTTTTTGCTGGAGAGAATTACTCCCCCAACTTTTGGGCAGAGAACATCTGGGAATCAGACGGGCCGTCGTGAGATTTAATTTACAGTGGGATTTTCATCGAAAAGCGTAGTGAGCACCTGAACAAACTCAATCCCGCCAAATAACTTCTGTTCCCGAAGAGAACCAGGCAGACTTACATCGTAACTGGCAGACCGATCATGAATTTCTATCAGGCGTAGATCGGGATAAACGAGCCAGACGGCATGGCTGCCCGAGGCCAGATACTGGCGCACTTTTTTTGCCATGTCCTGGGCCAGATTACCGGGAGAGATGATTTCAATGGCCAGGGTGGGCGGGACCTCTACTGGCGTGTGACGAAGATCCAGCGTTTTTAGATGGTCCTTTGCAAGATATGCGATATCAGGTTTTCGCACGACATTGGGAGCCAGCCGAAAATCGGTCTCGTCAAGAATGATTCCCAGGTTGTTGGTGAGAACGAAATCTGTCAAAGCGCGCCGCAGGCGATATCGAACAATATTATGCAGTGGCGTCGGCGACGGAGTCACGATCAGTTCTCCTTCGTCCAACTCGTAGCGGACCGTCTCTTCAGCTGCATCCTGCAGTTTCCTGAACTGGTCGTAATTGATCCTGGTGCCGGTAGCCATTATTCCCACGTGTCCTTCCAAAGTTGTTGGGTTTGGAACTGGACATTCGATATTGTAAGTCTTTTGGCCGTGGAGTTGTATCTCGTTTTTTTGGTGATGTAAGCAACAGTAGATTGGATGATCGAGGCAGCAAGCGGCGGGTTGCAGGGGCTGAGGATGTGAAGTTTCACTTCAATATTGCCACTTCTGCTGAAAACTTCACCCCCGATGATGATGGAAAACCAATCCGCCAACGCATATCAGCTTGTTCTTCTCTGGCCCAATGCCCGACAATAGTTCTTTCTCATGGCCAATCCTGGAGATTTCGCATACACGGTGAAGCAGCAGGCGGACATTGTCCGCATTGTGGGCGAGTATGTGAAGCTCAAAAAAGCCGGGGCGCAGAATTTTTCCGGGCTGTGTCCGTTTCATCAGGAGAAGTCGCCCTCTTTTTCCGTCCATGCCTCGCGGCAGTTTTTTCACTGTTTTGGCTGCGGGGTTTCGGGCGATGTCTTCAGCTTTGTGCAGAAGATTGAGAACATAACCTTTCCCGAGGCCGTCCGCCTGGTGGCGCAAAAGCTGGGCATTGCGGCGCCGCGAGCGGAATACAGCTCGCCGGAGGAAGCAAAGGAAGCACGGCAGCGCGGCCAGCTCATGGAGATGCATGAGAAAGCCTGTGCCTTCTTTGAAGATCAGCTGCGCCGTTCGGAAGCCGCCCATGCTCGTGAATATCTGGCCACGCGCGGACTCAAAGACGAGACCATCCGCGAGTTCCGCCTGGGCTATGCGCCGGATTCGGGATTTTTGCTGCGCGACCGGCTGAAGTCCGATTACAGCGAGGAACTGCTGCGGGCTTCGGGCTTGTTTTCCTGGAAAGAGGGCGCGGAGGCAGGCGGGATTTATTCGAAGTTCCGCAACCGGATCACCTTCCCCATTGCCAATGAAAATGGCCGCATCATCGCCTTTACCGGGCGCACGCTGGCCAAAGACGAGAAGGCCGGGCCGAAGTATCTGAACTCACCGGAGACGCCGATCTATTCCAAGTCGCGTGTGCTCTACAACCTCGACAAAGCCAAAGAGGCCATTCGCAAGCTGACCTACAGCATTATCGTGGAAGGGCAGATGGACTGCATTGCCGTCTATTCGGCTGGCTTCCACAACGTGATTGCCAGTTCGGGCACGGCGTTTTCCGAGACCCAGGTGCGCCTGCTGGCGCGCTTTGGCAAAGACATTGTCGTGAACTTCGATCCCGACACCGCCGGGGCCGCGGCCACCGACCGCTCGCTTGAAATGCTGGTGGCCGAGGAGTTCAACATACGAATTCTGCGCCTCGATGGCGGGTATGATCCTGACCTGTTCATTCGCCGCAACGGCGTAAAAGCGTATGCCGAGGCGCTTCGCGGGTCGGCAAAGTACTTCGATTATCTGGTCGACCGCGTGTTGAAGATGTTTGCCATCCGCACGCCGGAGGGCAAGCAGAAGGCGCTGAATTTTCTGCTGCCGCATATTCAGCGCGTGCCCAGCCGGATTGTGCGCGACAGCCTGGCCAGTGACATCGCCCAAAAGCTGGGGATTGATTCGGCGGTGCTGCGCCAGGAATTTAAATCAGTGGCCACGCGAAGGTCGGCAACTACGGTGCGGGCCACGGGCGGGGCGCAGATTACGCCATCAGAGAAAGTGCTGGTGCGGGCCGCGTCGTCCGGCGTGCGAGAAGAAGCCGAGATGCGGCGCACGGTGATGGAAGCTTTGTCCGGCGAGCGGCTGCATGAGGGCCTGGAGACAGAGACGCTATTGCAGACGCTGCTCGATTGTTCCGAACCGCCGGATGATCCCACTCAGTTGCCGCTCAGCGACGGAGATCGCCAGCTTTTGGCCACGATTGTGATGCGCGAAGACGAAGCACTAACGCCGGATCTGGTGCAGGGTGCGCTCGAGGCTCTGCGGCATCGGACACAACTGGCGCAGCGCGAGCGGGAGATCATACACAGAATCATCGAAGCCGAGCGCCGCCATGACGATGTTGCTCTTCTCCGGCTGAAGCAGGAAAAGCTGGAGCTGGACCGCAAGCTGGCTGGCATGTAAGCGAGTTGCACCCGGCTTTGCCCCTGTGCTATGACTGGGGCTCTTCTGCTGAAGACTGGAGCCGGTTCATGAAACGAATTTTCCTTCTCGCACTGCTCAACACATCTCTTCTGTGCTGCCTGGCACAGCAGGATTCACCCTTCGGCCAGATTCTGGGCCGGGTGCGCTCCAGCTCTCTGAGTAACGACAAGATCACCGCTGGCCTGAAAGAAGCTTTGCAGGTGAGCACGGGGAAGGCCGTGGCCGCCACCGGGCGTCCGGACGGCTACTTTAAAAACGCCGCCATCAAAATTTTGCTGCCGCCTAAACTCCAGGCCGCGGGCCGGGGCATGAGGCTCCTGGGCATGGGCGCGCAGGTGGACGAACTGGAGCTGGGCATGAACCGCGCCGCCGAGCAGGCCGCGCCCGCCGCCAAGCAGATTTTTCTGAACTCGCTGACGAAGATGACCTTCACCGACGCCCGCCAGATTCTCTCCGGCAATGACACTGCCGCAACTGACTTTTTCAAGCGCACCAGCACGGAGCAACTGACCACGGCTTTCCAGCCGATTGTCCATCAATCCATGGAGAACGTGGGCGTGGTGCGCCAGTACGACGAGCTCATGCAGAGCCCCGTAGCCCAGCGCGTGAATGCCAACGGCAGCTTCAATCTGGATAACTACGTGGTGGGCAAAGCCCTGGACGGCCTCTTCTACATGATGGGCGAGGAAGAAAAGAAAATCCGCAAAGACCCCGCCGCCCAAACTACGGCGCTGCTGCGCGAGGTCTTCGGGAAAAAGTAACTCTGTACGAGCCGCTTACTGCTGCGCCATAAAACGTCCGATATTTTCATTCAGGAACTTTGCATCGGCTGGGTTGCTGGCGGCCCCGGCCGTGTGTCCCCATATCGAGGGAATCGGCATCAGCGTTACGTGCTGCATAAAGCCAGACTCATAGCGGGCATCGCCCACGGGAAAATACAGATCGGTTTCTGACGGCATGTAGAGCACGGGAATTTTTATGGAATGGAGGGCCTTGGCGAGGTCGCCGTTAAATCCCGGTGTCTTGCTCACATCGTGCCGCTGCCAGGTCCGCGCCTGCAGGATGAGATCGTTGGCGTCGGCGCCGGGGATGAAGTGGGTGCGGTACTGGTTCAGCACCTGCTCGAAGGTCGTGGAGTCAGGGGAGCGCTCATGCCACAATTCTTTGCGCCACCACTCCTGGGAGAAAAGCCAGCCAGTCCAGACGACGGCGAATGCTTCCAGCCCTTTCGTCGGCGGGGTAGTGTAGTCGCCGTCCTTGAAGGCGGAATCGGCGGTGATGGCCGCGATTTGTCCTTCCAGGCGCACCACGCCATGCGGATGGCATTTCGCCGTGCCGGAGGTAGCCACGATGCGGTCGGCGAAGTTGGGATAACTCACCGCCCACTGAAAGGCCTGCTCCGCTCCCATGGAGAAGCCGATAATGGCGCGCACATGCGTGACCTTCAACTCCTCAGTCAGCAGACGACGCACCGCCTCCACATTGTCGCGGATGGTCGTCACCGGAAAACGCGGGCCGTGAAAAGGTTCGGGCGTATTGCTGGGCGAGGAAGAACGGCCGTTGCCGAACAACTCCGTGGCCACCAGAAAATATTTGGCAGGATCAAGGGCCTTATCCGGGCCAATCAGCCATTCATAGCCATGAAAGTTGGCCATGTAGTGCGAGGGCAGAAGCACCACGTTGCTTTTATCGGCGTTCAAATGGCCATAGGTGCCGTAAACCACGCGCGCCTGCGGCAGGGTTACGCCGCTTTCGGTTTTGAAATTCGCTATCACAAACTCATGGCGCTCGCCCTCGGGCTTGGCGGCTGGAGTGTTCTGGGCAAACATCATCTGCGCTGCGAAAAGCGCGGCAAGTAAAACTTTCTTCACGGCAGGTCTCTCCCTTGAGTGGCAATGGTGTTGCGGTCATGCAGCGGCGGAAACTTTTCTGGCGGATGGCGATGCCTGGTGGCCTGTTCGTAGGCGTAGGCATAGCGGATCAGTACTGGCTCGGCGAAAAGCCTGCCCAGGAAGGTGAGGCCGGCAGGCAGTGTGTCGTGGGTGAATCCCATGGGAACGGTAATCGCCGGAAAGCCGGTTTGCGGTGACAGAATCTGGCTGTTGTCGCCCGCGGGGCTTTGTATGTCCCCCACCTTGCGCGGAGCATTGCTCCACGTGGGATAAATCACCGCGTCAATGTGGGCGCTGTCCATCGCCGCCAGCACGGCGTTGCGGAAGGCGATCTTCTTCTCGTTGTGGTAAAGATCGAGGCAGGGTGGCCCCGGATCACTCGCCGGATTTTTGGGCTCGGTCGCGGACTTTAGCCGCTTCTCGATATATGGCAGATACAGGCCGGACTGCACGATTTCCGCCAGATTTTTGTAGCGGGCATTTTGCGCATGGGCCGCGAGGTAATGATTCACATCGTCCTGAAAATCGCCACACCAGATGTTCTCAGTGAGCTTCTCAAAATCAGGCACCACAAAAGGGTCCACGATCTCCGCGCCCTGGGCCTTTAAATCCTGTATGGCTGCCTCGGTCAAAGCTTTGATCTGCGGATCGGTAGTGGGTGCGTCAATATAGCTGCGGAAAACGCCAATCCTCGCTCCGCGCAGGCCGTTTTTATCCAAAAACTGGATATAGCTTTTGGGGATTTTGCCTTCGGACTGTTGGGTGACCGGATCGGCAGGATCGTATCCCGCAACTGCTTCGAGGACGCGGACGGCGTCTTCCACGCTGCGCGCCATGGGCCCGCCTACGTCATTGCCAAAATATAACGGGATGATTCCATCGCGGCTGGTCAAGCCCATGGTCGGGCGAATGCCCACCAGCGCATTGTGCGAAGAAGGGCCGCGAATGGAGTTACCGGTGTCCGTGCCCAGGCCTACCTCGCCCAGACTGGCCGCGACCGCAGCGGCGGTGCCTCCGCTGGAGCCAGCGGGAACCCGCTCCAGATCGTAAGGATTGCGGGTAATACCGGCAATGGAGCTTACGGTGACGTAAGGACTGAAGGCCCACTCCGCCATATTCGACTTGGCCAAAACGATGCCGCCGGCCTCGCGAATCTTCTTCACCATCCAGGCATCGGTGGAAGGCACAAAGCCTTTCAGGGCCAGTGAGCCGCCGGTGGTCTGCAGATCGCTGGTGTCATAGTTGTCTTTCACGATCACGGCGATTCCATGCAGCGGCCGCAGCTTTCCCGTGCGCTTGAATTCGCGGTCGAGCCGGTCGGCCTCGGCCAGCGCATTGGGATTGATTACGACAATGGAGTTCAGCCCGGTGGACTGGTCATAAGCGCGGATGCGCCTGAGATAGGCTTCCACCAGTTGGCGGCACGTTACTTTACCGGCGCGAAGTGCGGCGTGGGTTTGCGCGATGGTAGTTTCGCTGACTTCGAACTGGCTTTGGGCCTTTACAACTCCACCGGCCAGCGCCGCCAAAATGCAAATCAGGAGCGATCGAGAGAGACGATTGAACGAGGCCATCCGCAGGCAGTTCCTTTCGTGTGCGGGGTACTCCCCTGCTGCAAAACTGTGTATGGTATCAGCTTCGCAAGGCAAAGCAGATATATAATTCCTCGCCATGCGCAATCTCGCTCTCATTTCTTTTGTCGTTTCCATTCTTGGCTTCAGCGGACGTGCCCTGGCTATTGCTGGCCCTGTGCCTGATCTGGATGAAGTCGCCAGGCAATTCATCGCTCAGGAACGCATTGCCGGGGCTTCCGTTCTGGTGGCTCGCGGCGACCGCATTCTGCTGCACAAAGGGTATGGCTTTGCCGACGTGGGGCTGGAAGCGCCGGCAAAGGACGAGACGGTGTATCACGTGGTTGGCCCCATGCTGCCCTTTACCGGCATTGCCGTGCTTCAGCAGATGGAGCGGGGCAAATTGTCGCTCGATGACGATATCACCAAATATATTCCGGAGTTCCCCATGCAGGGGCGGCATGTGACCATCCGCCAGCTGCTCAATCACACCTCGGGAATTGTCGATTACCACTACCTCGGCGATCCCATTGAAGCGACCAGCCGCGAGCCGAAAGCCCTGGACGAGGTGATGGCGCTCTACGCCGGCCGCAAGTGGGTCAATGAGCCAGGAACGAAATGGGACTGGTCCATATCCGGCTTTCAGCTGCTGGTCACGATTGTGGAGCGCGTTACCGGGCAGAGTTTTGCCGATTACGTGCAGCAGAATATCTTTCTGCCCGCGGGCGTAAAGTCCACCAGTTATTGCGATGACTTCAGCCTGGTGCATGGTCTGGCCCACTCGTATCGAAAAAGAGGCGATAGCTATGTTCCGGCCAACGAAAATGACATGGCTTACAACGCCGACCTGCGCTTTTGCAGCACGGTGAGCGATCTCTACCGGCTGTGGCGGGCCATTCAGGACAAAAAGCTGATTCGGACCGAGAGTTTTAAATTGATGAGCACCGCCGAAGGCGCAGCCGCGCAGATGAGTCCGCAGGACCCCAAAGCGCAGTACGGCTTTGCCATGATCCTCAATCATGAGGAAGAGCACCGGCGCATCGGGCAGCATGGTTCGCTGCTCGGCTACAGCGGCAGTCTGTATGACTTTCCTGAGGATCAACTGACGGTCATCGTGCTCACCAACACAGAAGGGCAAAATGCCTACGCGCTTACCCGGGCGCTGTCCCGGGCCGTGCTCGGCTTGCCGCCGTTGCCGCCATCGCATCCTGTTGAACCAAGGACACTGGCTGACAAGCCGGTTTCCGACGCAGAACGGAAACAGCTTGCCGGGACCTTTGTGCTCAAACTCGACCGGCTCTCCTCCAATCTGCATGATTCTTTTGCCCAGTATCGGCGGACGTATCGTGTGTTTGATGAAAATGGGCGATTGATGATCGAGCCGCTGGGAGAAGCGCCGGAACGTCTGCTCAAACAGGAGGATGGCAGCTTTGCCATGCGCTCGTCACCGCAGGCGCGCATTATGTTTGTCATGCAGAATGACCGCGCAGCCAGCCTGAAAATGGAAGGTGAAGGCCTGGGAGTTCCGCTCTCCGGAGAGCGCATCGGCGATGGCGATCCGCATACGTTCCATCAGCAGTGGCATTAAACGAGCGGGGCAAACGCCCCCGGAGCCATGCTGCAGCAGATTTTTGATTTCAATCCGCGTTGATCCGCGCAAATCCGCGGTAAAGGTTTTTGTGCTGGTTTACTACTTTGCTACTACCGCACCAAACATAAACTCCGCTATTCTGCATCTTAATGCCGGTGCGAATGACAGTTTTGGCCAGTGGAAGCCGCGGTAACTGCACCGTGCTCTCCAGCGCATGCGCCAGCATTCTGGTGGATGCCGGCCTTTCCTGCCGTGAAACCCTGAAACGCATGAAGCAAGCTGGCGAGGACCCGCACCAGCTCAGGGCAATTGTGATCTCGCACGAGCATGCCGACCACGTTGCCGGGCTAGAAGTGCTGGCGCGCAAACTGCAGGTCCCGGTTTATATGACGGAAGCCACGTATCAGAGCTGGCGCCGCTCCACCAAAGATAAAGATGGCAGCCCGGCCAAGCTCAGCCGCCATGAGCAATTCCAGTCGGGACACAGCTTCACCGTGGGCGACATTACAGTAACTCCATTCACCATTCCGCACGACGCCGCCGATCCCGTGGGCTTTACCTTCCGTGCCGATGGGGTGAAAGTCGGTGTGGTGACCGATCTGGGTTATTTGCCATTCAGCGTCAAGGACCATCTGCTTGGTTGTGATGGGCTGATGATCGAATCGAACCACGATCTGGAGATGCTGCGTAACGGGCCGTATCCGTGGACGGTCAAGCAGCGGGTGATGAGCCGCGTGGGCCATCTCTCGAATGCCGCGCTGGCCGAATTTTTTGAAAAAGATTATGACGGCAAAGCAGCGTTTCTGGTCCTGGCGCATCTTTCCGAGCACAATAATCATCCGGAAATAGCGCTGCGGGCCGCGAAAGACGCTCTCAATCTGCAGGGCAATCTGTTTGCATCCTGCGCCGTGACTCTGGCGCATCAGGACCAGCCATTGCAGCCCTTCTGCCTGGGGTGAGAAGATGAACCGTGGCAGGCCTCTGAGTAAGGCCTCCATTGATCCGCATGATGTGTACCGACAAAGTAGTAGGAGATATTCTCGCCGGCTGGCGTTACGACATTTCCGGCCTCGCGCCGGAGATGCGCGGTGACTATGAGCAGCACTTTACCGAGTGCGCCCACTGCCGTGGCCGCCAGTTCCTGCATCGCGCCATTGATCTGGGCCTGATGATTGTGGCCACCGTCTCCGCCGTGATGTTTTTGGTGGCCTTTGGCGCGGTGCGCCATTACTCGCCCCGCCACGCGCTGGTGCTGGAGTTGATCGCCTTGGCCGGATTTCTGTTTTTTAGCGTGGTCTGGCTGATCGTTGCCGTCGCTACGCCTGCCCCGGTGGTGGTGGCCGACGTGGCCCGCATTCACGCCCGCAAGCTGCATGATCGTCTGCCCCAGCAGATTCGCGAGCGCCTGCCTGAAGGCGCGCAGCAGTTCCTCAAGAGCGATCAGCCGTAGAGAGACAGTAAGAAAATCTCAACACAGAGGAACGGAGGGAACAGAGGAATTTATGCAAAACATTTCTTCACCTCTGTTTCCTCCTTTCCTCTGTGTTGCAAAGATTTAGGTTTCCAGGGCCCCAATCAGGTCCGTGATTTTGGCTACGCGGTGTTCCAGGCACCAGCGGCGCACGCCGTCCACGATCTTCTCTGTGGCGCATGGGTCCCAGAAGTTCGCTGTACCGACCTCGATGACCGCCGCGCCGGCCAGCATGAACTCGATCACGTCTTCCGCGGTGGTGATGCCGCCGATGCCGATCACCGGAATGTCCACGGTATGCGCGGCTTCATAGACCATGCGCAGGGCGATGGGCTTGATGGCCGATCCGCTGAGCCCGGCGGTGACGTTGGAGATGCGGGGCTTGCGTGTCTCCGCGTCGATGGCCATGGCGACAAAGGTGTTGACCAGGGAGATGGCGTCCGCTCCGGCGTTTTCCGCCGATTTGGCCATGGCGGGAATGCTGGTGACGTTGGGCGAGAGCTTCACGATCAATGGCCGCCGCGACGCCGCCTTGCAACTGGCCACCAGTTCTTCCAGAGTTGCGCGGTCGCTGCCAAAGCTCATACCGCCGTGCTTCGTGTTGGGGCAGGAGACGTTGAGTTCGTAGGCGGCAATGCCCTCGGCTTCATTCAGGATGCGGATGGTCGCTTCATAGTCCTCGCGGGTGTAGCCGAAGACATTGCAGACCACCACAACGTTCTTTTTACGCGCCAGCAGCGGCAGCTTCTCGCTGACAAACGCGCGTGCGCCGATGTTTTGCAGGCCAATGGAGTTCATCATTCCGGCGGCGGTCTCAAACAGCCGCGGCGGAGGATTGCCCACCATAGGCTCGCGTGACAGCCCCTTGGTGACGAAACCGCCCAGTTTATCGAGCGAAACGATGTCTTCAAACTCGATGCCATAACCAAAGGTCCCACTGGCGGCAAGGACCGGGTTCTTGAAGGTGATCCCGGCAAAGCTGACACTGAGGTCGGGTTTTCGCGGCGTTGCTGCTTCTGGCGGTGCGGTGGACATGAAGAGTTAGTGTATCGCGAAGGCAGATTCGCCTGAGGAACATTGGAACCACAAAGGACACGAAGGAGAACATGAGGTCTGGTTTCGGGTGAAATGCTGGTTCGTGGTTTGTTCAAAAAATCTGCGGCGGGTTTTGTTACTGAACCATTCGTTTTTGATCTGTGTCATCTGTGTATATCAGTGGTGAAACATTGAAACCACAAAGGACATGAAGGCACACGAAGGAGAACAGAATCTGGTTTATTTTCGGGGTGAGGAAGGATTGTGTTTTCGTTAAAAATCTGCGGGCGGGTTTTGTCACTGAACCATTCGTTTCCAATCTGTGTCATCCGTGCAGATCAGTGGTAAATAAAAATCCGCGTTCATCCGCGCAAATCCGCGGTAAGTTTTACCCTGCTTATCAAAACCCGGCACTTTCAATTAAAGTAGTTGGTTATGCTTGATCTCACGTTTGTTCGCGAGAATCTGCCCAAAGTGGAAGAGATGCTGCGCCGCCGGGGAGTTGACCCGCAGCCGCTGCTGGGAGGCTTCCGCTCTCTGGACGAGCGCCGGCGCAAACTCATTACCGAGAGTGAAGGGCTAAAGGCGCAGCGCAACCGCGCGTCGGAAGAGATTGCGCGGCTCAAAAAAGCCGGGCAGGACGCCAGTGCGCAGATGGAGCAGACCAAAGCCCTGCGCGAAAAGGACGATGCCCTCGAAAAGCAGGCCGCGGAAATCGACCAGGAGCTGCGCACCTCGCTGGCCATGCTGCCCAATATTCCGCAGGAGCAGGTGCCGGCCGGAAAGTCGGCGGAGCAGAACGTGGAAGTCCGCCGCTGGGGAGCGCCGGCCCAGTTCGGCTTTACTTCTAAACCTCACTGGGAGCTGGGCGAGCAGCTCGGCGTGCTGGATATGGAGCGCGCTGCCAAACTTTCCGGCGCGCGATTTGCCGTCTATTGGGGGTTGGGCGCCAAACTGGAGCGTGCGCTGGCCAGCTTTATGCTCGATCTGCACACCCGCGAGCACGGATATACGGAAGTCCTGCCTCCCTACCTGGTGAATTCGGAGTCGATGTATGGCACCGGCCAGCTGCCCAAATTTGCGCAGGATTTGTTTAAGTGCCAGGAGCACGATTTGTGGCTCATCCCCACGGCCGAAGTCCCGCTGACCAACCTGTATCGCGACGAAGTGCTGGATGCTGCGCGACTTCCTGTTTCGGTGACGGCTTATACCCCGTGCTTCCGCAGCGAGGCCGGGTCATATGGCAAAGACGTGCGCGGCATTATTCGCCAGCATCAGTTTCAGAAAGTCGAGCTGGTGAAGTTCACGCGTCCGGAGGAGTCGAACGCGCAGCACGAGCAGCTCACGCGCGATGCGGAAATGGTGCTGCAAAAACTTGGACTGCATTACCGGGTGATGCTGCTGTGCGCCGGTGACATGAGTCCCAGCTCCGCCAGGACTTATGATCTGGAAGTTTGGCTGCCGGGGCAGCAGTTGTATCGCGAGATTTCTTCGTGCTCGAATTTTGAGGCCTACCAGGCGCGGCGGGCCAACATACGCTGGCGTCCGGAGGGCGGCAAAAAGACCGAGTTCGTGCATACCCTGAATGGCAGCGGTTTGGCCATCGGGCGTACATGGCTGGCAATCCTCGAAAATTATCAGCAGGCGGATGGCAGCGTGATCGTTCCGGAAGTCCTGCGGCCCTACATGGGCGTGGAGCGGATTGATAAGCGGCAGCTCTAAAGTTTGGTTCGTGCAACACAGCTGTTTGATTTTGAGATTCGCCGGTTTGGCCAGGAACCAATGGCCAGGGGCCGTTTTTGTTACACTAATTTCGTCTTATGTGGCGCATTTTAAAGAGCTATTTTTTTTGGACGTATGAGCGGGGCAGCTTCCATTACGACGTAATGGTCACGCTGATTCTGGCGTTCATCTTCATAGTTCCGCGCTATGTGAATTTTAAAGACCAGCCACAGCCGGCCGGACAGGCGCAGCATCCAAACCAACTCGTTGTGACGGCAAGCGGTGATCAGGGTTCGGTCTGGCAGGCGGACGCCTCGGCAGTGGATGCCCAGGACGTGGACATGGTGCGGACCAACTTTCAGCGTCTGCTGCGGCCCATTGCCGGACCGGTTACCGTAGAGAAAATCGAGCAGGTGCGGGACGCACATGGCCAGGTTGTGGCCTATCGCGCGTGGGTCCGGAAATAGATGAGAAATCAAAACAGGCAGTGCGTGAATTCCTGGTTTACGAGTGGAGCGCTGCTTCTGCTGGCTGCTTTTCTGAATCTGGCCGTGGCCCAGGCGAAAGCGCCGCAGAGTTCTCAGAACGATCTCGAAAGCGTTTTGGCGCAGATGAACCAGGCTTCGGCCACTTTCAAATCCGCGCAGGCCGATTTCGAGTGGGAGCAATATACAAAAGTGGTGGACGAGAAAGATGTCCAAAAGGGCCGCCTCTATCTGCGACGCACCAGCAAGGGCGTGGACATTGGCATCAAGTTTGTCTCGCCGGCGCCCAGGGAAATTGTTTTTGACGCCAAAGAGGGGCTGGGCAGATTGTACGAGCCGGGTATTAACCAGATTACCGAGCGCAACGTGGGGAATGACAAGGCCGACCTTGAGGCCATCATGAGTTTGGGATTCGGTGGCCGCGGCGACGATCTGCGCAAATCTTACGAGGTGAAGCTGGGCGGCTGGGAATTGGTGGATGGAAAGAATACCGCCCGGCTTGAACTCACCCCCATCACGCCCAAACTTCAGCACACCTTCAGCAAAATTGTGCTGTGGATCGATCCTGCCCGCGACGTCGCTCTGCGCCAGCAGTTCTTTGAAGGAGCATCCGGCGATTACCGCCTGGTGCACAACACCAATATCGTGGTGAATGGCAAGCTGCCTGACGATGCCTTTCACCTGAAGACCTCTGGTCATCCTAAAGTCGTGCGACCGTAAGGCCCTTCCGAAATTATTTTCTTTCTTTCCGCTCTGGGTTTCACTAGAATTTACAACACTGGCGCTCTCCCATGCGTCTGAACAAAAGCAGCGCGTTCAGCAGGAACTTATGGCCAGAGTTTTCACGATTCCCGTGCTTCCGGATCCCACCCGTCGCAAAGGGAAATCCCGGTCAGCAGATCCAAGGTACATCGAAGGCCAGCGCCTGATTGTGGAAGCCATGCGCTACCTGCTGCAACAGGACCGCATAGAAAACAAAGACGCAGTAGCCCTCCTTTCAGAGCATTTCCGGAGCCAGTTCCGGATGAGCGACCATCCCGATGCGCTGGTTTAAAAAGTTGTTCCGGCCAAATATTCCAAATTTAGAATATTAATTATCTTTACTATATAGAACTTAGTATTAGTGTGTGGGGTGGATTGTGTCTAAGTTATTTATTTTAAATAAGATAATTGATGAAAGCATAATGGAACCAGACATGCTCCTGCTTAAGAGCAAAAGATGAAGCTCCCTGTTAAATGTGCGGACCTGAGCAGGGAAGTCGGACCAGCAATCCATGAGAAGCATGAACCAATATTTACGCTTTTCAGCTTTTAAAAAAACACAACACAAGAAGAAATGGAGAACTACTCGAATGAGTTGCAAACTGCGCAATACAGTGGCCTTGCTGGCGCTCAGCCTGGCCGTGGTGTGGTGCATACCGGCTTTTGGGCAGGTAGTCAAGGGTTCGATCTCGGGCACTGTGACTGATCCCCAGGGGGCGGTTGTATCCGGCGCTGTGGTAAAGGCGACACAGCAGGACACCGGAGCATCTTTTAAGACCACGAGCGACAGCTCCGGGTCTTTCCGATTTAATCTGATCCCTCCAGGGCAATATAAAGTGGAAGCCACGGCCCAGGGTTTCAAAACCTCGGTGGAGAACGGCATTCTTGTCTCCGCTGGCGCTGATATCGGAATAGGTCTCAAGCTGGCGGTCGGCGAATCGTCTGTGGTGCTGGATGTATCGGGCGACGCGGCTCCCCTGATTGAGACCACCCAGTCGCAGGTCACCAATACATTTTCCGGTGAGGCGCTGCATACCTTTGCCGGTCTGCAGGAAAACGAAGGTCTGGATAGTCTGGCCCTGTTCGTTCCTGGCGTAGTCAATACGCGCGACCAAACATTTTCCAACTCGAACGGCCCTGGGTTCTCCACCAACGGCCAGCGCGGACGCAACAACGACCAGCAGATTGACGGCCAGAACAACAACGACAACAGCGTCGGCGGTCCGGCCTTGTTCGTGAGCGATGCCGAATTTGTGGGGCAGTACGTTATCGTGACCAACCAGTTTGGTCCGGAATACGGACGCAACGGCGGATCGGTGGTCAACGTCATCACCAAGAGTGGTGGTAACGTCTGGCATGGCAGCATTTATGAGAACGAGAACAACTCAATTTTTAATTCGCTGACCAATGACCAGAAGCGGTTCGAGGGACTGAAACAAGTGCCGCGTCTCAACGATGAATTTGGCGGCTTCACCATTGGCGGACCGATCGTAAAGAACAAGGTTCAGCTTTTTGGCGGGTTTGATCAGGAGCTCATTTCCACCCTGACGCCCGATCATACTGACGGTCTCGCGCCCACACCGGCCGGACTCGCCCAGTTGAATGGCTGCTTTCCCAACAGCGTGAGCCTGCAGCAGTACAACAAATTTGGTCCGTACAGCATTTCTGCGGGTAACCCGACTGCAACCGTCGCTCCCGACACTGGCACCTTTACGCAACTCGGTGTTGGTCCAAACACTGCCGGAAATCCCTGTTCAAAACTCAATGGCGGTGTGCAATTTGGCGGAATCACACGTACGCTGAGCACTCCCGTCCATGCCTTCAACTTTGTCCTGAAAAACGATATTCAGCTGGGCAATGACTCACTCTCGTCGCGGTACCTGTTTAATCGCGGTAACAGCTTCAATAACGACTTCGGCGATGCCACGAACGGATATCCGGCCAACGTGACCGCTCTTAGTCAGGCGATCCTCGAAAGCTGGACCCATAATTTCACCTCGCACATGGTGAATGAGGCCCGTGTCTCCTTCAACCGCCTGAATGTGGATTTTGGCGGCAACAACATCGGAAACACCGTGCCCACGCAAAATAATGTGGGCAATGCCATTGCTCAGGCGACCATCCAGACGGCTGGTTTTGACAATCTCTTTGGCGCGGCCACGAACCTTCCGCAAGGGCGTATCGTGAACACCTGGCAGGCGCAGGACAACTGGAACTACGTGAAGGGCAAGCACCAGTTGAAGGCGGGCGTGAGCTTCACCTATCAGCGCTCTCCCAACACCTTTCTGCCCCAGTTGGACGGATCTTTCCGGTTCACCAATTGGACGAGTTTTATTAACAACACGCCGAATCGCGTGAGGATCGCAAATGGTAATCCAAACCTCGACTTCCGCGAGTACGACACGTTTTTCTACGTGGGCGACGACTGGAAGATCAGCCAGAACCTGACTTTGAATCTCGGCCTGACGTGGACTTATTACGGTCAGCCGGAAAACCTGTTCAACAGCCTGACCACCGCGCGGGAAAGCAATCCAGCGACGGCATTTTTTGCGGCCACTAGTTCGCCTACAACCACCGGATCGGCGACCAGCCAGTTCAATGGGCAGCCCATTCCGCTTTCCGCACGCACCACGGCCAAAATTCCCACCCTCTATAACAGCTTTGGCCCCAGCATTGGCTTTGCTTATTCCCCCCAGTGGGGCGGTTTCCTCACCGGCCATGGCAAAACGGTATTTCGCGGCGGTTATCGCCTGTTGTATGACCCGCCGTTTTACAACATCTACCTCAACGAGTCCACCGCCGCGCCGAACAGCTTCCTGCAGACCTTTACCGGCGGCGCCGCCAGCACCAAAGGGTTAAACTCGGGCGGTCCGGCTGGACCGAACGTGCGTTCGGCACTGGCTGCGTTTATCCAAAAGGGTGTGTTTGATCCGCGGCAGTTCGCCGAGACCAACGTATCTTCGAACTTCAGCCCAGACAGGGTTGATTCCTGGAGCCTTGGTCTGGAGCGGACCGTGACCAGGAACTCAGCGTTTGAAGCCCGTTACGTGGGCAACCGCTCGACCAACCTGTTCCAGACCGTGGATGGCAACCCGTTCATCGGTGATCTGGCGACAGCTTTCCCGAACCTCGTACCGGCAGGCTTGACGCCGTGTCCGGCGGCACAGGCGGTAGTTGCCGCAGCCATCGGCCGCGTAAACTGCAACCAGGGTCTTGTCCGCACGCGGTCGAACGATGGGTTCTCCAACTACCATGCCATTCAAACGGAGTTCCGCGCCAACAACCTGTTTAACCAACTGACGGTTCGGGCCGGCTATACCTATGCCAAGACCCTGGACAACGTCAGCGAAATCTTCAGCACCTTTGGCGGCGGCAATACTTCATTTGCCGCGCAAAACCCCGCAAACCAGGTCAAGGGTCCGGGCGAATACTCGTTCTCTGGTCTGGACATTCCCAACGTCTTTACAGTTGCCTTTACGGAGCAGATCCCGTTCTTTAAGGACCAGAAGGGCGCAGTGGGGCATGTTCTGGGTGGCTGGGCTGTTTCGGCCAACTATCAACTCGCATCTGGCCAGCGTTATACTCCCGTTCAGTTGTTTAGCGCTTTCGCAACAGCTGCCGGAAACTTCTACGATTCGGCCTATATTGGCAGTTTCGCAGGCATTGACACTGCTCGTCCGTTCCTGGGCAGTTTGAGCGCTCCTGCCACCGCAGTGGGCGTTTTTGCCGGTGATGCATGCAACATATTTGCCGTGACCGGGGCTGAACCGATTTGTACGATAGCCCCGAACACTTTGATCAGTCTCAATGCGGTCAATAAAAATGTTAACGGTACGCCAGTGGCCGTTACCAACAAGCAGGTGCGCTTTATCCTCAACGCCAGTACGGCGCAGGGTATTTTCGGTACGCCGTTCGGTAATACACCGCGTAACCCGGTAAACGACGCGATCACCAACATTGCCAATGTCACTGTGTTTAAGAGATTCAAGATTACGGAGCGTTCGTCCTTCGAGTTCCGTATGAGCATGCTGAATGCCTTCAACCACACAGTCTTCACCAGCGTGGATCCCTTCCTTGAGGATGCCGGGCTGGTGCAGCAAGGGACTGGCTTTGGCGATAACAGCCTGACCAATAGCTTCCAGCAGACTGGTTCGAATGGAAGCAATCGCACTGTCAGGTTCGGCGGCACGTTCCGTTTCTAAACCGCTTAACTCTTTTTTCAGGCCCGCCAGTTTTCTGGCGGGCTTTTTTGTCTTTAGGAAATGACCGCCAGCCTGCAGGTAAACCACTGCTATCCCCAAATATTTAAAGCACATGCGGCAGAGCGGGACAACAGGTAACGCCTATCTAGCTCCGCGAAGGCGGGTTATAGAGACGATCCCATGGGGATGTAGGATTGGCGAAGTCCCCCAAGGTGGTGCGTATAAAATGGAAATTATTATATAGCAAAATTAAAATATACAAATAATATGAATTGTAAAATTTTGCAAGCTGCGGGAATACAAAATTCAGAATAAAAATATTGAGGCAGTTAAGGCAACCTGTTGCAAATACATGAACTTACGGTCATTGAGAGATATGGACTTCATCTTGCTAAACATTTCTTAAACATAGGGACAGCCTCAAATGATTTTGCTGGAAGACACATTATGGGGAATCCTTTTTTTGTTTAAACCAACCAAATTGGAGATGAGAAGAAATGACCCGAAGAGCACAACACTTTACGGTTTTCCTCGTCGCAATCCTGACACTGGCATTTTGCACTTTAGCCATAGGTCAGGTCACCAAGGGTTCGATTTCCGGTACTGTAGCCGATCCTCAGGGAGCGGTGGTGTCGGGAGCGCAGGTGAAAGCGACCAATGTAGACACAGGGACAGTATCTACGACCACCAGTGACAGTTCCGGCCTGTTCCGGTTCAACCTGCTGTCTGTCGGCAGCTACAACGTCGAAATAAGCCAGCAGGGCTTCAAGACCACCACGCAAAAGAACGTTAAAGTGGTGGCAGGCGAGGACGTTGGGACGGGTTCAGTCCGTCTGACGGTGGGCGAGAAGTCTGAGACCCTCGAAGTCACGGCGGCAGCGCCGCTGATCGAATCCACGCAGGCGCAGGTTACGAATACCTTCGCTGGAACCGAACTGCAGAGTTTTGCCGGTATCCAGGAAAACGAAGGTCTGGATCGCCTGGCATTGTTCGTCCCCGGCGTGGCTGCTAGCCGCAGTGATAACTTTTCCAATACTAATGGAGGCGGCTTCTCCAGTGGCGGGCAGCGTGGCCGCAATAACGACCAGGAACTCGATGGTCAGAACAACAACGATAACAGCGTTGGCGGACCGTCACTCTTTGTGAGTGACACGAACTTTGTCGCCCAATACATACTTATAACGAATAACTTTGGTCCGGAATATGGACGTAACGGCGGCTCCGTGGTGAACATCATCACAAAGAGCGGAACCAACAATTGGCACGGAGCTTTGTATGGAACGGAAAACAATTCCTTTTTGAATGCTTTGAGTAACACAGGCAGACATCTCAATAAACCGGGGACTAACGCACCGGGAAATGTGTCTTGTCCGGTAACGAACGTGCAGTGCAACCCGCTGACCGGTCCGTTACGCAGTAATGACGTGTTTGGCGGCGGCACCATTTCCGGGCCATTGGTGAAAAATAAGTGGTTCCTGTTTGGTGGATATGATAACGAACTATTCGCAGGGAACACCTTCTTTACCACCAGTAACCTGACGCCGACTCCAGCTGGTCTGGCTACTCTTGCTGGTTGCTTCCCAGCAGGATCAGTACAGGCGCAACAAGTTGCTACTCTGACCAAATTTGGCCCATATGGCATTAGCGCAGGCAACCCTGGGCCAAACGGTACTCCAGTCGCCGCGACGGTCGCTGGCTGTCCAGGCGTACTCGAGAGCGGTATTAACCGTGTTCTACCCACACCCAGCCATGCGTTCAATTTTGTCAATAAAGTAGACGGCCAATTATCAAGCAAAGATAACCTTTCGGCCCGCTATATCTTTAATCGTAACAACAATTTCAATAGTTCCGACAACCCGGTTACCGGCTATGCAGCCAACGTTACAGCTCTGAGTCAGGCTGTTCTTCTTAGTTGGACCCGCAATATCACTTCCAGGATGGTCAATGAATTTCGTGTAGGTTTTGACCGTCTGAACGTGGATTTTGGGGGCAACAACATCGGCAACACGTTGGAGCCAACTCAAGGTGGGATACTAAATGCGCTAACCAATGTGAGCATTTTGGGTGGGTTCTCGAGCTTTGGTCCTGCCACGAACTTCCCCCAGGGTCGCTTGGTCAACACCTGGCAAGCGCAGGACAACTGGAACTATGTCATAGGCAAGCACCAGTTCAAAGCCGGCGTAAACTGGACCTATCAGCGTTCGCCTAATACGTTCCTGCCTAACATCAACGGTGCGTTTAGATACAATGGCCTATCCAACTACATCAATGGTACTTTGAACCGCGTGCAGATTGCGCAAGGTAACCCGGTCCTTGATTTCCGGGAGTATGATACCTTCCTGTATGCTGGTGATGACTGGAAGATTAGATCAAACCTGACCCTTAATTTGGGATTGACATGGACTTACTATGGCAATCCGGCGCAGCTGTTTACTGACGTAACGAGCAAGCGGGAAGCCAATCCGGCAACAGCTTTCTGGTTGCAGAGTCTGCCGTTGTCCGTCAGGACCAACCCCACGATTCCCACTGTCAATAACAGCTTTGGGCCAAGCGTTGGCTTCGCCTACCAGCCGCAATGGGGAGGTTTTTTAACTGGCCATGGCAAGACAACTATCCGTGGCGGTTACAGACTGCTCTATGATCCACCGTTCTATAACATTTTCCTGAATACTTCCACTTCCTCGCCGTTTGGCTTCCTGCAAACTTTGACGGCTACCTCAACACCCAACTTGGCCGGTGTCTCTCTGCCGGGAAATCCAACAGGGTCCAATGTACGCACGGCCTTGGCGTCATTTATCGCCAAGAACACACTTGATCCGCGCACGCAGAATGAAACCATTTTGTCACCAAACTTTAGTCCAGACCAGGTGCAATCGTGGAGCCTTGGCTTTGAGCGCGAGCTCACCAAGAATTCCGCATTTGAAGCGCGCTATGCAGGAAATCACTCAACCAACTTGTACCAGACTGTGGATGGCAATCCATTTGCCGGTCGCAACGTTGCCGGCCAGCATGGTTTGTTGCAGGACTTCCCGAACTTGATTCCCAATGCGTCTTCGATTACACCGTGCGCTGCTACCGCGCAGGTAGGTCCAGGAGCGGGAAGCGATGTAGGACGTGTCAATTGTGGCCTGGGAGTAGTGCGGGAGCGCAACAATGGCGGATTCTCAGATTACAATTCATTGCAGACCGAGTTCCGGGCCAATAACCTGTTCAAACAGCTGACTTTACGTGCTGGCTACACTTTCAGCAAAACCCTTGATAACGTGAGTGAGATCTTCGCCACTGGTACAGCGGGTAACACCGCTTTTGCGTCACAAAACCCCTTTCAAACCGGCGGCGCTGAGCGCTCATTTTCCGGTCTGAACTTCCCGAATGTGTTCACCGTTGCTCTTACTGAGAGCATTCCGTTCTTCAAGGAACAACACGGTGCCGTCGGCCATCTTTTAGGCGGCTGGTCAGTATCCAGCAGCTATGTCATTGCCTCCGGGCAGCCTTATACGGCGACGCAAGGTAATATTTTCGGCAACCTCTCTGCTATTGGAGCTGCCGGGAACTACTTTGACACCGCCTTCAACAATGCTTTCGTCAACGACTCCGCCCGGCCATTTTTTGGAAACAGAAATGCTGCGGCGGGCACGGTGGGTATCTACTGTGGCGACGCACGAAGCCTCTTTGGTATCAGTGCCGCGCAATGCGCCGCCGTCGGGGGAAATAATACGTTGATCAGCTTCAATGCATTCAACGCGCCACAAGCATGCGATTCGCGCGGCTTCATCCGCGGTGGTTCATGCACTGTTCCGGTCATCACCCCGATCACAACCAATGATGTTCGCTTCATCGTCAATATGCACACGGCGGAAGCTATTTTCGGCACGCCAATTGGTAATGTTCCACGCAACGGGTTGGTGGACGCGCGATCCAATAGGCTAGATGCTTCGATCAGCAAGTTCATCAAGATCGGAGAACGTGCCAACTTTGAAATGCGCATGAGCGCAACTAATGCTCTAAATCACTTTAACTTTGCTAGCATCGATCCAAACATCGAAGATGCTGGTCTGACTCCAGGTGACATCCGGTTGTTCGGTGCAGGTTTTGCAAATCCAGCACAAACCGGAGCCAACGGACGAGTAGTGACCCTTAGCGGCAAATTTACCTTCTAACCCATACTTTGATCAGAGCTTGATCTGGCCCGCCGACTTCGCAGTCGGCGGGTTTTTTATTGGCGTCGATGTCCGAATTTTTGGAGTGGAAGTCCTCTGCACAACTGGATCGAGGCGGATCATTCAGTCTCTCTTTCAGCCGTACCGTGGCTTTATACTCATCCTGCCCCGTACGGAAAAGGCGAGTCGCTCCGCTGCGAAGCGTAAGACTCGCGGCAGCCTGCCTATGTGCATTCCCGTTGCGGGCGCAAAAAAACGTGTTAGCCAGTTGCCCCAATGGCACTGATGATCACGGTCGCTGATGCACCGCATTCACTTTCCGAGAAACCCTGAACTCACCCTGCCAGGTCCGAGGTATTTTCAGCCACATCACGTTCCTGTCACTGATTCACCCTGCATCGTTATAATGAATATGGCAAACCAGCACTAATTTGTGACTGAAAAGGTCCGTTATTGCCCGGCATAGCCACGCTCGGGGCCGTCAGACATATGACTAAAGCCGACCAACATCCTCTTAAAAAGATTCTCGAGCAGCGAATCGCCATCATCGATGGAGCGATGGGCACGACGATCCGCACCTACGGCATGAAGGAAGCCGACATCCGCGGGGACCGCTTCAAAGACTCGAAGAAGGACCTGCTGAACAACGGTGACCTCTTCTCTCTGACTCGTCCGGAGATGATCTGTGACATTCATCGCCGGTTTCTGGAAGCCGGTGCGGACATCATCGAGACGAATACTTTCGGCGCGACCAGCATCACCCAGAGCGAGTTCTTTGTGGATGATCCGCGGGAGCACGGCGGACGCAAGGATCCCGAGTTCTACCAAAAGATCATCGACGATCGGTTCCTCGGCGACCTGGCCTGGGAGATCAATGAGAAGTCGGCGCAGCAGTGCCGGGAATGGGCCGATCGTGTGGCAAATGCAACGTCGCGTCAGCGCTTCGTGGCGGGGGCGATTGGGCCGCTGACTGTATCTCTCTCCAACTCGCCTGATGCCGATGATCCCGGCTTCCGGGTAGTCACCTTTGATCAGGTCAAGAGCGCCTACATGCAGCAGGTGCGCGCGCTCATCGCCGGCGGCTCCGACCTGCTTCTGGTCGAGACCATCTTCGACTCGCTGAACGCCAAAGCGGCGCTCGTTGCCATCCGTGAGGTATTCGATGAGGACGGCAAAGAGCTGCCAGTAGGGATCTCGGCGGCGGTCGGACGCGGTGGCGAGACTCTGATCTCTGCCCAGACCACTGAGGCCTTTTGGAACGCGGTGCGGCACGTAAAACCCTTTTCGGTGGGGCTCAACTGCTCTCTAGGACCTGATTTGATGTATCCGTTTTTGGAAGAGCTATCGGAGAAGGCGGACGTGGCGATCTCCTGCTACCCGAATGCCGGTTTGCCCAATCCCCTTTCGGAAACCGGGTTCGATTTAAAGCCACAGGACATGGCGCGTTATTTGGGGAACTTTGCTCGGGCCGGACTCATCAATATTGCCGGCGGCTGCTGCGGCAATACACCCGAACACATCGCGGCCATTGCCAAAGCGCTCGAAGGCCAGCCGCCGCGAAAATGGGGGACGGTGTCCGCAAGCGAGGAGAGAGCGTGAGCGTGGCAGAGAGTGCGACCAGAGCCAGTGAAATAAAGATCATGGGGACCAGGCCGTTGCGGCTGTCGGGATCACAGCCATTCACCCAGCAGTCCGGCGTCTACATCATGATCGGTGAGCGGACCAACGTGGCCGGTTCGCCGAAGTTCGCCCGGCTGATCAAGGAAGGCAAATACGAGGAAGCGGTCAGCATAGCCCGGCAGCAGGTGGAGAATGGAGCGAATGTCCTCGACATCTGTATGGACGAGGGCATGATTGACGGCGTCACAGCCATGACGCGCTTCCTGCAGTTGCTGGGCAGCGAACCCGAGGTGGCCAAAGTCCCCTTCATGCTGGACTCCTCGAAATGGGAGGTCATTGCTGCAGGGCTCAAATGTCTGCAGGGCAAGGGCATTGTGAACTCGATCTCGCTCAAAGAAGGTGAAGAAAAATTTCGCCAGCACGCCGCGACGGTACTGAAATATGGCGCGGCGGCGGTGGTGATGGCCTTCGACGAACAGGGCCAGGCCGCGACTTACGAAGACAAGGTCCGCATCTGCGAGCGCGCCTACCGGATTCTGGTAGACCAGGTCGGCTTCCCGCCCGAAGACATCATCTTCGATCCGAATATCCTCACCGTGGCCACCGGACTCGAAGAGCATAACAACTACGCGGTTGACTTCATCAATGCCACGCGCTGGATCAAGGCCAGCCTGCCGCACGCCAAGGTCAGCGGCGGTGTTTCAAATATCTCGTTCAGCTTTCGCGGCAACAACAAAGTCCGCGAAGCCATGCACTCGGCCTTTCTCTATCACGCCATTGCGGCGGGCATGGACATGGGCATCGTGAATGCCGGAATGCTCGAGGTATACGAAGAGATTGAACCCGCGCTGAAGGAGTTGGTCGAAGACGTGCTGCTCAACCGCCGTCCCGACGCCACAGAGCGCCTGGTGGAATATGGCGAAGCTCTCAAGAAAAGCTCCGGCGATCAGGTGAGTGAAAAAAAGGCCGAAGAATGGCGCCACGGCACGGTCGAGGAGCGTCTTTCTCATGCGCTGGTCAAGGGGATAGACGCATACATCGAGATTGATACCGAGGAAGCCCGCCTCAAGCTGGGCCGCCCTCTTCTGGTGATTGAAGGGCCACTTATGGCTGGCATGAGCGTGGTAGGTGATCTGTTCGGGGCCGGCAAAATGTTCCTGCCCCAGGTGGTGAAATCTGCCCGAGTAATGAAGAAAGCCGTGGCCCATCTGACTCCGTTTATGGAGGCCGAGAAAGTTGCCATGGCCGCTGCCGGACAGGTGGTCAAGACGCAGGGGAAGATCATCCTCGCCACGGTCAAAGGCGACGTTCACGACATTGGCAAAAATATCGTCGGCGTTGTCCTGGCCTGCAACAACTATGAAGTCATCGATATGGGGGTGATGGTCCCCTGCGAAAAAATTCTCGAACGCGCCAAAACCGAAAAGGCGGACATGATCGGCCTGAGCGGCCTGATCACGCCATCGCTCGACGAGATGGTGCATGTGGCGCGCGAAATGGAGCGCCAGGGTTTCAAGCTGCCGTTACTCATCGGCGGGGCAACCACCAGCCGGGCGCACACGGCGGTAAAAATTGCGCCGCACTACAATGAGCCGGTGGTCCACGTGCTCGATGCCAGCCGGGCAGTGCCCGTCACCACCAGCCTGCTAAGTGATGACGGCAAGGCAGATTTTGTCGCACAGCATCGCGCCGACTACGAGGTAATCCGCAAAAACCACTCTGCACCGCGCCTGCAGGTCGTCTCCCTGGAGGCCGCGCGCACCCGACGGACACCGATAGAATGGCGCGCCGAAGACATTCCCGTTCCTGGATTTACCGGTGTGTGTGCCCTGGACAACTTTCCTCTCGCCACGCTGCGCGAGTTCATTGACTGGTCGCCCTTCTTTCACACCTGGGAGCTAAAAGGTATTTACCCTCGCATTTTTGAGCACGCAGAGCACGGCGCGCAGGCCCGCCAGGTCTTCACCGATGCCAACGCGCTCCTCGACGTCATCATTGAGAAAAACCTGATCACGGCACGTGGCGTCTACGGCTTCTTTCCCGCTAATGCCGTGGTCGACGATATTGAGTTGTACACCGACGGCACGCGCGGCAAGGTGCTCGAGCGCTTCCACTTCCTCCGTCAGCAGTCCAACCGCGAGGGCAGCGAGCCGTGCCGGTCGCTCTCCGACTTTATCGCGCCGAAGGAAACAGCGCTGCCTGATTACATCGGTGCTTTCGCGGTAACCAGCGGGATTCGCTTGAAAGAATTGTGCGACCGTTTCCGGGCCGAGCACGACGACTACAACGCGATCATGGCCGAGGCCATCGCCGACCGTCTGGCGGAAGCTTTTGCCGAATGCCTGCACAAGCGAGTGCGCGACGAATGGGGTTACGGACGCGAGGAAAACCTGAGCAATGCCGATCTCATTCAGGAGAAGTATCGGGGAATCAGGCCGGCCGCGGGTTATCCAGCGTGCCCGGACCACACGGAAAAAGGCACGCTCTGGCGTTTGCTCAATGTTCAGGCCAATACCGGAATGCTGCTTACGGAATCGTTTGCCATGTGGCCCGGATCGAGCGTGAGCGGACTCTACTTCGCCCACCCGGAATCTCGATATTTCAGCCTGGGTAAAATCGACCGCGACCAGGTGGCCGACTATCACCAGCGCAAGGATATGAGCGTGGCCGAGGTCGAGCGCTGGCTCGGGATAAACCTGAACTATGATCCCGCGGAATAGCATTTGAAGCTGTGGGACGCTGTGCCGAGATCACGCGTCCCGGTGATTCAACAGTGTGCGCCCCAGGCACAGGACTGTACGCACCGGCAGTACCGTTTTAAAAACCGGGTGGACGAGATCGAGCGGGCGAAGAACCGGACGAAGTTGAAGGTATGATCGAAGGTGGAGCACGTCTTTCAGATCATGAAGCTAAAGTTCGGGTTCGTGAAGGTGCGCTATCGCGGAATCAGGAAAAACGCCAACCGCTTGTTTGCCACCTGCGCCCTGGTCAACTTATATATGCTCCGCAGAACACTGCTGCGTTCGGCCGCGGTTTAAGCCGGAAAACCTCCGGTAAGCCAGTTCCGGCTTACTCGCAACCCTCAGCGCTTGTTTGCCACCTGCGCCCTGGTCAACTTATATATGCTCCGCAGAACACTGCTGCGTTCGGCCGCGGTTTAAGCCGGAAAACCTCCGGTAAGCCAGTTCCGGCTTACTCGCAACCCTCAGGCCCAGCTGGTGGAAGAGGAATCAACCCTGACGGTGGTGGCAGGCCTGAAAGCCGTAACCGAGAATAAGGGAGTGTTCTGCTCTCTGTACAGCGACCGGGGTAGCCATTTTTGGTTGACGCCGAAGGCCGGGGGCAAGGTCGATCCTCACCGCCTCACTCAGGTTGGACGGGCGCTGCGGGAGCTGGGCATTCAGATGATTCCGGCCTGCTCACCACAGGCGCGAGGAAGAAGTAAACGCAGTTTTGGCGCCGGGCAGGGCCGTCTGCCGCAGGAGTTGCGGCTGCGGGGGAATCGGAACCCTGGAGGTAGCCAATGACTTCCTGCGCCAGCATTACGTGGCCGATTTCAATCACCGCTTCCAGGTCAAAGCCGCCGAACGGGGAACGGCTTTCGTCCCCACTACCGGCAGGAATCTGGATCGGGTCTTCTTCTTTGCAATTCGAACGCCGGGTGAACCAGGACAATGCTGCCAGAATCACACTTTACAGATTGCGCCGGTGCGCCAGCGTGCTACCCTTGCGGGCTGCTCCCGTAACCGTACACCAGCACCTGGATGGAACCTGGAGCATCACTCGGGGGACCGCTGATGCCGGGACGCTACACCCCGGCAGGCACGCTTGCAGAAAACCACAAACCCGCGGCGAAATCCCGTCGCTCCTCAATTTTACTTCCGGGAAGAATCGCAGGATGGGAGACGAGAACACCGAGCCACGCGCCTCCATGATGAGTGCTGCCATACCCGAATTGGCGGACAGGTTAAAACGATTTGCTACCATGGTCACCACCAATCGGGTTGCTGCTGGTTAAAGCTGCTGGCCAAAGTAAAGATAGATGGTGATGACTTGTGGAAAGTAGGGGAATTATATACTTTACTCCCCGACGATTGTTTGGTAATCTTTCACTCGGAGACGCGATGACTGAAGACACCAAAGAACCTGCTAAGCCAGTTATACCGGAAAACCATGGACATAATAACGGCCCCAATCAAGGCGCAGGCCAGGCTGCCCAAAGCCCCATCGTGCCGGTTGAGGATTTGCCACGCTTGAACCCCCAATACTTTACTGATGCTGCCGCCGCTGGAGGCTTGCGCAAGTCGATAATTCCTAAGAAAAGCGATCTGGAAAAGTAGAAACACCATACTTGCCACAGAAACAGTAAGCCATTGTTGGGCAGCTTGCAGTTCCTTTAGCTTTTTTATCTGAACCTGCAACCGTGAATCCATTGTGCTCCAACTAGCAAGAACGTGATATCGCTTTATACGCAGCTCACTTTGCAAACAACTATCCTCTAGCCACTCATCCTGGCTGATTACCTTATACGTTTTCAAGGTAAGAGATTTAACAGCAAAAGCCGTACATACTAACGCCGCTAGTCCGATGCACACTATAATCCAAGATGTAATCTGGTTTCCTAGGCTGCTCCATGTTGCAGAACTGGAAACAAGTAGTCCGACAATCCCCGTGCCATAAGCTGCAAAAAGTGTAGACTTGGACTCAATAACACGGATACTGTCAATTATCTCGCCGCCTATCGACTGACCGAGAGAATATACCTCATTTATAACAGTGATGTCTGTTATTCTACTAACTCTATCTCTGACTTGCTTTTCAGACAGTCTTGGACTTTGTGCATCCTGTACTATGGTATCAGTTTTCATTTGCTCCCCTTCTTGCGCTTTTTGCGCTTTTTACTCTTTTTCTTCCGCACAGGGCGATAAGCCAGCACTACATCGGCAATCTTATCCAGCAGCTCCTTACCCTTCATATGTCAATTCCTTGTAAGTGATTCGGTGACCTGAAATCGCACCCACAAAGCTGTCAAGTCTCTCCAGTGTGTGCCTCCCGACACTACCCTCATTCAGCCTAAAAGTGAATTCATCCACGTACCTGGCCAAATGCTTCTTGCTGACTTGGTGATAAACACCGTACACTCCGCGCTTCAGGACGGCCCATACGCTCTCGATTCCATTGGTGCTGACTCCCTTGCGCGAGTATTCCCCTGCGCCATGATTGACCGTTGCATGGGCGTAACGAGTGCCCAGGTCTTTGTACCCGGAGTGCTCGTCCGTATGTACTGTTGCTCCGACTTCCACGTTATCGCAAACTGTTCCATGTAGTGTTACGACATCAGTTGAATCCACAACCATGGCCTTTGTGCGACCGCCACGTTCCCGCATTCCCATCACGACGGATTTTCCAACAATGCCGCGCCCCGCATTACGCTTTTTACTGTTATGTTTATTCCGTTCTTTGCCGCCGATGTATGTCTCGTCAATTTCCACAATCCCGCTCAGCACTGTAAGCTGGCTACCGCAAGCCTCGCGGAGTCTTTGCAGGACGAACCACGCTGACTTTTGGGTAATGCCAATTTCCTTGGCAAGCTGCATTGAGCTGATTCCTTTGCGTGCCGTTACAAGTAGGTACATCGCATAAAGCCATTTGTGCAGTGGAACATGCGACCGCCCGAAAATGGTTCCCGTTCTCACTGTAAAATCCAGCTTGCAAGCGTTGCAGCGGTAAAACCCACCTTTTCGAGTTGTGATGCGCTCCCCTGCCCTACATGTTGGGCACTTTGCCCCTTCGGGCCACAACCTCGATTCCAAATAAAACCGGGCTGATTCCGCATCGGGAAACATGCTGAATACTTGAAACGTGCTTATTGTGCTTTTGCTCATATCTAAATGATACTTAATTCCCTTAAGGGAGTCAAGTATATAATTCCCGAAAGTAGAGGGTCTTCAATATGGATGAAGAAAAAGAAGGCGGCAGGCAAAGTGGCGGAGTGCGGATCACGGGTGGCACGGTCCATGCGCAAAATATCGCGGGCCGGGACATCCATGTGGGCACTCAGATATCGAGTGGCGTGTTGAACGAGGTTTTTCAACCGGTGCTTGAGGCCATCCGCTCTGCTCCGGTCGAGAAGCAGACGGAAGCGGTCGGTCAACTGGAAGCCTTGAAGGCGGAAGCAGCCAAAGGCAATCATGCCGACCATGGCTTGATGACGAAGCTGGCGGATGGAATCATTGGTCTGGTTCCCGATACCCTAAAATCGCTGGCCACGGCTTTCGGCAAGCCTGTGCTCAGCGGCATCGCCGGGCCGGTGACGCAGTTTTTGCTCAACAAAATGCTCGGACAGTAAGGACGGCCAGGAACGATATGGCGGAAGAGAACGAGGACGGCGGCGCTGTTGGTGTCAGTGTCAAGAAGGGCCGAGTGCAGGCGGAGAATATCGCTGGCCGCGATATCAACCGCCTGGATGCCGGCCAACTGATCGTGGTGCACGGCGACTTGCGCGTAGATCTCTCACCCACTGCGGATGCGCACGATGCCACAACCCACACCTGCCGGAAACGATGGCCGCCTTGCTGGCTGCGGTGCGCGCTCCCAGGGGCCGCGTCATTCTCACCTCGGAACAGCTCACCCAAATCGTTCGCGAGTACAAGCCGGGCGATATCAAGGAATATCTGGTGGCGCGCATTGCGGAGTGGTCGCAGCCGCGCTACCGTATCGACCATCGCTTCGTCAACCTGACGTTGCTGCTCGACCACGGTGAAGACGCCCAGGGCGCGCGATGGGCCGCGCCGGAGGGCCGCCGCTTCACCGACCTGCGTGACGTGCTCAGGGAGCGCACCGACGATCCGGTGCTGGTGCTGCTGGGAGCGCCGGGCTCGGGCAAATCTACGCTCCTCCGTCGCTTACAGTTGGATACCGCCGCAGACACTCTGCACGGCGACTTGGATTGTAAAAAAGAAGATCATAAAAAAGAAGATGGTAAACAAGAAGATGGTAAAGAAGTAGGTAGTACAGAAGTAGTTACCTTCTTCCTGGCGCTCAACGCTTACAAGCTCGATTCCGGCAAACCCGGTGACTGGGTGAACGCCGAATGGAGGCGTCTGTATCCGCAATTGCCCCACCTTGACGCGCTGCTGGCCGCGGGCAAAGTATTGCTCCTGCTGGACGCGATCAACGAGATGCCGCATGGGACTCCCGCCGACTATCACCATCGGGTGGGGCTGTGGCGGGATTTCATTCAGTCGATCACGAAGCAGGGCAACCGGGCGGTGTTCTCCTGCCGCAGCCTCGACTACAGCGCCAGCCTGAGCAACAAGGAACTGCGCGTGCCGCAAGTGGTGGTGCAGCCCATGGATGATTCGCAGGTACAAGCCTTCCTGCAAGCCTGTTTGCCTGGGCGCGCTGATGCCACCTGGCGCGAGCTGCGCGGCACGGCCCAACTCGGCCTCTTCCGCACGCCGTATTTTCTGAAACTGCTGTGCTCCCAGGTAGAGGCCCACAATGCAGTGCCGCAAGGCCGGGCGGGCCTGTTCGCCGGTTTTGTGCGGCAGGCGCTGGAACGAGAGATCGGGGAAAACCCGCTGTTCCAGCCGGATACTCTGTTGACGGAGAGAGACCATCAGAAAGTGGCGCGGCGCCAGTGGCGCAGCCCGTTTGAGCTTCCGGAACGCGGAGTGCTGGTGCCTGCGCTGAGCCGGCTGGCCTATGCCATGCAGGAAAAGGGGCTGGAAACGGAAGGCGCACAGGTGCGCGTGGCTTACGACCAGGCGTGCGCCCTGCTGGGCTGCGATCCACGGCAGGAGCGCCAGGAGGACATCCTGAAGGCCGGGGTGTCGCTCAACGTACTGGACGAAGACCTGGCGCAGGGTGAGGTCCTGTTCTTCCACCAACTGCTGCAGGAATTCTTTGCGGCGCGCAAGCTGGCCGGCGAGCCGAACCCGGAGTTGGTGCGGGTGGCGTGGCAAGCGGACAAAGTATCGCCCAGCCTGAAAGAGAGCGTGGCAAGCCTCGCCGACAGCGACCCGCTGCCACTGCTGCCGCAAACCGGCTGGGAAGAAACCACGGTGCTGGCTTCGGTAATGGCGCACGATCCAGTCGCTTTCATCCGTGAGCTAATGAACGTCAATCTGCCGTTGGCGGCGCGCTGCGTGGCGATGCCGGAGATGGAGACGCCGCCGGAGTTCAAACGGCAGGTTCAGAAGGCACTGATTGAGCGGACCGAGGACAGGAACGCCGATTTGCGAGCGCGGATGGCAGCGGGACTGGCGCTGGGGAAAGTAGGCGACCCGCGTTTTGAGCGGCGGACCGGGCCGCAGGGGAACGATTATCTGCTGCCGCCAATGGCGACGATCCCAGCAGGCGAATACCCGATAGGCAGCGACGAAGGCTTGTACAAGGACGAAGCACCCGCGCATACGGTGAAGTTGGAGACGTTCCAGATCGGGGTATTTCCGGTCACGAATGCGGAATATGGGTTGTTTATTGCAGCTGGCGGGTATGAAGAGGAGCGCTGGTGGCGAACGGAGGCGGCGAAGGCCTGGAGAAGAGGCGAGGGAGCGAGCGAAGGGCCAAGACAGCATTGGCGGAACCTTCGCATAAAGTTCCAGGGCATGTCGGAGGAAAACATCAACCATCTGGTCAAGGGAAACCTCATTACATCGGAGCAAGCTGAAGAGTGGATCACGATTCGTAACTTGACGGAGGAGCGTTTCGAGGCATTGTTAGTGGAGAGTTTTCCATCGGGGAAACGCTATACGGAACCGGGGGCCTGGAATGATGAAAGCTTCAATAACCCGAATCAGCCGGTGGTTGGGGTGTGCTGGCATGAGGCGTGGGCATACTGCGCGTGGATGTCGGAGCAGACAGGCAGGATATACCGTCTGCCCACCGAGGCTGAGTATGAGGCGGCGGCGGGACGATCAGATGGGCGGAAGTATGCGTATGGGGAGGAGTTTGATGCAGGGCGGAGCAACACGTTGGAGAGCCATATTCTGCGCACCACGGCGGTAGGCATATTCGAGAATGCTACGCCGGATGGGGTGTTTGATCTTTTGGTAAATGTGTATACATGGACGAGCAGCGAGTACAAGCCTTATCCATATCGGGCAAATGACGGACGAGAAGATCTGAATAGAGCGGAGGAGCTCCGGGTACTGCGCGGCGGTTCGTGGCGCGGCCTTCAGTACCACGCCCGTGCAGCCTCTCGCGACTACATCAATCCGGCGAATCGCAACTTCGATTTCGGTTTCCGGGTAGTGGGAGTCGTCCCTTCTCCGTAGCTCTGGTCTCTGTTGCCTCTGAACTCTGGGTAAGTAGCAAAATGTTTGCGGTCAACGTTGCAGGGGAATTTTGCCGGGCGCTCCGCCCGGGCGCGAAAAAATAAAAAATGGATATTTGCATGGGTATCGGGGCGTGAAAATCGTTCCGTTGGACGCCAATCGTTACTGAATTTGAGTGGAGAGAGAATCTGGTGACCAGGAAGAAAGCCGTACAGGTGGATGTGGCCTCGATCAAGGGCGAGAATGCCGTGGGCATCCCCACGGCATTCATCTCCTATTCGTGGGACGACGAAGCCCACAAAACCTGGGTCCGCGATTTCGCGGCACGACTCCGCCGGGATGGCGTGAAAACAATCCTGGACCGTTGGCACGCCGTACCGGGGGACCAGTTGCCAAAATTCATGGAAGCGGCAATCCGCGAGAACGACTTCGTCCTGATCGTCTGCACGCCGCAATACAAAATGAAATTGGAGGGGCGCGGCGGAGGCGTCGGATACGAAGGAGACATCATCCAGGGAGAAGTCCTCGTACAGGGCAATCATCGCAAATTCATCCCAATCCTGCGAAGAGGTGAGTGGATAGAAGCTTCACCCTCTGTTCTGGCAGGAAAGTACCGCATCGATTTGCGGGAAGGTGCTCACTATGAGAGCAACTACCAGGATTTGTTGCGCACTTTGCACAACGAACGAGAGCGGGCCCCCGGAATAGGTCCCAAACCCAATTTTGGCCCTTACCCGGCGATTGCGGAAACGCCTGATGCCCCAATCGCTATCTTGTCCTCCACCGATGAGCAGAACAGCAGGAGTTCAGGCTCTGCAGGTCCTGGAACCGTCAAGGCAACAAACCTGGCACACAAAGATATCACTATAGGGACCCAGACAAATATTGACCATCTGACGGTCCAATTCCCGCTGCCAGGACATAGCGCTCAACGCACCTTACCGACGAGAGTAGAGGAGGAGCGCTATCTCGCGCGTCTGATCAGGGAAATCAAAACCAAGGCCGAGCTCTACTCGCCCTTACACGGAAGCGTCCGAACACAACCGGCCGGCAAGAACGCGAATCCATTGCTGAGCGCGTGGGAGGGCAATCCCCACCTGGAACTGCTTCGCCACCGTTCACGCAGGAGAGAGCGCGCGGCAGAAGAGCCCGGAAGTCAGCGCGAGTACGATGACATTCTTACTGCATTTGCGGCAGTCCACCGCGCGGCGCTGCTGGGAGCACCCGGTTCGGGCAAAAGCACGACACTACGGAAACTCGCTGTGGAAGTAGCGGATTCCGCCCTGAAAGATCCGCAGGCCCCGCTGCCGCTGCTGGTCTCTTTGGGAAACTGGACCGGCGACGAATCGCTGGCTGACTTCCTGGTAGTCGCCGCGCCCGAGATCGGCTGGGCGACGAATGCATTGAGCAGGGCCGGGCGTCTGGTCCTCCTCGTGGATGGCCTCAACGAAGTACCGACCGCTACACGTGCGGCCAAAGCTGCGCAAGTGCATAAACTTAAAAACGATCTCCACGAGAGCACGAATATCATCGTCTCCTGCCGGAGCGAAGATTACGTCCATGAATTGGATCTGGGACTGGATACCCTAAGCATTGAACCGCTGTCGCCTCAGCGCATTTGCGCGGCCGTGCGGCAATGGGTGAGATCGAGTGGGGAAGCGATCAAGAAAGCCGACCGGTTCTTCTGGCAACTCGCGGGTGACGAGCGACTTGCGGCGGTGTGGGAGAAATGGAGGTCCGCAGGCATCGGTGAGGACGCCTTCTGGAACGCCTCCGATCCCAAGGACCACAAAAAAATTTATCAGACAACTACCAGACAGGACGATGATCTGTGGAGAAGCCACATCCGCAATCCCCGGAGCCTGGTGCGTCTGGCCTCGAATCCGTTCATGCTGACCATGCTGTTTCAGGTTTGGGTCGAGGACGGAGAAGAATTACCGCGGAACCGCGGCGATCTGTTCCGCTCGTTCATCCAGTGTTTGCTCAGCCGAGAAGGGCTTGTGGAGGAAAGCGCCGGGGACCGGCGTCTTAGCCAGGAAGGGCGGTGTTTATTGGCAGGCTTGGCCGATCTTGCCTGGCGAATGCAGAGGGAGCGGGTGGGCGCCGGCGATCGACAGAGTGGTGATGATTTCGGTGTTCTAACGGTGGTCTCGCGAAACGCGGCTCTTGAGGCGCTGGGTGGGGAAACGTTGCTCAAAAAGGCGTTAAACGCGACCCTGTTGGAAGGGACCGGAGAGCTTCGTTTTCGTCACCAGCTCCTGCAGGAATACTTCACGGCACAGGCGCTGGAGGCCCGCCTCAGTAAAACAGATGCCGAACAACTGTGGCCGGTAGAGCGATGGTGGCAACGCAGCGGATGGGAGCAAACGGCGGTGCTGCTGGCCGGGTTTCAGGCGAGCGACTGCACAGGGGTGATTCGCTGGCTGGCGGATGCGCAGCCGGAAGTGGCGGCGCAGTGCATCGTGGAAAGCGGAGCGGAGCTGGCCGACCGAGCTGGATTGTTGCGAGAACTGCAAGTCAGCTGGCAGGCGAGGCTCAGCGGGGCGCAACGCGAAGCCCAGCCCGAAGGCCGAGCGGCTGTGGGACGCGCTCTGGGCCGACTCAGTCTGGATACAAGGAAGGGAGTGGGACTCACAGTGGAGGGGTTGCCGGATATCGACTGGGTGTGGATTCCTGGCGGCGAGTTCATCTATCAGGATGGCGAACTCCGGCAGGTGGAGGGTTTTCACATGGCCCGTTATCCGGTAACCAACGCGCAATATCAAGCGTTTTTGGAGGCCGAGGATGGATACCGGGAGGATCGCTGGTGGAAAGGGCTTACGGATCCGGACCGGCAAGCGGAGCATGCGGAGTGGACGGAGAGCAATCATCCGCGGGAGACGGTGAGCTGGCACGAGGCGATGGCGTTCTGCCGATGGCTGGGGGAGAAATCAGGAGCCAAAGTGAGACTGCCAACAGAGTGGGAGTGGGAGCGGGCGGCGCGGGGAAGGGATGGACGGGTGTGGCCCTGGGGTAACCAGTATGTGGCCGGATATGCAAACATCTCCGAGCCATATGGCTCCGCAGGGCCCCATAGTCTCGGTCGGACGAGTGCAGTGGGTATTTACGCGGAGGGAGCTTCGGTGGAAGGTGTGCTGGACTTGATTGGAAACGTCTGGGAATGGTGCCTCAATGAAAATGAAAAGCCGAAACGTATGCAGGCGGGTGACAAGCAGATCCGGGTGTTGCGCGGCGGTTCGTGGCAAGGCCATCAGATCAACGCCCGTGCGGGCTTTCGCCACTACCGCAATCCGGCGCTACGCAACTACGATTTCGGTTTCCGGGTAGTGGGAGTCGTACCTTCTCCATAGCTCTGGGTAGTGGGCTACTTTGAAAGTGTTCTGTAAATTTGGCCTCGGGGGCCAATTTCGACAACGGTCAAAGTTGTTTCCGATAACTCAAAAATGATGCGATATCCGCCTACGCGAGAACTTCTTTTGTGACTGTTGGTCAGAGGATAAGAAAGACTGATGTCTGACGGATTTTCCGCTATGGGACTCCAGTTTGTCCTTGATACGTTTGCGAGTGGTCCTGTCGAGGTGATTGAGATAGCGAAAGGGCGTGCCTGCTAGCCTGATCTCTAGCGGCACTGGATCATTCAACCTGACTTAGATTGTATACTTCTCCCTGTTCCTGTTCTGCCCTGGCGCGATCGAATAGCGACTCTATGGATTCTGGCTCAAGAATCAATTCGAGCCAGTCCGCGATTTCTAAAATTCTTTCTGCCTGTCCCTGCAGCTTAAGGAAAGAGCCGGCCACGAGCGAATAATTGGTTAGGCCATGCCACTTTGCTTTGTCATAAATCTCGTCCATGGCATTGCTCAGATCACGCAGCATTCTGACTGCATTTTGCCCACGCTCAGGCGTCATTGGCTCAGAAGAACTGTCGCTGGGAGGAACAGCTTTGCCCTGCATGACAGCGTGTAATAGGTCTATTGAGTCGCCGACACTGTTGCTGAATCGCCGTACAATAAATGCCACTCTGATAACTTGAGCGCGATGTTTGACCAGGGCCGCGATCTGGAATGCCACAGAAAGCGATCCGTATACGTCAGCATTCCAATGGTCGCTACTGATCGTCGCCAACGCTGCTGCACTAGCGCTCACAATCCCACTCTCCCATCAACCCTTAATCGTTTAGAGGCCTGATATTATCCGAGGTTTCATGGCGGTCAAGGGAACTTTAGTACGCAACAGCTTATAAGTACTTATCATATAACAACTTACGGGAAGAACGCCAAGACGAGGATTTTCGCCGCTAAGCTGTTTTGCTCGTTCGGACTCCTTCCAGAGCGCCACGAGGTCTTTGACTTCAAACAACCTGATTGTGACGCCGGCGCTGGGCCATGCCCCCACTGCCGTGTGTTCCCGATACTTTCACCCGCCATGCGTCTGGCTTGCCTGTACTCACGCCCAGCGCTCGAAGAACGGAAGACCTGCCTGTCCACCTGCCCGGATATTTCGCGGCTCCGCGCCTCCTCGAATCCACTCCTGGCACCCGCTCTGCCTAATCCGCGCAATCAGGACCCGGTTCTCGGTGTGGGACAGATCGCATTCAGAGCTTCAGCCTTGGCCGTGATTCGTATACGCGAATAATATCGCGACATCTTGATTGACTGATGTCCGGCAATCGCCATGATGGTTTCATCCGGCGTGCCGACTTCAAACAGCTTGGTGATGACCTGATTACGGAAGTTGCGCGGCTGCAGCCACTCCAGTCCCGTCACCTCGCGCATTGAGCGAAACGCCGAGCGGATGAAATACGGAGACGCCGGGCGGCTCACGTCATACGTTCCCCGCTTCACCCGGAACGGAAATATGTAATGGTCCGGATGCCAGGCTCCCAGGCTTTGCGCGCGCTCCATGACTCGTTTGATCTGCTTGAGCGCCACCGAGTTGAGGGGCACCACGCGCGAACGAAATTCGTTCTTCACTTTGGCGTCCGGAATATGGATCTTGGGCGGATCCACATCGAGAAATATGTGTCGTAACTGCAAATGGCGCAGTTCGGTCCCCATGGCCGACGTATTGTTGGTCAGCGAAACCGCCCAGTAAGCTACGCTCCAGTCGGGATTGGTCGCGGCAATCCGGAAAAACTTCTCTTCTTCTTCCGCCGTAAGTACCTTGGGCGGGGTCCAGTTGGGTAGAGGCAGCGGACGGTAATGCTTTTCGATCAGGTCCCAGAGATCGGCATGGCGAAGGATCTGGGAAAGCGTGTTGACTTCATGATTAATACAGGACGCGCCCGCCGTGAGCATCCTCATGCGCTGATATTCAAGAATCTGGCCAATGTGGATCTGCGCCAGCAGCACTCCCTTGAAGAAAGGCTCCAGATTGCGCAGATACCAGCGATACATTTCCATGGTGCGCGGCTTGCGCACCTGCATTTTTTTAATTTGCAGCCACTGTTCTGCTGCCTGTTCAAAGGTAAGAGTACGGAACTGCTGAGGTGTGATCTTCATAGCTGTCAGCTCCACAAAAACAAAAGTTCCGGAGCACCGGAAGTCCTCGTTTGAATAAGCCGAATTCTAGCTATTTCGCTTTTTATTCTCTACAACAAAATATGGGGTGCGCTCGCCCGGCCCAGCCACCAGATATGGTGTGCATCTCGTCCTGCGAAATTCGCAATCGCCATCTTTGCTGCCCTGTAAGTGTGGGCAATGCCGCAGGTTATACGTGTTTGGCGGCCTGGGCTTCCAGCGACGCAATCATGTCCTTCAGGTGTTTGGTTCCGTCGGGATGTGGAAATCCGGTAAATTCCACTCCCATGCCCACACCCGGATGGCTGGTGACGACGTTGCCATTCACGGCAAGAACTGAATCCCCCGCCTTGATCTGCAGCAGGACGCCCTTGCCATTGGGCAGCGGAGAGAATGTGTAAACGTAGCAGCCGCTCAGTGAAATGTCCGCCAGGGTGCCCCAATAACCGCCACCCGTGGCCTTTTGCTCACGTATTTGCACACCTACGTCGCACGAATAACGTGGATGCCTTCGCCGCTCGTTTTGTCCGCTGGTCATCGTTGAATCGTTTTAATCTTGCTTGATCCGTGCTGAAAAAACAAGGGAATTGGGCTCTTTTGCCCGTCAGAAGGGCCTGTTTCGTTACCCTGGCTGCTTTGCGGTTCGTATGACAAGAGTCCGCCGATTGCCGTACGAATCCGTACCATCAGTCTGCGATGGCCGCGGTCCGTTCCGTTGGTGGCGCCGAGACTTGTAGTGAAATTGAGCGGGCCAGATGCCGGGGTTTGGTTAGGACGCAACAAAAACTCTCCCGCGGCCTTGCAGCTGTTGATCGTGGCCGCGGCGAGAGTTTGTAAACCGGCAAGAACCGAAAGCCTACTTAAGCGAAAGCGCCATCCCCATAAAAACCGGTGTGGTGCCTACCCCAGCCGAAGTGGTGATGGTGTTCGAAGAAATCGCAATGGTCGAAACAGTGTTGGAGACGGTGTTGGCCACGAGTATGCTGTTGCCGTCCGGCGTTACCGCGACGCCCTCGGGACCATTGAAACCGGATATGGTCGCGACCACGCTGTTGGTCGCCGTATTAATGACGGAAACCGTACTATCGGCGCCATTCGCCACATACAGCAATGTGCCATCGAGGGTAACGCCCACTCCCAGGGGAATCTGCCCCACGGGAATGCTCGCCGTCACGGTGTTGGTGGCGGTCGAGATGGCGGCCACATCGTTCCCAATCAAATTGGAAACATAGACCGTACTGCCATTCGGCGTGATTGCAACCAGGCCCGCGCCATTCAGCGCCGGGTCGTTAATGCTGGCAGTTACCCTGGCGGTGCTCGTATTGATCACGATCACCGAACCCGGATAGCTGGCCACGTAAGCCAGGGTGCTGTCCGGAGTTACGGCCACTCCCAGCGGACTTCCTCCGATCAGCACGGTTGCCGTCACCGTATCCGTAGCCGTGCTGATGATGGATACAGTACCGTCATCCTGGTTGGTGACATAGAGATTTTTACCGTCCGGACTCACCACGGCCCCGGTTGGGCTGCTGCCCACGGTAATGGTTTTTGTGATTTGGTTGCTGGCGGTGCTGATCACGGAGACCGTTCCCGGCGTTGGGCAGCCATTCGTCACATACACTTTGCTGCCATCCGGAGTTCCGGCGGCCCCAATCGGGCAGTTCAATCCGGGAATTGTGGCAACAAGACTTCCATTGCTCTGAGAGACCACGGAAACCGTGTTGCCCTCGTTATTGGCGACATAAACATTGGCGGTCGCCGTTTGCACGGTTTCCGGAGGGCTGTTCAGGGTAAGAAACTCCATATGCTTCAAACTCAACGTCCCCTGGCTCGGGTTGAAAGCATAAAAATCAAATTGAATGGTTGCCGAATCCGTTCCTGAAAAAGAGCCGGTATTGGCGACAAACAGCGCCAGATGCTCTGTAACATTGCCGTTCAGAACTCCCGGAGGGGTAATCAAATTTATTTCCGAGGCCTGCGTAGTCGGGACGGTGGTGTAATTGGCGGCATTCGTGCAATCCAGCGTCGACGGGCAACTGCGGACTCCGAGGACCGCGGGATGGGCGAAGTTGCTGGAGAGAAAAATGCGCGCCACCGCACGATTTCCTGAGCCCGCGCCCGAAAGCGAAACGACATACGGCGTCGTGTAGAGCACTCCGCCGCTCACAGGGATCACGGTAAGCCCCGCCATCGGCGTGCCAAGCCCAAGGCCATTCACGGTTCCAAATCCAGTAACGAAGTTGGGGCGTGAACCGGAAATCGTGATGCCACCTGGAGCGGTAGTTATGTTCCCATCCTGACCGTTGGCCAGAACAGCCAGGCCCAGGCAAAAAATCAGCAGCACCAGTGGCCGAATCGCGCTTAAGCCTGTTTGCGCATTTCCAGAAGTTTTCTGGTTCCAACGAACGGTTGTAAAAGTTCGCTTACTCATGTCCATCACCACCTTTTGCAACGTGCCTGGGATCGTCTGACTTCGAGTTGGGGGAAACTCGCTACGATTAAAACTAATTTATGTTTGGATACACTTGTACGCAACGGTACGTCGGTAATTACCTTTGACCATGTCCTCGCGAGGTAGTCCTTTAGCTGTATTCCTTTGATTCTAAAAGAGGAACAGCCGGCGAGGCCGCAGGGAAACGGCTTTCTCCCTGCGGCCTCGCCGGCACATGATTCATTCGGGCTGGATTCATTCCGCCTGGGCCAGCGGCGCCGCCGACGGCATGAGTTTCAAAACGCTCTCCGGAGTAATATCCTGCCCCGAAGCATCATGCGCCGCCTTGATGGCCAATTGCGCGAGATTCGTAAACAGAAGCGTGAGCTGCTGGGCCTGCGCGCTGTTAAAACTTCCGCCAGAAGCGGCGCCGATCAGCCCTTCAATGTTCACCGCCACCGTGGTCACGGTGGACAATATTTCAGCGGCCTGGGCAGGAGTGGAATTCATTGAGACTGCGGCTTCAGTTACCATGGGACACCTCCAGTGCGGGGTTCAAAATCCGCATGCAACCGGTAATTGAGACGGCGCAGAATTCAGCACTTGTGGCAGCGCGTTCGAACGCTTCCGGCTGCCCCTGTCGCAACGCGGCTGGCTTTGCGGAAGGCGCGGCAAACAAGACGCGAATCGAGCCGATCAGCGGCGCAAGCTGCGTGAGCTGGGAGATCACGGCAGACTCCTTCTCCGCCAGCGAGACTTTCGGATCATGCGCGACCTTCGCCACCGCATACACTTCAAAGGCCCGGACAGCCGCCGTCTGTACCTGCCGCGCTTCTTCAATTGCCTGCTGCGCCTCGCGCGTGCGCTGGATGTGAAACGGCGCCGGATTGAAGTGCGCATCGCGCGGATCGGGCGAGCAATACGAGAGGATGTCAGGGTCAGAGCCGTTGTATCCGGCAATGGCGCAGTCAATCACCGACTTGCTGGCCGCGAGCGTGGCATAGGTGGTCTGCTCCCACGAACTCACGCAGCCGGAAGCGGCCAGCATGAGCGGCAGCAAAAGCAGCAGAACAAAGCAGGCGGTGAGTCCACCCAAAGACGAGCGACTGGCGGGCGGCTGCGGACCGCTGCCCGAGTCATTGCCGATATCAAACCGCAGCGGCGATTTCTGCAGATAGAGCAGGACAGCTTTGCTGGCGATCACCAGAACAAGAACGCCGAGTTTGGCAAAACCTTCCTGGGTGAAGTTGAAGGTGGTGGGACTCAGGTTGGTGGCCAGCAGCGCCGTAACCACGGAGCTGAACACAAACACACAAAGGCCCTTACGCCATGCTTTCAGGTTCATGAGTTTTACCTTTCTTTTTGGAAATGAGGAATTGGTTGGGATCGAGCGTGGGGTTATCTCGGGCGAATGAGGGAAATCGCCCTTGTCTTCGAAAGATTGTCTTCGGGAAGATTGCTTGCGGAAGTTTTGCTTACGCCGCGGCCCGCTTCAGCCATCCGGCCAGGTTGGCCGCCTGCGCGGGATTGTTCGCGGCCACGTGGCGATAAAACTCCGCGCTGAGCTGGCAGAGCATCCGATGAAGCTGCGCCGGATCAGCGGAGTTGAGGGCGGCAATCGTCGCGCTGCCGATCACGCCATCTTCCGCCAGATGCGGCAGACCAGCGCTCTGCAGCAGCACGTTGGCCGCTCGCTGCGCCAGATGCCCAGCCTGGTGAATGCCCATGTTCACGCCCATGTCGAAGAGCTTGCTGGCCACGTTCTGGCTGGCAATCTCTCTCAGACGCATGGGTCCCCAGTAGTCGCGCTCTTCCATCTCTTCAGCCAGCTCCAGCGCGTCTTCGGAGGGACCGTCAAAGAAACTCTCCGCCAGGTCGGGATGAAATTTTTGCGCGATGCCAAAGCGCGTGCGTCCGCCGGCGTCCATGGTTACTACGCCGGAAAGATGCGGGTCCTCGTGCTGCATGGTGAAATGGAATGCTTCTTTAAAACTGGCGAAATTGGCCATAAGCCTCCTTTGAAACGTCATGAATTGTGCGCTTACTCAAGAGCAGTAGTTCGCTTATCCTGCTGCGCCCCAACGGGAACGGGGCTTGGCTGATGCTTCGGTTTCCCGAATATCGGTGATGATTTACTGATTGCGGCGTAAAGCCTATGGACTATAATTTTTTGGCTTATGGACGCTATCGAATTTCATTCCCGGCAGGCTGGATCCTGGGAAGATGGCTACAAAACCCCGACATTCGGCTCGCGCCTTGAGGTTTTGAACGCTCTCATTCCTGCCAGCATTAGTGGCCAGTTTTGGCTGGATGCCGGGTGTGGAACGGGAACAATCGCCCGCTGGCTGGCAGATAACCGCGGCGTCTCGGTTACCGCACTGGACGCCTCAAAGCCAATGATCGACAATGCCACGCCTCATCCTTCGGTAAGATTCAAGGTTGGCAATGTCGAAAATCTTCCGCTCGCGGATTCCACCTGTGATGGGATTGTTTGTTCCAGCGTGCTGGAGTACTTCTCCGATACACGTCCGGTGCTTTCTGAATTTCTACGAGTGCTGAAGCCCGGCGGACTTCTTTGCGTCTCTGTACCAAACGCCAATCCGTTGGCAAGAATTCCTCTGCGGCTTATTTACTGGCTGACCATGCCCCTGGGCAGGCGCCGCATGTTCACGTATCTGGACCATTCGAAACAGACCTTTACCACTAAAAGCATGAATGCTCTTTTAGTGAACTCAGGATTTTCTCCCAGGAAAACTGCTTCATTTGGCAGAATCACGTTTTATGATCGTCCAGTCAGCCCCGCGCCATCGTTGTTAATGGCTGTCGCCGGAAAGCCTGCTGGTTAGTGCGGAGCCTCATGCCATCTGCGTCCAAGCTCGCCCGGCAGCACTGGAACCAGACTCCGCTTTTTCTTTCTGAAGACGAGCGCTATCGCATTTATCCCTGGCTGTATGAAGCGGCCGAGTTTCGCCGCCATGCCGGGCACAAAGTTCTGGAAGTGGGCTGCGGAACCGGCTGTGACCTGCTCCAGTTTGCCCTGCATGGCGCAAATGCGGTGGGCATCGACATTACGGAAGAGCACTTGCGCCTGGCGCGCGAACGCGTGGCGGGTACGGCGGGAGTGCAGTATGAAGTCCGGTACGGCGATGGCCGGGAGATTCCCTTTCCCGACGGCGCCTTCGACTACGTTTACTCACATGGCGTGATGCATCACTCCGACGAGCCGAAGAAAATTGCCACCGAGATTTTGCGCGTGCTCAAACCGGGTGGCGAATTCAACGTGCACGTCTATGCCAAATACTCGGCCTTTACCCTGAAGAAGTTTTTGCGGCACGGCAGAAAGATGGCGCTGCACATTGAAAACAGCCTTGAGCCAGTCCACATCCAGCTCTATTCGGCGGGAATGCTGCGGAAAGTCTTCGGCGTGCCGCTGAGGATCACGAAATACGAGTGCCGGCCCTTTCCCAGGACATGGCCGTGGTTTGAATTCCTGCCATCTCTGCTGGGCTGGTATCTGGTGGCCAAAGGCCGCAAGCCATAGCAGAAGTGGTAGTGCCTGGAACCCATCCTGTAAATGGATTCTGGCCAGTAAGTCCTTAATTTTCAGTATTTTAAGGCGACAAAATATTACGAGATGGCTTCTTGCCAATCGTAGGATTTAACAGAAGAAACCAAACATTAAAATTTTACAATCTAATGACAAATTGTAGTCCCATCTTGGGGCATAATGGTTTCCTGTCAATCAATTGGCAGGCTCGATTAAACGAGTTCGCTTGTTGTCAGACCTGTCCGGGTTGACGCCCAGTTCCGGCTGGCTTTGCTTTGAGAGCAGTTACAAAGCGGTCCCGACAGGTTTCTTCGAGAGTTTCCTCCAGGCACGCTTTGTTCCGTCGCCTGTTTTCAAAGTCATGTCGGCCGGAACCAATTTCATGCAAAACCTGTCTCCTCAATGGATTTCTGTCCGGTAAATCCTTAATTTTCAATATCTTTAGGCAACAAAATCGTTTACGAGATTGCTTCTGGTTGTTTACTTTCTCGCTAAATAATCTGCCCCGCTACTATGTGGAAGGCGAGATCTTGAAGGACTTTATTGCTCTGTGAACCGCCAGAGTAATGTTCTGGACGAAGTGTTTTGCCAGTCGCGCGGAATGCTTGCGATGGCTACGACATACCTTGGGGAATAGCGGCGCACCAACAGGGAATTTAAACTGTCCCCACCGGCTTGCCGTTCACTCGCAGGCTAATCCCCTTGCGCTCGGCAAAGTCTTCCCACATCAGCTTGTGCTGGTACACCATGATGGACATCTTGCGGTAAATACCAAGCGCCACCAGAAACGTCGCGCCGCTGAATAAGTCGTGCCACTGCAAGTGGTCCATGGAAGCCCTCCTGGGGGAATGCATTTTTGCTGGTGAATCGGAGTAAAATGGCGGGGCGTTTATGCAATTCATCAAGACCATTTTTGCCGAAGAAATCAAACTACCCCGAGGCGCGCTTTATCTGATCATGGTCTGGGCCTTTTTGTGCGGCAGCCAGGCGCACTGGACGGAAGCGCACTGGTGGACGCATTCCGCCATGCTCTACTTCGCCTTCCTCGCCGTATGGACCCTCATTCAGCTTCGCCGCACGGACCGAGGCCAGAGCACATCATGAGCACGGCATCCGAACTGGCCCAGGCCCACTGGAACAGGACCCCGCTCTTCTTTTCCGAAGAGGAGCGTTACCGCATCTATCCCTGGCTGTATGAAGCGGCGGAGTTTCGTTACCACGGCGGCCACAAAGTGCTGGAAATCGGATGCGGCACGGGCTGCGATCTGCTGCAGTTCGCCAAACACGGGGCCGAAGCTCATGGAATCGACATCACGGAAGAGCATCTGCGCCTGGCCAAAGAACGAGTCGGCGATAAGGCCGATGTCCGCTTCGGCGACGCACGCGCCATTCCCTTCCCTGATGCGACGTTCGATTACGTGTACTCGCACGGCGTGCTCATGCACTCGAGCGAGCCGGAAAAGATAGCCGCGGAAATCTTTCGCGTCTTAAAGCCCGGCGGACGCTTCATGATTCACGTGTACGCCCGCTGGTCGTACATCACCTTGCGCCTGTGGACGCTGCACGGCCGCCAGCGGCGGCGTGGAACCGAAGGCCCAGAGCTTTCCAGCGTATATGTAGATCTCTACACTGCTCGCCGCCTGCGGAAGCTCTTCTCTTCGTTTTTTGTGGTCTGCAGCAAGGAGGAGCTGGTGATTGCCGGCCGCAGAATCCCCGCCTGGACCTGCCTGCCCAACCTGCTCGGCTGGTTTGTTGTGGCCGAAGGATGGAAGCCAACGGCTACCAGCTCTTCCGGAGGAAGCTAAATTTGCCGTGTGATTCACGAATCTGGCTCAAACAATTTTTACCCTGCTAAAATCTATGCGCGCGAACAAATCCCGGCGAACAAGCATGAACGAGGATAATCTGAATGTTTGTCTCTATCGTGGTTCCGCTATTTAATGAGACCGAGTCTCTTCCAGTACTTTTGGCAACATTGACTTCCGTTTTACCAACCACCAATTGCGACTATGAAATTGTATGTGTAGATGATGGAAGCAGTGATAAAACGCCGGAACTACTCGCCGAAGCTGCGGCACATGACAGACGTATTAAAGTCATCCGCTTTAGTCGCAATTTTGGACATCAAGCCGCTGTTACCGCAGGTATTGATTTTGCAACTGGCGATGCAGTGATTGTAATGGATGCTGATTTACAGGATCCTCCAGAATTAATTCCGGAAATGATTGCGCAATATCGCAACGGATATCACATAGTCTCACCACAAAGAATTAAGAGAGAAGGCGATAGCCTGTCCAAACGTTTTTTAGCTGCAGCATTTTACAAGTTAATGCGTCGAATGGTTGACCGACGGCTTTTGCCTGAAGTCGGCGATTTTCGACTTTTCAGCCGCGAAGCCATTCTTGCGATTCGTTCTTTCCGCGAACAACACCGATTTATGCGTGGCATAGTTGCCTGGCTTGGGCTAAGAGAAGCAATCCTCCCCTTTGAACGTCACCCGCGATATGCTGGCTCAACCAAATACCCTCTCTGGAAATCTCTTCGCTTTGCATGGACTGCAATGGTTTCCTTTTCGGCTTTGCCATTGCGACTTACCGTTACTTGGGGATTATTGGTCGCCTGTGCAGGAGCATTGTATGCTGCATTTAGCGCTTACCAAGCATTAATACTGCATATAACCGTACCTGGCTGGACATCCCTTGTGTGCATTGTTACATTTTTTTCGGGGAATATACTTATCGCTATCGGTCTGGTTGGCGAATATGTGGCACATATTTTTGAAGAATCAAAAGATCGTCCACTTTACGTTGTATCCTGCTTAATGAATGTCGAGGAAACTCGCACCCCACAACGAGCGATTATTGTTCACACGCCTTCGCCAAGAGAAATGAAAGTGATAAGCATGAAATGAGTATTCATCTGAGAGAGACAAGCTTTCACGATGACTGGGCCAAGTCTGTGGCAACAGACAACGTACGAGTAAGGGAGTGTTTTGAAGCGCCCACATCAATGGAAAATCGCTTCATTCTTGAACGAATGGGACCGCTACTCAACAAAAGAGTTTTGGATATTGGCACAGGCCTGGGCGAATCTGCTGTCTATTTTGCCATCCAAGGAGCTCAGGTTACAGCCGTTGATATCTCCTCTGAAATGGTACAAAAGGCGATTTCAGTTGGCAGTCTTCATGGGGTTCAAATCACTGGAATTGTTTGTGAAGGCGAAGATCTTTGCCTTCCGCAGGGGGAGTTTGATCTTATTTACACGGCCAACACCATACATCATGTTACAGACCGCTCTCAATTTTTTCAGCAGATTTATCGAGCCCTTAAACCAGGTGGGCACTTTTTTTCATTCGATCCGATCGCATATAACCCTGTAATTAATATTTACCGAAAGCTCGCCACTCATGTCAGAACAATTGACGAAACACCACTGACAAAAAAAGACCTGAAGTTGGCGCAAACCATTTTTGCTAATGTTGGCCATCGTGAATTCTGGATAGCTACACTATTCCTTTTTATAAAATATTACATCATTGATGGCATTCACCCAAACCATGATCGCTACTGGAAGCGCATTCTCACTGAAACGAATAAGAGCCTTTGGTGGTGGACTCCTCTACGCAGTATTGACAAGATTTTGACCCGAATTCCCGGTCTGCGCTGGCTATCCTGGAACATGGTCATGTGGGGCGAAAAACCAACAACCAATGCATCTTGAACTTGCAGCGAAATTCTAATGGCTACCTAAGAGAATGAAACGTCGAACCACCCTTAACTGCGTTTGCGCCAATGGGTCACGCGCTGCACATTCGACACTATATGCGCCATATAAAACGGCAAACATTATTGAACTCAAGATATATCTTGGATTCGGCATCACAATAATTCCAGGAAGAGCAGTAAAGCCAATCGCAAGCCAAAAAGCCACATTCAAACCACGACACCCTCGACACAATATCAGTGCATACACCCCGAAATTCATTGCTGCCAGACAAATAAAGCTGACAATCAACAGCTTCGCAGATATGTTCTCCAATACTAGCATTGGCATATGCCTGACTAAATTCAAAGTTTGCTGCTTTAGAATATGTTCATACTCAGGTGAATACAAAGCTGCTTGCGGCTGCAGTTGATGAACCTTCTGATCAGCAATTCCGTCTGAATATAGAGGGACCTCGCTATTTTTAATGAATGCAAGACCGATATAAACCGAATGCCAAAATACATGCCCTTGGGCCAACTGAATCACCCCTCCGGGCTGGCGGCGCAGAAAATCATCTCTCTGATTGTATAAGTGCATATAGATCAGCATTCCACACAAAAAGCCCAAACAAAGCACTGCCGCGATTACGGCACGGAAAGCAGCTTTGGCCTGATATGCTGTCGTTATGATTACAACAGAAAAAATCATCAAAGCAGTTCCCGTGTGAGATCGGATTATGTTTGCAGTTTCTGCGGCAAGCCCCACTAGAAATAGCGCCAGAAGCAGGCCGTACGTAAGTCGATTGTGGTTCATAAAAACGATAAGCCACGGCACGCAGCAAATTATGAATGCTGCGCTTAGCGCATAGACATCCCCGCCTACTAGCGCTAAGCACGACATTACTGCGAAAGTGATGATACCCATACGTCGCCCAAGATCTGTCTTTGCCGTTAAAAAAAAACCGCAGAGACCACAGACAAAAGCAACAGCGACAGTTATTACTAGGAACAGGTCTGCTGACGTTTTTACACTCAATCCCGTTGCCTGTGATAGTGCAGGAACAAACAAATAAAGCCCAACATCGTCATACCAAGCCGCAGATTTAAAGCTCTCCCCATCAAATGCAACTAAAGCAACGCCTGAGCATGCTAGTCCGCGGCTGGCACTCTTCATATCCGCATAACGAGTCGGCATAAAATACAGCAATGTAGGTGAATGCTCACTTAGACCTCGAACATTATCATCAGAGCTCGACTGTGAGATTTCGCACTTGGGTCTTCCATAGGCACTTCCCAAGTGTAAAAGCACTGTGCAGGCCAACAGCAGAAGTTTGAATTTAGCACCAGCAGAATGAATTGCCATACAAGTCTGCGCCCCCAAAATGCGAGTAATAATGAACATGGAGTAGCATACTCAAATGGTGCAAGTCGGTAAAGGCCAAGCAAATGACGCAAGACTTAGTGGGTCCATGTGCCATTTTCGCGAAAGCATGTACGGCCTGTGCTGCTGCCTCCAGTGCATGTGGAATTGCAATCGGAACAATACATTATTGATCCGTTTGGGGCAGATGGAAGACCTGAAAAAGTGGTTACCCCTGGCTGAATATATTGGGACACTCTTAGATTTCCGCTACTATCGATCAGCATATCAATTGTAATGGATTGATTATCGGCATTGAGATTTGCAATCCTGCCAAAGTCCAGCGAGCTTGCACCGATATCGTATTTTATTATTCTGCCGACAATTCCACGCGTCCTATAGGTGTTAATGGTGCTACCTGCCTGACATGCAAAACATAAAAATGGCTGTCCACTGCTCGACTCGTAGCCGAGGTTGGATCCATATCCTGCAGGATTGGGGTGTCCAAATTCGACCTGATTATTCCCAACATTGTTTCTCGTCGATACCAAGGCAGATGATTGGATATTTCCTCCGCTCAAATCAAGCGATGCACCAGTGGCCGCGCCGATGTTGGGGGTGGTCAAGGCCGGGCTGGTGGCCAGCACGACCGGGCTTCCCGAGGTTCCGGTGGCGCCGTTGCTTAAATCGGCGGCGGAGACCACGCGTCCGCGGACGGTGAAGTAGTTCGCGCCATCGGAGACGATGACCACTCCGCCGAACTGGCGCAGCGTGAGTGAGGCCGCGCCGTCGATGGTGCTGGTCGCGGGCGTGATGGTGACGACTCCGGCGCCCAGGTTTTCCACTCTGGTGTACCAGCCGGCGGCAAACTGCGAGCCGGCGCCAGCCTGGGGCAGAGCTACGGAAACGGCGGAGGCGTTATTCAGGGTCACCAGTTTGCCGCGGTCGGAGTCGAGCATGGCGTAGCTGGTCCCGCTCTGGGCATTGAGCGCGGTCGCGTTCTGGTTTGCGCCGATGGTCCCGCTTAGATTGGAAAAACCCAGCACTGAGCCGGTGAATGCGCCCGTCACGTTCAGGTTGCCGTTCACGGTGAGATTGCCCGGCGTGGCCGTTCCCGTGGGCGGCGTGAAGGAGCCGATGCTGACCGGGGCATAGGCATCGAAGTTGAAAGCGCCGCCGCTGAAGGTGACCTGGGTGTAGCGCAGCACCTCCTGTCCGGTGCTCGAATCTTTCACCGTCACGCGGTAAAAGACGCCCGCCGGCGTGGTGTTCACCGGATTGGGGACGGTGAACACCGTGACCGCGCCCGCGGCCACCTGCGAGCAGAAGGCGCGTCTGAGCACCTGTCCGCCGCCGCCCACGCTGAAGCTGATGGGATTGTCATTCTGGTCGGTGCCGAGAAAGCAGAGCTGCCCGGCGGCAAGCTTGTTCTGATTGAGATCTGTGATGTTGGCGGCGGAAATCGTGGTCCAGTTCTGGGCGGAGCACACGGCGACGAGCAGGAAAGCGGTGATGACGGCTTGGGAGAGTCGGGACATAAGTTCCTCGTGGAGTGGGGATTTGGCTTTTGGCTTTTGGCTTTTGGCTTTTGGCTTTTGGCTTTTGGCTTTTGGCTTTTGGCTTTTGGCTTTTGGGCTCGACCATTTCATTGCCAGGCGAAAATGCCCGGTGGTGTAGAGACGTGGCACTGCCACGTCTCACTGCGCGCGCAATCAGTTTCTTAAGGGCAAAGAACGATTGCTTTTTTACTGCCCCATAAATGCAATCCCAAACACAGAGACGTGGCAGTGCCACGTCTCTACGTCCTGGATTTTCGTTGATCTACAGCACGTTTCTGAATCTGATTTCCGGATGAATGGCCGAGGCTTTGCGCGCGAGATCGATGACCGTGTCGGTTCCGGCTGCGCCCAGCGTGGCGTGGCCTTTGAGCGCATCGAGATGATGCTCGAGAAACTTATAGGGCGCGGAGCCGACGTGGTCTTTGAGCATCCTGTTCCCGTCCACGGTGGGATTGGGCAGAATCGCCACCTCCGGATGCGCGTGAAACAGGTCTTCATATCGCTCATTGTGGGCAAAGCTGGTGCACATCAGGACCATGCCGCCGGGCAGATCAATGTAATGCCAGCCGATGAGCGGATGAAACAGACGGTGCGTCTCAATGGTGATGGGCGTTCCCGCCGGAATGGTGGCTGGCAATTCGCCATGGCCGGTGGAGGGCGCGGGCACGTCCGATCCCTGCACGCCGATCTGGATTTGCCCAAGGCAGACGGATTTGGGCAGTACGTAAAGTCTTCGCATCTTTATAACTCCCGATCTAACTCTCGAGCACCTGAAAGTTGTGCTGCAGAATTGCTGGCTCGTCCATGCCGGCATAGAAGGTGTGGGCCGCGCTGCGGATGGTCACGCGGACTTTGGCGGCGTCATACCTGTGTACCGCAACGCTGCCGGGGAAGGTGATGCCGGTGACGCAGGGGACCGCGTCTTCGAGTGAGATTTGGGCGGCGCGCTTCATAAGCGGCGCGCCAGCTTCATTCTCTAACGTAAACGGATGCCCCGGCGTGGTCGCCAGCCACTCTCCGTTGCCGAAATAAATGTGCACCCATTCCTGGTTACGGAAATTTTTGTCGAGGTCGATTACCTCGGCCCAGCCCTCGGGCGTATCGACGGCGATGGGGCAGTGCACGAAGTCACCGATCTGCAATTCGTCCACGGCGATCACGCCCCGGTTTTTTTCGCGCACGCGGACATCATGACGCAGGCACGAGCCGCCGATTCCTCCTCCGCCTCCGCCGCCACTGCCCGACGTGGTGGTGGCCGCGGCCATGGGCGCGGAGCTCAGCGGCCAGTGGTCACTGCGCGCCTGCTCCTGCGTCCAGGCGATATTCGTTCCGCTGTGCGCCCACGAGGGCGAGCCCGTTCCGCCGGTGGCCACCATGTTCACCACGCTGTTGACCTCGTCAATGAACGGATAAAAGTTGTAACTGCTGCCCGAGGCCAGGCCCGTGATGTTTTGCGAGCCGCTGTAATTATTGATGCTCATGGGCAGGTCGGTGCGGCTGGCGTTGATGTTCCAGCTCCAGGTGATGGAGCTGGTGGTGCTCGTGTATGTGAGCCCGCCGGTATAGGTGACCGACATGGAGCCGGTCTTGGCGATCTCATCACCAGAGGGAGTCCATTGGGGGAAGAGGAAACAATCGTCAAAGCGGCAATCGAACTGCAAGCCGGTCATGGCCCAGTTGGGGCCAGTATTATGCGCTATTAACGAGCACCAAACCGCCGCAAATGCGGGACGCCCATTCGAGGGCCCCCATGTTGCCGGAACGGTGAAATATGTGGATTGCAATACATATCCGCCATTGAAAATCGCCGGGCCTGATACTGGCCCAAAAAATACAGGATCGGAAGTACCGGTCCCTCCACTGCCAGAATAGAGTTGATTGAGAATAGTTCCCTGGCTGTCATAAAGAATGACCCGTATCGTGGCCCCTACACTTACGCCTGCCGGCAGACTGCCGTCGACAACAAGCCTGATGTAACCGCCAAAGGAGTACCGCTCGCCCGGTTTCACCGCGACCTTGTCACTAATGGCGCCCATGCAATAGTAATTGCCATCGTTCGACAAGGTCACGCCGGACTTACTCAGGACCAGCAGGCACACATTGCCAGAACGCGGCGCGGAGGTCTCAAGGCTGGAAGTCATATACGGATCACCCGCCGAGCCGGGTGAGGGCAGTGCGTTCCAGCTTGACCATCCGTCACCAAGGCGCTGTCCCACGGGAATAACATTCTCCGTGGGATAAGTGGAGAGAGGCGTAAGCACCTGATTGCTTTCAAATCCAGGATTGCTCAGCAGGTTCTTGCCCACCGTCTCCATCTGCATAAACCTGCCGGTGACAATGAACTGATACGCCGTGGCGCTGGCGATGGACTGCTCGACCATGCCGTTGGTGTTGAAGCTGGTGAACTTCAGATAAATCGTCTTGCCGATGAATGCCGGGTCGTAGATATAGGTAAAGATGGCGTCATCGAGCCGGGCCACGGGCGAGCCGAGGTTATGCGTGGTGATGTTGCTGCCGAAGAGTCCGCGGCGCAGGTAGCCCTGCGGGTTGTAAACATTGGCCGAAACCAGCGTCATGTCGCGATAGGAGATGAATTCGCCATCGAGATAGACCAGGGTTCGATACGAATCGGCGTCCGCCTGGGTGCCGGCAATCAGTACGCCTTTGCTTTGCGTCAAGTCAAACGTCTGAATAACTACACCGGTATAGGGATCACCGCTGAGGCCAAATGTTCCCGTTCCGCCGAGCACACCCATGCGCGCTGGCGCGTTGATTCTGCCGACCTGGTGATACTCGGTGTTGTCCTGGCTCACCCACACCGAGCAGCCGCCCCAGTTGGGGCTGGCGCCGGAGACGGCCATCCAGATTTCGTGCTGGCCGCTCTTCGATAAATTCGGCGGAGCTTCAAAGACAATCGGAGGGTTCACGCTGCCGGGGTCGGCGGCGATGTTGGGCACAAAGCCGGATGGAGCCTGCTGCGCGTAGAGCGTGGGCGTGGCCGTGCCCCAGGGAAAGTCTTCCGCGTCAATCTCGAGCTGGCCGGTATCGTCTTCGCGAATGGCGGTGATGCGCACCGGCTTCTTCGCGTATCCCAGCTCTGGGACGGTGAGGGTGACCAGGTCCATGGGCTCGAGCAGGTTGAATTGCCAGCCGAGTTTGAGCGTGTACGTGGCGCGGATCTCGATCTCACGCTTGCGCAGAAGATTGGCCACAAACCGGGCCACGGACGATGTGGTGATGTGGTGCGACTGTTTGGGCTGCGCTTTGCGCAGGCCGTAGAGGGCGATGGAGGCTTCGTCTTTATCTTCGGCCACCTCCACGTTGTAATCGTTCGCGCGGTTCACGAACTCGACCGAGACGGAGTTCATCACGTCGGCCACCGACGGCCGCTTTACTTTGACTACGTCGAGAAAGTCCTTGCTGCTCAGGTCGTAGACAGGCGTAGTGTTGGGCGTAAAGACGGCGCCGTTGCCCACGGACGTGGTGTCACCATAAGAGATAATCTTGAGCACGCCCTCGCTCCACACCGCGGCGGCATTGGTGATGTCGAGGACCTCCTGTATCCACTGGGCCGCGCTCTTTTGCGCGTCGAGCACCGGTGAAATGAAGATGCCGTTGGTCAGACAGAAATTGGAGTAGGCCGTGAGATTACCGAGGGGAATGCCTGGCTCCGGCGAGATGGTGACCACGGCCCCGGTCCCGGTCCCCTGCGACCAGTTCTGAAAATTCCGGTTGGCCACGGGAATCAGGTTAACCGTGGGCGCGGACAGGTTAACAATGCTGGGAGAGTAGAGTACCACGTCGAGCGAATCCGTAATATTGACCGCATATAGAACGAACTGCAAGCGGCTTACGTTGTCTCCGGTGGAGGTCAGGCTGATATTCACGGTGCTGCCCGGCTGAATTGCAGACGAGACGCGCAGGTTGTCACTGATAAGGCACGGCGTTGTGCCCTGGTTTTTTACCGTGACCGTGGTCGCATAGGTGGAACTGCTGCTGCTCAGCGCTATATCCAGGGCCAGCTTGAACTGCGTGCTGCCGCCGGAGGTCTGGATCCTAAAGCCGCCGGAACCCATGCCATAAAAAGGATTTGTGAGCAGATCAGATATCACGGCCGAAGGCTCGGCATCGGTAATGCCGCCGCCAAAGGGCAGCAGTCCGAGAATTTCATACGAGAGATTCGGCAGCGCGCCCGAGCTTCCCAGATCGAGCGCCGACGAGGCCAGGTAGGCGATGCTGTTGTAACCCAAATCCTGCCCCGGATGGGCCGAGGTCAGATAGCTCCAGGGCGTCTGCGGCTTTTGCCCGAGAAACAGCGTGAGGTTGAGCTTGGTCTGCGGCTGGCCGTTGGAGCTGGAATCCGGCACCGAGTAGGCAAACATGATGGTCATGACTTTGCCGGCATCGGCCGATGAAAACGTGTGCTGTCCGGTGCTGGTGTTTAGCATGTACTGCCCGGCGCCGGGCGAGCTGCCTACCAGGACCATGGGGCGATTTTGATTGCCGCTGAGGGTAATGGCGCCATCAGAACCGAAATCGTTTGCCCCAATGCTAAAAGCCTCGATCCGGCTCACGCCGCGTCCGGAGTGCCATACTCCGCCGCTTGGAATGGGAGGCGTAAATGATCCTCCACCGCTGGGAACGGTGAATGGAACGGACGTGCTCAGCAGCGTGAGTTTGCCTTTGGTGTCCCACACGCTGCCCATGTTCTGGATTGGCCCCATACACAGGGCAATTGCCACTGCGGTCTGATAGGTGTAGCTGGTCTGCGCAACATTGCCGCCGCCCGAGCCCAATCCCTTGCCGCCGACTTTCTGCGTGGAGGTGTGCGCGATGGCCTGAAAGTCGCCGCTCCACAATAGGCGTCCGGAGATGCGGTTCTGCCCGTAGAGGATGGGAATCACCTGTCCGTAAGAGCTGGTCTGCACGCGCAGCGCGTTGAGCAGATTCGGTTTTGCCGCGAGGGCGTTTTTGCCGCCGCCTTTGCCGCCTGTAAGACCCATAAATTCAGCCTTTAGCCTTTGGTAGTTAGCCTTTAGCTCGAAACAAAACCCTCAACCACAAAGGACACGAAGGGACACAAAGGAAAAGCAAAATCAGAAGTTTCCTTCGTGTTACTTCGTGTCCTTTGTGGTTAATCGCTATTGCCTTCCAATCGTCGACTATCCGCAATAGAAATTTCGTAAACCTTGTACTCGCGTCCGATGAGCTGGCCGTCGGTGAGTGCGTCGGCCAGAGTTACGCCGTGCGGAATGTAAGAATGAATGATCAGCGGCCATTCGACCACGATGGCTCCGTGGGAAAATGTCCGTCCGAATTGGAAAACAATGAAATCCGCTGGATGAGGAGTTTCTTTGATCTCCACGGCGAAGCGGCCAATCTCTTTCAGATACAGCTCGTCCGAACGGTGGAGATGCCACTGCGTGGAGTACTCGGGCGGCTGGTAATCAGCCGGAATAATGCCACACTCTTTGTAAACCGCGACGGGAAACATGGCGCAGTCCGCGCCAGCTTTCTTCACTGCAGCCTTGTGATGATAGGGCGTACCGATCCAGTCTTTGGCCGCGCGAACGACGTCCGCTCGCTGCTGTGCCGAAAGGTGCATGTACTTGTCTTAAAGATGTGATTAAATTTAGCGGGCAGGCAGTTTTTACGTAAATATGCCCTGATCTTTCATTAATTGAGCATAGCGCTCGTCATAAAGTTCCTTGACCTCAAAAACCTGCATTAGTGCCGCCCACATCTCGTGGATACGCTTGTTAATGTCCGCCCCATCAAAATGGAAATAGGCTTGCAACTCGGTTATTGTACAGAGCAAGACACCGGCAGCGCGCCCGATATGCATCGCCAATACTTGAGGGTGGGTCTCTTCTACTTTTGGTCTGAGATCGTGCGGAAATGAATCTGCTATGAAATACATTCCTACTAATCTTAGTCCTTCAAACGCGCCATGCGCCATTGCTGAGTATTCTCGCCACGGGCCAAGAACAAAAGTCTTAAGAAAATACTGGTGAGATGTAATTGTGCCGCCAGGCCCCTTGTCGCTGACATATTTTCCCATTGTCGGCCACTGTAGTTGTTGAGACAACACCTCCGCCATCGTCAGTCCAACTGAACGAATCTCCAAGTCAATCTGCTGGCGATTTTTTTCAATCCAGACATCCCACTTTTCCTGACCGCCATATCTTGCATTATCTTCATCCAATGCATTCAGAGCTTTACGGAAACCACTCTTACGAAACCATGGGCCATTAACGCTAGGGTTCTCCAAAATGACAGTGATGTTATACAGACCGTCGATCATGTTTCGAATCAGTGGCAGAGTGACAATGCTATAAGATGTTCTCCAATAACAATCGTTCTGACGGCGGTCATCTGCATTTAAATAAAACAGCAAAGCATATGTGTGTAACATTTGTCGCATCAACACATAAAGATCAGTGGCAACATAACTGTGTTTAAGAATTTTACTTGCTTCGCGGTTTACTTTCTGAGCAATAACCTCAGCTAGTTTCCCAAGTGGCTCTTGAAATGTGGTGGCATCGAGATGTTGCAGTTGGTCTTTGTTCTCAGACATAGCAATTTAAACTTACCACACAAATATTTGGGTTCCTTAGCTGGTTCCTAAATTGCCGTCTCGGGCACCGGCACGTAGGGAAAGCCGCCAAAATTGGCCAGGTTGTTGAACTTGTTCGCGCAGGTGGCCTGTGTCTTGTCGTCACCGGGCCAGGCGGTGAAGGCATCGCCGGCATTGGGCGGGAACGGCAGCGGCGAGTTGAAGAAGAAATTCTTGGCGAAATACTGCTTTACCGCCTTGGTCAGGCCGGTGTTGGGTCCGGAGGTGAAGACGATCTGGCCATTGTCGTAGTAGCCATCGGCTTTGGCAGAAAGGGAGATGAGCTTGTTAATCGTGCTGCCGCCCTGGACGGTGTTGGCTTCCGCGAAGCTGGCTTTGACCAGGCCGCAGCCTGCGTCAAAGAGCGTGTGCACGCAGTTTGGCTGCATGATGATGGGCGGAAGCTGCATGGTGAGAAACTGCGTGCCGGCATTCACGGTGAACTTCACGTAGCTGCGCGTGAGCTCGTCGACCGGGCCGACCACGCCGGAGAAGCGAATCACCGTGCCAATCTGATTGCCGTTGGAATCCATGAAGAGGCGGTCGATGCGAAAGGCCGCGCCGTCCCACAGTCCAAGGCCGATGGCCTGCAGAATGGGCGTGCCGTTTACCACGTCGAACAGACTGGCCTGAATGGTGATCTCGATGGTGGAGACGTCCATGCCGAGCTTTTCCTCGATACTGGTGCGCTCGATGTTCGGCGGGCCGGTGAGAAACGTGTTGCCCAGCACCACCAGATTACTGTCCCACGTGGTATAGCGCAGGACCGTGCCGCTCATGAGCGTGATGGTGTAAAGATCGGCCATGCGGAATTCCGTGTTGTTCTGGAGAAAATGCACCAGATCGTTGCCGTTGATGTTGGTTGGGGTTTTCATGAAGGTAAGCCTTTGGCTGGTGGCTCTTAGCTTTTGGCCTTTAGCTCTTAGCCTTTAGCCAAAAGCAAAATCTCACTACAGAAGGGCACAGAGGTACACAGAGGCAGTTATTAGAGGCAGAATTGTCGTTTCGCGTCTTTCCTCTCCGTGATCCTTCGTGTCCTCTGTGGTGAAAGGTTTTGACTTTGGCTCTAGGCTAACGGCTAAGTACTAATGGCTCGGTGCGCTATTTGCGCACCGATATCAGCTGCACTTCTTTGCACTCATACAGGTTGTAGTAAAAGTTCGAGAACTCGATTCCCTCTTTGCCGCTGCGCGAGGTGCCCGTATGGAAGCGCACGCGATGGAGCATGATGAAATCGGCGGTGATGGCCGCGCCCACCGCCGGCGCGACGACGAACGTGACCAGGCCATTCGCGATGGTGAAATCGGCCCCCTGCACCTTGGCCGCGCCATTCACATAAATGCTGGCCGCCTGGTTCATCGGGTTCTGCACCGCTTCCAAAAATCCGCCTAAGTTGCGCACGATCTGAAATGATTTGGTGCTGCCGTCGCCCGTGCCGATGGGCTGGCCGGAATAGACGGAGTCTTCCAGGCGTCCGGTTAAGTCTGTGAGATTGAGCAGAAAGTCGTCAAACTGCCCGCCGCGCGCCAGAAAGAAGCCGACCAGAGTTTCGAGCGGTGTCTGCTCAGTTTCGTCGCGGGAACGGGGATCGTTGAGCAGATACTCATAGTGCAGCGTGAACTCCCAAAGTGGATTCTGAAAATTCTGTATGCGGACCTCGCGCCCGGCGAGCGATTCCTGTATCTCGGTGGAGAACGTGGGATTGATCACCACGTCCCAGGCAAGGCCTTTGATTTTGGGGAAAAGAAGATTGCTCATGATTAGCCTTTTGCTGAAATCTAAAACCTGTAACCACAAAGGACACGAAGGTGCACAGAGGATTCTTCACCACAGAGGACACGGAGGAACACAGAGAGAATTGATTGCGGTTGCCTTTGTATTTTTTGGCTGATCTGTTTTGAGCCACTGGAACGGCTTTATTTCGCCTTGTAAGCTGGCATATACAATTCGTTTCACGCCATTCTCTGTGTTCCTCTGTGCCCTCTGTGTTTTAAGGTTTTACTTTCCGCCAAATCCTTTTTGCTTCAGCACGCGCGCCACTTCATTGCCGATGAGGTTGCCGTGCCGCTTGATCGTTGTTTGGAAGGACGCGGCGTCAATGGCATTGACGGAATGGTTCACGACCACGTTGACGCTCTGGCTGCCTCCAGGCCCGACACCGTTGTTAATCAGCCGTCTGAGACCTTCAGCATAGCTTGCTGGAATCACGGATTCCGACTTATGAATGAAGGCAAGCTGGTCCTGGTCCACTTCATAAATACCGCCCGCTCCAGACTTGACCGACAAACCAGCGGCTACAGCGCCAAATCCCGACACGATTGAGCCCGCGGCGGCGGCCGCCGCAAGAGCCGCTGGAGGATCCGCCGCGAGTGGCGCATATGCGTTGGCAGAGGCCACAAGCGCCTGTCCCTGTATTTGAGTCACATCATTGGAAAGAGCGGTTTTGGTTTCGTTAGAGATGCCTTTCTCGGTAAGCAGCTTGTCGATCAACCACATCTCGATTTTTTGTTCGATCCACTGCTCGACAAAGCTGATCAGGTCCTGCAGGACGCTCTGGAACAATTTGCTGAAGGCCTGGCTGGCTGTCTCCGTGCCCTGAATCAAACCATTCAGCGCTGTGTTGAACTGCGAGCTGATTTGTTTGAAGAATTGATCGAACTGCTGCCGTTTGGCGAGAATAAGCTTTTGATTGTCAGCCAGATCCTGTTGCGCGAACTGGCGATCCAGCGCCCGGATTTGAGTATTGATCCTGATGATTGCGGCCAGCTTCTCCGCACTGCTTAAAGAGGTGCTGGCTTGTACGTCTTTCAGTTCATCCTGCCGGGCTTTCAGGTCTTCCTGATGCTCTGAGGCATGAAGCTCTTTGAGCTGCCGTAGCTCCTCAATTCCGCTGATTTTGCCTAACGCGGCATTATCGGCAATCGTCTGCTCGCGTATCGCGCGTATCGAAGCCGCATGCGCTTTTTCTTCTGCCTCTGAATCCTGGAGCGCTTTGACGAGGGCCTGATTCCTGCTGCTCGCGGTTGCAAGGGCCTGCTGGACCTGCTCCTGGCCAACCTTTTCCGTCTCGGCCTGCTGCCGGGCCAATAATTGCTCAAACTGCTGCACGTTTTGCTGTTTTTCGCGAAATAACTGCTGATCGAATTGCGCGATCCTGTTATTGATCTCGCGGTAAAGCTCGGGAAACCGCTTAGCGGCTTTGAGTTTCGACTCCCAAAAGTTCTTCTCTTCTTCGATACCAACCAGATGGTCTTTTTTGGTTTTCGTGAGCTGATTCTCAAATTGCCCGGCCAGGTCGCGTCCCTGCTGTTGAAGATCTGCTTTCTGTTCCTGGGCATGCTGCTTTGCGTTTGCGGCGTCGCTTTTATCCGCGGCTTCCTGTGCCGCTGAGCGTCGATCATCCAGTACCTGGAGGTCCTGATTGAACAGGGCCTTATTGTCTTCAATAGTCTTCTGAAGTTGCTGAAGTACCTGAACATCACCCTGCAATTGTTTCAGAGCCCTTTTATCTTTAATGACATCGATATCCAAGCCAATATTTCTATCGTGACCATTCCTGGCTTGTAGCTTTTCCTCTTCGGTAATTGTTTCCTGAAGGTGCTTGATACCGTCTGTTGCACTCTTAATGTCAGTATTAATTATTGTTAAAGACGCGCCTATGTCCTTCACCTGCTTGAAGGCCGATAGTTTGGCAAATGTTGACTGAGCGACTTCGCCCAGGTTTTTGAAGCCGTCCTTGTTTTGCTGCAAGCCCTTCGTGATATTTGCCAGGTCCCAGGGCTGGTCATTCAATGTCCTGATTTCCTGGTCGAGCCCGGCAAGCTCTCCCTTCGTCAACCGGACATGCTCAATCACACCCCTGCGGATCGCTTCGCCGATCTCAAGCTGCTTGCCGGCAAGGGTATCGTTGATACTGTTCCATTCTTCTTCCGCGCCTTTCAACAGGACCACATTCTGGTAAACGTCAAACAGCTTCGTGCCAAGCTCGAACAGAGTGCCGGCCAGTGCGACAACCGCAATCGGGGTGAATGCAGATTCCAGTGCCGGGCCGATGCCAGGCAGCCCCGCGACAAATGTCTGCAGTTGTTCCGGTATATGAACGCCAATCAGTTCACCCAGAAGACCAAGGCTGGCTTTGGCTTTGTCAGACGCTTTGGGAACGTCCGTGGTTAAACGGCTCCCCAGTTCGTCCACCGCGCCTACAAACTCCTTGAGCGCGGACTGCACTTTGGAGACGTCAATTTCCGCTCCTACTTTGAGAAGATTATCCGGCATTGTTTGTCCTGGGGATGAGCGGCCCTGTACAGGGCCCCTCGGCAAGAAATTTGTTTATGGGTTAAAAAGAAGGGATGAACACACTTTTACAGAAAACTGCCATTCACTATTCCAGACAAACGCGTTTGCTAGCGGGCAATTTGGAAGCTGGCGTCTGCCCACGTCTTATTATTCCATTTCTCGAAGCTCATTTCGCCACTGATAACGGGTTCATCCTGTCCAGCGCCTGACAGATCAAATCGGTCATTTTTATGACTCGCTGTTTCCAAATAGAAATTCATCGTCCGTATTTGAGCTTGTGAAAGCGACGCTTTGAGTCTGGTGGCGGCCTCAAGGGACTTCCACTTCCATTTGTACTCGGCTTCCGTTCTCTCACTATCGCCACGGACACTGGATACTTCAACGAGCTCCTTTTTGGCAACGGGAAAGTGTACGGAATGATAGTCGCAGCCATTCTTCGTCTCACGCCTGTCGAGCGCCGGTTTCTCACTCAAAGACCGCCCCAAATCCGTTAGTTCGACTTTCCAGTAATCATTTCCATCCTGGGTAATCGTGACCAGCCCTGCCTTTTGCGCGGCAACATAGGGGATTGTTTCGGGATCAGGATGAAGCACATAAGGCTCCGGCGAGTACCGCGGATCGATGGTCTCACAATTACCAATTCTGCCAATATCGAGATAGAGGTAAATTTGACCATGTATCCGCATCTCGAGTTGAATTGCACGGCTCACCTGGCTGCGATCCATGCGGGAGCATCCTGCCAGGAACAACAATAAAGATAAACCAACTACCGCCAGATTCAATCGCTGTACCGCGGACATAATCACCTTCATGCGAACCATCCTTTGGCAAACTAACTTTGCGACCAATAACAAGCGCCGCTATCGTACGGATCTCCACTCACCGTCTTTTTTTTCGAACATGACTGTAGCGGTATTTATAATTTCAGACTGGTCGGCCGTTGCCAAATCAAACTGCCCGTCCTCATCAAAAAGCTGAGTAAGCTGGTGGTCCAGATCCTGAATTTGGGCCGGGGACAGCACAGCCTTAAGCCTGGTGGCCGCCTCCAGGGGGACCCATTTCCATTTGTACTCGGCTTCCGTCTTCTCGCTGGTACCGCTAACACTGGACACTTCAATCAATATTCTCTGAGCAACGGGAAATTTTATTGCCTCATAGTCACAGCCCAATGTGCCCTCACGAGCAAACTTCCAGCCTGATTCACTTAAAGACCGGCCAAGGTCGGTAAGCCTTACCTGCCAATAACGAGTTCCATCCGGCTTGATCGTAATCAGCCCGGCCCTGGCAGCTGCAAAATAGCCGATCCATTCCCTGTTATGATCAGGCACATAGGGTTCTGGCGGGGCATGAAAAGTAAAGCCGTCACACCCAATCCTGCCAACCTGAAGAATAAGCGAGGAGTCGTCCATGATATGCTCGATCGCACTACCGACCATGTAGCGGCTCATACCGTGTTCAACGCCCTGGTTGCATCCAACTAACAGGAACAGGAACGAGAACAGCAAAATCACTGCCCTTTTTGATCGCTTCATCGTGACCACCTTTTGTTCATCAATCAGAACCACTCCTGCCGCGGACAGAGCACGCAAGTTCGTATTTTATTCTCTGCCCAGGAATGAAAAATCTTACTGATGAAGAAGCAGCAAGTCAATCTAAATGCACATAGAGTTGGCATAGAAATAAGTCCGTCGGACTTCATGTGTTGCAGTCCGCAAATCATATTCCTGCTACCAACATCCAGCACTATCAATCTTTTCCCATGGGCGCCGTCCGATAATTTTCCGGCAGCTTTCCTTTTACGGCTCCGCCGGCGAGATTGACAGCCGTGGTGAGTTCGCTGAAGCCTGGCAGCGACTGGCTGCGACTGGGCCTGCCCGAACCGCGCTGCTTCTTATTGCCGCCGCCCAGCAGATATGCCGCCACCAGCACGTGCGTGGGCGGGGATTCCTGCCAGTACTCGAACAGATCATTTACGTCCCACAATGTGAGCGCGTCAATTTCGCGAAACGTCCACCCGGTGGCAGTGGCGATGTGGCCGTAGAGAAACGGCCACTCCGCTATACCGCGACCGGGGTGGGTTCCCCCGAGGCCGCCTTCTTCAGTCCGGAAACTTCCAGCACCGCGCTGAAGAGCGCGCTGAAATCTTCGAGCGTCAGGCCGTTTTCGATCTGCTCCGGCGAAAGGTCCTGATGCACCTTGCGCAGCGAGCTGATGATTACGGGAAGATAACGAAACAGCGACGCCAGGCCGCCGGCGGCAGCATTCGGCTCCGAGAAGAGCGAGTCCAGTTGGCGCAGCTCGCCCAGAGTGAGTGACGAAACTGTTAGCTCGCCCAGGGCAGTGGGGACAGATTGAGTTTTCAGCATGATGTTTTCTCCAAAATTGGCATTCAGAAATCAGCACTCAGCATTCAGCATTCAACTCCGCACAGCATTCTTTCTGACTGAACACTGAGCGCTGACTGCTGAGTGCTTTTTTCCTCAGAATTGTTTGTTACTCGGAGCTGTAAATATCGATTACCTGTCCGGAGGGGTTGGCGAAGGCTTCAAAGTCGAATTCGGGAATCAGGAAGTCCTCCTGCTTGGTGGCGAGTGTGAGCTTGGAGGCGATCACCGCATACAGCAGCACGGAGAACTGGCTGTTGTTGTACTGGGTCTGCAAAAGCATCTGCATGAGCGGCGCGAAGCCCATCAACTGGTTGGTGATGTTGAGCTGCGTGCCGGTGGCCGCCGACGTGTAGCCGTAGGAAATGATGACGGCTGCGCCGGTATCCGCCGCCGCAAAGGTGTACACGCCGGTGGCGGTGTTTACGCTGTACTGTCCCACGGCGGGCGAGGCGGCCACGCGGGTGAAGGGAATGCCGGTGGAGACGTAGCGCACGCCCCAATCCTGTTTGAAAGTGGCGGCCTGCACGACGGTCACCTGAAAAGGAGTGGCCGGGACGGAGGCGGCCTCATCGAGTGAAATTTTGATGGTGCCGGCGCCGAGCGGCTGGCCGAAGAAGAGATCGTTGTACATCTTGCCGTTGATCCACGCGGATTTGGCTTTGCCCGTAATTTTGGACTTGCCGCGGGCGACCGCCTCGGGAAATTGTTTTTGTCCGTAAAGCTGCTTGACGTCGCCGGAAATATCGAGCGAGACATCCTGCAGCGTGCCGAATTTTGTGGGCGTGGGGTTGGCCGCCGTGTTGCCGCCAGACGGAAATCCCCACAGGGTTCCTGAGCCAAACTCGAACATGTTGTTCTCCTTGAATGAAAGCAGTCAGCGTTTTCAGCAGTCATCAATCAGCATTCAGTAGTCAGCCTGGAGAAACCTTTGCAACACAGAGGAAAGGGGTAAACAGAGGTTGGTGGGCAGACTTGTCTCTGCTTTTTCTGTTTAGCTGGCTTTAAAAGCTGTTCCTGGTTGCAGGTTGGTTGCGCGGGCTGAATGCTGAGTGCTGACTGCTGAGTGCTGGTTTTAAGCGGTAAGCAATATCTCTACGGGTACCACGGCCAGCGCCATGGCGCCCTGGACGTTTTCAACGATCTCAATCTTGCCTTCGATGCGGCAGTGTGAAACTTTTCCGCCGAGGGACTGCGCAAGGCCGGGAGCCGCCGATTTGATCGCGGCTTCCACGGCATCGAGCAGTGAATTCAGCTCGGTGGAAGGGATGGTGGCGGGCGATGTGTCTCCGGTCGAGTAGAGCACCAGATCCACGGTGGCGCGCCAGGTGATAGGGATGGAGTTGATGTTGCTCGTCTTTGCCAGTTCGTCCTTCTGTACCTGATACAGAGCTGGACGGTCCGCGGGCGAGAGCTGCGATGGGTCCTGCCAGCGGCGGCCAACGGTTTTGAACGGGCCTGCCGGAGACAGAAGCGCCGACTGCAGCACAGTGAGAAGAGCGGAATAGATTTGTTCGCGTGGAGTGGTCATGGGGATAAAGAAGCACTTAGCCATTAGCACTTAGCCGTTAGTGGGTTGGCTTTTGGCGATGCCGATTCAATTTGTGACAGGGACTAAGTGCTAAAGGCTAATGGCTAAAAGCCAAGAGCCTTTTCCACCGCTTCCTGCACAATGTCCGGCAATGCGGCCTGCATTTCATCGAATGCCGGCTGCAAATAAGGGCGCGGCGGCAAAAACGGGCGGCGGCCGTTGGGCTTTTTGAAAGTTGCGCGGCCGGCTACGCCTCCGTATTCCTGTATGCGCGCATAGGGCAGAGCGGAGCCGAGCTGCAGAGTGATGGCCGTGGTACCGTCACCGGGCGATGGAGGATCGATGCCGGTTTCGGCGGCATCGGCGATGGATTGCAGCAACGCGCCGCTGCGCGAGGTGAGCAGGCTGGTGGTGGGTCCGCCTTTGGGGCCGGAGCCAGCGAAGTATTTCTGCACGCCTGTAGTCGCCGTGCGCAGCAGCAAGTCTTTGAGCGCGCGATGCACCTCGACGGTAACGCGAGGGCCAAGCGTGGAGAGATATTGCTCGAGCTGGCGCTGGCTGGATTCGTCGATGGAGAAAGAAATCATGGCTATGGCTGTAAAGACAAAAATGGTATTCGTGTTGCACTTTTACGTAAATGAAGTATACTTAGCCGCCATTGATTTCACTGCCGACAGGAGAAAAATGCCATGTCATCAGCACAAGAAACCATAATTAAAGCCATTAATGAAAAGCACATTATTACTGCCATGTATCAGGGGTACCAACGAATAATGTGCCCTCATGTCATCGGATATAAAGGCAATGTCCTCAATGCACTGTTCTTTCAATTCGCCGGAGGCAGCAAATCTGGGTTACCTCCAGGTGGACAATGGCGGTGCGTGCATGTTGACGAGTTGTCTGCGGTGTCGGCCACGCCCGGCGAGTGGCACACTGGACTAGATCATAGCCAACCTCAAAATTGTGTTGATCTTGATAATGTCCTTGCCGAAGTTACTTACTAGCTTGCCTCTCGCAATTGCATGTGCTGCTCAACTTCATTTTTCCAAATCGCATATTCTTCGGCTCTTTTCTCAGCATTAGGACCGGAGAATATTGCGACATAGACTTGCCCTTCATTATTAAAATCAATTGCCTCTACGCGCCATTCTCCAGAGTTCTTTTGATCTGCCATTGCTTCGAAAGTCATATTTCACCTCTGACGATTTTGAATAGACTCCTGCTTACAAGGATGCCGCAAATATAACTTTTTATGACACTCATCTTGCTACCCGGCGGTACTGATTGAAGACGCTCAGTGCTCGCGATGGAATATCTGAGATATCGTAGGCGAGCGTTACCTGTCCGCCCAGGCTGCTGGATTTTTCGCCGATGTGGGCGCGCTGGCGGTAGGCCAGAGCAAAAGTTTCGATGGCGGCCTGTTTCAGATCGAGCGGGACGCTGGCATAGCCGGCGGTGTAGGTGACCTGCACGTTTTGCACGCCGCGAGTGAAGGCGAAGCCGCGCAGCAGAATGCGGCGCGCGTCAAACAGGAACCCGGATGCCACCGGCGTGGTGGCCTGCGGCACCGTTACACCGTCAATCATTACGCTGCTCACATTCAGGATGGGAAAGTTGCGCGGCAGCAGGCGGTCGGAATCGTTGCCGTCATACGTCCCATTCAACGTGCCGAGCACAGAGGCCAGAAGGTGCGGCCGGTCGATGTAGCTCAGGACCTGAAGACTGCCGTTGGTGATGAGCGACTGCAGCGTGGCATCGTCATTGTTTCCCTGGTTGGGCAGCCCAGGCTTTGAGATCGGCGATGGTGCAAAGATCATCGGGGGCTGCGGACATGCATGACTCCTGGTAAGAGCAATTTAAAAAGAAGGCGGTCCGCGGGGGCGAACTCGCCTTCCCGGTGTTCCCTCACCTGCCCGCGGAGAGCAGGCAGGTGAGGTTGATCAGCAGCGGCCCCGGGCGGACCAGCCACTGACGAATTTCTGAATCCCAGGCAAAGGGGCCGGGAGTACAGAAAAATCTGGGTTTGTCGTTTGTCGTTATCTGTTGTCGTTATCCGTTGCCGACGTTGGAGATCACGCCGAGCGAGAACGGAGCGCGGCAGACCAGGACCTCGTCGGCATAGACGCCATAGACGTACTGGCGCGAAACCACGGGCCACTCGATCTGGTAGTAATCGCGGCGGCAGCGGATGAAGGTGACCTTGTCCACGCCGGAGAGGGGATAGGGAATCTCCTGCGTGTTGAAGAAGATGCTGCCAGCCACGATGTTGGGATGAATCAGCACGTCCAGGAACTGCTGGGTGAACTTGTTCCAGTACTTGGCCACGCTGGTGCCGCCCATGATGGCCGGAGCGTCATTGCCGGTGCCGGGCGAGGTGAAGCGGAAGAGCGGCGTGCCGCCGCCGGCGACGACCTTCTTGTTGATGTTGCGGGCTTCCTGCGAGTTGATCCAGATTTCAGTGGGGCTGAGGCGTTTGTTGTCCCAGAAATACTGCAGGGCCGCGTCAATCTCCACGATGCCGTTCGCGCCGTCAGAGTTCATGAACGCGCCATCGAGCGAAGTGAAGTAACCCGCGTTGCTTTTGAGCGCCTGGGTGAGGAAGCCATCGAAGACCAGGCTGTTGGTGGAGTTATCAGCGGTGATGAGGTTCGCGGTCTGCGTACCCGTGCCGACAGCAGAGATGGTCACGGTGTTTACCGTGGTGATGGCGGTGAGAATGGCGGTGGAGGCCGATGTCCCGATAAACCAGGCATAGGCCGCCGCGCCCTTCACCGCCGCCACTTTCACGGTAAAGGTTTGATTGCCGGAGGTGGTGTTGATGGCGTTCGACGCGGCGCTCACGTTGCTGGAGCCACCGCCGAACTGCGTGGTGGAACCATCAATGTTCGTGCGGGTGATCAGCAGAGGAACGCCGCTGGCTATGGTTGCCGCCGAGAATCCGCGCGGCGTGAGCGCAACCACATACGCCTGAACGCCGGTGGTGACGGGATAGCTGCCGCCCGCCGAAGGCCCGGTGATCACCGGAGCCGAAGGCGTGCCCAGAGGCATGGAGGCGTTGCCGTTGAGGATGATGTTCTCTTCGCCGATCATGACGGCGCGCAGGAGGTTTTCAACCGCGACTGCTTTGTTGTCAAACTCCTTGCCGCCCGACCACACGGCTTCCCAGTCGACTGAAGATTCGAGACCAATGCCAGCATAGGACGCGACATAGTCCTGTTCGGTGATCTGGATTTCCGCCGAGCGCCGGCCCGGAGAGACACCCAGTTCAAGGTTGGTGGTGTTGACGCCGGTGACGGCTTTCCAGCGCGTGGCGAGGTCACCGCGGTCGCTCACCTCACGCGCCAAACGATTGCGCAGCGGCGTGAGCAGAGGATAAAGCTGCAGGGCCGGCCCGCGCAGATCAAATGCATTGAAGCCCGTGCCCTGGCTGATGGTGGTTTTGCTCAGTGCGGAAATATCCGCCTTATTCAGCAGATCCAAAGTCTGCTTGATGGCGGGCATGGTGGTGCGGGCCACTCGGGATGCTTCAGGGCGCGGATCGACCAGCTTTTCGATGAGCGCGAGGAGATTGTGCAGCGACTTCTGTACCTCGGCGTTGTTGGTTTCCATTTCATGGCGAAGGCGGGCCACGCTCTGCTCGACTTCGGCGACTTTCAAGAGCGCTGAAGCGGCACGGGCCTTCTGCATTTTTTGCCGCGCGATTTTGTCCGCGCTCTGCTCGCTGCCGTCGTCCTGATAGCCGTCATCATAATCGCCATCGCCGAGCAGTGCGCTCAGGTGCTGTGAAGCCGCCGATTGATTGTCACTGGCGGCATCAAGATGGTTCTGGATGGCCTGCAGGTGATCGAGGGTTTCCTTTGAGTGTTGAGCGCCGATTTTGCTGATGTCCATTTTCATTTCGGGTTGAATCCTTTTTTTGAATTTCCGCAATTCGCGGGTACCGTCCGCTTTTACGGCGGTAAAGTGCGCCGTGGGAACGCAGGGATTGTCCACCACGCTGACTTCGGAAGGGCTGGCGGTGAAGCGGACAAACTCGCCTTCTTCCCAGGCTTTGACATACGTTCCGCCGATGCTGAAGCCGGTGTAGACGCCCTGCGCGCATTTTTGCCACGCGTCGTCGTCCACGATTCTGGCGCCGATGTTGATTTGCTTCAGCTCGTCGTCAAACTCAATGGAGACGAGCTTGCCCACGGCGTGTGGGGCGTGCATCTCACGCACGTTTCCCAGACTTTTGCCGCCGCTGGCTTTGGCGATTTCGGCGCTCCAGCTTTCAAAGTACGGTTTGGAGCTGAGGTAGTCGAAGATCTCGCCTTCTTTGTCCACGACTTCGGCGGTGGCGACGCCCCAGACTTCGTGGCGGGATTCATCGATTTTGGCGAGTTGGGCGAAGAGGTGAAGTGATTTGGTCATGGTTGCTCCGGAAAATTCTTTACCGCGGATTTGCGCGGATGAACGCGGATTTTGACTAGGACGTTTGGATAGCACGGTGTTGGCATTTCAAGAGAACTCCCTGAGGCTGCATTCACGCGCAGACATTCTCGGGATCCTTCGACTTCGCGCCTGGCAGTGTCTTGCTTCACGCGCTGTTTTGGCGCTTCGCTCAGGATGACACGCTGCTGGCGACATGGTCTGGCTTTAGGTGAATTGGTTCGCTACGCGTTCATTGCAAGACCCTGACAGCACGGTGTTGGCATTGTTGAGAGAACTCCCTGAGGCTGCATTTTCGCTGCGGGCATTCTCGGGATCCTTCGACTTCGCGCCTGGCAGTGTCTTGCTTTACGCGCTATTTTGGCGCTTCGCTCAGGATGACACGCTGTTTGCGGCGTGGATGGGCTTTAAGTGAATCGGCTGACTCAGCTTTCATGCTGTGTTGCGCGGATGGTCACGATTGCTCTGCATTCGCAGCCGCGCTCGGCGTCTCTTCGACTGTGACCATGCCGGTGGTGGTGATGATGGCGTTTTTTGCTCCGATGGGGTGGCGGCCCAGGTCTTCGCGAACTTCGTCGATGGAGAGCACGCCGTTGCGGACGTAGATGTCGTCGATCTTTGCCTGGTCGATGGCGTTCTGGTTGCGCTCCTGCTCCCAGACGAACTCGATATCCTGGTAGCCGAAATAGCGGGTGACGATCACACCAATGGTATCGGCAATGTAAAAAAGGGTGGGCACTAGCCCTTCGGCTACGGCCTGCTCCACGCTGGTTTCGGCGGTGGCGCGATTCAGCTGGCTGACGAATTGCTGCGGCGAGAGGCCGAAGGCATAGCAGACGATGCGGGTGATCCATTCATCGAGCGCGTCCTTGAGCTGGGGATCGCGGGTGAACTGGAACGTGCCGCACTCGGGAACGAAGGTGATGCGGCGACGGCGGGCGGAGTTTCCGGCCAGCGCACTGTCGAACCATTCCTGAAATTCTGTGATCTGGTCGGCGGACCACTCTTTGGGCGCTTGCGCGATGGCTTCGGGCACGTTGCCTTCGGTGTAGTAGTTGAGAAGGTGCATCTGACGGCGCAGGCCGATATTGATGGTGAGGATGATCTGCTCGACCGGCGAGAAGCCAAAGAATTTATGCGGACGAAGATTACGCGGACGATAGATGAGCTGGTCGGCGGTGAAATCGACGGCGGGAAGACCTTTGAGGATTTGCTGATAGGCGACAGCCGGCGGGGCGGGCGTGCGGCCCATGGCGTCAATCTTGCGCGCGATGGTAGCGCCGTCAATCACCTCGAGCGCGTACAGCTTTTGCCCCGGAGACCACAGTTCTCCCTGAGCATTTATCAGCGGGGCGAGGGTGGCGGCATCGATGACCAGAAGGTCTTCCATGAGCATACGCACCCACTGCTGCCAGGTGTGCTCGCGGTCGGGAAAGCTGAAGAAGTCCGTTAGCTCGCGCAGACGAACATCTTCGAGATTGCGCTGGGCGTAACTGGAGCGGCTTTCATTGGCCTGGCGCTTGAGGCGAAAGCTCCACGGCATGCGGCTGACCTGGTCCTTGCGCGTCTCGATGCAAAGGCGGACGAGATCGAAGCTGTCGGCCAGGCCGCGCATTTGCTGAAACGAGACTGCTTCCAGATTGCGCGGCTGGATCTGGATGTTGTACGAAACGGGATAATCCGTGGTGCGCGGCGGCGTGCCGGCGGGCGCACTCAGCGGCTGCGGAAGGTCCGGGCCGAACCATACGTCGATGGCGTTGCGCAGACCGCGCCCGATGCGGGCGATGATGCCGGGTTCGATGGATTGGGATGGAGGCATGTTGTTTCCTTGAGGGGGCAGCAGTCAGTCTGCGCGCCGTGTGGGCTAAAGATTAGTGGCGTTTATCGCATGGTGCAGGGGCACAGGCAGGAGTGCCTGTGCCACACCAGCAAAAACATTCATCAAGTAAATGGCGCTAACTCATCAGCAATGAGTTCTGCTCAAACACTTTCGTTGAAATACCCTGAATCTGCATTTATTACTCAGGCATTCTCGGGATCTTTCGACTCCGCGACTGTCAGTTTGTTACAGGCAACAGCTTTGCGGCGCTGCGCTCAAGATGACACGGGGTTGAGGGCATCGCGACACTATTTGCATTCTCCTGACGACCATCTGTGTCTATGGCATGACAGCGGGCACAGGCAGGAGTGCCTGTGCCACACACACCAGAAAGAGCTTGTATTCAATAGCCCACGATGACGCGATCGGTGCAGCTTCCGGCGGTGGCCGTGGTGTTGGTTTCAAAGAACGAAAGCGCAATCTGGGGAAGGCGGAAGCTGGTGACTACCGTGCCGCTGGTCGAGTTGGGCGCGAGTTCGGTGGCGATATAGACCTGATGCGCGCCGGCGGCGATTCCTGTCACCAGAGGATAGGTGGCGTAGAGGGTCCAGTTGGGAGATGAACCGCTCTGGTCGTCTGCTATGTACACGTTCACGCTCAGGTTCACGGCCTGGGTACAGTTTACGAAGAGCGTCATCTTGGTGGCCGCGCCGGTTTTGATGATGCTGGTGTTGGGCGTGGCCGCTGACGCGGGAAGCGTGATGCTGCCGTGGGAAAGGTCAGAGGGCGAGTAAGAAATGTGCGGGGATGGACGGGGAAAGACCGGCTTGCCATTTTTATCCAGCTCGGGAAGCTGGGTGGCGGTTTGGGAGAAGACAGCCAGCGCCAGGGCCACGACGATCAGGCAGCCGGCAATGAGGCGAAGAGTTTTGGGCATGAGATACCTCGAAAATTCAGGATTGGGAGAGCCACTGGAAGGGGCCCGACGATTGCACTCAGTGAGACGGCGCGGAGTCACTCCGGGCGGCGTCTGATGGGTGGAGGCATGTTCGGGACCCTTCTGGTGGTTCTTGTTAACTGGAGCACTTAGCTGTTAGTGGAGAAGCTTTTGGCTTTTGGCTTTTGGCTTTTGGCTTTTGGCTTTTGGCTTTTGGTGATGCTGATTACAGCGGTAAACAAAGGCTAAGAGCTAAAGGCTAAGAGCTAAAGGCCAAGAGCTCATAGCCTATGCTCATACGCCAAACACGCGGTCGAGTCTTAGTACTTCATTGAGTGCGAGCAACGAGCGGACTCCGTCTTTTCTTTCGTCCCATTCCTGGGCGGCGCGCATGAGGGCCTGGCGGATTTCCGGATACTGCCGGGCGCTGCAGTGGATCTGGCTGCCCTGTCCTACGGCGTCAATCACGCATGGAGTGAGCGCGGTTTCGCGAACTGGCTCGCTGGCCATGATGGCCTGGCGCTCCTCTGCTTTTCCTTCTCGACGGTAAAACTCGATGATCCCGCCGCCAAGCCGGTTGCGCATGTAGGTGAGCGCCTGCGATGTGGCGTCCATGTCGTCATCATGCACGGCTTTGGGGAAGCTGCAGATGTTGCGGATGTAGTCTTCCATCCACGGGACGTCGAATACCTGCGGGTCGGGCAACTCCACGCTGCCGGATTCCCAGAGCGGCGCCATGGCGCGAGCGCGAGTGAGCTTGCCGCCTTCTGGCGTGACGGCGACGATTCCGGCGATCTCATGGCGCAGTTCGCTGATGATGGCCGGGCCGTTGGCTTTGTCTTCAATCAGCACCGCGCTGGCGCTGGGAAACTTTGCATGGCAGGCCTTGATGGCGGCTTTGGTGGGGCCAAAATCGAGGCGCTCATACAGGCGATAAGGCAGCATGTAGTACTTGCCGCCCAAGTGTCCCCAGACCTGCCCGGCGACAAAATCATTGCTGGCCGAGGCCTTGAAGGTGCAATCCCAGGACTGCACGATAAACTCAAAGCGCCGCGGCAGTTCGTGGTAGTAGCGCACCCACTGCCGCTGAATGATGCCGGCATCCATCGGCGCTGGCTCCTGCTGATACTGCGAGTGGAAGGCCCAGCTGCCCATGCCAGTCTTGCAGCCCTCGAGCACGGACTCGGGCAAGCGGTCTTCCCAGAGAAGATCGCCCGCATTTTTTTTATAAGAGTCGCCATCGAGAGGGCGAATCCATTCCTGCGCCCTTTCGATACGCGCGGGAAGGCTTACATGCTGCCAGCGTTTGGCTTCGCGGGCCAGAACGTGTCCGGTGAGGTCGCGCTCGTCGAGGCGCTGCATGACGATGATCTTTACGCCGGTGCGCGGATTGTTGAGCCGGCTGCGAAAGGTGGAGTCGAAGCGCAGGTTCACGGCGTCACGCTCGGTCTGGCTCAGCGCCTGCTCGGGATTGAGCGGATCGTCAAAGATCAGAATGTCGCCGCCGAGTCCGGTAGCCGTGGCCTGCATGGCGGTGGAGAACATGGCGCCGCGCGCCGAATTTTCATAATGGCTCTTGAGGTTCTGGTCTTTGGCGAAGCTGAAGACGTCTTTCCAGTGGCCCTGGTACCAATCCGATTCGATCACGTTGCGGCGATAGACGCTGTGCTGCGTGCTCAGCTTTTCAGAATACGAAACGAACATGAAGCGGCGGGCGGGATCGGTGGTCCACACCCAGATGGGAAACATGACCGTGACCAGAGAACTCTTCATGGTGCGCGGCGGCACGTTGAAGATGACGCCTTCGACTTCCGGGCCGAGAGCGGTGCGAAAGTTGTTATTGCAAATCACGGTGAGGTATTCGCAGATGAGGTCCAGATGCCAGTTCCACTGCAGCGGGGCAACGGGTTCGAGGATGGGCCAGGCATGGGTAACGAAGTCTTTCAAATTCTTTTCGCAATTGGCGCGTTCTTTGCTGCTGGCGGGCAGCGGCTCTGCTGGCGGTTTGCAGCTGCGTGCGGCTGCGGCTTTCGGTTTTTGACTTCGTGGGGACTTGGTTTTCATGGGCATTCTTTTCAGGTCGAAACAGGCACAGGCAGGAGTGCCTGTGCCACACAAGCAAAAGCTTGTCTTCGATCAAAACAGGTCTCGATTAAAAACCGATGTCTCTATCAGCTTGCGGCGGCTGCTCGTCCCCAGCCTAAGTTGATGGCTACTCTTGCACTGCGCACGCCAATTACGTATTCGAAGACCAGACTGGGATCTACGCGGCTGCTTTTGTCGCGCAGGTGCGTGAGCTTTGCATAGTTGAGCTGCAACGCGGTGTTGTGATGAATGAAGCTGGCCAGGCCATCGCGGACCAGGCGGATCGCCTCTACCGCTTTCACCAGGAATGCGGGCGCGGCGGGTGAGGCGCGCTCGCATTCCCAGGGTTTGCCGCGACGGCAGCGCTTGCAGCGGCGTCCGTCACGACAGGGGGCGTGCGCCCGGCAGGCCGGACACGGTGCGCCGAGGGTGCACGGAGAGATCATCGTGGGCTGAAATTTGCGATACACCGGTACCAGGCTGGTAGACACACGTATCTCCTGAAGGTGGGATCTGGGAAAAGGATGGGCGAGTGCCCCGCGTGACATCGGATGGAACGCAGGCGCTCGACAAGCCGCCGCTCCGGTGTCCGCCGTCCCCCCAGGACGGATATTGGGATTTCCGCCCTGGCAGATCGATGGTTGCAGGCCGACTACCTTGCGCCAGCGCCGCTCCTGGCTGCACGCCCTGTCCTCAGCGTGCAGATGCTTGGTACCATGGATTTTTTGGAATGTCAACTGACATTTTTTGTCAATGTCCAGCCACTTCAAGAATGACACAACCCTTATTTATCTTTTCTTTAATCTCTTCTGATCGGTCGTGCTGCTCCGGCTATGCGATCAGGTTCCTCCAGACAGTCGCATAGCAGCCGCGAGAATTGGCTTTGCCCATTCCGGAACCAGGGTTAGATCACATGTTTTAATGACTCTGCCCGCAACGAGATGAAACAGGAGCATTGGTTCCGGAGTCTTACCCTTTTGTGGATCTGCCTCTTCGCTATTGTCGTAGACCAGGAGTTCGGTCAATTGGGGAAGCAGATGAATCAGATTGAGCCGGCTCTGTGTGTACCGCTCGCGGATTTTTTCTTCCGGAATGTCGTGACCGCCCCGAGCCACTCTGGATCGAACGCGCGCGATGTGAAGTTCAGGACTGTTGAGTCCGACATACCAAATCCTTACTTCAATCCCTTCAGAAAGAGCCTTCTCCAAAAGCGCGGTGATTGTTTTTCCGCCCAGCGTAGTCTCGAAAACGAAATCCACTCTCTCGGCGATGGAGCGTTCCAATAGCCGCTTACCCTGATTCCAGGCCGCGATATTCGCTTCCGTTATTGAAATACCGGGGTTCACCGACCGGATGCGTCGTGCGGCATTATCGGGATTGAAGTACTGGATTCCCTGTTCCAGGAACATCGCGCCACCGATGCTGCTCTTCCCTGCCCCGTTTGTCCCCGCCAGAACGTAGATTCGAGGAACGCGAAGAGACTTAGCCACGCCTGCGTGCCGCATTTAGGGCAGTTCTTCCAAGGTCTTTCGGCTTTGCGTGGAAAGCAGCGTCCATTGCGTTGCGGGCCGAGGACCCCTGCATTCGGGCAAGCATGGAATCGAATTCCGCGCTCAGGGTATTCATCTTCAATTCATGAGAGCCCGATAAAGCAATGAACTCATCCATCGATATCAAAACTGCTTTGGGAGTATCGTGTTTCGTAATCACTACAATGTCGCCCTGCATTGCTTTTTCAAGAAGATGCCCAAATTCGTTCTTTGCCTGGGTAGCTGTAAACGAGGCCGACGCACCATGGGGCAATCCTGGAGCCGCGGCGGTTGCCCCAGCGTTTTTTCGTTTGCGATTCGAGCGATCATGGTCGACGACCAAACCCCGCCCTTTGTTCATGATGGCTGACCTCCAGATCGTCCAATTTTAGACATTTTAGCTTAAATATTCAATATGGCTATTTTATAAAGAAGCCGGCATTTTTCCCTGGGTTTCGCGTTCCGAAACCAACATCAATGCGCGGAAGCGGCGATGGCAGCCACGCAGTCAGCATTGAGTCACCATCTGCCCTCGGGTGACTCAATGACTGGACACGACTGCTCACTCCAGGCCTTCGGCTTTCAGGGCGACCCGCAGTTTGGCCTCGGTATCGTCGCCGAAACCGTCTGACTGGTAAGCGACCTTGCCATCTTTGGAAAGCAGGACGAACGCAGGTATGGAATTCACTCGATAGAGACTGGCCACCGTATTGCCTGGATCGACAAGATTCGTAAGAGAGCTGGGATTGTGGGCCAGGTATCCCTTTACCACGGATGCTTCCTCACCGTAGTCAATGGCCAGAGTCACCAGGCCCTGGCCGCTGAAAGAAGCGCCGATCTTTTCCATCAAGGGAGAGGCCTCCCGGCAGGGCACGCACCAGGTCGCCCAGAAATCGAGCAATACGGGCTTGCCTTTGAAATCGTTCAGGCTGACTTTTTTTCCATCGAGCGTGGAGAGACTAAACTCAGCCCCCGGCTGAGCGGCTTTGGCGGCACGTTTTGCAGATGCTCCGGGCAACGCCAGCTCGTCCACTTGTTTCGCGTTCGGTGGCGGAGTAAAGCTGAAAAGCCCCGCGGTTGCCGGACTACCGATGTGGATGGATTTATAGACCACGGTAGTCCGTGTTTCGGAGGTGTAGCCCATCATATCGCCCTTGCTGTCCCACATTTCCTGGAGGACCAGCGCTTGCTCTTTGTCGATCCACAGGGTGTGAGGAGATGATTCTGATTTCTGTTTCGCGGCCGGGTCATCTTTGAATTCGACCTCAAGTACCGCGCACTTAATTTCTTTACCTTCGAGGGCAAGAGTCTCCTCGCGCAAAAAATGCGCGCTGGCGGCTTTTTCCGGAAGTTGCTGGTACTGCTTCACGTAGTTGGCAGGCATCATGGGAGAATCGCTGGCAGCATCCCCGCCGGAACCTGACGGTTTCTGAGTGTACTGGTGGCCCATGCCGGCATATTCCCATGTGGTCTTTCCATCGGAGATCCGCATACTGCCCATCATGGGGTGCTTTGATTCGAACCGGAACTGGCCTGCCTTATCCGCGGCCATGATGAGAGGGACCTCGGAGAGCTGCCGGGCTTCTCCCCAAAGCTGATTGCTGATGACGACCGCCCTGATTTCATAGCTGCCCAGCCCATGGTAGGTTTCCGACACACGTTTCAACAGCTGCATGCCGTCCGCCGATTGTTGTGAGTGAATTTGCCGGGAAAACAGAAAGGCGCTCAGCGCCAAAGTTGCCAGGGTGAAGCTTTTCACTTTCATTTTCAAGCCCCTAATCATCATTTGAAATCTGAACTTGAAATGATGAACGGTGCCGCCGACCAAGTCTTGCAGAATAAATGAAGGTAAGAGAAATTTTATCTTTCAGCGTGAAGGAAAGAACTGTCTAACACCCTCTGGCCGCGGGCGATTTTGTCAGGACAATTGGATAATTAGCGCGCTCGCTGACCTCGAGCGTCTGCTTAGGCTATTCAATAATCTGTTTTGAGACGGTAGTTGGTCTCTTTGTCCCAGATCATGACATCTTCCATGCACTCGGCCTCGAACTGGCCGGCATCGGGATCCTGATCGCTGCTGATCCAGATGACCCGGTATTTGGCCATGATGTTTTGGTGCTTGAGCCAGATCTCCTGGCCTTCGGCAGAGACGCCGCGGACCCGGCGAAGGCGCACGACACGGCGGCTGATCTCAGAGGTGCAGGAGAGTTGCGGCGCCACGCCGACCTCATTGCTGATGACCTTGACGGAAAGAGCGACCGCCAGGCGATTGTCGATCTGATGCGACGGAATAAAATGGTCGGCAGAATCCATAAACATCCCCTTGTGTGCGCTGATTTTCCCACAGGAAAAACCAGGAGCTGGGGGTTTTGTTCCCCCCGGTGAAATGACTTTGGTAACTGGGGAGGCGGGGCAGCTGTTGCTTTTGGGTTTTCGCCATTGGCTAATTGCCTTTAGCTCTTAGCCCTTGGCCGTTAGTGGAGTCCCTGGTCCGAATCAAGAGCCAAAGGCTAAGGGCCAATGGCTAACGGCTGAGCTTGCTCCCATCCCCATTCCCCCTTGCGTACAATAGATACTGGAGCGTATCCCTCATGAGCCCTGACAGCAAATCCGGATCCGAAGAGCGGCAACCGCAAACACCATCCCAGGCGGCGCAGCATGTGGCCGCGGCGCGCGAGCTGCTGAAGTCGCTGGATGAGAAGCACGGGTTGCTGCAGCGGCATCCGGAGCTGGCCGAAGTGGTGACCAAACTGGAGCTGGCGCTCAATGAGCTTACTCTGGAGACGGGCGGGTTGTTGTGAGGGACAGCCATTAGCCGTTGGCTTTTGGCTCTTCGCTATTGGCTGCGCGTGACGGTGCGCAACTTCATTCGCGCCTGTAGAATTTAGAGAGATTTAAAGCGATGTTCGACTCCGATCCAGGCCACGACCACGATTCGCAAAGGCGCACACGCAGGGCGTTTCTTGCGACATCGGCGTCTTTTTGTGCCGGGATCGCGCTTTATTCCATAACCAGGAGGCCGCACGTGCATAGCAAAACCGTGAACGCAAATCCCGAATGGGTGGAGATTATTCAGTTCTCCGACGCCGGCGAGAAGCTGGGCAAAGAGCGCGTGCAAAAGCTGGTGAAGAGCGACGAAGAGTGGCTGCAGCAGCTGGGCCGCACTGCTTACGATATTACCCGGCGCTCCGATACAGAGATGGCCTGCACCGGGCGCTACTGGAATTCGCACGACAAGGGGCTGTACCGCTGCATTTGCTGCGATACGGCGCTGTTTACCTCGAACACAAAATTCGAGTCCGGCTCGGGATGGCCAAGCTTTTGGATTCCGGTGGCGGCGGAGAATATCGCCACGGAAGAAGACAAGACCTTTGGCATGGTGCGGACGTCAGTCTCGTGCAAGCGCTGCGATGCGCACCTGGGGCATGTGTTTTCCGACGGACCTCCGCCGACAGGATTGCGCTACTGCATGAACTCGGCGGCGCTGCGGTTCGTGAAATTCGCATAACATCCAGTATCTTTGAAACACACAACCTTGAAACACAGAGGAACGGAGGGAACAGAGAGTTGGGCCTCGTGACTCTTCTCCTGGCGTGTGATCTTCAGCCCCTGGCTAAAGGCAAAACCCTTAACCACAGAGGACACGAAGGTACACGGAGGAAAGTCAAAATCACACACCTTTGAAACACAGAGGAATGGAGTAAACAGAGGTTTGGTCTAACCTGTTTTTCCTCTGCTTACTCATTTCCTCTGTGTTGAAGGTTTGCTCGGGCGTGGATCAGCACTCGATCACATTCAAAGCCAGTCCGGCCAGCGAGGTTTCCTTGTAGCGGGTCTGCATATCGAGCCCTGTCTGGTACATGGTGGCGATGACCTGGTCGAGCGAGACTTTGTGCTCTTCGGTATCGCGCTGGGCGATGCGACAGGCATTGATGGCCTTGACCGAGCCCATGGCGTTGCGTTCGATGCAGGGAATCTGCACCAGTCCGCCGATGGGATCGCAGGTCATGCCCAGGTTGTGCTCCATGCCGATTTCCGCCGCGTATTCCACCTGAGGATTGGTACCGTTCATGGCGGCGATGAGTCCGCCGGCGGCCATGGAGCAGGCCACGCCGACTTCGCCCTGGCAGCCGACTTCCGCGCCGGAGATGGAGGCGTTCTCCTTATATAAGATACCGATGGCTCCGGCAGTGAGCAGGTAGCGGAAGATGCCTTCTTCGTCCGCGCCATTGACGAAGCGCAGATAATAATGGGCCACGGCGGGGATGATGCCGGCGGCGCCGTTGGTGGGCGCGGTTACCACCTGTCCGCCGGCGGCGTTTTCTTCGTTCACGGCCATGGCGTACACGTTGACCCAGTCCATGGGGGCGAGCGGGTCGGCGCTTCCCTGCTCGGCCAGCTTGTGCGCCAGACGGGGTGCACGGCGGCGCACATTCAAGCCGCCGGGCAGGATGCCCTCGGTGACCAGTCCGCGCTCCACGCAGGACTGCATTACACGCCAGATGCGGGTGATCTGCGCGCGGATTTCCGATTCCGTGCGCCAGGTCTTTTCGTTTTCCAGCACCAACTGCCAGATGGCCAGACCGTGCCCGCGGCCAAGGCTGAGAAGTTCGGCGGCACTGCGAAACTGAAATGGCGGCTCGGCCTTGATGCCTTCCACCGTGTTCTCGCCTTCGCGGGTGATGAAGCCGCCACCGGTGGAGTAATAGACCGCGCTGAGTAACTCTTCGCTTCCGGCGAAAGCGGTGAAGCGCATACCGTTGGAGTGGCCGGGAAGGGTTTGATCTTTGAGGAAGAGCAGGTCCGTGGCTTCGTCGAAAGTCACCGGCTTTTCGGCGAGCAGCGAGAGCTGTTTCTGCTGGCGGATGGCTTCGATTTTGGGTGCGATGGAGGCAGTGTCGATCTGGTCGGCTACTTCTCCGCTCAGGCCCAGCAGGATGGCGCGGTCGGTGGCGTGTCCGTGGCCGGTGAGGGCGAGAGAGCCGAACAGCTCGGCCCGGACGCGGGCGATTTGGGCAAAAACGCCTTTGTCTTTGCAAAAAAGCAAAAACTCACGCGCCGCGCGCATTGGCCCCATGGTGTGGGAACTGGAAGGGCCGATACCGATCTTGAAGAGTTCGAAAATGCTGGTCATCGGTTAGAAAGTTTGTCTGGCGTCACAAAGCGCGCTTGATTCCATCTTAAATGCAAACTGCGTGAGCTGGCCGAAGCGGAGTACAAATGTGAGTTCTTCTGCAGCAATTACGGGCTTTTCGTGGACTCCCGATTTGGGGTTTCTATAAAATATTTTCAGTAAGCTCCACGGTCCTGGATCGCGACATTCAGAAGGCTTTGCAAGTCGTCCGGGCGGAGAAGTATGCCTGTGAACACGTTTATCGAGCCGTTTCGCATTAAGAGCATAGAACCCATGCGCCGCACCACCCCAGCGCAAAGAAAAGAATTGCTGGAAGCAGCACATTACAATTTGTTTCTGCTGCGTTCCGAAGACGTCTTCATTGATCTGCTCACCGATTCCGGGACCGGCGCCATGTCCACCGAGCAGTGGGCCGCCATGATGCGCGGCGACGAAAGCTATGCGGGCAGTCCCAGCTTTGAACGCTTTTCTGCGTCCGTGAAAGACATTACCGGCTACACGCATGTGATTCCCACACATCAGGGCCGTGCGGCGGAGCGTATTTTGTTCGCGAGTGTCTGCCGGAATGGCTGCGTCGTGCCCAACAATACGCATTTTGATACCACCAGGGCGAACGTGGAATACACCGGCGCGGAAGCCGTGGATTTGCCCTGCGCGGAAGCGAAAGCCCCTGCAACGCCCTATCCCTTCAAGGGCAACATGGATGTGGCGGCGCTCGAAGAATTGATTCAGCGCGTGGGAGCGAACCGGATACCACTGGTGATGCTCACCATCACGAATAACTCCGGGGGAGGCCAGCCGGTCTCCATGCAAAACGCGCGCGCGGTGAGCGTGGTGTGCCACAGTCATGGCATTCCGCTTTATTTTGACGCCTGCCGCTTTGCCGAGAACTCTTACTTCATCAAGCTGCGCGAACCGGGCTATGAAGACAAAACGCCCAGGCAGATAGCCCAGGAGATGTTCGCGCTGGGTGATGGGTGCACGATGTCCGCCAAGAAAGACGGCATGGCGAATATCGGCGGCTTTCTATGCACGAATGACGACGCTCTGGCGCAGAAAGAAAAAGACCTGCTGATCCTCACCGAGGGATATCCGACCTATGGAGGCTTGGCGGGGCGCGACCTCGAAGCCGTTGCGGTGGGCCTGCAGGAAGCGCTGCACGAAGATTATCTGAAGTACCGTATAGCCTCCACGACCTATCTGGGTGAGCGTATCTCCGAGCATGGCGTGCCGATCATGCAACCGCCCGGCGGACACGCGATCTATGTGGACGCGAGGGCCTTCCTGCCGCATATTCCGCCAGCGCAGTTTCCCGGCGTGGCCCTGGCCAACGAGCTTTATATAGAGGGCGGAATTCGCACCGGAGAAATCGGCACGCTGATGTTCGCCGGCGCGGCCAGCATGGATTTGGTCCGCTTCGCCATTCCCCGGCGCGTCTACACGCAAAGCCACATCGATTATGTGGCCGAAGTGGTGCTCGAAGTCTGGCGGCGGCGCGAGGCGATTTGCGGTATGGAGCTGGTTTACGAAGCGCCTTACCTGCGCCACTTTACCGCTCAACTCAAACCCATGCAGCGTTCACGCAATGCGCCGCCGGTGCTGGCGCAGCGGTAGAATCGCGGCGCTCGGAGGTCGCTACCCCGCCGAGCGCCATCGGTATTTTATTTGACCGGTTCGATGCCGCGAACCATTGTGGCTGGTACACCGCCTGTTCCACCATCCTGCCAACTGCCGTTGTGGGTTGTGCTGGAAAATCCAGCGCCTTCTCCCGCCATCACCCACACGCCGTTCTCTCTTCCGGGCGCGTTCGACTCGGCGACGATCCAGTAATTTGTCCTGGGCTCAAGCAGGGGAGTGGCTTTTGAAATCATCTCCTCGAGAATCGGATTCCATCCCTGAGCAGAGACCCTGAATTTCCAGGTCTCAAAAATTTTGCCGCCGGGGATGCTCCGCTTGCCGTTGTTGTCGTCATTGCGCAGGGTAACCGTTATTTCGGGTACGCCGGGAGCACCGTTGTTCATGAACCACAGACCTATTTTCTTCAGATAAAAGGTCTTCGAAGGCGTAAACCGTACCCCCACCGACTGATCGTTGTAAACATCAGGGCCATAGTAGCCCAATGGGCCTCCGGGAGGCTCCGTGGCATAAACAATTTCATATTCGTGCGCCGGGGCAATGGCCGGCAAGTGGGTTGTATATTCATCCGAACGCGTTGTGATAATTCTCATGTTCGTCCCTTTCAATGATCTTTGATTTTCTGCCCGGAATTGCGCTGAACTAAAAACAGGCAAGATGCCGTGCCGCACACTACGGGTATCATTCATACAGACGCAATCGAAGACCATTTTCCTTCGAACTGATTACAGGATTTTGCCCGGTTTGTGGCAGGATTGAGAGCATGGACGACATGACACAGTTTGAGCGCCTCAGTCCCGCTGCGAAATGGGCGTGGAAGCGGATTGAATCAGAGTTCCCGATGTGGACAGCCTGCCTGGATATCTGCAATGGCGAAATGGAATGCGCTGTTCCGGCACCCTCAGGATCAAAAGCCGACCATCTGGTGATATTCAGCCACGAAGACAGCATTTGGGTACGGTTCAGTCCCCCGCACATGTGCTATGGCGTGGATGACGAAGACGAGATGGCTTCCATTGTGCGGCAATTGATTACCGATCAGGCAATTTTTAAAGTGACCATGAAAGGCGACGAGTGGGTGGAGACTACTCTTATCCGGCCACAACATAGCTCTGAGTCTTCGCAATCCGCAGATGGGCATACCGTGCATATCGTCTCGTGGTCAGGAAGACAGGATCGATAACTCGCCGCTTGCTGGACGCCTCTTGACAATAGTCGTTACAACGACTATTGTTTAGTCATGAAGAAAGGGCCAAGCCGGACGGGGAAGAAGCCAGCCACGGCTCCGTGTCCCGAGGAAACGGCGTTCGTGGAGATGGCGCGCACCATCGACATGCTGTCCCGCGGCCCGGTCCGGATTCTTAAGAGCGAAGACCTCTCGCCTACCCAGTACAACGTGCTGCGCATTCTGCGCGGCAGTCCCGAAGGGCTGCCCTGCGGAGAAATCGCCAGCCGCATGGTGACCCGCGATCCCGATGTTACCCGGCTGCTGGATCGCCTGGAAAAGCGCGAACTGGTTTCGCGCTGCCGGGAAAACAAAGACCGGCGCACCGTGATGACGCGCATCACCGCCGAGGGCTTGCAACTGCTCGGCCGACTGGATGAGCCAGTGCAGTCCCTGCATCGCAGGCAGCTGGGCCATTTGGGGCGGGAGCGCCTGCGCATGCTGACGGAGTTGCTGCGGGAGATGCGCAGCCGGAGCGAGTGATTTTGAGTATTTGATTTTTTTGAGAAAATATTTGTTGCAACGATTATCGTTTTAAACGAATCTAATTCAGACAAAGGAGCTTTACCATGAGCGCACTTGCTGCACCGCAAACCAAAACCACCACCTGGAACATCGACCCAATCCACTCAGTGGCCGAGTTCAAGGTACGACATATGATGATCACCAACGTGAAGGGCCAGTTCTCGATTATCAGCGGCGCGCTGAATCTGGACGAGAACGACACCGCCAACTCTTATGTGGAAGCGGTGCTCGATGCCGCTTCAGTAAACACCCGCGAAGCCCAGCGGGACACTCACCTTAAAAGCGCGGACTTTTTCGATGTGGAGAAATTCCCCACCCTCACGTTCAAGTCCACGAACGTCCGGCGCACGGGCGATGGCGAATTTGCCGTGGCAGGCGACCTCACCATTCATGGCGTCACGCGCAATGTGACCTTCAACGTGGAAGGGCCGAGCGCTCCGGGCAAAGATCCGTGGGGCAATACGCGCATTGGATTGTCCGCCTCCACGAAGATCAATCGCAAGGATTTCGGCCTTACCTGGAACGCGGCGCTCGAGACCGGCGGCATTCTGGTCGGCGATGATGTGACCATTACGCTGGATGTCCAGTTTGTGCAGGCCTGAAACTTTACCTGAAATTGCATGAATGCCGGGCAGACATTTAGCTGATGTGCTGCCTGGCATGAGCCAACGACCTCATTGCACTTGCCCGGATTTGCCGCTGATTTACGCAGATAAACGCTGATCCGAGGCCTTTCATGCCAAGTCACGCGCAACTGCAGGACTGACAGTCCTGCATGACGGCCAATTTCTTGTCCTCACAACAGAATTCGATCGATCCAGATGCAATTGGCCTTTACCGATCAAGCCATGCGCGTATGGTGCGCGTTACCAGGTCGGCGGCGTCCTGCTGGACGAAATGTCCGGAGTCGGGAATGGTCACCAGCGTGAGGTCTTTGCCCATCCAGTCCCAGGTGTTGTTCAGAGCGTCGGAGACCAGTGCCACGTCGTTGAGACCGTGAAGCATGAGCACCGGCATGCTGGTCCTGACCACAGGCGATGCATCTTCTTTATAAGGCAGCCGGGGAAAGTTGCGTTTGTAGTATGCCAACATGGCCTTGATGTCGGAGCGCTGGAACGCCTCAATATATTTGGGTTTAGCTTCGGGGTCGGTGACCCAGAAAGCAAGCTGCCATGGCTGGAGCTTGGCTTCAGCGCCTTCCTGCTGGAAATTGCGCGCATACTCGCTCGCCGCCTGCTGCCTGGGATTGTGCGCCAACTCGCGCATGAGGCCCCGCGGATGCGGCAGGTTGAGAATGATCAACCGGTCCACGAACCGGGGAGCGTTCAGAGCAAGCTGCCAGGACACCATGCCGCCCCAATCATGGCCCACGATGATTGCCTTGTCCCTGCCCAGGTGCTGAATCACAGCAATGACGTCGCCCGCCAGCAGGCCCATGTCGTAGTTCTCAACGCCCTTGGGTTTGTCGCTCAGGTTGTAGCCGCGCAGATCCATCGCGACACATTGATATCTGCCGGACAGCCCTTCCATCTGGCGCCGCCAGGTGTACCAATAATCGGGAAAGCCATGGACCATCACGATCAGCGGTCCATCGCCAATGGTGGCGTAGTGAATCCGGACGCCGTTGGAGTCGGCATAGCCGTGTTGAACTCTGGACTCAAAATCGGATGCGTGAACGGAATCGGCGGCTGGCATGATCGCAGCAAGTATGCCACAAAGTCGCCGCGAGAAGTTGTCCTCTTCAGAGGGGCTGGTAAAGATGCAGCTTAATGTACTTTGAAGAGCTTAGCCAGCAGGCCTGTGATTTCGTTTGAGCTGACGCCGCCAAATCGCCGAAAATCGTACTCATCATGAGAACGGTTGTATCCTTTATGAGAACACACTACAAAACTGCTGGCAGGAGTCATTTTTCTTTTCTCTCGCTCGACTTGCCGGCCAGGGCACACTCTTTAATTACGCACCATTCGCTGTATCATATGGTTTCAGGAGGGACGGGCCATGATTCAAATTGAATTGCGTCCCGAGGTTGAGGCGCGGCTGGCGGCAGAGGCACAGGAACGCGGCGTGGAAGTGCGAGCTTACGTCGAAAGCCTGATCGAACAAGCCGTTTCCGCAGCTGGCGGCAGGCGTCACCAGCCCACCAGCGAAGAGATGCGCGCCTTTTTTCAAGCCATGTCCGCCGACTCCGAAAAGATTCCTCAATTGCCGGATGAGGCTTTTCAGCGTGAGAATTTTTATCAGGACCATGATTGATGGCGAGTGAGCCGAGCTATCTCATTGACACCAATATCCTTCTCCGGCTTTCAAAAAAAGACGACCCGAATCATGCTGTTGTCCAGACCGCCGTTGACGCTCTAACAAAACGCGGAGCACAGCTTTGTTATGCCGCGCAAAACATCAGCGAGTTTTGGAATGTGTGTACGCGTCCGGCCAGTCACAATGGCTTCGGTCTGTCCATTCAGGAAACGGACGCTCGTGTTCAGGCGATTGAACTCATTATGACCCTGCTTCCGGATAATGAAGAAGTTTACAGGGTCTGGCGGCAACTCGTGGTGCGTAATAGTGTCAGCGGCGTCCAGGTCCACGATGCACGCCTCGCGGCTGCCATGCAGGTTCACGGCATATCGCACATCGTTACGTTGAATCAACCAGATTTTGCTCGTTACGCGAATATCAGAATCGTCCATCCTGAAATGGTTATCAAGTCATAGTTAATCCTCCGAAAAGTTTTACAATCCACTGGGCAAAAGCAAGGAACGAGGATCCGCAGAATGAAAGTGACCCAACCGATTCGAATTTTGGTTTTTCTGCTTTTTGGGGTTTTTCTGGGGGCGGCGGGCAGCGTGACGCTGGGCGCGACGGGGCTTTGGTGGCGTCAGGCGAAAAGCGTGGCCTCCGCTCCCGCGGCTCACGCACTTTCCATCGGTCATGCAGAGCCAGCGGCCAGCGCCGAGCAGGCGAAACCGGGCGACGGAATGGCCGATGTGAGAGAGCGCGTGGATTTGTATGGCAAGCGAGCGGACGATATTGAGCGGTTGCTTTCGCTGCTGGTGGCTGTCTCCACTATTTATGCCATTGCTTTGGGCGTGAATGCCTATGCGCAAACCAAAGAGGCCGGGGCCAAAGTCGACAAGCTGACGGCGGAAATGCAAAAGAGCGCCGAGGAGACCAAGCAGGAAATCGTAAAACTATTTCCCTTGTTCGAGGAGATCGACCGGCAGATCAGCCTTACGATGAACGGTCTGCTCACGCTTCTGCCGCGAATCGACGTGAGCGAAAAGAACTATCACGATCTCTCGATCAAGGAGCGCGAAGAGATCCTTTATTACGAGAAGAGCATTGCCGCCACGGAGCTGTTCAACGTGCGGTCCTTCCGGGAAACGCGGTCGGGAATTTTCCATGGGCTGGGAAATTTCTATGCGCTCAAATATGCCGGCGAGCACCGCAGGGAAGACGAGGCCAGAGAGCGCGCCATTTTTTATCTGGAAAAGGCGATCGACCTGCACCCTAAGAATACCGGCGCCCTGAATGACCGCGGGTATCTGGCGCTTTCTATCTATGCAGATCCCAACTTTGAAGAGGCCAAAAAGTTTTTTAAGACCAGCCTGAAGGTTGATCCCGAGCAGCAGCGGCCGCTTTACAATCTGGCGTGGATTTCCCACAAGCAAAACCACTTTGACAAGAGCGTGGCCATGATTTCACAAGCCCTGGAGACGGCAAAATGGCAGATGGCCAGGGACGCGGCGAGAATATCCGACCTTTATTATCAGCGGGCCTGTTCGCTGGTGCAGATGGCGATGAGCATGGGCGTGGCCGAAAGGGCGCATCTTTTCCGCAAGGCGGTGGACGACCTGATGAAGGTGCTGGAAAACCCTAATACCGACTGGAAGACAACGAAGAAGACGTTCGAGGATGACGTGAAAACGGATGGCGACCTGTATCCGCTGCTCGGGAATGAGCAACGAGCAGACGAAGTGTTTCGCAATTTCAGGGATGCAATTTAGCGTGCCTTAGTGCGGTATGCCAGCCATGCTCTGAGCCTCCGTCTGGGAGAAAGTATGTGGGATTTGGGCGGTGAAGTCAAGCTGGGAAATGTTCATCGGCGAACCTGTACCCAGAGTTGGATTCCGCCTGCCCGACATTTGGCTGCCTGTGGTCAAATGATTCATTTTCAAGGACTTGCGATGCGAATTTGAATTGTAGCAAAGAAAGGCTTGCCTTCCCAAGTCCTTCCCAAAGGTAAAAGAGCGGCACTTTATCGGCACGAATCAATTCCTGCCCCGGACACTGTCCCACATCTCATTTGCTTTGAATCCGATCCAGGAGCGGCCACAGTTTCAACAGCCAGGCATTATCTCTTACAGCAATCCGGACAGCCAATGCAACACATTGAGTGTGAACTGCTGGTTGTCTCCCCGTCGCAGGCCCTGGTGCAGCTTAAGCCAGAGGAGATGCCGAGTCGGGCTTTTCAGCTCAACTGCCTTAACCAGGCATTCGATCTCATTGGAGTGGCGCATTTTAAGGAAGATTGTCGAAAAAGAGATAGAGCGAAGCAATGCGACCGTTCCGGGCGACGATAAAGTCGGTTCCCGCATAGGCTGGTGGTTTGCCGGGAACGCCGGATACCCATCGAACCCGTCCGGCATCGCCTGATTCCTCGGGAGCGAAGATAGGCTGATATTGGAAATCCGGGTGGGTTGCTTTTATCACACCCGCTATACGATGAATCTCGTCCCGGCCACGAAATGTACCGCCTTTGGGGTCATAGAATACTGCATCTTCGTGAAAGAGCTCGTCGATTGCAGCGCGGCGACGCACGGGGTCATTTTCGCCAAATACGTCGCTCAGATTACGAAACAGCAAGGTCGATATGCTGTTGGACATCATGTTCTCCATTTCAGGTAGCAGGCCGCACACCACCAGACCTGGCTAATTTTATGCCTTTCGTGGCTGGATGGATGGCTCAAGCCGCATTTTGGTTTGAGTGGCAAAAGCTGTGGAGCTTTAAGCTAAGGACTGCCCTTGAAGCTGAAGCGCTTTTACCATTACGCGACCGGCTGTGAGGGGTGCAGACTGGGACCGACCGAATGAAAGCTTGGTCCTCGCGCAGAACCTGCCCACTGTGTTGGTGATGCCAGTTAGATTACCCCCTTGCCACCCGCCTGCCGAACCAGAATCAGTGTGGCAAGAATTCCACAAAGGACGTAATATCGGCTGAGGTCAACAATGGCCCAGCTCGAATATAGCGACTATTACAAGTTCATCGCGTCCGCCGGCATCGCGCTCATCGCTGGCGCAATCGTGGTGCCATAGATGTTTCTCCGTGAACCATTTGATCTCGCCATCGAAGCTTCCAAGATTGCCTTACTTACCCCTGATGCTCAGAACATCGTTCACGCTCGACAGCATCTGATTGCGACAACAATCAGTTATTTGCCCCTGGCCTCAGGTCTCATGGCGACTCTGGGAACCGTGTTGACGGGGATCGGCCTGTATCAATGGCGTTCCCGCCAATCTGTGCGTGATAAAACCGAAGATCTTCAAACTGAGAAACTGGACCAAGAACTTAGAGCGATGTCTCCAGAGCAGATTGAAACAAAAGCCAAGACGGATCTTGAAAACTCAGAAGATTTGCAACCCGCCCAACTGACCGTTCAATCATCATCCGCAGTGAGCTCATTATTAGCTGTGGAACAAGCACTCACAGGACGAATCAGTTCGTGCCTTGGTTCATCCGTTAAAGTGTTGAGTAATCAGCGTCTGGGAAACGTCGAATACGATGCGATCATCAGGGCGAAAAGCACCAATAGAATTATTGTAGAGATCAAATACTTACGGAAAGGCTTTAATCGCGGCTGGTTGTCTGAGACGGTCAACAGTCTTGCCTCTCGGATGGCTCTCTATACTAAGACATTCGACGAGAACACCAACGGTCTATTGCTTGGGGTTATTGCCACCTCGAATTCTCCCTTATCCGGAAAAATCATGGAAATCTCGAAGGAATTGCGGATTTCACATCCGTCACGTTTAGACAATATTCGTATTTACACGATCTACGAGGCCGACATCGCAACCATTCCCTGTTCTGAACTAACAAAAATGGTGCTGGGCGATCTTGAATGAGATTGCCCCAAAGAGGCGGTCGAGTTCAAAAGCGGATTGGCCGCTGCTACCACCATCATAACGCATCTTACATTCTTGGCGGTGTCCTCTATCGTGAAGCACTACTGTCCGGTTAAAAGTCGAAGAGAATCAACTGGTTGGCGCTTTCGGCAAAATTGGCGTCCGGGTCGATAGTCTGAAGGGCGCATAAAATGGGCGTTTTCTCAAAAAGCGTGATGCTGAGAATCTGTAGAATCTG
>WNFP01000008.1_pt1 | contig 164591 bp, 157 predicted proteins | sample 5400201 | NCBI WGS metagenome assembly WNFP01 (sample SAMN13153355, study PRJNA577476) | soil metagenome | isolation source: 115 cm saprolite under Madrone tree | place: USA:California | collected 2016-06-14
GTTCGTTGCCCGGAAACTTACGAAGCGGTCGAAGGGGCAATCCCCGGAGCATACAGACTCAACAGACGTGTTAGCGACGCAACACAATTCGGTTCCCTGGCCGAAGAAGCCCTAATTCAAATTCCCAGCGGAAGACGGAGTAGCTCGGGTGACTTCGGGAATGGGCGACTTTTCTGCGATAAACCTCGGGGTGCTGTTGTGGATGGACCGGCGAGACGACGCAAACGCGTGTGGGTTCGTGGTGGGAACTACACCCGACGCGACGGTGTACACACTGCGTCAAAACGTCTTCCGTTTGGAGCTCTGGACCTTTGTTTGAGCGAAAAGCAGATTCCTCAACCTATTGTTTTCATGAGAAGTCGTCAGAAACGAGGAGAGCGTTTAGAGCGGGCGGGCTGGGCCCAAGGAAGGTGCGCCCTCAACGGGTAACATTTATCGCAACCGCGCTAAGACACAATGGGCATACTTTGAACTCATTCGGGTGGCCCGGCTGATTCGCTCGAATCGGAATCCCAAAAACAACAAATTCGGATATGTTGAGCCACAGCAGCTGAGGAATAGCGAGTCGATCCTGCGAACGACAGCTCGGTCCTTCCGCGCTTCGCGAAGGCAATTGTCACTTGTGCGCCTACAGGCGTTTGGGATGCTCACCCTCGAACCCGAACGTCTCAAGAACCAACTGGCTACAGCTGCACCAAGGGCAGCAGCGCTTCCCGTACCTCGACCGGAATCGCATCCTTCACCTTTTCTGCGAAGCTCGGACTCGAACACGGCGGCAGTCGTGTGCCCATACTTTTCACCAGTCCTCGCGTAGTGTTGATCAACTCCGTCCGCGCCGACACCAATGCGTCCCGGGCTCGCAGCACCACCAGATCCTGGCGTACCTCCCGACTACGATGCCGAATCGGGTACCACGACTGCGGATCCACCCGCCCCAATCGGGCCAACTTGTTGGCATCGATGCGATCACTCTTGCGCTTGCGACGCGTGGTCCGCAACTGTCCCTCGGCCAGCGTTTCTCCCTCCAGACCCAAAATGCAGTACTGACTCCAGCGGTCCCGAGATCCACTCCAACTGTCAGACGATCGCGATTGGGGCCAACGGTGTTTCCCCTGCGCTTTTCTTTTGCGCTCGTCGACACCGCCGGCGCATGCAATTTTCCCGTCAGCTTTCCCAGCACCTCCGCCATCACTTCTTTCGCATCTCGCTGCACCGGACCTCGCGCTTTGGTCCGCTTCAAGGTTGGTTCACTCCGCTGCGAAAGACTTGCTATGCTTCTTCAAGGTCGATCTCCTTTTCATGTGATTGCACGTTGAGTGCGTTGATCACCGCTAGCTTAACGCCATCCGTGATCGGGGATCGACCTTCTCATCCCATCTGGTTTCGTCAACAATCCCTCGAAAAGCTGGGTGTGGGTGTGCGATGTATGGAACTTCTAGCTCCAGTTCTGGCCAAGTGGGAGGCCTTGCGGCCCACCACTCTCCAAAACCTTGCCGAGGATGTCTTTCGGGATGACGCCGTTCCCTAGAATATGCTGCTTACTGAGGTGTGCACGGTGATGCGAGTTGCGGTGATAACACCGACGATGTGGGCGACCAACGTGTTTGACGGATCATATGCATCCAGAGTAAACGTCCCGGCATAGTGCTTTCCGTCTCGACTCACCATGACATCTTCAACGAGATGGGTAGGGCCGGACGGATTCCCGATCCCGCTGGGAGCGTTGGCAGTATCGTTGCCCGTACCAAAGTGATTGAGCGTGTATCTGAACTTTCCGGTCTTTTCCCAAACCCCAAAGCAGACATTCCCATCTTGCGGAGGCCGTCCGGAATTCATCACTTCCGTCCCATCGCTGTGCCACTGGACGAGAGCTGAATCGATTGGTGCGCCGTCGGGAGGCGCGCCGGGGCCTGTATTACCCTCGGCAGTGAACGTAGCTTTCCACATTCCGACAATCGAGGCGTTGGAGTCCTCGGACACCAGTAAAAGCGAGGCCGAACTGAACTCTGCCCCACTCCAAGATTGTGGCGAGACAACTGCGCCGGCTTTGTGTGCCGGAAGATAAGATCCGCACTCAGCGCTGGCTTTTGCAGTGAGGATCGTCACCATCAGGACTAGGACCAGAGCTGCGGCGAATCTCTTGAATGTTGTGTTCATCTGATCTCCTTATACGCGTCAATGTTTTAGATTTAAGTATGTTTCCTGTATGTTCGGGGTCCTTAGCGAATTAACTGACTGACGGGCCAAACCTTCCTTCGTGACTTTGACGACGTGAAAGGTTCCTTACCCAACGTGCTTCTGCGCGTTGGTGGAACCATATTCAATCTGGGCCATCCCAAAAGGGTCCCCGGTTCGCACCATCGCGGCCCGAGACCGCCGTGGTCCTCGAACGACGAGGTCCCTCACGTCAGTTTTCAAATTGCGCCTGGGCAGGGTGTTTCTGTGATGAGTAGAATGTCTTGTCAGTCGATGGGCGGTGGTGATCGCAAGGCGAGGTAAGATCGGAAACGGATCACTAGAGGTGTTGCGATGCCGGGTTCAACATCGCGGAATACTATCGGAACTACGGAGGCATTGGCGACGGCGGCAACCGATAATTGCGGCACGGGTCCACTTTCTCGAGTGCCAGTGGGTACCGATGGGAGCCGCCTGACTGACACATGAGATGACTTCGGACGGAATAGCTCCTGCTGGAACGCGTCGTCGTATGGAGAGGCTACAGAGAGAAGAAAACTGACGACACCAACGGCCCACAGAGTTGAAGCTAAGCGAGAGGAACGCTGCAGGCTCCGTGCCAGGTCGCGGTCCCGTACATCACATGAGAGGATCATCACGATCCCTATCGTTTCTGGCAGATCGCCGAAAGCACTCAACGATTCTTGGGGGGAAACCGAGAGCAGATCCCGAAAGCGGATGGAGAGTTGATGTCGATGGTACCCTGATTGGCAAGAATCGTCTCGACAGAAATGGAGCGCAGACACTCGGCAGTCTGGTTGCCGCATCCGACGCTCGTGGCAAAGGCGAGGCCTTGAGATTCTGTATCTGCCATTGTCGGCAACGTCAGCTCGTACGCTCCGCTTTCGACGATGGCCCGATGAAAAAGACCCGACGCCCTGGGAGATGCCAGCTGGGAAAGGACGCCGAGTCCACCAGCGGACTCGCCAAAGATCGTCACGTTGTCCGGGTCACCACCGAAGACGGCGATGTTCCGGCGCACCCACTGCAGCGCAAACTGCTGGTCCTTGATCCCGTAGTTGCCCGAGACGTGGTCGGTTGATTCCGCACTCAATGCCGGATGCGCGAGGAACCCCAAGGCGCCGAGGCGATAGTTGATGGTAACGACAATCACTCCACCTTCCTTTACCAGCTTAGTCGGAACGAAGTCATCGCTTTCCCAAAGGATTAACGCCCCGCCATGGATCCATACCATCACCGGGTGGCCTCGGGAGGGAGAGTCGTCTCTGTCATCGGGCTTGGGAACGGGCGTGAACACATTCAGGAAGAGGCAATCCTCAGTGACACTTGCTATCCCAAACGGCGACGGGTCCTGGGGACAGTGGTTGCCGAATTTCGTCGTTTTGACAGGCGTAAACCATCGAGCGTGGGCCTGGGGAGGTCTCCAACGGAGTTTTCCCACCGGCGGAGCCGCATAGGGTATGCCGAGGAACTTGCGGACAGTGGGCATCACTACGCCTTGGATGGGTCCTTTATCAGTGATGACCACGGAGCGCTCCGCTGTTGCACTGGCCACCGAGGCCGCAGTTGCCAAATAGACTGGGGGCAAGGCGATCAACATGCCCAGGTTGGCCACCGAAACCGCGAATTGCCATCTATCCCGTAGCTTTTGATTAGCGCTTTTCATCTTTACCTCCGAAGTTCGTCATTCTTCTTGGGTCATACTCCTTCTGCGTACGCAAGCATTTATGCCTTTTTCTGCCAGGGTGGGCCAAACGTACTCGCTTACGCTTAACCTTGAGAGACCGAGGGAATTTCAGGATGACTTGGAGGGAGGCGAACGATCCCCGATTCTGCTGCTGACAATTGTTCCGAGGATGCTTTCGTCGACACTGAGGACACGCCCTACGACGGCGCGTCGGATCGTCGGACGCGGTTGCGTTACAGGCGCAGGTGGGACTGTGCTCGTGCCAAAGGTATCAACCGCGCGGGTAGCCTTGTAGTTCGCGAGGACCAGTTGCTTCTGCTTATTGCCTTGAACAGACTCCTGCTGGATGTTGTCATCGTCCGGGGAGACCGCGGAGAAAAGAAAAGCCAGAAGGCCGATGGCGCCGATTAGCCCCAGCGTGCACAGCAATAGCGCCGACGCTGGCGACATGAAAGGACTAGCGCCGTCGCTGCGCATTGCCGGTAACTTGGCTGCGCATCCATGACAACTCCTCGTACGTTTTGAGTTCGTTCCGAGAAACCTTCAATTGTCTTCCGCTTGGGTTCGGTCGCGAACGGGGCCCTCGCCTCAGGGGGTGCTGCGTTCCGAACGGTTGGAAACTGCTCTTCGGAAAGGCGATTCGGGCAGATTGTCCTCCCGCAGGGTGCGGGAGTCAAGGATGAAGGAGAACCAGGATGAAGGAGAACCAGAAGTGCCGACCGACTGTAACCGAGCGGCTGTGATGTCTGTGCGCTAGTACGTCTTCGGCCGGAACAAACAAGTACAAGTTTGCAATTTTTGCGACGAGAATTCGCGGACAGATTCGGCGGACTACCGCTTTGCTGCGGCGATGTCCCGGCGTTGTTTGCCGCCTAAACGGCGTGGCCGGCCAAATGGGGTGAACCGTCTTCCCAGGGCCGCCAATGTCTCAATCAGTTTGCGCAACTGGCACGACAAGACCAATAAGCTGGACATCGCGTATTCGTGTTTTCGAATATGGCCTTCGCCGGAGACTTCACCCCCGTGCTCGCAAAGCATTCGCTTGCACTCCGTGTCTGAAGTCGCTGACGCGTCTGATAAAAGCTCCGTCTACGGCTCGGCGATTCTTCTTGAATTCGTAGATGCGTTTTGTCAAGAGAAACAAGTTGGAGGTCAGGTAACCAACAGGTCTCCGCCCAAACTCGTACAGACATCGCGGTCAATATTGATCAGTAATCGAAATGCAAGTGCCCGATACTGGGCGTCGAACAACTTTCCACGGTTCTGAAAAACAAGCCGGACTCTCCGGCTGTAGATCTCTGTGAAGCCGACAGCATAAAGAGGTCTTGCAGCACAACCACAGCCGGGCGAGTGTGTCGGAGAAAAATACAGGAGAGATCACAAAACTGCTTAAAGGGCTAGGAATCGCACTGTGCCTCGCTGTGCTTTGTGTACTCGTCGTGCCCACCGCGAGAGCGGATGACTGGAACCGGAAGACCGTTATCACCTTCAGCGGGCCCGTCGAAGTTCCAGGCGTCGGCCAACATAACCTGCCGGCCGGCACATATGTCTTCAAGATTCTGGATTCACAATCCGACCGTCACATCGTCCAGATTTTCAATCAAGACGAAACCAAGGTGCTCACGACAATCCTCGCGATTCCGAATTACCGTTTGAAGACGACTGACAAAACGGTAATTACTTTCCGCGAGCGACCCGCGGGAAAGCCTGAGGCTTTGAGGGCGTGGTTCTACCCCGGACATGAGTGGGGCGAGGAATTTGTATACGCAAAATCGAGAGCAATCGAGTTGGCGAAGGAAACCAATACGCCTGTGCTCGCGACCTCTACGGAACTGGCCACGGCGCCGGTCGAAGCTTTGAAGACAGCGCCTGTCGAGGCTGTTGCCCCAACTGGAGAACCAATTGAACTAGCCCAAGTTGTTGAACGGCCCCCAGTGGCCGCTGAACCAGTCAGTGTGGCTGCCGCCGAGCCGCTGCCGAAAACGGCAAGTCCGCTGCCGTTGATTCCACTGATTGGGCTGCTGACGATTGGCGTCGGTTTTGCTCTGTCGGCTTTTTCGAAGCGAGCCGTCTGAGCCAACCGAAGAGATGGATCTGCCAGAAAAGACCCATCCATACGAGTTGACCGCATGGCGGACGGGGCGAAGCATTGCGCCCGTCCGGTTCCTCCGCGCGACTCAGAGTGCATGAAAGAAATCGACGGATGACTGGGCTTTCTTTATCCGCGCCGCCTTTGCAAAGTGAACTGAAGCTGCAGGTCAGGCAGCACTTCGCGACTTGGCTGGGTGTTCTTTTCGTTGTGATCGCGTTAACGAGCTCGGCTCGGCCGCAAGAACCCTCTCCGGCGCAGAGTCACCCGGGCGACGAGTACACCATTCGAGTAGATGTGGACGTCGTGGTCTTGCACGCAACCGCCCAAGACCGCAAAAACATTCTTGTGTCCGGACTCGACAAGGACGATTTCCAGGTTTACGAAGACGGAGCGCTTCAACCGATCAGATATTTCAGCCACGAAGATATCCCAGTCACAGTCGGTCTGGTTGTCGATAACAGTGGAAGCATGGGTCCGAAGCGCCGTGACGTGGTTGCCGCAGCTTTGGCATTTGCTCGCTCTAGCAACCCGCAAGACCAGATGTTCGTGGTCAATTTCAACGAAAAAGTTTCGTTCGGTCTTCCGGGCAATGTCGCGTTCACAGACCAGGTGGGGCAGTTGCAAGTTGCTCTGTCCAGGGTCGCGGCGGATGGTGAGACGGCGCTATACGACGCATTGCCGTCGCTCTTGAGCACCTGAAAAAGGGAGATCGGGACAAGAAGGTGCTGATCGTGGTCAGCGATGGCGGCGACAACGCCAGCAAGCATAAGTTGGCCGAGATTGTGGCCATGGTAGGGCAGCCCGAAGCAATCATCTACACTATCGGCATCTTCGATGATCAAGATTCTGATCGAAACCCTGGGGTACTCAAGCGGCTTGCCAAGGACACAGGGGGCGAGGCCTTCTTGCCGGAATCGTTAAAGGACGTTGCCCCCATCTGCGAGCAGATCGCGCGCGATATCCGCAATCAGTCCACAATTGCCTATGTCCCCACGAACCGGAAGCGGGACGGAAGTTATCGGATCGTGCAAGTGAAGGCTAGCGCACCGGCTCGTGGACGTTTGTCGGTTCGTACCCGGGCCGGTTACTACGCACCGTCCGCACTTCCATCAGCAGCGGCAAAGGCGACCGATCATGACGCTCACAACTGAACGCGAGATGCTGCCTACGAGAATTCGAAGGCTTCTTCGCTGGAGTCAACGCCTCCTTTTCATCACTGGCACTCTTACGCTCGGTTACGTCGGCTTCACTCTGCTCGACGCAAGGCTTCATCAAGTTTCTGCGAAACTGTCCCTGGAAGGCCAGATCCACCGGGAAAAGGAACACCACGAATCACAGCCTAAACCAGCGGTCAAAACAGGCGACGTTCTGGGTCTACTAGATATCCCAAGGCTGGGAATTTCCGTCGCAGTCCTGCAAGGGACCAGTTCGCGAATGTTGCGGCTGGGTCGGGACATATCGAAGGCACGCCGCTTCCAGGGGAAACCGGGAACAACGGAATCGCCGGGCACCGCGACACCTTCTTCCGTGAACTGGAAAGACATTCGCAAGAATGATGAGATTCAGCTTCAGACGGCAACTGGGCTATTCGCTACGAGGTAGATTGGGTGAAGGTCGTCGAGCCTAATGACACCACGCTTCTGGAGCCTTCGACCCTCGGATCCACGCTCACGCTCGTGACGTGCAACCCATTTTATTTCGTCGGTTCGGCACCGAAGCGAGTTGTCGTGCGAGCGCACAAGTATTAACCGCCAGCGTGCCCTTGTTGTTTGATTTAAATGGGTAATGTCGTGGGCCCAAAACGCGGCAGAGCTGTGGAGCAATATGTCTGCCGTGTGAGAGCAGACCAGAAATTATCGTCCATTAACAGTCCACGAATTGTTTCCTAGTCTTACTGAAACGTTTCTGTAGCGCCATCCGTGCCGCGTGTTTTCAGTTAGTTACGAGTGCATTTCTCGCTGTCACGGCAACAGTCGTTCGTTCTGTCAGAGGTTTTGGCGACGCGAGTTAACACATAGCACAGAAGTCAGAAGTGTCACTATATTCTTCAATTATCAATAAAGTGCCTAAAGCGCCTAGAAGTACTTTTAGGTGCGTTTATCCACGGGAACAGTGCAGTGGCCGCACTCGACTGGCGGTTCCGTTGATCCGCGCGAGATTTCCCCTTCTATGTATAAAAGGAACCTGCGGCAGGAAAAACATGTCGAAAATATTTGAATGCCGCTCGAACGGAACCGGACAACAACCCAGAGTTCGCCTCTTTTAGAAAGGCTCGTTCTGCCCTGAGGAGTTAGCTTTTTCTATTGATCCTGCAACTGTACTATGTGTTATAGTACGCACCGTGATTCCGTTCCGCGTAGACTTCCGACCTGGCCCTTCACTATACGAGCAGATCGTTTATGCCGCGAAAAAGGCGATGATTTCCGGGCAGCTGCGTGCGGGAGACACATTTCCGTCTGTGCGCTCCCTGAGCAAAGAGCTCAAGATCAATCCGAATACGGCTCACAAGGTCGTCACACACTTGATTACGGCTGGGCTGCTGGAGACAAGGCCTGGAATTGGCACTGTTGTTTCGACGCTTCCTGAGGCAACGAGCAACGAACGAACACAATTGCTGGGACACGAGATCGAACAGCTCGTTGTTGAAGCGAAGAAGCTTGGCATCGGTTTGGATGACATGTTCGCCTCCATATCGGCGCATTGGAAGCGTCTGGGTGGAGGAACACGGCACGAGTCCGATCGTGGAGGACGAGGCGGGCGATGAACAACGTAATTTGCACGGAGAACCTCGTTAAGAAGTTCCGCCGGGTAGAGGCGTTGCGGGGCCTAGACCTCGCTGTGCCGGAAGGCGCGGTATACGCGCTCGTGGGCCCGAACGGCGCGGGCAAGACAACCTTCATCAAGATCCTCATGAATATCTTCGGTGCAACGCGAGGGCGTGCCGAAGTGCTGGGAGTGGAATCCACACGACTACGTGAGCGGCATTTTGCATCAATTGGCTACGTCTCGGAGAACCAGGAACTGCCGGAATGGATGCGACTGGATTCGTTCTTAGCCTACCTTAGGCCTTTCTACCCCGCGTGGGATCGAAAGCTGGAGAATGAGCTCGTAAGCCAATTTGATTTGCCGTTGGACCGCAAAATTTGGAACTTGTCGCGGGGTATGCGGATGAAGGCGGCACTCGCGAGTGCGCTCGCCTATCACCCGAAACTGATCGTGCTAGATGAGCCATTCACTGGGCTCGATCCACTGGTGCGCGATGAACTCATCCAGGGACTGCTGCAGCGTGCAGAGGAATCGACGATCTTGATTTCTTCGCATGACTTGGCGGAGATTGAGAGTTTCGCGAGCCACATCGGTTACCTCGAACGGGGGCAGTTGCGCTTCTCCGAAGAATTGACAACATTGTTGGAGCGTTTCCGAGAGGTGGAATTGACGTTTGATACGCCGCCCCCTCTACCGAAAACAGCACCAAACACATGGATGCACCTTAGTACGTCGGCCGCTGTCATCCGGTTTATCGAGAGCCGCTTCGATCCCGAGAAGACAAGTACCAAGGTTCGGGATGTCCTTGGAGAGGCTCGGAATGTAACGTTCACTCCGATGTCTTTGCGCTCAATTTTCTTAGCGATGGCCAAGGCTGCGCGTGATCCGGCGTAGAGAGGACCCAATGATGAGACAGGTCGTGAACATTTTCTTGAAAGACGTCCGTCACTACTGGCGTGAGTGCGCTGCGTCTATGGCACTGGTCGCGGCATTCGGGTGGAACGAAATGCACGGCTGGCTGCATGACGAAGTTCTGGCATCGGGTATAGGTATAGGCGGCTTGTTCAGTTCCCGTTTCCTGTCGGGCCTTGTGGTGGTCTTGGTTCCCGTCGCTTGGTCGCTCGTAGTTGTGCGAGTCATCCAAGGAGAGTCACTGGTCGGTGATCGCCAGTTCTGGGTCACTCGGCCGTACGAATGGAAGAAGTTGCTGGCTGCAAAAGTGCTTTTCGGTCTGACGTTTGTCAATCTTCCACTGCTGGTTCTAGATGTGTTCCTGCTCGCAAAGGCGGGCTTCAGACCCGCAGACTACATAGTCGGGCTGTTTTCGATGCAATTGATGATTGTTCTGTACTTCATGTTACCCGTCGCAGCCTTGGCGACCGTTACGGCAACGGTCGTACAGATGCTGTTGGCGCTGCTGATTATCGTGCTGTATGGAATCGGCATGGGGCTCCTCTCAGACCAGATCCCGAGTTCCAGCTTCTCAGATCCTGCCGATTCTCTGACCGCCGCTCTTTTCTTCGGCGTCTGCCTGGTGGTCATTTGGATGCAATATGCTCGACGCAAAACCAACAAGTCACGAGCCCTTATCGCAGGCCTCGCTGGAGTCTGCGTTCTGATTCTGGTGGCCACCCCATATCGAACCCTTGTAGCTCGCGAGTTTCCCCAGCTCAACACACGACAACAGCCGCCATTCCAATTAGCTCTCTTGCCTGCTGAAAAGGCCGACTCTGAAACCGCTCCCGAGAAAGAGGAAGAAAAAGAGGTAGAGATTCACCTGCCGCTAAGTGTTTCCGGTTTGGAGGATCAATCAATAGCGGCTGTGGACGGGTTTATGGTTGCTTTAGAGGCTCCTGACGGCTTCAAGTGGAACTCAGGTTGGAAGTCTCCGGGGCTGTCCCTTTTTCCAAACCGGAAGAGCACGCGCATCGACTTTTCACTCAAGAGAAGTGTTTTCGAACACGTAAGGCATTCTCAGGCAACGTTCCGACTCTCGCTTGCCTACACTTTGTTCCGTGACACCAACCGGAGAGGGTTCGTGACTCCGTCCGGCGTGTTCGTCATGGCGGACGTGGGACTGTGCTCTACGGAATCGAGGTATTCCCGAGGAATCCATTGCCTGGCTCCTTTGCGGAGACCAAAGTCCCTCTTAATAAGCGCTGACATGTCGATGAGTACATGCCCCCTTTTGGAAGGCGAATCTCCTGCAAGTGCGGGTGAGATTGCGCGTGATTGGACGCGGAGTGGGGGATCTGAACCGGCAGAATTTGGGATCAGTCCAGTCAAAACCGTCGATCTCTATCTGCTAGATTGGAACGGGGCCGCCGATCGACGCAGTAATGGTATATGTCCGGGAACCCCGCTAATCCTCAGCAACCCGGAGCCGGTCCATCGTAATCAGATTGCCCTGCAAATTGACGGAGTTCGCCTATCGGATTACCGACTGCCTTCGGCGAAGTTCACGATTGGCAGTATCTCTATTAAAACTCGCTAGGGAGCGGCCGGTTTTTCACAAACACAAATCACGACATAACCAAGCACAGCTGTGACTCTCCACCAGGCAAGTTCTTCCCCAATGTAGCAACATAGCCGGGGCTTGGGCGGCGTCGGCGCTCGTTTTGCTGCTCATGTGGTACGAGTTGCAACCGTTGAGCGTTGCTGTGGGTTGGGCGGTCTTTGGACTCGTTCTCTTCGAATATGGTCTTCTGCGAAATACGAGGCAATTTCGCTTTCAAGCTTATGTGGCATTGGCCGCGGCATTCGGCCGGATCTTCTTTGCGAACCTCACAGCCGGCAATCCAGGTGAGTTCTGGGGGCCCCGGATGTACACGGTTCTACCGCTCACGCTTATTTTCTTTTTCGTTTATGCACAATTGGGACCAGACGAAGCAAGTATCTGCGACGATCGTCGTCTGCATTTCGACGATCTGCTTGGGTACGTCGGTACAGGCAGTATTGTTGCGCAGCTCTACTTCCAGTTCGCAAACGATTGGTTGGTCACCGCATGGGCGGTGGTCGTCTTTGTTTTGTTTGGCGTGGCGCTCCTACTGAAACGCTCGATGTTCTTGCATCAGGGAATCCTGCTGACTGTAGGCACGTCCGCCCGAGGAGTAATGCACAACCTTTTCGGCGCAAGCTATTTCAGCGGCGGAGACTGGACCGGAAGGTATTTTGTCCTTGGGTCGGCAGTGGCTGTCATGCTCGCATGCCTTCCCTTTGCTTTTCGCCTGCGTGATCGCTTAAAAGCGCAGGCTCCCATGAATCGCTTGATGGGAGCGGTGGTGCGGCATCCTGAACAGTTTATGTTCTTTGCTCCTGTGCTTCTGTTCACGCTCATGCTTGCACTCAAGATGCGCGCGGGCATGGTCACAGTCGCTTGGGGCATTGAAGGAGTCCTGATCATGCTGCTCGCTCTTGCCGTGAGCGAGCGTAGCTACCGCCTGACCGGGTTGACCCTGCTATTGGTTTGTGTCGGCAGGATAATGGTGCGTGACGCCTGGGGATTAGCGCCTCGCGATCGCTACATCACCTTTATCATTCTCGGAGCGGCGCTGTTACTGGTGTCGCTTTTATACAGCAAGTACCGCGACGCCATTCGGCAGTTTCTATGAAGCGCCTGGCGATCTTCGTTGTTGCGCTCGCGACCGGTGTTACCGCACTTTATTTCAGCCAACGCCGGCACGAGTCCACTCCCGTTTCGTCCAACGCGGTCGTGGAAGTCGCAGCCGATGCTCAGCGCAACTTGAGCCGGGTGCCGATGCGGCTGACCCGTCTTTCGGATGACGACGAGGTCGCGATCGGCAAGCAATTGGCCGACCAATATTCAGCCGGCACTACCCAGTTGAGTCCCGAGGAACTAGGACTTGAGAGTTACGTCCGCCGCGTCGGCAACAACGTGGCGCTGCATGCTCGCCGGCACCTGCCATATTCGTTTCATCTTCTGCCAAATCGTGCCATGATCAATGCCTTCGCCCTTCCGGGTGGTCCCGTCTATGTCGGGGAGGGCTTGCTGGACTTAATGACCAGTGAGGACCAATTGGCAGCTGTCCTCGGCCACGAGGGGGAACACATCGACCACTATCACTGCGTCGAACGTCTCCAGGTCGAGGCGCGGCTGCGCAAACTGAGACTCGATATTATTGGGGCCCTCGTGCAAATTCCGCTCACGATATGGGAAGCAGGCTATAACAAGGACGAGGAACTGGAAGCAGACCGGGAAGGCATGCGGCTGGCAGTCCTCGGAGGCTACTCACCGTATGGCGCAGTCACCTTATTCGAGAAATTTGCCAAGCTACACAACGAATACGTCATTCACGCACAGAGCCCGGAGGAAGAGCTTTCGGAACTTGCGATTCAGAGCTTGGAAGGATACTTCCGTTCCCACCCCCAGCCGTCCGAGCGCCTTGCCCAAGCCAATCGCTTGATTGCACAGGAAAGCTGGCAGGATCGAAAGACTCAAAGACCATTTCGCGTCGAATATGAAACCCGCAGTGGCAAGTACGTGAAGTGAATGAACAACTCAGGCCGATTCAGCTTAGGTTTTCACGCGTGAGCATCGAAAGAGTTGACGGCAAAAGCAAGACGGGTCGGCGCTTTTGCAGCATGCGCAAGATACAGTAACCGGCAGCGGCGGCGGCCAGGTGCTTCAGGGTGTGACCACTTACGATGCGCCCCGCCGCGAAGATTGGTGTGTCGAAGGTCTCCAGGACCTTTGCGAGGGCATAGAAACCAACCACAATCGCCAAATCGGATCCTCGTGTGTATCGCTGCGGCAAAACGGCACCCTGACCACGGCTCGGTGATTCGCAGTTTCTCGACTCTACTCTGAGTGCTCTGTCAACGGGTGCGCCGGCGCCGAGCGTTGGGGTAGAGCGGAGTGCTTCCCGCCGGGGCTCTTGCGATAGGGGGACTTGGACGAAGTCGCTGGCGTTTGCGGCGGACGTGGGAGAGCTCATCTTAATCGATGGGTTTTCAATGGCCGTTTCGCGATTTGATCGCCTCAGGAGTCTCAGAAGCCGGATTGTTGAGAGGTGGGTGCAGCACAACGAAGCCTGTTATCGCTCAAAACACAAATCTTGTGCGGACAAAAATAGCCGTCCTCATGAGCACTGACCTCAAAATCGACCCGTCAGAGGTCCTACCCTCAGCTGATGGTGAAAAGCGATCCAGCCGTGGCGGGCTCAGTTTGCAGACAAGAGTCCTTTCGATACGAGGGTTGTTCCTCAGATGTGCCGCAGGGCCATCACCGTGCGGTCATCGTGTGGCAAGACTCCAGAACTAAACGCGGAAACATCGTCGACGCAGGCGCGTACCAGTTCCTCCGGGCATAGGGCGCGTCGTCCAACAGCTACGCTAACGAGACGCTCTGCGCCGTACTCAACATCCATGGGGTTTCGTGCTTCGGTGATTCCGTCCGTGTAGAAAAGCAGCGTTTCGCCTCGTACCAGCCTGAGCTCCGTCACTTCATACGTGCTTGTATAAAACAGACCGAGTGGCAGCCCTGTCGCCACAACAGGAATCGCTTGACCGGAGCGAAGCACCAGAGGCGGCAAGTGACCAGCATTGACCAATTCTAGAGCTCCGTCGGATGACGCTCGGCCACAAACAAGCGTGGCATAGTAGTCTGTCGCCTTGCTTTCGCAAAAGATACGATTGATACGCGCGGAGAGCTGGTTCAATGGCAATTCTAGAGGCAGCAACGCGCGGAACAATGAGTGCAGCTGCGAAGCTATCATCGAGCCCGCGATTCCCTTTCCAACAGCGTCGCCAAAGCAAAAAAACAGTTTGCCATCCACAGCAACTAAATCACAGTAGTCTCCTCCGACAGCTCCGGCGGGCGCATAGTCATAATAGGTTTCCCACGCGGCCACGCCAAGGCCACGTTTGGGCAACAGCATCGACTGGAGCTGGTGGGCCCGAGTTGAGTCTTCCAGGATCTTTTTCTTGTCGTCTGATGAATTGTTGTCCTCAGATTCGCCGTTTTGGAAAACCCTCCAGGCTGCTTTGAGCGACTCGAGCAATCGCTGTCGGAGGCTTCTTGGATGCCCGGGGCTAGAATCGCTGGGCAGCCGAGGAGCCTCAAGGGAGATGGTCGCCGAAGTTTCATCGGTGAAGAAATGGATGCCCCCTGTGTCGCCCAGGAAACTTGATGCAAGCCGCTGGTCACTCGCAACTCTGCCCAGCTCTTCAGGGGTGAGATGCGAAGTACAGGACCGGGCTAACGCGTCGGCATGGAGCCGATCATCTTCGATCGGCTCCTTGCAAATCTCGCACGTCCCATAAGTACCAGCTGAAACGCGACCCAGCGCAGCGTCGACCTGCTCTAGCAATTCCAAGAGACTTGTATTGGAGGGGACCAGGTTGATGGAGGTGACGAGTAGCTCGCGCCGCCCGAGGAGTGCGTTGCGAACCGTTTCTAGCGCAACCATACTGGACTCCTTTGCTCCCCATTCCGGAGCCAAAGTATGCCCCAAAGGGGGTAACTGTTTCAATTCCTGTGAGAAAGCCTCTGGATACCCGTCGGGCATCAGATTGGCATCCTGGGAGATGAAGGTGCGAGGTTGGCCGAGTCAAGCTAGCCGCTGAAAAGTGCTCCCGTGTGCGGCAACTTGGAGGCCAGCGGCGGGACTCTAGTACCCTACATAAACGTCAATCTGAATGACGCGCTTCACTCGGTTGTTTAGGAGGGTTTTCGAGTGTCGGAAAGTGCGGTAAAGCTAGATGAGGAAAGGGTTTTACCGTGTTGACCTCAAAATTGACACGGCAGGTCCCCGCGGGACCTGCAAAGCTGGTCCAATCCGGGTCCGACAGGCGGGGCAAGAGACCCCACCGCCGTCAACTGCTCCTCTTAAATATTGTCTCTATATATCCCTTGGGGCTTGCGACTTTGGCCGAACAAACTCAGAACGCTGCCTGTCACGCAGGCAATAAAAGTGATCGCAGCGAGCCAGCTAGAATATGTGGTGTAGCGACTTGAAGTGGCTCATGAAATTTCCACGACGCGGTGGCATCTTACTTCACCCGACCTCCGTGCCAAGTCCTGCCGGGATCGGCGACTTCGGCACTGAAGCGTACCGCTTCATCGACTTTCTGAAACAGTCAGGAAACAAACTCTGGCAAGTGCTGCCCTTGAACCCGACTGGCTATGGCGACTCTCCCTTTCAGTGCTTTTCGGCAAGTGCCGGCAATCCGTTGCTGATCAGCCTCGAGACGCTCACCGAGAAGGGTATTCTCTCCCAAGCGGACCTGGAGCATCGTCCCGTCTTTCCTGGCAATAAAGTTGACTACGGAGCCGCCTTTCATTTCAAGATTCCCGTCCTGACCAAGGCTGCGCAGACTTTCCTGAAACGAACAGAAGGGAATGAGCGCCGGGATTTTGAACGGTTTGGCGAGGCGAACGCAAGCTGGTTGGATGATTTTGCGCTCTTCATGGCCTGTAAGAACGCGCACAATGGCGTCCCTTGGACTGAATGGACAGCCGACATTGCGAGCCGTGATCCTCGCGCACTGCAGGAGTGGACGGGTCGGTTCACGGCGGAAATCGCTGTAATCAAGTACTGGCAATTCGAGTTCTTCCAGCAATGGCAGGCCTTGCGTTTCTACGCGCACGAGCACGGCATCCGCATCATAGGGGACATTCCCATGTACGTCGCGCACGATAGCGCCGATGTCTGGGCCAACCGCGAGCTTTTTTCCCTCGAATCACAAGGGAATCCCACAAAGGTAGCCGGTGTGCCGCCAGATTACTTCAGCGCTACCGGACAGTTGTGGGGCAATCCGATCTACAACTGGGACCTGCTCAAAAGCTCCGGTTACAAGTGGTGGATCGAGCGTTTCCGGGCTGCCCTTCGGCTCTACGATATTGTTCGTATCGACCATTTTCGCGGGTTCGAAGCGTATTGGGAAGTGCCGGCCTCGGAGCGCACCGCGACGAACGGGCGCTGGATCAAGGGTCCAGGAGCGGATTTGTTTTCTATTCTGCGACAGGAACTCGGTGAGCTGCCCATCATTGCTGAGAATCTGGGCGTTATCACTGCAGAGGTCGAGCAGATCCGCCACCAGTTTGGATTCCCAGGAATGGCCATCCTGCAATTTGCTTTCGGCAATGACCCGCAGGGTCCCACCTTCCGACCCCACAACTATGTTCGGAACCTTGTGGCGTACACCGGCACACATGACAACGACACGACGTTAGGCTGGTGGAACAGCGAAGGAACAATTGATAGCATCCGCGCGCCCGCAGACGTTGTGAAAGAGCGCGCATTTGCGAGAACATACCTGGGCAGCGTGAATGAGCCGATGAACTGGGCGATGATGCGCGCCGTGCTTGCATCGGTTGCCGATACCGCGATCATCCCACTGCAGGATGTTCTGGGGCTGGGCACCGAAGCCCGCATGAACCTTCCGGGCACCTCAACGGGCAACTGGCGTTGGCGCTTCCAAAGGGGTGCGCTGAGTTCTGAGTTGGCTGAGCAATTGCGGGAACTGAATAAAGCCTACGACCGCTGAGATGCTTGGCCAAAAGCGTAGCCTGCGACAAGATCTTGAACATCGGACGGAACGGCAGGCCGAGGGCTTGGCGCAGAACGTGGAGGCCCCATTTTGGAAAGGGCTCTCGCCGTCTGCCGCAGTTCTTAAGAAGCTTGCGGGAGGGGGACCGCAGAGTGGTTCCTCGGAGCGAAGCGCTGGATCAAAGGGCAAAGCGCTGTTTTCAGCTACAATTAGGAACCGTAAACTATCCATTAGTACCTGTAGTACCTGTAGTACCTGCTGGACGGCTAACAGCCCGATCTGTCCACCGGTTGCGATCGTCAACTAAAAACGAAATGCTCATCGGCGCACGCAAGTTTTGAGTTGGGCACCTGAAAACCTGCTTCGAAAAATGCTGGTCGCGGGCAAAAGGGCGGATCGCTGCCCGCATTGCTATTTTATGGGCGGCGCACGCGGGCCGGCCATCGTTCGGGAGGAACACGATTGCCATTGAAGCGCGAAGCAGGTTGGTACAAAGACGCGATCATTTATCAGGTCCATGTGCGCACGTTCTTTGACAGCAATGGCGATGGTATTGGGGATTTTCAGGGTCTCGCGCAGAGGCTGGATTACGTGCAAGAAATTGGCGTGAATGCAATCTGGTTGATGCCGTTTTTCCCCTCTCCTTTGCGGGATGACGGTTACGACATCTCCGATTACAAATCCGTGCATCCCAGCTACGGAACGTTGGAAGACTTCAAGACGTTCCTTTCGGGTGCTCATGACCGTGGCATCCAGGTGATCATCGAGATGGTGGCGAACCACACTTCTGATCAACACCCCTGGTTCCTGGAATCTCGCAGTTCCCAGGATAATCCAAAACGTGACTGGTATGTGTGGAGCGATACTGATACGACGTATAGTGGAACTCGAATCATTTTCCTGGATACCGAGATGTCGAACTGGGCCTGGGATCCAATTTCCAAGTCCTATTATTGGCATCGCTTCTTCAGTCATCAGCCGGATCTAAACTACGACAACCCCGCGGTACGCGAAGAAATGTGGAACGTCATGAAGTTCTGGCTGGAACTCGGAGTCGATGGTTTTCGGCTGGACGCCGTCCCATACCTGATTGAGCGGGAGGGGACGTCTTGCGAGAACCTGCCGGAAACCCACGAGGTGATCCGCGAACTGCGCAAGAAAGTCGACGATCAATTCCCAGGCGCGATGCTGCTGGCCGAGGCCAACCAGTGGCCGGCTGACCTTCGTCCGTATTTTGGCAATGGTGATGAATTCCACATGGCCTTTCACTTTCCCTTGATGCCGCGGATGTTCATGGGGCTGCGGCTGGAAGACCGCAAGCCGATCACGGAAATTCTGCAAAAGACGCCAGAGATCCCCGCCTCATGTCAATGGTGCCTGTTTCTGCGCAACCATGACGAATTGACGCTCGAAATGGTTACCGATATCGAACGCGATTACATGTATGACATCTATGCCCGCGACAAGACGATGCGCCTGAATCTAGGTATACGGCGGCGCCTGGCTCCGCTGCTCGACAATGATCGCCGTCGAATCGAATTGATGAATGGCATGCTGATGTCGTTGCCCGGCACTCCTATCATTTACTACGGGGATGAGATCGGCATGGGGGACAATATCTACCTGGGAGATCGCAACGGAGTACGAACTCCGATGCAGTGGAGCGGCGGATGGAATGGAGGCTTTTCTACGGCTGATCCGGAAACTCTCTACTCACCCCCGATTCTGAACCCCGTTTATGGCTACCAGGCGGTGAACGTGTTATCGCAAAAGCGCACCGAACACTCACTGCTCTCTTGGATGAAGCACATCATGTTGATTCGCCGTTCAAGTCCGGTGTTCGGCTCGGGCTCGATCGAGTTCCTGTACCCGGCGAATCACCGGGTGCTCGCCTATGTTCGGCAATTGGGCGAGGAGAAGGTTTTGGTTGTGAACAATCTTTCCAGCGCCGCGCAAGCGGTCGAACTGGATCTGCGACGCTACAAAGGTAATATTCTGATTGAGATGTTTGGCAGGAATATCTTTCCCCGCATCGGTGATCTGCCTTACCTTTTAACCATTGGCCCTTACCAGTTTTACTGGTTCCGATTGCGACGAATCTGACCTGACGCCGAGATATTCGCAGACCCGTTGGACATGTGCGCACCGACTCGCATCTGTAAAGCTTCGCTCGGAGGTTGAATTGGCGGAAGAGACGCTTTTGACAGATGATTTTCTTCGCCAGCTCATCAACGTAGGCGAGGTGGACATCCTGGTCGGCCTGCGGACCCATAACAATGCCAAAACCATTGAGCCCGTCATCCGGGCCATTCAGGCCGGCATTCTTAAGTGCTTTCCCCGCGAACGAGCGGTAATCATTAATGCCGATGGCGGATCGCAAGACGGAACTCCGGAACTGGTAATCGGTGCCTCGATCGATGACGTGTGGAGAGTGTCCAAAGTGTACGCGTTACGCACCTTGCACTCCATCAGTACCCGGTATGCGCGCAGTCCGGAACCTGGAACTGCGCTGCGGACGATCCTGGCGGCAGCCGACTTGTTGCGCACCAAGGCCTGTGTGGTAATTTCACCCGATTCGACAACCATCGAGCCGGACTGGCTCCAGCGCCTTGTCACTCCTGTCTACCACGACAACTTCGATCTGGTCTCCCCCATCTATCGCAGGCAGAAGTTCGAAGGCAATCTCATGCGAAATTTGCTTTACCCGATGACACGCGCTATCTATGGTTATAGAGTCCGTGAACCCTACGCCTCGGAATTCGCCATCTCCGGCCGCCTGGCAACGGATTTCCTGACCAAAGAAACCTGGAACGACGAAAGCAGCAGGATCGGCGCCGAAATCTGCCTCACCATCGCGGCCCTCACAGGAAACTACCGCGTGTGCCAGTGTTTCCTGGGACCGAAGGCACGGCCGGATCGAAGTGCCCGCGATCTCGTTGCAGCCATGCGCCGGACGGTGGGCGCTCTGTTCTCATCTCTGGATCGCAATTTTCCCCTTTGGAGTACGATTGCGGGTTCTCAATCTGTGCCCACTTTAGGCCCTCAATCAGAAGTCATGCTGGAGCCTATCCGGGTGAGCCGGAAGCCGCTTCGGGAGATGTTTGCCACCGGCGTCGCCCAACTGGAACCTGTTCTCCGGTCGATCCTGTCCTCGTCGACCTTTTCCGAACTGCAAAGAATCGCGACTCTCGAAGTTAGCGAGTTCAAATACCCGGCGGACCTGTGGGCTAAGACCGTGTTTGAGTTCGCGGCTTCCTATCACAAGTCCGTCATCAGTCGTGACCACATTGTCCAGGCCCTGGTTCCTCTCTACCGTGGAAGAACTTTGACTTTGTTGCTGGAGAATCGAGATGGTTCCGGGGAAGACATCGAAAGAAACTTGGAATCTCTGTGCGGCGACTTCGAACGACTGAAGCCGTACCTGCTCGAAGTCTGGGCTGATAGAAAGTGAGACGTCAATGCGAGAAATCATCATCACCGAACTGACCCAGGCCGTGCAGGACCTGGCCAGAGGCTTTGCGCACTACCTGCCCCGTCTGATTGTGATGTTGATCATTGCTTTCGTAGGATGGCTGATCGCCTACCTATTGAAGGCGCTGGCGCGCAGTATCCTGCGCCTAACGAAGTTTTCCAAGCTCTCGGAAAACGCAGGCGCCACCCAGCTACTGAACCAGGCGGCATTGCCGTCTTCCACGGAACTATTGAGCCGGTTTGTCTTTTGGGTGGCCTGGGTCGGTTTCATTCTCCTGGGCGTGAGCGTGCTCGGGATCGTGGCTTTGCAGCAGTACATCGCGCAGTTCTTTCTCTTCCTGCCTCGGTTGTTTGTGGCTCTGGTTATTCTCTTCTTCGGATTGCTAGCGGCCAGCTTTTTCTCCCGTGCCGCACTGCTGGCAGCGGTCAATGTGAACTTTCGGTCGTCGCGACTGTTGAGTGTTTCGATCCGGATCATCATCAGCATCTTTGCGTTATCGATGGTGTTCGAAGTGTTGGGAGTTGCAAAAGAGACGATGCTGATCGCTTTCGGGACCGCGTTTGGAGCGGTAATGCTCGGCATGGCGATTGCTTTCGGCATCGGAGGCAGGGGCCTGGCGCGAGATTTCCTGGAGAAAAGATTCGTTACGGGGAAAAAGGAGGAGAAGGAGGATGAACTGTCGCCTCTCTAGACTCCCCACCCTGTCAGGTCGTATCCTGTTTGTTCGAAACGTGCCCAAACTTCTCTAGGACTGTCGGTGTGATGTGGATGGCGAATGTAATGATCGCCTGGCCGGCACGCTCCAACACGTGAACGATCCTTAGGCGGCACCGGCATAGCGCAGACGCGAGCAGCGCATTCTTCACAGATCAGGGTGCGGGTGAGTATCAGGCCTCAACCCGGTCTTGGAAGGAGGACGAGACCGGACTTTGCCTGCCTCGCACGCATGCCTCTGATTCTGCCACCATCTGTGGAGAAAAGGGACTTTATTCGGCGGAGCATCCGCGATGAATCTGCATGTTTTGCCAAGGGCAGACCACGCTCTCCACCACTTCGGGTGATTAGTATTTTAACCAAGCCCTTCGGCGTGAGAACTAGCGTGTTGGAATACCCATTGAAGCGTTTTGGAATGAAATCCCGAACAACGATGTGTCGATTTGCCGGCGAGCGGGCTGGGAAAGTCTCGGCGGAGTGCAGTTTGAACGTTTGAACAGCAAACTTGGAGCGGAGACTCATCGCAGCATCCTCGCATTGGAGGCGGTGTTTGTGAACCGTCCGCGCAAGTTTCCCAGTCTGCACCATCCATCATTCGAAATCATTCCTGCCGAGACCGGTTGCCGCGGCCCGCTGGGATTTCCGACGCTCCCGCTGAGACTCGCGACTTCGCGACGCTGCTGTCGATGGTGAACCCAAACGCGGTTTCCACTATGGAATCACCGGACTTCCGTAGAGTCATCGGAGTTCTTCGAGTTCCGCCCGCTCGTGAGCAGTGCGATTGGGAGATGCGAAAACACTTCCGAAACGGGTAGGACCAGGCTCCCATTCCGCTTTTCCGTGGCTATGACGCGGCCCGTAAACAACTCACGATAATGGGTGGCGTCAATCTGTTTCCGTAGGACGACCGCCGTGTTGCTCCACGTCTCTTTGCCTACCGGTAGACATTTATCTGCCCCTAGCAGAGCAAAGAAACGGCCAGCCACGACAATCACCGCTCTCTGATGATACGACCGGGCAAAAGCGATGACATGCTTGTGTTTCTCGCCCGCTGCGCGGAGTCCCGCATAACTGCCATTCGCAAACAGGTCTCGATTTGCCCGTCGAAAGCGCAATGCCGATCGCGTCACATAAAGTTTGACGGCTCCGTCGACCGGGTCCTGAATCAGCTGGTCGACCAGATTTGCGAGTTTTTCATCCTCGACCTCCCGAAGCTTCTCAAGCAGGCGCCGCGGCAGGTCGTAGTCCACAGGACGGCGATTATCTGGATCGGCAAGACTGAAGTTCCAGACTTCCGTCCCCTGGTAGGAATCGGGGACACCGGGCGAAGTGATCTTCAACACAGTCTGAGAGAGCGAATTGAATATCCCCGCTCTCGCGATCCGGGACTGAAATAGTTGAAACGCGGTGAGGAAGTTGTTTCCTGGAGAGCGATCGAGAACCGCAGCGAGGAAACTCTGAAAGGCGTTTTCGTATTCTGTGTTCGGGCTGATCCAGCTAGTATGAACCTTGGCTTCCCGGAGGGCCTTTTCCATGTAGTTGCAAATTCGGCTGACGAATTCCGCGTATTCTTTCTCATTCATGCCACGCAGTGGCCAGGTACCAACCAACGTTTGATACAAGAAGTATTCGTCATTGGCGCTGGGAACTTGATCTCCAGCAACCAATACTTTCTTGTCCCGATTGAGCGTTTGCCAGGAGCGTATCGCCCGATACCAGTCGGTTGGAATCTCAGAGAGCACATTGATCCGTGCGCGTACATCCTCGCTCCGCTTGTTGTCATGCGTCGAAGTAGCGAGTAGAGAGTTATGCCAAGACATCTGGCGGATAGAGTTCTTTGCATGGAAGAAGGTTGCTGAAACGCCAAACCTGTCGGGCGTACCGCCAACCTCGTTCAGAGATAGCAAAGGGCAGTAGCGATAGAACGCGCTGTCCTCCAAACCCTTCGCCATGACCGGTCCAGTGAGCTGCTGAAAGCGCATTACGAAAAGCCGACGATCGGCTCGGTCGGCTTCACTGAGGCCTTCCGGATCCTTCAGCAGAAGGACGCTTTCGATGAAGCTGAACACCGACTCACTGATGGCCGGATTGTGCCGCTTCGCGGACCGGACGGCATAACGAATGTGTCGCTCATCTTCGGCGTCGGGATGCAGTGCTCCGTCTCGGATGTACGAACGGTACACCGGGAAACAAGCAACTACTTCGCGCAGTGCGGCGCGCAGGCTGTGCAGCGTAAAGTCTCGAGACCAGCGGTGCTGCTCGGAGATCCGGTCCAGCCGGCGGGACAGCACGTTCAGTTCGCTGGACATGGACACCTGCAAAATTAATAGTTTGCTTTGGTATATCAAATCGGCGTAGGACTGGGACCAGCCGCTGAACTGGCGGTAGAGGCGAAGCAAGGCACGTTTCCGAGAGGAATCGACAAAGAGTCCGTTGAGAAAATTCAGGAAGCCATATCCAGTGGTTCCTTCGATCGTCCAGGAAGGACGAAGTTCCTCATCTCCCACCAGAATCTTCTCTGCCATGAGGAAAAGCCGTCGCCGAGGCGCCGTCTGGCCAGGGCTCGCCTCTGATCTGTCAGAAAGCGGAACTTGCTGCTGGATGTCCTCAAAGTATTTCTGCGGATCGAGCAGTCCGTCCGGATGGTCGATACGTATTCCAGATACGTAGCCCTTGCGCACGAGATCGAATACCAACGCGTGCACCGGCGCAAATACTTCGGGATCCTCCACCCTGATTGCGGCCAGATCGTTGATATCGAAGAAGCGACGGTAGTTAATCTCGTCAGCGGCAACACGCCAGAAACTCAAGCGATAAGCTTGATCAGCGAGCAAGCGCTCTAACGCGTCAAAGCTGCTTGGGTCGCCCTTGCGTCCGTTCATGTCGTCCAGCGACGCGCCCAGGCCAATACGGGCTGCGTCACTGCCTTCCATCAGCTTTGTCAGTCGCCCCTTGATGACGTCACGTTCTCGTTGGCGCTCCCGAATCCTGCTGGGATTCGTTTCGTCTAGCGGCGGCAGGTGGGAGATCGCGGTGAGAACGCTTTCCAGTTCCATCACGTGATCAGGAGACTCCCCAGGTCGCTGCCGCATCTCGTGCAGCACCCGATCCAAGACCAGAGGCCAGGAACGAGGAGCAACCGGAAAATGAGTATCCTGGCAGTCGACGAAGAAAGAACCGCCATCGTAGATCAACCTGACCTGCTGGTTCTCCAAGGCGCGGCCGAACTGGTCTGGAAGGACCGGCAGTAGCACCTTGTTGGTGAGCTCTGCCTTGGGAGGATTCCAGTCGATGTCGAAATATCGCGAGAACTGGGAGCCCGGTCCGTTCTCGAGCACATCCCACCACCACGTGTTGGAGGGATGAGTGACACACATATGGTTCGGGACAACGTCCACAATCAGTCCCATCCCGCGCTGTTTCAATTGCTGTGCGAACTGCCGGAACTCCTCCTCCGTGCCGACTTCGGGATTGAAACTCGTGTGGTCGGTCACGTCGTAGCCGTGCAGGCTGCCGGGACGCGCCATCACAAAGGGAGAGGTATAACAATCGGTAATCCCCAAGTCTTGCAGATAGTCCAGCAAAGCCGCTGCCTGGGTAAAGGTGAAACGGCTGTTCAGCTGTAGGCGGTAGGTAGAACAGGGAATATAGTGTGGTTCTCCCTCAGCTCGTTTCGTCACGGCCGTCACCCCTGTTGTGAGAATAACCGAACGGAAGAAAAGTTCAGGCACCAGTCACCAATCGCGCAGCGCTCCCTCGTTAGGTTTGTCGAGCTCCTTAGCGGTACCCCAAAACCGACAGAGTAGGGCCGGACCCGAGATCTGTGCATCGAGCCCAAGTCGAAGGAGTACTCGCGCCCGGTTCGTCGGCTAGCATCGTCAGCCCCAAAACTACCCGACTCATCTCGCGGTGTCTACCAATCCTTCGCTCCTCAGCAAGGGCAGCCAAGTGAAACGCAGACGTAGGTGAGTGCTGAAACGAGGAGTGCAGCCAGGCAAGAGCTTCAAGTAGTCCATAACTCGATTGCGCAAATGCATGGGCGATGTAAGCCGAGTTGCGCTCAGCTGAGGCCACAGTTCGGACGACATTGTGGCGAAGCCGTCATGATTCTGGTCGAAGGGACGCCCGTCGCTCGGAAGGCAGCGAGCTTGCTAATTCTCGCTTTTCTTCTAGAACCATGTCCGACCATGCAAATCGACGTCGGGACTAATCCTGAGCGTTCGCAGAAAATGCTTTGGTTTTCTCGCTCAAACGCATCTCGACGAGGTGCACGGACACCCGTTCGCCAAAACGCGAGACTGACCACTCACGGGACTCGGTCTTCATGCCTGACCCTTCCGACGCAACGCCCTGGGCTAGGCTATGGCGCCCCTCCCGAGTTGGAGCCGGGGTTGGACGCCAACGCCAGATCTCAAGTGTCAGGTCTCAAAAACATGTGCCACGCCTGGGGCCTGGGCGTCCGGAAAACTCGACTGCCGCACTCGCCATCACTTTGCCGGTGTGGGGCGACTTACCTAGGGGGTTGGCCGTTCCTGATGCGCTGCTCGATCCCGGGCACGACCTTCGGCCCGTGGCCCCTCACCATTTTTCGAAGGCCAGGCTCAAACTCGTGGAAGAGGTTAAGCCCCGCGTCGCTGCCAATCGTCGAACCAAGATTGTTGAACGTCATCGCAGCGGGTCGCGCCCAATAGGGACGGTAAGCCGTGTGGATCACGATCGAAGTCAGCAGCCCGAGGAGAAACGAAGTGTTCAGGCTCCCCTTGCCGGACTCGTCACGCGTGATGAAATTGCGCGAAGCGGCGTCAGTGACCCGGCCCACGAAGGTGTCGCTGGTCGAAGGGGGATAACGCAGGTTCTGCTTGCGCAACGACTTGTCAAAAAACGTGGGGGGACTCTTTTTGAGTCAAGGCCGCGTTATGGGCAGCGGTAACGCTCTGCTGCAGTTCGGCAATGACGTGGCGCCGTTCTGTTCTAGGCACTGCGCCCGTGTTGATGCTTGTCGCGCCAAATGTCAACCTTCCAGCTCGTCAGCGATTCTGAAAGCACACCTCGACGCTAGCACTCCCGGTGGCATTCGTCTGATCAAAAGGACTCATCGCCTGGGGGCAGTTTCGTCCTGGGCTGTCGATCCAGGACGCTACATTTCCCAGTATGGACATACGGCATGGAGAATCCAGGACGGATTCCTTGGCGGCGCGGCAAATGCAATTGCACAAACCACAGATGGTTATCTATGGATCGGAACGCAAGCCGGCTTGCTGCGCTTTGATGGCATTCGGTTTGTTCCTTGGACTCCGCCGGATTGGCTTGGCGAGAATGATTCTCGAAAGGATCGTGCGCTAGGCTCGCGAGTGTGGCGACCGTTCTAAGCTGTAGACCTATATGCGGGCGATACGGGAGACGGGCGGACAGGCAACGCATCGCGGAGTGGATGCAGACACAGAACACGGGCGTTTTTGATGACTCTTACGTTGCGGCCGTCCTACAACGTCGCTCCGCAAAGCTTGCAGCCCGTGGTCAGGCTGTATGCGAAGCGTTCTAGGTATCGACCTCTCTATATACGATTGGAGTACCCCGGGTCTGCAGAAGAAGAAGGCAAGTGAATACAATACAGTTGACTGTTCTTCTCACGTGTTCGACCGGTCCTGGGCAAAGAAGGGCTCAAAGCTGGTCTGGTGTGGATGCATCCCGGCGCGCTGCTGGGGATGGAATGATCTTTGCTTGTCGTGAAAGTCATCGTCACGGTCAAGTCGACTATTGATGGTGCGGCGGGGGCGGAGGAGACTTAAATGGATATGCGTGACATCGCGAAGATTGCGGGCGTATCGAGCGCCACGGTATCGCGCGTCATCAACGGATCCGATCGTGTCAGGCCCGCGACTGCCGACCGTGTGCGTCGCGTTATCGATGAACTGAAGTTCTTTCCCAACACCAACGCGACCACCCTGAAGTATGGCAGAAGCAGCACCTACGGTCTCATCATTCCCGATATTACCAACCCCTTCTTTTCAGAATTCATTAAATGCTTTGAGAGGATTCTGGTTGAGAACAACCAGGAAATGCTGATGGCAACCACCGATTTTCATCCCACACGGATTCAGCAGTCCGTGCGCAGAATGCTCGTTCGTAAAGTAGATGGAGTTGCGCTTCTCGCGTCGGAAATCGAAACGGAATCGATCGAATCGATGATCCATAATCGCGTACCGCTCGTGACGATGGATCGCCGCATGGTCGGTCCCGGATTGAGCGATGTTGTCATCAACAACACCAGCGGGATGGAACAGGCAATTGAATATCTGAAGGAGCTGCGACACACAAAGATCGGATACATTGGCGGGTCATCCATGATAACCATCTCTGACCACCGCGCAAATGCGTTCATGAGAGTCATGAAGAAATTCGGTCTAGCGGTGAATCCCGATTTCATGCAAATGGGGAACTACCGCGTCTCGGGTGGAGAAGCGGCCATGACCGAACTCCTCCGCATGGGTCATCGGCCGACCGCAATTCTTACAGCTAACGATCTTACTGCGATTGGCGCACTTCGCGTTCTGCGGCAAGATGGCTACTCGGTTCCTCAGGACTTTTCCGTCATCGGCTTTGACGATATCGAGTTAAGCGATATCATCTTTCCCCCATTGACGACGCTACGTCTGGCACGCTACGAATTTGCTGAAACCTTCTTTCGGGCTTTAGAGAACGCGAGGAAAGAACCCAACGCCGTTGGAGTGAAATACCCTGTCAGTACGAGCCTCGTCATCCGGAACTCAACCGGTCCGGCACCATCGGAGACATCGAAAGCCCGGAAGATATACCGGGCGCGGGCCCGCTAGAGTCAGCTTCTGTGAATCCAGAAGCTATATGCGCAACATCAGGTTCGCAGAAAGTGAATGCAATTGGCTCCCGCATCAGCGTGACCACTGAGCTGATGTATCACCTCTTGCGCCGGTGCTTTCCCGTTGACCACTTGCGGCAGCAAGCACACTTACCAGAAGAAGACGTTCAGAGCAACGCACAGACAGACAATTCCCCCAGATAGCAGTGCCAGCAGTGATGGGAACTTGGAAGAAGAACAACCAGGTTCCCGAGCTGGCGATGGCTGCGGAAGTGCATGTTTTCGAGCGCGGCTGATAATCAGCGTAATGACGACAGCGACGCCAAAGCCGAGAACGGCGCCATAGAAGTTTGCATTCATTTGGCTCCCATAACGGAGCACGCGCGCGTGCGCTAGCCCCTGGTGCAGAACCGTGCAAACCAGGCCGGCAACAAAGCCTCCCAACCCGCCTCCTGCCGCCCTTCCCGGCACAACAGCCGAGAGCATCACAAGTGCGAAGAGCGGAGCATTGAACGTAGAGAAGATCATCTGCATGTATTCCATCATGCTCTGATTTTCCAAGGCGGCATACGCGCCGCCAATTGACAGTAATATGACTGCCGCGGTGGCCATCCGGCCCATCGAAACGTAGTGTTTCTCTTCTCCGCCGGGACGAATCGCTGGCCGATAAATCCCCAGCACCCAAGCGGCGCTGAATCCTGAAACGTTATTGGCAAACGTAGCCACCAGACTCGTCGCGAGTCCCATGATTCCAATTACGGCCCAGGAAGGGTTGTAGTAGTGGAGAATCATGGATGGCAGTGTCGCGTTCCAACTTCTTGTAGGTGTCGATTGCAGAACCAGCGGCGCGGCCACACCTGGAAGTACGATCAGGAACGCAAAGACTAGCTTAGCTGCCGCCAGTCCCAGAGGTACAAGCCGCACATCCGCCCCTCTCCTGACTGCGAGTGCCCGCTGCATCAGCACGAAGTCTGTACTCCAGTAACCAAAGCTGAGTACCAGGCCTAGACCAAAGATCAGGCCGAAGCGATCCATCGTCGCTTGGGGCGCAAAAACAGGTAGAGCCGTCCAGGCACGGAGCCGATCGGGCGGAATGCTCCTCAGCAGGTTCCCGATCCCGCCAAAATCGCGGATCACAAGGAAGCTGAGCGGCACAATCGCGACCAGCACAATGGCGAAGTGAAGAAGCTCCGTGTAGATGGTCGCCCTGAAGCCCCCAGACCAGATGTAGAACAGGACAAGGGGCGCCGTCAGCAACACACCCTCAAGAAAGCTCCAACCCAGGAAAGTAACGAACACTTGCGCGGCCGCGCAGAGACAGACTCCGGAAAGCAGGAGCATCATGATCGCCATACACAGCGCAACCAACGCTCGCGTGTCCGGGCCGTAATAGTGGGCAATAAAGTCTAAAACCGAGGGGTAACGTCCTTGAGCGTACGCCGGCAAAAGCCAGAAAACCAGCACCACCAGTGCAGGAATCGCGCCGATCCAATAAAAATGGGCAGCCAAAATCCCATACTGTGCGCCCAGCGCCATCATTGCGGTTACATCCAGCGAACCACAATTGGCTGCGATGCAGGCCACCATGCAAACCCACAGCGGCAGCGCGCCCGTAGCGTTCAAAAACTGATTGGAGTCTCGAGTCTTACGACCGGCCAGGATTCCTACGAGGATCAACCCGGCAAGATAAATGGCCGCCAAAGCGAAGTGAAATCGATTCCAAACCATGGTCCGCTAACGCCTCACCTCAGCCGAGGTTTCCGAGACTATGCTCGCAGCCCGCAGTCTCACCTTGGGGTTAAACCAGCCGAGAAGGATGATTGTAAGGGAAGGTGCTACCCAATCACCGAGGGCGAGTCAATTTCACCTGCCATCACCGGTAAAGTTGCAGGACCGTCCCTGACCCGGCTAAAACGACTCCTACGAATATGCTTGGCCGCCGCGTCCTTCAGGACTTGCGGAAATGAACCTACCCAGGCCGGCGTCGGTTGCAATAATTTTCCTTGACAAGATTTCAGAAGATGATCTAACGTGCTCTCGTAATAAATGTATACGTAGACATTCGCGAAAACCAGCCAATTCGATGGAAAAAGCAGATGACTGGCACAACAAATGAATACGTGGTCATTCCGAGCATCTGGGCCTGAATCTTCTGATTAAGACCGACGCCGCGATTGGGCGTGCCCATGTACCGTCACGCTCAAGACACCACTTTGGAGGCAATGTATGCCCTCTCCACGAAAATGGATTCGGAGACACGCAATCCACTCTATGTGGTTCTTCGTATGCCTGTCTCTAGTGCTTATCTGCCACGACGCTCCTGCCCAGGTCCTTTACGGTTCCATTGTTGGCACGGTGACGGACTCATCCGGTTCTGTAGTTCCAGATGCGATCGTCAGGGCGACACAAACCCAGACGAATGAAGTGCGAAGTGCAACCACCAACGGCAGTGGTGTTTATACGCTTTCAACGGTTCCAGCCGGAACCTATACCATCAGCATCTCTAAGCCGGGTTTCGGGGAGTACAAAGCTACGAACATTGCTCTAACGATCAACGCAACCGCTCGCGTCGACGCATCACTTAACATCGGTGCGCAGACGCAGACCGTCACCGTGTCAGCGGAGGCAGCCGAATTGCAAACGGATCGGACAGACGTGCATGGCAACGTTAGTTCTGAAGAGCTGGAGGAGTTGCCGCAGCCTACCCGCACATATGAGGGATTGTTAGGGCTGTTGCCGGGTGTTGCTCCGCCGAATCCCCAGTGGGCAGGTGGAGGCGGCACAAACAATCCGGCCCGGTCGATGATCATCAACGTGAATGGCACCAGTGCAAGTGGTACAGCTGTGAGCGTGGATGGTGTGAGCGCATATAACCCCTGGGTCCAGTTCTATTCCACAGCCGTTCCCTCCACGGACGCCATCGAGACCGTAAATACGGTGACGGCCAGCTCTGGTGCCGACCAGGGAATCATGAACGGTGGTGGGATTCGCCTCCAAATCAAAAGTGGGACCAACAATTTTCATGGTTCCGCTTACTGGTCCAATGTCAACAACGCGCTCAAGGCTCAACCCTATTTCACCCCATCTGGAACCAGAAAAGCCAAGTACATCGACAACGATGCCGGCGGTACGATTGGCGGCCCAATCATAAAAAACAAGCTGTTCTTCTTCGCCAGTTATGAAGGTGATTTCCTGAGGCAGGCTTCAGGCGGTTTCTATTCGTTGCCCACCCCACAGATGACCAAGGGCATCCTGGCATCGCCGACTCCGATCTATGATCCGTCCACAGGAAATCCAGACGGCAGTGGACGAACAACCTTCCCACGGGATGCAAACGGAGACTACATCATTCCCACTTCAAGATTTGCTTCCGCGTCATCAACTCTACTGGCTAGCGTTCCTTCTGGTGTGCCAGACGGGAAGTTCACAAACAACATCTACATCAACACTCCATATCTCTATGATCTGCAGAAGATCGATTCGAAGGTGGACTGGAACGCGACTTCCAAGCTCAGACTCACCGGCCGATATAGCGCGTATCCATATAAGCAAAAGAAGGTGGCAGCACTTGGAGAAATCCTGGGGCCGGGCGATGGATCCAACACGGACCAACACGGCATTATCAATTCGACCTCAGTGATGGCCACTTACGTAGCCAGTCCGAACCTGGTGGTGGACGCTCTCTTCGGGTTCACCAAAACCGACCAATACCTGTTTCCTCCTATGTACAACACTCGCTACGGTGAGGACACTCTCAAGATTCCCAACTCTAACGTTGGGCCGCTACCCTCCGGGGGTGGCGTGCCTGAATTCAGATTCAGCGGGGGCCTCAATGACTTTGGTTACGGCTATCCTGCCCTCACCTATAAGGATCCTATCTTCCAGTACTCCGGCAATGTGACCTGGGTGAAGAGGAACCACAGTATTCGTTTCGGCATTGACGTTAGCCAGCAACACATCAATCACCAGGAAGTGACCCAGACTTACTTCAAATTCTCTGGAGGCCTCACGGGGCTCTACTGTCCAAGTTCTACGAGTCCCGGCTGCCAAAATGGAAGCCCGGCTACCGGCGAGTTCAACTCTTTCGCGGATTTTCTTTTGGGCCTTCCGCAGTCTGCTTCAAACAGCGAGTTGACCGAAACCTGGGTTACTCTGCGGAGCTGGCAATTTGCTCCATATGTCTCAGACACATGGCAAGTTCGCAAGAAGTTGACCCTTTATATCGGTACAAGCTGGGACTATCTGCCAGTTCCTCGCCGTGAGAATCGCGGTATCGAGTTCTACAACACGGATACGAATGCATTTCAGTTCTGCGGTTTGGGAAAAGTCTCAGGTGATTGCGGAATCTCGGTCCAGAAGGATCTGTTTGCTCCGCGAGCGGGCTTCGCGTACCGGGTCAAGCCGAACACAGTGTTCCGGGCTGGTTATTCCCTTGCGCCGGAGCAGATCAGCATGGCTCGCGATGCGTTGTACAACTATCCCTCGACTGTGACGCAGAGCCTTTCGGGAACGAACAGCTATGTCGCAGCGACTAGTCTGACTAAAGGATTTCCGACGTTGTCACCTCCGGACATAAGTGCGGGCATAATCACCTTACCCTCAGACATTGGTGTTGCTTGGCCAGCTAAGCACTTTGTCCGCGGCTATACGGAATCTTATAACGCGACTCTGCAGCAAGAGTTGGGGTGGAATCTTCTGGCGCAGGTGGGATATGTAGGTACTCTCACCGTTCACCAGCATACGCGGGCTAACATCAACTACGGCCTTGTAGGGGGCGGTCAGGCAAGCCAGATATTGAATCAGAAGTTCGGAGTGACTGCTCCGATGACAGAGGTGCTGGCTTTCGAACACATGAACTATAAGTCCCTGCAGGCACAAATTCAGAAGCGGTTTGGAAGCGGCCTTCACTTCATGGCGAGCTACACTTTCTCCAAGTGGATGGGGCTTTGCTGTGACGAGCAAGGAGATGGTGCGCCGCAGATTCTCATTCCCGCCTACATACCTCTGACTTGGTCGCTAATGCCTGACGATCGCACTCACAACTTCGAGTTCAGCGCAATGTATGAATTGCCTTTCGGAAAGGGCAAGAAATATGCCACCAATGGCCTCGGTTCTGCCATTGCCGGAGGGTGGCAAACCAACTGGGTATTCTCACGTTACTCTGGAACGCCGTTCACAATCTACGCTCCCGGCGATTCCCTGAATGCACCGGGGAATTCGCAGATAGCCGATAAGATCAAGTCGAAGGTTGCGATCTACGGAGCACATGGGCTCGTTTCACCGTACTTCGATACGACTGCCTATGCTCCAGTAAGTCAGGCGCGCTTTGGCACGGCGGGGTTCAACTCCGTTCGCGGACCTGGATACGCAAATCTCGATTTTAGCCTCTTTCGCACCTTCCCAATTAAGGAACAACTGAAGATGCAGATCCGGGCTGAAGCCCTTAACCTCTTTAACCATCCGAATTTTGGTAATCCCGACAACGGTGTAACAGATGGGAATTTCGGCCTGATCAGTGGCACCAACGCTGGGAGCCGCCTTATCGCTGAGCGCTTCTTCAGGCTCGGCCTTAAACTCACGTTCTAGATGAGTAGTCTCGTGTGAACACTTGCGGGCATCGAAGGATGCCCGTTGGTATATCCAGATGGAAGTGTTCCGTCCAGACCACGGTCGATGCCATCCAGGCCGCCGATGCAGGTATATACATAGCTGCATGTCGTTCCCGTTCGCAACGTTGGAAACCTCCCAGATCGAGATGTAGTTGAAGGCAGGATGGAGAAGTCCGCTGTCTTTCTTTGCCAGGCATGGAACGTCCGTCCGGGGAGAGTTATCATGAGTACCGCCAGGCGAAAGCTCGTGATGACAATGATTGTTCTAATCCTCGCTGCCCCAGTCTTTGGGCAGCCCGCGACGCCATCTCTAGCGTCCTCTGAGCCAGCAACGACAATGACTTTGGAGGTTGCACACAACAAGCTCGAGCATGGGCGAGAACGGGAGGCTATTGACGCGTTGCAGCAACTTGCAGCAGCAAAGCCGCCAGTGAAGGGTGCGAATCGAGAGTTGGGCATTGCCTATTACCGAACAGCAAAGCTGGTCGATGCGGAACAGAGCTTCGCCGCTGCGATGGTTGAGGATCCTAATGATGGAAAGTCAGTCCAGATGCGCGGCCTGACCCTGTATCGGCTTGGGCGCCCGAGCGCCGCACTTCCGTATCTTGAGCGCGCGCGGCAGTGGAACTCTGACTCCGATGTGGACGTAAATTATGTAATTGGCCGGTGCTACATAGTTTCCCAAAGATACGACGAGGCCCGCGCAGCCTTTGCAGTCCAGTACAGTGTCGATCCCGAAGCGGGCGCGGCCTATTTGATGCTCGCACAGATTCTTCTTAGCTTAGAATTGCCTGAGATCGCTGCGGAAAACGCAAAAAAAGCGCTTCAAATCTCACCCAATATTGCGCTGGCCCATTTCGTGCTTGGGAAGGTCTATCTTGCCAGAAGGGATATGAGACACGCTCTAGAGCAGTTTGAGCAGGAGCGCAATATCAATCCGACCTATTCCCCGCTGTATCAATTCCTGGGCGACCTATACCTCAAAGCGGGGCAACTCAGAGAAGCCCAGCATTCGCTTACCCAAGCTCTCTCGCTTGACCAGAGCAGCACAGGCCCTTTCATTCTGATGGGCAGGCTGTTTCTGGACGACAACGATCCTCAGACCGCGGTCAGTTATCTGCAACATGCGGAGCAGATGGATTCGAGCAACTTCATCACGCATTACCTCTTGGGACGAGCGTACAGACAGATGGGAAGGAAAGAGGATGCCAAGCGGGAGTTAGACGCCGTCTCAAAGATTCACTCCGGCGAAAGTAAGTCAATTCAGTAGTTTCTGGTGTCGGACTCCCATGAGTTCGCAAGGTGAATAACCAAAGGACAACTAATCGAATGCGTTTGATCCCGATATTTGCGGTATTGTTGTTGATCTTCGGTGTGGCGGGCTCAACCGACGCAGCGTTTCGCGCATGCGCTCAGGGATCCGTGCTCAGGCCCACAACTGCGTGGAGAGACGGCAAGTTCAACATCGATGTGAAAGGTGTCGTCGCCCGTTCTAACATCATTCTGCAGCGGCCAAATCTCCAACGTGAGGAATCGATGCCGCTTGGAAACGGCCGCCTCGGTCTTGGCGTGTGGTCGCAGGAATGCTTCACGGCCCAATTAAACAGACAAGATACTCTTCCCAAGAGGCTGTCCCCAGGACAGATTGTCATTCCAAGTTTGTGCAAGCTTACCAACGCTGCCGATTTTACCGGGCGCCTGGATCTTTATAACGGCGACTTTGTAGAACGCGGCGGCGGAATGACTGCTGTTACCTATGTAGATGACCAACTTGACGTAATGGTGGTGGACGTAAAGGGTGCAGACCCAAAAGTTTTGCAATCGGCAGAATTGAGGCTGTGGTCTCCGCGCAAGCCTGAGATCACTGTTGAGAGCGATTTGGGAGCACTGGCTGAAACGTGGCAAGACACGAATGAGTTGGGTTCGACTGGCCTTACGTTTGGGTCTTTAACGGCGATTACTTCAGATGGAGAAAATGTACATGTGGAAGCGATCAGCCCGCTGGTAGTAAAAATCACCTTTCGCCCGCATCCTGATGGATCTTTCAGGGTCTTCGTAGCTTCGCCGGCCTGGCGAGGAGGAGATGTAGTTGGAACTGCATACAGCATGCTGGAACGAGCAAAAAAGAGTGGAATTCAGGCTCATCGCGAATGGTGGAATAAGTTGTGGGAAGATGTGGATCTGATGCGGTTGACGTCTTCGGACCATGTCGCCGAATACTTTGAGAATCTTCGGGTGATTGACCTCTTCACGACAGTTGCAGAAAGTCGCGATCGATTTCCAGGTTCACAGGCGGGCATCGGAGATCTGTTTTCGTCTTACAAGGATTCTCACTACTGGAGCCCGTCGGCGTACTGGCACTGGAATCTCCGCATGCAAGTGTCGGCCAACCTTGGGGCGGGTCTGTCTAAATTCAATGAGCCGTACTTCAATCTTTATAACGACAATCTGGACAATATAGCCAGGTGGACGAAGGACCATATGGGAGGTCGTCCGGGAGTCTGCATTCCCGAGACAATGCGTTTCAGCGGTCAAGGCTATGAGAATGAGTTTTGGCTCAAGACCCAAGGCATCAGTTGCAGCGAAGACTCCCAGCCGTACTTTAATGCGCGCACTGTCTCAACAGGTGCAGAGGTCGCACTCTGGGCGTGGCAGCAGTATCAATTTACTGATAGCCGTGAGTTCCTTGAGACCCATTATAAGTTGATGCGAGATGCAGCACGTTTCATGCTTGCTTATGCCAGGCATGATGCTGCCGGGAAACTTTTCACATATCCTTCGAACGCGCACGAGTCGAATTGGGATGTAGTGAATCCAACCACAGACGTGTCAGCGATGCGCGCCTTGTTTCCCGTCGTAATCAAGGCCGCGTCGACGCTCAAGATTGACCAGGACCTCGTCAAAGAGTTGCAGGCCGCCATTCCGTCGCTGCCACTTCTCCCCGAGCGGAATCCCGATCAGAGCGCACTTCTGAGAGAAGGAGATTCTCACGATCACTCGATCATCGCAAATTCCTACACTCCTGATGCCCTGAAACATAACGAAGAGAACATCGGTCTCGAGCCCGTATGGCCTTACTCGTTGATAGGCGACGATGGGCCTTTGCATGACGTAGGTGTGAGGACTTATCTCAACCGTCCCAACAAGAACCTTGCGGACTGGAGCGCAGACCCGGTCCAGGCTGCTCGTCTTGGCTTAGCGTCGGAAGTAAAGAAGGCGCTGGTAGAAATTACAAAAACATACCAGGCGGCGCCTTCGGGTCTGGCGCAATTCACCGTACCTTCGGAATTCTACGTGGAACAAGTCGGCATCGTTGCCGATGCGCTGCAAAATGCGCTTGTGCAAGACTACGACGACCTGCTTCGAATTGCTCCGGCGTGGCCGAAGGATTGGAATGTGGACGGATCTGTCTCTATCGCGCATCGGGGCAGGGTATACGTCCAGATCAGCAATGGTCAGATCAATACTGTTGGCATTAAGGCTGGAGATGCGCAAGATCTAAAGATGCGCAATCCATGGCCAGGTCACAACGCCAAGGTAATTGATGCCAGCAGCAAAGCGATGGTCGAGCAGAGTGCGGACGCGGTCTTTACTGTTCCGATGCAGTCAGGAAAGACGTATTTGATTGAGCCATCTGATAACACATCGACAGATCTTCCATTCGCCCCAGTATCGGGTGCGCCTGCAAATGAGCCAAAAAGGCTGGGGGCTCGCACGATAGGGGTTGAACCCAGTCGGCAATAGGGCGATCAAGACCACAGAAGATGGGCCGCGGTGGTCACTTGTGAAAACAAATACTAGCGCTTGTGGAGGGAATCGGTGCTGTCTATTAGGGGTTCGTTTCCAGTTTGCGGGGTGGCTTCCTGGCGGAGATGTTTGAGCAGATTGGACGGAGATGACAAACCGCCGCGCATGCTTTTGTGCGCCTTGCTGATTCCGCTCTGGCTGTTTGGTTTGGCACCCTATGCCGAGGCCCAGAGCGCAACTGCGAAGATTGACTACAATCCCTCTACACGTGTCTTTCGTATTGCGGCAGCCGACGTTTCGTATCTGTTCGGCGTCAATGAACATGAGGAGCTGCAAACCCTCTATTGGGGAAGCCGTTTAGCCGCGAACGACACGTTTCCCTCAGCGCGCGCGGTGAAGGGTAGTTCGTCCTTTGACCCTTCGGTAGATGCTACGCCTCAGGAATTTGTGGCTTGGGGTGGAGGACTCTATGTGGTTCCCGACCTCAAGATTACTTTTCCCGATGGGAATCGCGACTTAGTGTTACGCTATCTTTCTCATACGATCAGTGGCAATGTATTGACGATCCTACTTAAGGATATCCAACGAAATGTATTCGTCACAGCCCGCTATGAAATAGATGCCGCTACCGGAGTTCTCGCACGATCCGCTCTTATTGAAAACAAGACAAATGCAGCGTTGACGATCGAGGATGCTTCGTCAGCTACGTGGAACCTGCCGGGCGATCGCGAGTATCAGCTTTTCTGTCTGACTGGCCGGTGGGCTGGCGAATGGAACCTGCAGCGACAAACAATTCATCCGGGAAAAACTGTGCTGGAGAGTCGACGCGGGTCGACAGGCGATGAAATCAATCCATGGTTCGCAATCGAACGCGGAAACCCGCAGGATGAGGATAGCGGTAATGTCTGGTTCGGAGCGCTCGGCTGGAGCGGTTCCTGGCAGATTGCTATCGAGCAGAATGAGGAGCACCAAGTCCGTATTACCGGCGGTTTCGATCCCTTTGATTTCTCCTATCGTCTTGCATCTGGCGAATCGTTGCAGACGCCGACGTTCTACGGTGGTTACTCTCAACATGGCATTGGCGGCGCATCTCGTCTGTTGCATCGCTTCGAACTGACGACGATCGTTCCGCAAGCGCCACGACCTCGGGTGAGACCTGTACTTTACAACTCGTGGGAAGCGATAGGGTTCGATTTGGATGAGTCAGGCCAGGAGGTCTTGGCCCAGAAAGCAGCCAGCATCGGAGTGGAGCGCTTCGTTATGGACGATGGCTGGTTTGGTCAACGAAAGAACGACCAAGCTGGGTTGGGAGATTGGTATGTGAATCCTGTCAAGTTTCCGCAAGGTCTAAAGCCGTTGATCGACAAAGTGCACTCTCTCCAGATGGACTTTGGATTGTGGGTGGAACCCGAGATGGTCAATCGGGACAGCGATCTTTATCGCGCTCACCCCGATTGGGTGCTGACTTTTCCTGGCAGGCCACAAACGGAGGAGAGACATCAGCGCGTTCTGAATCTGGCGCGTCCAGATGTGCGTACCTATGTCTACGGCCTGTTGGATAAGCTTCTATCAACCTATAACATCAGCTTTCTTAAGTGGGATTACAACCGTAACTGGTCTGAGCCTGGGTGGCCCGCGGTTGCACCTGAAGACCAAAAGAAGCTATACGTCGCTTACGTGCAGAGCCTGTATGGAATATTGCAGGAATTGCGCGCAAAACATCCAAAAGTGGAGATCGAATCCTGCTCCGGTGGAGGCGCTCGTGTCGATCTTGGCATCATCCATTACACCGATGAAGTGTGGCCCTCGGATAACACAGATCCCTTCGATCGGTTGAGCATCCAAAGCGGCTTCAGTTATGCATATCCGCCGGGTCTAATGATGGCTTGGGTGACCGACTCTCCTAACTGGGTGAATAATCGTTCGACTTCGCTCGAATATCGGTTTCTTTCTGCAATGCAAGGCGACCTGGGGATTGGAGCGAATCTGAATAAGTGGACGCCGGAAGATTTCCGGATCGCAGAAAAGATGGTCGCGCAATACAAACAGATCCGCGAGACCGTGCAAGATGGGGCGCTCTACCGCTTGATCTCGCCGCTCGGCGGAAGCGAATCCTCTGTCACTGAATCCGTTTCGACTGACCGCCGCCAGGCAATCGTGTTCGCGTTCCTGCATTCGAGCCATATGGGCCATGTCTTTCCGCGGATTTATCCGCGGGGCCTGAACGAGCAGGCGACCTATCGCGTCCAGGCAATGGATGGCCAGCTTGCCAGCCAGACTTCTGCCTCGGCGAGCGGGGCCTTTTGGATGCAGAACGGTTTTGATGTGGATTTGCGGGGCGATTTCCAGGCGGCGGCCATCACGTTCGAAGAAGAAGGTGTGCAGTGAGTGCAAGAAACGTCAATCTTTACGTTGCGGCACTTTCTTTGTTGATCCTGGCTGCGCCGGTATTGTGGTCGCCCGTTGAAGGACATGCCCAAGCGGCATCGACAAGTTCTTCACGTCCTGAAGAGATCGAGTGGACTTGGGAAGTTCGTCCTGCTGATCCAGATGCGAAGTTGCCAAATGTTCTCTTGGTGGGCGACTCGATTTCACGAAATTACTTTCCCGAAGTCCAGCGACAGTTGAATGGAGTGGCCAACGTCTATTTACTGGCCACCTCCGCATCTGTCGGAGATCCAAGGCTCTCGAAGCAGTTAGCCGAATTTGACGCCATGGAGGCGGTCCAATTCCGAGTAGTGCACTTCAACAACGGCATGCATGGTTGGAATTATTCCGAGGCTGAATACCGACGAGCCTTCCCGGCATTTCTCGCATCAGTCCGTGAGTTGGATCCGGAGGCATGGCTGGTGTGGGCCTCTACGACTCCGGTGAAAGTTGATGCGCCACAAAGCGCGACGAACGATCGCGTGAACGCAAGGAACGCCATCGCGCTTTCTTTTGTAAACGCGGCTGAAATTCCAGTGGACGACCAGCATGCACTCATGATGCAACATAAGGATGATTTTCAAGATACAGTGCACTTCAACGATGATGGCTCCCGGATTCAAGGCAAACAGGCTGCCGAATGCATCCGGAAACTGATGCATCGGTAACTAGCGCGGCAATCAAACGGCGGCCGATCTCGTTCGCCTACTGCAGTCCGAAGTCTCGAAGTCTTGGCGATACGCCCTCGGACTTGAACCACAGATCGGAACGAAGGACTCTCGCGAAATGCGGCCGCTCTCTCCTCTGCGGTGGGGGGATTTTTTGAGCGTTAACGGTAAGACGCGACGTGACCTCCCGAGCTTAAAGCCCGTGGGATGGGCAAATTAAGGGGCTCATGTTAGAGACCAACCCTTGGGTGGGAAGACGGGGACTATTTTAGTCGGCTTGTCGGAAGGGCCGGATCACGGGCAGCCGGCCCCTCGACCATGACGCGAACGAGGGTTCCGTGCCGCTGGGCCTGAGGTTGATGCGGCCCCGGCCCTCGAGGCGAAGCGGTCTTGAGCGCGCTTGTGAACGCCCCAAAACCGCTCACTTCTTGCGCATCCAGACGCCCCACGTGACCGGCCCGGCCTCCTTATCGGTCATTGGGCGGCCCGCCACCTTGAGGGCCAGCTTCATCTGACCGTGATGGTAGCCCTCATTCCACCGATAGCCATGACCAACCAGGATACCTTCCAAATTACTCGTGGCGGTCTGAACTTAACCCAGGTCCAGCCCCCGAAAAAATTGGGTTCGTTGTGGGTTTACGTACTGCACTCCCTGCGGATCTATAGCGATTAGAGGATTGTAGTATCTGTAACTTACGTGGAATCAGTACTGGCCAAGGGTTCAACTCCTTCGCCGGCGACCGTCGGACGATTCTTGCCTGCTGCCTGAAGCTTTCTTCCGGGCAGCGCCTTGAGGAATTTAAAGGCCTCACCGGTTGCAATTCTTCATCGATAGCGGTGGGGAATGACACCAAGAATCTTTTCCCGCATCGCTGCAACAGTGTTCTTGCTGATAGCTCTCGGCCATGCGATTCGTCTCCTCTTCGGCTGGCATGTGACGGTGGAAAGCGTGGTCGTGCCAGTTTGGATTAGCTGGATCGGACTCGCCGTCGCGACATATCTTGCCTACCAGGGCTTCCGGTCGAGCAGTCGTAGACGAAGTAGCAGTGAGAGCCTCTGCGTTGGGTCGAATACCACGCAATGAAAAGAGTTGCAATTGTCAAGTTTTGGACTTGCTTCGCGACTGAAAATCTCTAAGCCTTCACGATAAGCAGCTTGACATGACACTACTCAAGGAGGGCGAGAGTCCTGCAAGTCCTCGTTATGATGTCACGCTGGACTGGGTCCAGATACGCGAATTCGAATCCGCATCAGTAACCCGAGTGACTGCGCACAACGCCTTTGACCTTGACTGGAGTACGTGTGACCGGAACTGAAAATTCTAGAAGGACTGGTGTGCCGAGATCCCATTCCGTGACAAATACACCGGCCATTCCGCCTTCGCTGATGTTGAGAGACCGGCCCCGCAGCGTGGCGCGTTCATCTGCTCCATGGATGGTCACGAGGAGTTCTGTGTCAATTTCATGGCGCGGATATCGCCTTTTCACTGCCGATGTAAGCTGCTCAGTACCGCTCATTGTGAATCGGTGCTATGTTCCCTGGTAGCGGACGACCTGCTGGGCATTTCGCTGAATTGTTCCGAAAACCGGACAACATCCACTTCAGAAATATCGACTTCACTCTTGACCTTGGGATGCAGTGGGCGGATAATTCGCCCGACTCGCCTCTCCGAAGAGCAGTTCCCACCGTTTCGGAACGCACCACCCCCTGAGGCGACGGATTCTCATCCAGGTCTGGTACCGAACCCACGGAGCACGACACCCAAAGCCTCAATCTGGAGGGAGCCATGAAACTCCATTCCCTCGGCCCAATTCCGCATACATCCAGAAGGTCTTTCCTGCGAACCACTGCGGCTGCCATGACCGCGGGAGCCGTGATTGGAACCGGGCTCGGACCTCCGACGTTCGCCAAGACAAAGACGTCCGCCGACCCCCAATCGATCCCCGGGGGCTCGCCCGTGCTGGGCGGTGCCTTCCACGTCTATGGTCCGGGCTTCCCGGGTTTAGATCCTCCGGACTCCGAACCCGCGACCATCACCGATTTCCGGGGCTTCGTTGGCTTGGCGTTCATCAGCGGCACGGTCGCGCGCACGCTGCGCTCCACCGGTGACACAGCCACCCTGCCCTTCCAGTTTGCCGACATGCGCTTCATGCAGGGCATTTACCGCGGGGCTGATGGCCGAGCCCGCCAAGGTACCTTCGGGTTCATATGAATCGATGTCTATGAGCCCGGTCCGGGCAATCAGATCAACGACTTCAACCCCGGCATCACTCCCAGCGGGCTGTTCTGGACCGCTGCCATTTCACCTGAGGATGTGGAGGTCGACTTCGAGGAAGGTTCGGCGTCGATGCGCGTCCGCAACGTGGCCGTACTGGACTTTCACGACATCGGCAACGCACTGTTTGGCGGCGGACCTCCGCCCGCGCCGGCGATTGTCTCTTTCCACATTCGTTGGTCAGGCATCCAGGAGCGCGTGAGGATCAGGAACGTGGATCAGGATTTCACCGGCAAGTTCATCCGCAACCAGGCAAAAATGGAGTGGTCGGCCACTACGGAGGACTTTACATTCGTTTCAGCCCCGGCGAACACCTCCGCCAGCCTCTTTGCCGAACTGGGCCACATGCGCAACGGATCGTTTTTCGCGGACCAAGAAAGCGAGGCATCTAGGTAGTGTAAAGTAAACCTTTTCCCGCGGTCCATGGTCCGACGAAGCCAGAGAGAATTATCAGCCGTGCGTGTTCCCATCCGTCTCGCCGTCCTGGTCGCTTTGTTCTCGGCCGGTTCCTTTGTGGCAGCCCAGATCACGGTGGATCGGATTGGAGCCGTCATGTCTGCCCTGCGCGCCGGGCAATTCGACAAGGCGCTGCAACTTTTACAGCCGAAACTGGAGCAAAACCCGAAGAATGCCCAATTGTGGACCTTGCGCGGCTTGGCACTTTCTGGCAAGGGCGACAAAAGGGAAGCGCTGGGCGCGTTCCACCGCGCGCTCGGCGTGACGCCAGACTATTTGCCGGCCCTTGAGGGGGCCGCCCAGATTGAGTACGACAGCGCCAGCAAGGACGCGGTCGAGCTGTTGCAGCACATCTTAGCGTTGCGCCCCCACGATCCCACCAGCCACGCCATGCTCGCGGTTGTCGCTTACCGAAAGGGTGACTGTGCTACTGCGGTTCGGCATTTTAGAGAAAGCGGCCCGCTGCTGGATTCCCAGCCCGGAGCATTGCAAGACTACGGCGCCTGCCTGGTAAGGCTGAAAGAAGTCGAGAAAGCGGTCACCGTATTCAGCCGCGTACTCACTCAGTCGAACGACGCCGGTGCGCGCTTACGACTTGCCTCCGTTCAGATGATGGCGCAGCGTCCCAAAGAGGCTGTCGAAACCCTGCAGCCACTCCTTGAGGAAAACACGGTTGACACTGAAGTACTCGAGCTGGCGGCAATGGCACATGAAGCGAGCGGAAATACACCCGAGGCTGTCCGCGTTCTTCGCCAGGCGATCCTGTCGAACCCCCACGACGTGAACCTCTATCTCGATTTCGCCAACGTCTCGATAGACCATCAGTCCTATCAGGTCGGCGTCGACATGATTAACTCGGGGCTCGAAGCAGAACCGAAAGCCGCGGAGCTTTACGTCGCGCGCGGCATCCTCTACGTGCAACTCGCGCAGTATGACCAGGCCGAGTCCGATTTCGCGAAGGCGGATGCGATTGATCCCAACCAGTCCATCGGTTCTGCCGCTGAGGGCTTGGCAGCCGTACAAAAAAATGACCCCAAAGACGCCCTGGCAACCGTTCAATCGAAGTTGGCGAACAAACCCAAGGATGCATTCCTTCTGTATTTACAAGCCGACATCCTGACCCAGCGTGGTCCGGAGCCAGGCAGTCCGGAGTTTCGCCAGGCCACGGAGTCCGCGAAAAAGGCGGTTGCATTGCGCCCTTCGCTGGCTGCGGCTCATGACGTCCTGGCAAAACTCTTCCTGCAGGCGGGAGAGAGCGATGCCGCCATCGACGAGAGTCGCAGGGCCTTGAGCAGTGATCCCAAGGATCAAACCGCGATCTATCACCTGATTCAGGCGTCGCGCAAGAGTGGCCGAAAAGGAGACATTCCTGGTTTGCTCAAGCGGTTGGCCGATCTTCGGATGGAAGGCACCAGAGAAGAAGCGGAACGCAATCGCTACAGGCTCGTGGAAGAGAAATCGCCATCGACGGAGAAGCCACAGCCTTGACCCTCACTCGCCGCGACTTTGTGCGACTGTCTCTCGGTCCAGCGGCTCTCGCGGTAACCCCAAGAGTCTTGGCGCAGGGTGTTGCGGCCCACACAGTGAAGCCCATGGCGCGTTCAGCACTTTCGGGACGGCCTTTCTATGCACATTTCGTGGACGTGGCCCCGGCCGCGGGGTTGCAAGCCCCTGTGCCCTACGGGGGTGTAGACAGCAAGAAATACATCCTTGAGGCGACCGGCTGTGGTTGTGCGTTTATCGACTACGACAACGACGGTTGGGTGGACATTTTCCTGCTCTCGGGCACGCGCCTGACAGGGGACCCGCCGGGCGCAACCAATCGCCTGTACAAGAACAATCGCGATGGCACGTTCACCGATGTGACGGAGAAGGCTGGGCTAACACAAACGGGCTGGGCGTCTGGGGTTTGCATCGGCGATTACAACAACGACGGATTCGAGGACATCTTTTGCACCTCCTTCGGTCAGAATCGTCTCTATCGCAACAACGGGGATGGAACGTTTACCGATGTGACCAAAAGTGCCGGTCTGTGGAACGATCAGCCACGCTGGGGAGCGGGATGCAGTTTCCTCGACTACAACCGGGATGGGAATCTCGATCTATTCGTTTCCAATTACGTGCGCTTTTCCTTCGAGCACGCGCCGGTGCCCGGCGAGAACGTCAACTGCAATTGGAAGGGTGTGCCCGTGGAATGTGGGCCACGAGGATTGCCGACGGGAAGGCATTCGTTGTATCGCAACAACGGCGAAGGCACGTTTACCGACGTGAGCAAACAGGCTGGGATCGCGACCGCCACCGAGTCCTACGGAATGACGGTCGTGGCGCTGGACATCGACGAAGATGGTTGGACGGATATTTTCGTGGCCTGCGATTCCACGCCGAGTTTGTTGTTCATGAACAATCACGATGGAACCTTTCGTGAAGAGGGTGTGGTGCGGGGTGTTGCTCTCAGCGACGACGGCATGGAGCAGGCCGGAATGGGTGTCGGGGTAGGAGACTACGATCTGGACGGCCACCTGGATCTTTTCAAGACGCACTTTGCCGATGACGCCAACGGGCTCTATCACAACGAGGGGAAGGGGAATTTCGACGATGTGACCCGAACCTCGCGGCTCGCGGTCGAAACCCGCTACATCTGTTGGGGCGCCGGCATCGTCGATCTCGACAACGATGGTTACCCCGATCTCTTCATGGTGACGGGCAATGTTTATCCGGAAGTGGAGGGCAAGTTGCCGCAATATGCCAACAAGACTCCGCGTGCGTTGTTTCGCAATCTGGGCAATGGTACGTTCGAAGAACTGGGCGAGCAGGCCGGTCCCGGGGTCGTCGAGCCCCACTGCAGTCGCGGTTGTGCTTTTGGTGATTTCGATAACGATGGAGACCTGGACATCCTCATCGTAAATTTGAATGAACCGCCGTCTTTGCTGCGCAACGATCTGCGGGGAAAGCAAAACTGGATCAAGATCAAGTTGGAGGGAGTCAAATCGAACCGGAGCGCCATTGGCGCGCGCGTTCTGGTGCGCTATGGCGGGAAGGTCCAGGCGCAGGCAAGGTTGAGCCAATCCAGCTTCTATTCCTGCAACGACTCGCGGCTACACTTTGGACTGGGTGCATCCGATTCGGTCGAAATCGATGTCTATTGGCCGAACGGTCTCCATGAGAAGTTCAAGGGAGTCCAGGCGAATCAGTTGGTAACCCTGCGCGAGGGGGCCGGGATCATGCCGTCCAAAGTGCGGTTGAAGCCGTAGCCCCCAAGGCTGTTCCGTGGCCGGTTGGGGCGACACAATTGTCGTCGGGGAGGGACAAGCGAGTGTCCCGTTCTGTTGAGTGCGACGGAAACACCGACGAGTAGAAATCCACTAGAAATCTTCTTGACAGTGATGAGGGAGAGAGCTATAAGGGGTTTCCAGCAAACGTTTTCTCACAAACAGTCCAAGTCGACGAGTCACCGTGAGGTGAACATGACCGCCAGAATCAAGTCTTGCTGTTTGGTCGTTTCGCTCCTCGCCTTTCTCATGCTTGCTGCCAGTTCAGCCCTGGCTCAGTTTACGGGGAGCATCCAAGGCAACGTCGAGGACCCGAGCAACGCAGAAGTTGCCGGCGCAAAGATAACTCTGGCCAACGCCACCACCGGTGTTACGTCCGGCACTGTCTCCGATGCCTCTGGCAACTATCGCTTCGTCAGTCTCGCGCCGGGGGGCTACAGAGTGACCGTCGAGGCGACCGGATTCGCGAAGTCCGCGGTCGAAGTTACTCTCCTGACCGAGCAAAACCTGAATGTTCCTCTCAAGGTGAGAGTGGGATCGGCCACCGAGGCGGTGACTGTGACGGCCGAAGAGCCCATCGTCGACACGGTAGACAGCCGTAATCAACTCACACTGGAGAATCGCGCGGTGGCGGAGTTGCCGGTACCTGGACGCAACATGGTCACGCTCACGACGTTGGCCCCGGGAGTGTCCGGACTCGGAACGATGGGCGGCGGGCAACCGGGCAAGGCAGGAACTCCCGGATCAGGAGTGGACAACTACTCGACGGAGACGCAGGTCGATGCCAGCGCCAACGGCCAGGGCCAGATGTCGAACATGTACGTGATCGACGGGCTCGACATTACCAGCGGCATCCGGCAGGGCGTGCTTAATCTGACGCCGAATCCCGAGTCCATTCAAGAGAGTTCCATCCAGGTCAACACGTATTCGAGCGAGTATAGTCGCGCCACGGGCGTCCAGGAGGTAATGACCACGAAGTCGGGCTCCGAGCAGTTCCACGGGGAAGCGGCGGACTGGTTTTATTACCAGAAGATGTTTGCGGCGACCCACTTTTCGGGCCCGAAGTATCTTCCGTTCCATGGCAACAACTTCTCATTTTCGGTCGGCGGCCCGATCATTCCAAATCGGCAATTTTTCTTCTATTTCGCGGTCGAACCGTTACGCTCCTCGTTGGCTACCAACTCGTCGATAACATTTGCGGCCCCTGAGTTCACGGCCTTTGCGAAACAGAATTTCCCGAACACGGTGGGCACCAGCATTCTCACGAAATACCTCCCGACCAATGTGTCAGGAGTCGCGGTCAACAAGACCGCGGCCGACGTTTTTGGAACGGGAGCGACTGGCTGCAACACCTCTGCGACCTCATTCATCCCTTGCACATTGCCCATGATCGACGTGGGCAACTTCAGCGCTCCGCAGGTCCGGAACGGAACCCAGTATTTCGGCCGGGTCGACAAATACTTCAAGAGCGATCGAATTTACGGGAGTTTCTACCGCACGCTTCTAAACTACGGTGCGGCCTCGGCCATCCCGGCATTCTCGGCTCTCAACAACAACTGGCAGCGCGCGTTCCAGGTGAACTGGGCGCACACGCTTTCTAACAGCACGTTGAACGAAGCCATTTTTGGCGCGAACCGAGTCGAGGGCGTTCTAGGCAGCGGAGCTAAGGATTACTCGGTTCCGTCCATCGCTGTGCAGGGGGTTAGGACGGAAGGTGGGCAGTCCTTCGGCGTTGGCTTCGCACAAGGAGATTTCATTCAACACAACTACCACTGGCGCGACGTTCTAACGCACGTTCGTGGCACCCATACCCTAAAGTTCGGCTACGAGGGCTGGTACGGAGACGATGTGGAGCCATTCCAAGGCCCGTGGTCGCAGCCGACTTTTAATTTCAATAATCTCCTGGCTCTGGCCCAGGATGCACCCCACAGTGAGAACCATGTCATGTATGACCCCATCACCGGAAAGCCGGTGTTGTGGTCGTGGGATGCCGCGTCGAGAACCTGGGGACTGTTTGCTGAGGATACCTGGAAAGCGCGCAAGAACCTGACGCTGACGTTGGGCTTGCGCTGGGATGACAGCGGGAACCCATGGTCCAAGAGTGCCACGACAGTATTCGGCAACTTCTATCTCGGTCCGGGCCAGACATTCAGCCAGCAAGTGGCAAACGGCTTTGCCAAGGCCAACCATAACGCGCTGAACCACTCTGTGAATAACCTGCTGAGTCCCCGGATTGGCTTTGCGTGGGACTTGGCCGGAACCGGCAACACCGTGCTGCGAGGGGGATTTGGTGTGTTCAACAACTGGCTGACCCAGGCCAACGTCCAGGAAGAATTCCGTGGCAGTCCGCCTGGTCCGATCACGCCAAACTTCACCACGGGCACCTCAACCCCGCCCCTGTTTGTTCTTGGGACCGGCGGCAAGCCTCCATTCGGTTTCACCTATCCGGCACTGGCGGGATCGCCCCTATGTCCCACACTTGGGGCGAACGGTTGCCTGAATTCGCAGGGTGGCATTGTGGGCGGAAACTTCGGCATTGGCGCCATCAATCCCAACCTGAAATCGCCGAAGGCCGACATATGGTCATTAACTCTGGAAAGGAAGATCACCAACAACTACTCCGCCAGTGTTGGCTACGCCGGGTCGCACGGCTACAATCTGGTGGGTGGTGGCGATCAGTCCGGGATCGTCAGCTACGGCCAGAACATCAATGCTTTCGCAGGCGATCTCATCCAGAACAACAGTCTGGCCCCCACGCGCCTCAATCGCAGCTTCGGCTCCATCGGCTATACCGACAACAATCGTCATAGCAACTACCAAAGTATTTTCTTCGAGTTCAAGGGACGGTTCTCCCGCCGGGGATTCTTCGACGCCTCTTACACCCGGTCGCGCTCTCAGGATGATGCGTCGGTGTATCCCGCTGAGGCGAATCCGAACCAGTATTACGGACTGTCGCCCTGGGACGTGCCCAACCGCTTTTCCCTGAGTTTGAACTATGAACTTCCGGGGTTGAACAGCGGTCAGGGCTTTGTAGGCCGCGCCACAGGCGGGTGGGGAATCAGTGGAACCAGTGTCTTTCAGAGCGGGTATCCACAGATGATCTGGACGACCGCTTCTTTCCAGCCGATCTGTCAAAACGCCTCAGCTCCTTGTCCGTCGGCGGGCAATCAAATGGTTGGTTATGCTCCCGGTAGCGGAGACTTTAACGCGGATGGAGATACCGCAGGTGCTGCCGGCGTGGGTGTCGACTATCCCGACGTCAGCAGCTATCGGCAGGGAACTTCTAAATCTGCGTTTCTCAATGGCTCGTTTTCCGCTGGACAATTCACGCAGCCCGCTTTCGGTTCACAAGGAAACGAGAAGCCGAATCAATTTCGCTCTCCGAACTTTGCCGAGACGGACCTGAATTTTTATAAGAACACCCACATCACGGAGAGGGTTAACCTGCAATTCCGGTTTGAGTTCTTCAACATCTTTAACCGGGTGAACCTTACTCAGTTCGACAACAACCTGGCGGACGGAACCTTTGGCAAGGCAACGGCGCAACAGTTACCTCGTAACTGGCAGTTCGGGGCCAGGCTTTCATTCTGATTGTCCTCAGTTGAATCAGGCAGGAACGTCTCTGCGCTTGAGTGAAGCCGAGGAGGCTCTTGCCGAGCACATGTCAGACGTTCGAGAAGAGCGAAGAGATCCCGAAGGCCGTGGTCCGCGTCCTGCGCAAACCAACCGGCAAGATTGTTCGACGGTAGACGTGGCTCCTTCGGTCCGAAGGGCCTGCGTTGCTCTCGCGCTTGTTATCGCTCTTGCTTGTGCATTTGCCCAGGTTCCGGCCGGACCAGTCACTGCCATCACGCTAGCCCTTCAGAACGGGGATTTTGCACAGGCGCTCGTGCTTCTTCGTCCCGCTTTGCAGAAATCCCCTGCTGACGCGCGATTGTGGGCCATGCAAGGCACCGCCTACGCCGGCGAAGGGCACCAGCCGGAAGCGCTAGCTTCTTTTGGCACAGCACTCAAGATTTCTCCTGACTACCTGCCCGCTCTGCAGGGAGCCGCCCAAATCGAATACGACGCTGGCAGGCCAGGGGCGGTTCCGCTGCTCCAGCACTTATTGCGCCTGCGTCCCGCCGATGCAACAGGTCACGGCATGTTGGCTGTACTCGAATATCAACAGGGGAACTGTGAGGCTGCTGTTCGTCATTTTGAAAAGGCCGGCGCTCTGTTTGACTCGAAGCTAGGCGCGCTGCACGCGTATGCTACTTGTCTGGTGAAGATCAGGGAATTCGCTCGAGCCTTAAAGGTCTTCCAGCGCGCCGTGGCGCTCGACCCGGCCAATGGGCACGAGCGCCACCTGCTTGCTGCAATACAACTGATGGCGCATCAGCCTCAGGATGCCTTGGCTACGTTACAACGGCTCGAGGCTGGCAGTCCGGATGCTCAGACTCTGGAACTGGCGGCCACGGCATATGAGGATTCCAACGACACGCCTCAAGCGGTGGCCGCTCTCCGGCGTGCGATTCTGCTCGATCCGCGGAACGTCAACCTTTACCTGGATTTTGCGAACATCAGTTCCGCCCATGATTCGTTCCAGGTGGGTATTGACGTAGTCAGCGACGGCATCGAACAAGTTCCGCAGGCGGCGCCGCTCTATCTGGCGCGAGGCGTTCTTTACGTTCAGTTGGCAGAGTACGACAAGGCACAAGCGGATTTTGAATCAGCCCACGATCTGGATCCTCGCCAATCTTTAAGCTCCGCCGCACAAGGACTGCTAGCCGCACAGAAGGATGATCTGGATCGGGCGCTGAAGACGGTTCAGGCCAGACTCGCGCGGAAACCAAGCGACTCGCTCCTGCTGTATCTCCAGGCGGACTTCCTGTCGCAAAAAGGAGCCGAGCCCGGAACGTCCGAATTTCAACTTGCGATGCGGTCGGCCAGGCAAGCCGTGTCCTTGCAGCCCACATTGGGTGGTGCCCGGACGGTACTGGCGAAGCTCGATCTACAGGCGGGCAACTATGGGGAAGCGGTCGAGCAATGCAGGAAGGCCCTGGAGCGCAATCCTAACGATCAAACCGCCCTCTACCACCTGGTGCAGGGGCTTCGGAAGAGCGGCAAGCACGCCGAAATTCCCGATTTGCTGAAACGCCTTGCGGCGCTTCGCAAGCAGGCAGCAAAGGAACAGAGCCAACGTTACCAATACAAGCTGGTCGAAGATGATACCCAAACCAAATAGCTTGCCAGGCCTGGCTCGGCTTTGTCTCTGCCTCAAGCCTTGAGCAACACGTACGTGCTGTAGCTCTCCCTGTCGATATTCATGAACGGGCGCATGCTTACAGTGCTGCCATCGGCCGATTGGGCGATCCAGTCCCCGGTGGCGTTGTTGGTTGGCTTGGCTTGCAGGAGCGCGTTCTTGTCGAAGCTAGGTTGAGAATCGGCCACTGCGAAGAGCACCAAGGGCCCTTGCACAAGAGCCACCAGGTTTGGATGATTGGCGTCAACGGCCTCCAGGCGCAGCGGCATGGGGAGCTCGAGCTCAACGCGATCACCATCCTTCCAATTGCGCCGGATAGCGGAAAAATTGCCCGGCTGCACTGGCTCAGAAAAGCGCTTGCCGTTAACGGAAAGCACTGGATCCGGCGCCGCCCAGCTGGGAATGCGGACATAGATCGTGTAGTCTTTCGCCTGGGAACCCGAGACCTGGATCTGGACTTTGTTATCGAACGGATACTTGGTGTCTTGCGTCAAGCCGTAACGTCCGCCGCCATCTTTCCATTGCACCCCAGAGGGCGTGAACAAATTCACGTACACCCCATCAGCCGATCGCAAATAGGTACTGATGTGGTAGTCCGCGCTAAGCTGCGGGAAAGTGCCCGAGCAGCATGGCCATTTTTGCCCGTACCAAACCTTCTTGCCGGTGGTCCCGTAGTCGGAATAATAAAATGAAGTGCCGTCAGCCTGGATGGGCCACGCACCGAGGATGGTGTTGTAAAGGACTCGTTCCATGCTGTCGCCATATAGAGCATCCTTGGTGACGCGCAGCAGGTAGCGAGTGATCTTGAAATGGCCGTAGGCGCCACAGGGTGTTTCGAAACTGGCATGCGTGAGCGCCAGACTATCGCCCAGTTGACCCCTTGCCGGTTCTCCGAAGGCTTCGTCCGGACCCCAGCCGCCGGTGGCGAAGCTTTGGGTCTTGAGTAGCATTTCAAAGCCGTTCTTGGCAGCCTGCAGATGCATCTGGCTCCCCAGGGTGATGTACGCCTGCATCGCCGAGCTGAAGGCATTCACGTGGCTGTAGGCATGTTCGAAGGGCAGTACGTTATTGCCCTTGGACAGAGGCCCGAAGTAGGTGTCGTCCTCGAGATACCTCTTGGCCAGGTCGCGATAGAACACCTTTCCACTGCGCTGATATGCAAGAAACAGGTTCTCGGGCAACGTATACGTTTCATCCCAGGTGTAAGACGTGTCTTTATGTGGGCGGGAACGTTGTTCCGCTCGCGACAGTGCCTTCTCGGGTAAGTAGGCCGTCATTGCCTTGGTGAGCTTCTCGTGAACGTCCATCGCGAGCGGGTCGTGAGCAAACTCGTGCGCGTCGATCAGGCCACACGAGAGCTTGTCGTAGGTGTACGCCGGGAGACGGTAGTCCACGAAGAATCTGGCCCTGGGATCGAGCGTTTCAGCATATCCCTTGACGAGTCGATTGATCTTTGCGCGCGTCGGCTCAGAACCAGATACTGAGTAGGCGCGTGCTAACCCGGAGAGGTACTGGCCGAAACTGTGGCCGGCGATGAAGCCATGGAAATCGTTTCGCTCCAGGCTGAACCCGGTGAGATCGTACCAGCCGCCCATGTCCGCACCCGGCGCCGGCAAACCAGCAACCTGCCGAAACACTTTGAGGAGGCGGTCGTCCTCGAGACCGAGAAAGCGGGCGTGATTCTCGTCAAACTGCCGTTTCAGCGGACTTTCAGACAGCTCCACATCGGAATACGCGAAGGTCGTGAGTGGGGTGTTTACAGCGACTGTTCCCCGATTCGAAGTAGCCCATGCAGGCAAGGCGCGAGTGGCATAACCGGCAGCAGTGGTTGCGGCGGCGGCTCTTAGGAAAGTACGGCGGCTGACGGCACGATTCATAGCGATCCCCCGGCACCAAAAGCGATTTAGTAGCAAACGTTTTCCGAAGCAGATTTACTCCGCCAGCCCGGCGGTTGTCAATCGCTTTATCGCGGTGAAGTCACTGAGGCCGCTGGCTGTCGGTTCAAGGCTTGCTCGATCTCAGCGACTTCAGTCGGATGCAAGCGAAACATGGCTGCTCCGATGATGCCGGCGACCTGCTTTGTACTGCGAAACCCGACGATCGCCCCCGTGACCGCCGGGTTGTGGAGCGTCCACGCGATGGCTACTTCTCCTGGAGTCCGCCCGCGCCGGTTGCCGATCGCGCGCAGGTGTTCGACCAACTTCAGATTGCGGGACAGCAAGGGTTCCTGAAAATTGGGAAGATTCCTGCGCCAGTCCTCAGGGGTAAGGCTGGCGACACGCTCTCGAGTCATCGCGCCGCTGAGCAGGCCAGCAGACATCGGCGAATACACGATGACACCGATATTGCACTTGAGCACGAATGGCAGAATCTCACTTTCAATTTCACGAGTGACAATCGAATAGGGAGGTTGCAGGGAAGTGATCGGCGCAATCGTCTGGACGCGCTTCATCTGCGAAACGCTGAAATTGGAGACGCCAACATAGCGGACCTTCCCCGCCTTTTGCAGGCGAGCAAGTTCCGCCCAGCCTTCCTCAATATCCTCATCTGGCTCGGGCCAGTGGATCTGGTAAAGGTCGATGACATCGGTCTGGAGGCGGCGCAGGCTGTCTTCGCATTCGCGCCGGATTGATTGGGCTTTGAGGCTCGCCCCGATCGTGCCGCCATCGCCCCACACGCGTTCGCACTTGGTGAATACGTAAGGACGCGGGGACCGTCCTTTGAGGGCCCGGGCCACCATTTCTTCGGAATGGCCGAGGCCATAGAGCGCCGCGGTATCCACCCAGTTGAGGCCGTGATCCAAAGCGGCATGAATGGCCGGAACCGAGTCCCTGTCATCCTGTGGCCCCATGCTTCCGCTCCAGCCACCGCCACCGATCGCCCAAGCACCGATACCGATCGGGCTGATGAGAAGATCGCTGTTCCCAAGCACACGGGTTTCCATTGGTCACCTCACTTCGCGGTCTTCGTGAACGCGAAATCGAACGAAGATGTGGCTGTGCGAAATCGATTTCTAGAAATACCAAAAATGGGACTGGGGCGCTACCGAAAACGGGAGTTTCTTGACATGGGCAAAATCCTGCCTCCGGTGGTGTAAACTTGCGCCGCAAGCCGACCGGTTCGGCCTCCTGAGCGACAGAGCAGCGCGCTCGGAAGAACGCCTCGGACCTCTTCACTCGGAGGGTATTGTGTTGTTTCGAGGGTTGATTGTTGGATCGGTCTTTATCACGGCAAGCGACTGATTATATTGAATGGCAGGAGGTGTGATCGCCAGCCGCCATCGGGTCGACACCGGGTCCGTGGCTGGCTTTCAACTCCGCGTGGCACCTCCTGTGTGGCCTCGTTAAACGACACTGATTCGCTCTTGTTCAAACTAGGGCGGCTCAGTCCAAAAAACTGCTTGACAGTCCCTTTCCAAGCAGACTATAAGCTCTGTCCATTAGCGGAGAAATCGTTTTCTTAGATCGCCACTAGCCGGATCTCGCTCTAGCGGGCTGGCAAAAGGGGGTGAGCCGAAACTGACTTCAGCTCGCCCTTCGAATTAAGCAACCGACGATCTCTCCGCGAGGACAGGGAGGGACCGTCTTGCGTCCAACCTCGCCGGGAGTGCAACGAAAATTGGGGTTCCAGCGAGCCCCTGCACAGTCACCCAATGGTCTTTTTAGGAACGGAGTAACGGAGTAAAGGCATGGCTGGGAAGAGAACCATTTCACGCCGACAATTCGTAACCTCGGCAGTCTCAGTGGCGGCGTTGTCGGCCTTGCCCGCTCGTCGAATTCTCCCCGAGGCGGCGGCCGGTGACCAAGCCATACTGCAGACCAGCGCGATGCTGACCAATTCACCAGCCTGGAAAGACCAGGGCATCGAAAATATCGTCAAGTCACCCCACGCCAAGCTGCGGGATATTCCGGTACGCGCGGTGACGATCACGGGCCGCTTCTGGGCACGCCGTCGGGAAATCAACGTGACCCGGAGCATTGCCACCATGCACGACCTGCTGGAAGCCAACGGCCGCATGAATAACTTTCGTCGCTTGGTCGGCAAGAGTGAGGCTGCGCAGAGCGGTCCGGTGTTCTCTGACTCCGATGTTTACAAGTGGACCGAGGCGGTTGGATTTGCGCTGCAATCTGGCGACCGTCCCGAACTTCGAGCCACGGCCGACAAGATCATTGACGAAGTGGTTTCCGGCCAAGAGCCCGACGGCTACCTGAACACCTACTATCAGGACGATCGCAAGTCTCTGCGGATGCTGCCGCAAACGCAGACCACGGGCCACGAGCTCTACAACATCGGGCACATGCTGCAGGGCGCGATCGCGTACTACCGCGGAACCGGCGATCGAAAGCTGCTCGACGCGGGCATTCGCTTCGTCGACGATTTCCTTATCCCGAATTACGGGCCAGCGCCCAAAAAGCCCATCGTCTCGGGTCATCCCGAGATTGAAATGGGATTGATCGAGCTCTATCGCATCACTGGCGACCAGCGCCAGCTCGACCTCGCCGGCTACATCCTGCGAGGAGATAAGCGTATCGAGTTGCCGGAACGCCGCACCATTTACATGTTCAGCGGAACTCCCTTCACCTCTCGGACGAAGCTGGAAGGGCACGCGGTTCGGGCCATGTACGCTTGCTGCGGAGCTACGGACTACTATCTGGAGACGGGCGACGCGACCTACTTGAAGACACTGAACACGCTTTGGGACGACATGACCACCACCAAGATGTACGTCACGGGCGGACTTGGTTCGCGGTCTGACGGGGAAGCGTTCGGCGATGCCTACGAGTTGCCGAACTTCCGTGCCTACGGCGAAAGTTGTGCCGCGATCGGCAACATGATGTGGAATTGGCGAATGCTGGCCGTCACCGGTGACGCAAAGTTCACCGACGTGATGGAGCGCGCTCTGTACAACGGAATCAATTCGGGGATGTCGCTCGACGGCACCCTGTACTGTTATCGAAACCCGCTGGCTTTTGATCCATCTACGGGCGACAAGATACGAAACCCTTGGTACGACGTAACCTGTTGTCCGCCGAACCTTGAGCGGACCTTCGGATCACTCCCCGGCTATTTCTACAGCACCAGCGCTGACGGCATCTACGCTCATTTTTATGACAATTCGGAGCTCAATTGGCATTTGGAGAACGGCGTTAGCCTGAAGGTGACGCAGAAGACGAATTATCCCTGGGATGGCGACGTGGAAATCAATGTCACGCCCGCGGAAGCGTCCGAGTTCACCTTCCACGTGCGCATTCCTGGCTGGGCCGACCATGCCCAAGTCTCCGTGAACAGAAAGGTCCTGGCAGGCGCAAAGGCGGGGGAATACCTTCCGATCCGCCGTCGCTGGTCGGCGGGCGATGTGATTCAGCTGAAACTGGAAGTTGTACCGCAACTGATTGCAGCCAACCCGCGCGTTGCGGAGGACACTGGCCGCGTCGCCATTCAGCGGGGTCCTTTGATCTACTGTCTGGAGGAGATCGATCAACCCAGTGGCGTATCCCTGAGCGATGTGGCCGTAAATCCCGGGCGCCGGACAGTTGAACAATTTCAAACTGAATTCAAGAGCGACCTGCTCGGCGGCATGGTCGTACTGCATCATACGGGCGCGGTGTTCGAACGAGGAGCATCGCAGAAGTCGCTCTACTCCCGTTATGGTGGAGATTTTTCGAAAACCAAGCGGATCCCCCTGACGTTCATTCCGTACTTCGCATGGGCGAACCGACAAGCAACCTCGATGCAGGTTTGGAATTTACTGCAAGCCTAGTTGAGTCAGGGAAGCACGACTGAGAGTGAATTGGTCGTTTATTGCAAGCTGGGATCTTCCCCGTTGTGCGGCTTTTGGCAATCGCAAACTCGCGTTGCAGGAAGAAACGAACCACGCGCCGTCCTAGCGCGATGCACTAACCGGGGTCGGGCGACCTGCCCGGGTTCCCCGGGGAGGCCTCGTCGGGCTCATTCCAACCTGAGCCATCGCCGTGGAACGCCTGAGCACCAAACTAGTGTTCAATTCGTACTCGCTGCGTTCCCTTGTGGGCGATTCCCGTTCCACCTCGTTCAACAGCGCCTGGAAGGCAATCTTGGCCAGAGCCTTCTGGGACATCTGAATCGTCGTCAGGGGAGGGATGGTGAACTCCGCCAGTCGAATATCGTCGAACCCAACGACCGAGAGGTCGTCCGGTATTTTGATACTGCGTTCGTACGCCTCCCGCAGAACTCCGATGGCGGTCATATCGTTAGAGCACATCACCGCAGTTGGGGGGTCACTTAAGCCGCTAAGTTCCAGGAGGGAGCGCATTCCGCCCTCCATCTGGTGATTTCCCACGACGATCAACTCCGGACAAAGTCCGATTTCCTCCATCGCTGTTTTGAAGGCCTCTCGTCTCGCCAGCGCCGATTTCAAGTGCAGTGGGCCTGTGATAAACGCGATGCGTGTGTGCCGCAGCGCGGCCAGGTGTTGCACAGCCTGACGGAGTCCGTTTTGGTAGTTGATCCGGATATTGATGATTCCCTGGGCATCGGGTCCCACATCGATGAACACCAGCGGCACCTTACGAAAACGAAGATGTTCGAGCAACGAGTCTTCCATGCCGAACGTCAGAATCGCCACACCGTCCACCCGGCGTTCGATCATGCGCCGAACCGAGGATTCCATCCGCTTGGGGTCGTGCACGGTCGACGTCAGCAGGATTTCGTAGTTGTTCTCGACGGCGAGAGTCTCGAAGGTCTGTACGATCTCCGGGAAAAATGGATTGGTAATTTCAGAGACGATCAGACCGAAAATGCGGCTCCGTCCCGACACCAGGGCACGGGCCTGCGTGTTGGGGTAGTACCCAAGTTCGTCCACCACCTTCCACACTCGCTTGGCAAGTTGCGGATCGACCGTGGGAACACGGTTAATCGCTCGGGACACTGTTGCGGTGGAAACCCTCGCTCTCCGCGCGATTTCACGAATATCCATATGTGCGTTTGAGGGCCGGCGTCCAAACGAGCATGTTAGCACAGCCCGTACGGGGTCTTTGAGAAAACGTTTGCCGAAATAATGTTCGGTCTGCAGGCGAAACCTTGCCCTAGAGTGAGGCGATCCACGCACATGCGGACACATTTTCTCGGTCCGAAGACGATGACGTCATTCGTCACTCCCGCGACTTGGTCACGGCGGAAAAGTCTTCGTCGCCGTGGCCCTCGACTATTGAACGTTGAAACACTGACAAGGCCGCGTTTGCGGTTTGGAGAGAGACTCCTTTGCCGGAAGCACCATCCAGCGCGTACCTCAAATCCTTTGCCATCCACCGCAAAGCGAAATTTGGAGCGAAGTCGTTGGCCGCCATCCGCTCGGCCATTCTCTTCAGGATTCCGCTCCCCGGGGCACCTCCCGTGAGGATTGAGATGGCCTTAGTGACATCGAGACCACCAGCATGGATCAGGGACACAGCTTCCGCAAAAGACGCGGCTTGAACGCCGCATACGAAGTTGTTGACGAGTTTCATGAGCGCGCCGCTGCTAACAGGCCCTAGGTGAATTACATCGCGTCCGAGTACCGAGAAGACTGGACGAGCTGCCTCAACATCCCCCGCGGGGCCACCGACCAGAAAGAGTAGCTCACCGGATGCGGCGTGCGACTTAGTGCCTGTAACCGGCGCATCCAGAAATCGACAGCCTCGACCTTCTGCCTTGGTGGCAAGTTCCTGAATCCATCCGACGCTCAGGGTGCTGCACTCGATCAAGACCGAGCCACTGGACGCACCGTTCAATGCTCCATTTTCACCGAGCCACACGTTACGCGAAGCGCCGTCGTCCGCGACCATGCTGATAACGATTTGCGCTCGTGCCGCCGCTTCGCGCGGCGAGTCAGCTATGAACAGGTCGGTACCATCGAAGGAGAGACACTTCTCGCGATTTCGGTTGTAGACCGACAACGGAAAGTTCGCTGAGAGGAGACGTCTGACCATGCCTGAGCCCATGATGCCAAGTCCCAGGACTGCAACGGAAGGTTGTGACATGGGTTCCTCATCCTAACGCAATGACGTTAATCGGGGCCGACATTGTTTTATCTACGCCCACTCGATTGCGCAGAGGACGGCCGTAGCCCTCGACGGCGACTTGCATGACATCTCCATCTTGCAAACGAACGTGGTCGCTGAAACTGAGGTAGTCCGTTCCAAAGAAGTGAACGTGCACGTCTCCCGGACGACGGTGAGCTTCAAATTTGAAATGATGATGCTCAATGTTGCCCAGCCTATGGCACATTTCGGATTCGCCGCTACGGAACGTCTTGGTCCACTGAACACTCCCGTTCCGCTCGATCGTCGCGGTTACGGGGATGGAGTCAAATTCCGGATCAACCACCAGTTCTGGTCCGAGCGCACAGGTGCGGAGCTTGGAGCCCGCCAGGTTGAGGTAGTTCTTTTTTTCGACCTGATGATCCGAGAATTCATTTCCGGCCGCCATGCCCACGCGATAAGGGCGGCCATCTCGAGCTACCACGTAGACGCCGGCGATCTCAGCTTCTTCGCCGCCATCCTCGGCACACGCCGGGATGTCGAGGGTTTCTCCGTGCGCGCGTAACGCGCCGCCCGTGCCCTTGTAGAAACACGCCGGAGGGGTCCCGATGCATCCGGGGGCTGGGCGGCCTCCTTCGACACCCCAATGGAACATCTTCATGCTGTCGGTCAGCTCCGAGTCAGTATTGGCGTGCATGGACTGGCGACCACGAGCGCTGCCCAGATGAGTGAGCCCTGTGCCCGCAAGCACGCAACGGGCAGAATCGTCAGGATGATCCATCGTGGGAAGCAGCCGCCATTCAGAGCGCCCGGCGTCTATGGGGTCATAGTCGACTGTCTCGGGTTGAGCCCGCTGGCGTGCCACCTCGCTGAGTTTCGTGTCTGTGCCAATGGCGATATGAGCCAGTTCGTAAACGGAGGAGCAGGAGTCCAAAAAGCGTAAGGTTGGCTCCTCGACCAGTGCTACCCGCCGAATATTGCGTTTCTTAATTTGCATCAGTCGTGTTGTCATCAAATCCATGTGGCGCCTGAGGAATTACTCGATGACCTCGAACTGCTCAAGCCCGGCTTCGTTGATCGTGAGTCCCAGACCAGGAGTGTTGTCATCGAGATCGATGCAGCCGTCCTTCGCCTTGGGCTCGCCCTGGAATACGTACCAGAACAATTCATTGCCCACTTCGACATCGACGATCGGAAAGTACTCCGCCATCGGAGAATTCAAGCTGGCCATAACGATGTGGGAGTTGTGCATTTGGCCGGCATGGGGAATGACCGGGACGGAATAAGCTTCAGCGAGAGCCGCAATCTTGCGCGCCTGCGTGATGCCACCCACGCGATTGGTATCGAACTGGATGTAATCCAGTGCGCGAGCCTCGAGCAGTTCGCGAAAGCCGTAGAGCGTAAATTCATGCTCACCGCCCGCAATCGGAATTCGCCCGTAGGATTTCAGCTCGGCGTAGCCATGGATGTCATCGGGAATCACCGGCTCTTCCAGCCATCTCAGATGAAACGACTCCAGCAGCGGCAGCATCCTCTTGGCGTAGTCGAGAGTCCAACCCATGTAAGCGTCCGCCATCACATCGACGCTGTCGCCAACACTCTCCCGGACGGTTCTAACCAGTTCCAGATTGCGCTGCATGCCGCCGGCGCCGTCCGCCGGTCCCCATCCGAACCGCAGCTTCATGGCTCGGTAGCCGTCGTCCTTGTAGCGCTTGGCTTCGGCGGCGAGTTCACTCAGTTCCATGCTGTAGAGGCGCGATGCGTAAACCGGAATGCGTGTTTTGGTCCGGCCTCCGAGTATGCGATACACGGGCTGTTTGGCGGACTTGCCGAGCAGGTCCCACAATGCGATATCCAGTGCACTGATGGCGACCATGCCGATTCCCTTGCGGCCGAATGCCATCGTCTTGCGATACATGTGTTGCCACAGCCGCTCCACATCCCAGGGATCCTGGCCCATCAGCAGAGGCCTCAGATACAGATCAATGACCTGTTTCGTGACTTGAGGCGCGAGAGCCGCATTACCCAAACCCACCTGACCATCATTGGTGAACACTTCGACCACCAGCCAGCCGTGAAACGTGAACGTCCGCATGGATGCCTCGCGTAGTTCCATCAGATCCATCGGATTGGCGCAGAAATGAGGAGGCAAGGGAACGGTCTTACCACGCCAGCGCAAGACCCGCGTTCGAATCTCTGTGATTCTCATCGAACTCCCCCATAACTCAAACTTAATTGCTGTTCCAGCCTCAAAGGCACCACGGCAGGAATGGCTGCGAGAATGATGAGAAACGCTGTGATGTGCAGGGTGCAAGCGATGCCAAAAACTGGACCGTAACCGAATCCGTGGTCCAACAGGTATCCGACAAGCTGTCCGAATACAATCCCGCCCATAGCGCCCCCGAATCCGATCAGTCCGGCGACCGACCCGACAACCTCCTGAGGGAAGAGGTCCGCGGGCAGAACCATCACGAGAGTCGACCAGGACTGCTGTCCAAAATATGCGACGCAGAAAAGCGCGATGGCCCAGGACACGGGAGCACTCGGAACGAGAATCACGAACGGCATAACCGCAGCACTCAGGCCGAGCGCAAGCTTCCGCGCGATTCCCAGCGAGAATCGACGACGCACCAGGTAACTGGAGAACGCGCCTCCCAGCAGGCACCCCAAGCCGGCAGCGGCGCTGGGCATCCACGCGAACATGCCGACCGCCTTGATGTCAAACCCACGAGCGTCGTAGAGATATTTTGGCAACCAGAAGAGATAGAAGAACCACGCCGCATCGCTTAGGAACTTGGCGGTTACCAGTCCCCAGGTTTCGCGGATACGAAAAAGGTGAGTCCAGGGGAAGCGGTTCGCTGGGTCCGAGCCTAAGCCCGGTGTCGCTCGCGCGTTTAAAACGTTCGGATTCGAACTCTCCTGCGGAGGCACGTACGACCACGTTCACCGTGCCGCCCAGGCCAATCCCAGTCCTCCGGTGAGCACAAAGATCCATCGCCAGTTTGTGTAGCCCAGAACGATCGCGATCAAAGGGGGAGCAATCACCGCTCCCACCGCGGTCCCCGTATTAATGATGCCCATTGCGGTTGCCCGTTCTTTTGTCGGGAACCATTCCGCGACCGCTCGGGTAGCGGCCGGGAACCCCCCGCCCTCGCCGGCCCCCAGCAGGAATCTGCTTGTGGCGAGCATTGCGAAACCGGTAGCTAGAGCATGGCTCGCACACGCGAGCGACCAGAACACCATGACTACAGTGAAGCCACGCCGCGTTCCCAACGCGTCCACAAGTTTCCCGCCCCCGGCATACATCAGGGCATAGGCGAACAGGAACGCCGACTGGAGCATCGAGAACTGCTCATTGGTGAGAGGAATGTGTCGGCTGATCGCTTTTACTGCGACCGGCAGCGTCTGTCGGTCAAGGTAGCTGATGGCAATCGCCGCACTCACCAGGATGGCGATTCGCCACCGCACACTGGTTTCCTCCCTCTCAAATTGGCCCCGCCGAAGTGAAGGCCAAATTATACCTAGCCGGGTAATTGTGGTAAACGTTTACCAGTTTTCTGCGTTCCGCTACAATCGCCTGATCCAAGCGCTGCGGATGATCGGTGGACCTTCCTCGCAGGTGAGCGCCAAAGAGCAGGCTGGGAGTGTGAACGAGCTATGAGCCCGCAGTGGAATCGCCGCGATGTCTTGAAGGGACTGGTGGCCGCGTCGACCGCCATGATCGTGCCCATGGCGGAGGGAGCGCCTCGGGATGACGCAGCTATTGCCAGCCAGTCTGTCGAAATACAAATTACTCCGGTCAGTCATCATACTGTCCGGCTCAGCGTCCTCCCCGTGAAAGACGGATCAGTTGCGGCGATTCCCTCCGACGGATCCCTGGTCCAAGAATCCTGGGGCACTCCCATTGCCAAGCTGAGGTCGGAACCCGCGCACACGATTGCGACCGGGACCGTTCGGCTTCAAGTTACCTTTCACCCAGTCACCATTACTGCTAAGAACGATCAAGGCGAAGTCATCCAGCAGCTCAAGTGGGACGAGAAAACCGGCGTCCTATCGTTCCTGACCGGAAATATGCCGCTGTTTGGACTGGGGGAGGGCGGACCCCAGTTCGACCGTCGCGGCTCCATCGACCTCATGCGAAGTGGGCAAGGTGGTTACAAGCTTGCCACCCACGGCGGCCGGGTTCCCATCCCCTGGATCATCGGGACCGCCGGGTGGGCGATATTTTTTCACCAGCCCTTCGGTACGTTCGATTTCAGCGGGCCTGAAAGTGCGTTTCAACCTGCGAGTCGGGGCGCTCCCCTCGATCTGTTTCTCGTCACTTCGTTTGATCCGGCTCTCATCATGTCTGAATACGCGCGCATCACGGGCCATGCTGAGATGCCTCCCTTGTGGAGTTTCGGTTATCAACAGTCGCACCGCACGCTTGCGAGTCGAGAAGAAGTGCTTGCCGAAGCGAAGACCTTTCGCGAAAAAAAGCTGCCTTGTGACGCCCTCATCTACTTGGGCACCGGCTTTTGTCCGTCCGGTTGGAACTCCGAGAATGGCTCTTTTGCGTGGAACTCTCGCGTATTTCCCGATCCCGGGGAAATGCTTGATGAGTTGCATAGCCAGCATTTTCGAGTCGTGATGCACGTTGTGATTCTGTCCGACAAACTCCGGGGAACGGTTCAGGATCCATGTAGCCTAGTGCGCTTCGACGAAGCGGCGGCGAGTTGCTACTGGGACACGCACCGGAGAGACTTTGCGCTAGGCGTGGACGGGTGGTGGCCAGACGAGGGCGATCCGCTCGATATCGCGTCGCGGCTGGTCCGTAATCGCATGTACTGGGAAGGCCCGCAGCTCGACCGGCCGAACGAGCGCCCTTATGCCCTCCATCGCAACGGCTACGCGGGCATGCAGCGGTATGGCTCCTTCCTCTGGTCAGGGGATGTCTATTCCACATGGGAAACGCTGAAGACTCATATTCCCATTGCCCTCAATACTGCCCTCAGCGGCATTCCGTATTGGGGCACAGACATTGGTGGCTTTGTTCCAACCGCGGAATTCACCGCTGAGTTGTACCTGCGCTGGTTTCAATTCGGAGCGTTTTGTCCGCTGTTCCGCTGTCATGGCCGCACATGGAAACTTCGCCTGCCCTGGGGTTGGAACACAGGAGATCCCGGCCCAGTAGAAATCCACAACTACAACGGTGCCGCCATTCCTGATGCCAGCCAGTTGCACGATGCGCTCGTGGAGCCGATTTGCCGGAAATACCTGGAACTGCGCTACTGCATGCTGCCGTATCTGTACAGCATGGTGTACGAATGCGCGACCACGGGTATGCCGGTCATGCGTGCGCTGTGGCTGCACTTTCCCGACGATCCCAAGGCCGTCGCGCGTAGCGATGAGTATTTGTGGGGAAGGAGCGTGCTCGTGGCTCCAGTCGTCGAAAAAGGAGCAATGACGCGGCAGGTCTACCTCCCGCGCGGCAGTTGGTACGACTTCTGGACGGGGAAACTTGTCGATGGCGGCCGCGAGACCAGCCGACCCGTCGATCTGGAGACTACGCCGCTTTATGTGCGCGCTGGGTCGATCCTGCCTCTGGGCCCAGTAAAACAGTTCACCGGCGAGAAAGTCGATGAGCCCATTTCGATCTCGATTTACCCAGGCGCCGATGCTTCGTTCCTGCTTTATGAAGACGACGGTTCTTCCTTCAACTATCGCAAGGGAGAATGGATGGGGATCCAGATGACGTGGAACGACTCGCGCAGGAAACTCAATCTGCATCTTGCCTCTGGTTCTCGGATGCTGCCGCCGATTCCCAAGGCCATTGCCGTAAAGCTGGCTGAAACCAAGCGGCAGGTGACGTTTGAGGGAAAGCCAGTCGAAGTCTCGTTCTAACTTAAGACGGAAAGCCGGGACCGTGCTGGTCATTGCCGCGAAGCAGTCGAGATCGAAAGGACTCAGCGGCACATTGTGTCTTCCCGTTGTGCAGCGCTGCCGAATGAGCTGCATCCAGCCCTTAAAAGGCCCGGCGTCGGCGATTATTTCAGGGGTTGCCCGTGATCCACTATTTCTGAAACCTTTCACGAATGCGTTCTGCGCAACATCTTCAGCGTCTTGGCGGTGATGTGTGATGTTCTGGGCCACACGGAGAATTCTCCTGTCGTAGCATTCGATCAGTTCCACCTAAACACTTTCTTATTCGACCGCAGAGAGGCACGCGGACACACCGACCCTTTTGAGGTGCCTTGCCATTGCAAGTTCTTCTACCAAGCGTGCGATGCAGCCTCTTCGATCAAAGCTGCAACCTCCCTCGGCCTGGAGGAGTAGACTGCGTGGCTGGCGCCTAAGACTTCGACCTTGTGGCTGTTGGCTCGTGTGGCATACCAGCGTTCGAGGTCGGGGTTGATGGTTCTGTCTGCTGCAGCTACCAACATCCAGCTCGGTTTGCTTCTCCACGCAGCCGTGGTGATAACTGCCTTGAAATTGTCAGCGAGGTTCAGCACCTGCGATGCGCCATGAAAGCGGCCTGCTCGGCTGGCAGGTCGGCTGCGAAGTATTCATGAAACCGTGCGGGGTCGAGGTACGTGAAACCGTCAGCAGTCTTCTTTATCGCACCCGACTTGCTGAGGTCACTTGGGAAGCGCTTTCCGTCGTCAGCCTCATTCTCTCCAGCATCTGGCATGTGGGCCGCGATGTACACCAAACCGGCGACAGATAGATCCGTCCCGGCTTCGGTAATTACGGCGCCTCCGTAGCTGTGAGCAAGAGCCGCCAGAGCCCCAAGGCGGTCCAATCCGCGCGCCCCAAGTACGACCTTCGCACTGCGCCTTGACATGGGGATCGCCAAGAGTGGGCGCACCCGAACGCCGATTCCTCTCCCAATTCCTCAGCGAAGTAGCTGTCGTCAGATTTTAGCGAGAGCGAAGGACAGGCCTTCAACCAAGGAAGCCGCCAGAATCAGCTCGAACGCATTCGCGACCTACAATTACGCGATGGCATCTAACGACGTGATGGCATCCGCAGCGCATAGCTCCGAGCAGGCCCGGCAGGCACAGGATGTTCGCCTTGTGGTTGACACGATCCCCACGCTCGCGTGGTCCGCTCGGGCGGACGGCTCCGCTGACTTCTTCAATCAGCGCTGGCTCGACTATACCGGCCCTCCGCTGAACAGGCGCATGATTGGGGCTGGACTGCTCTACTCGGGATCATCGTTACTTTAACTACAATTCTCTCGATTTGCCTGGCTTCTATGTGCTTCACCTTCGCGGATTGTGAGATTAACGCCTGAGAGTCTTATGAAAGAGCCTCTTATAAAATTGTCAAAAAGGAGAAATGCGATGTCCGTCGCCCAAGCCACAACTCAACGTACTCCGTTGCCGCCATTTACACGCGAAACGGCTATTCAGAAGGTTCGACTCGCAGAAGATGCTTGGAACTCTCGTGATCCGGAAAAGGTGGCCCTGGCTTACACAGTTGACTCACGCTGGAGAAACCGCTCGGAATTTGTGAACGGAAGGCAAGAAATCGTCGCGTTTCTCAGACGGAAATGGACGAAAGAGCTAGACTATCGGCTGATCAAAGAGCTTTGGGCGTTCGCGGGAAACCGTATCGCCGTGCGCTTTGCCTATGAATGGCACGATGACTCCGGGAATTGGTTTCGTTCGTATGGCAACGAGAATTGGGAGTTCGATGAGAACGGGCTGATGCGCTTGAGGTTCGCTTCGATCAACGATCTGCCAATCAAGGAGACGGAGCGCAAGTACCACTGGGCACTAGGGCGCCGTCCGGATGATCACCCGGGACTAAGCGATCTTGGCTTCTAAGGGTCAAATCCATTCACGTGCAGGCAAGCGAGGCGAGGGCAGGTATGCCGTTGATTTCGAATCGATGCCATTTGGGATCGCGGACGATCGCAGCCTTTATCGCGAGGAAATCGTAGACCGTCTGGAGAAAGTGCTTGAAACATTCATCGGAATGCTGGATGGCCATAATTTTGGGCAAGGCCATTGTCCGAATGGCAGCCTGAGGCTGATGACGAGGTCTACACTTTATGACTACGAAACGATGTATTTGGGTCAGCACAGACAATCCGCTTATGCTCCAGTATCACGATCGCGAATGGGGTGTGCCAGTCCACGATGACCGAAAACACTTTGAGTTCCTTGTGCTCGAAGCGGCGCAAGCCGGGCTCAGTTGGTCGATCGTGCTCAAAAAGCGGGAAGGGTATCGCCGTGCCTTCAGCGAGTTCGATCCTGAGAAAGTGGCGCGATACACCGAGAACCGAATCGAGAAGCTCACATTGAATCCGGCAATCATTCGAAACCGGATGAAAATCAAAGCCACGATACGCAACGCGCAGGCGTTTCTCGCAATTCAGGAAGAGTTGGGAAGTTTTGACGCTTATTGCTGGCGGTTCGTCGATGGACGACCCAAACTCAACCGTTGGAAGGCAATGCGGGAGATTCCGCCTACCTCAAGTGAATCGGACGCGTTTAGCAAGGACCTCAAACACCGGGGATTCAGCTTCGTTGGTTCGACCGTCGTCTATGCGCACATGCAGGCGGTCGGCATGGTGAACGATCACCTCGTCGACTGTTTCCGATATCGAGAGATTCGGCGGCTGGATTCCATGTGATTGGCACGCAGGCATGTCATCTTGTCAGCCAAAAATCCATTGATAGCGCACCGCTTCCCTTGATGACGATGACCAGGAGGAGTGACAGGAGCAATACAAAATACTCAATTCCTTCTCCCTTTTTTGATCCAAACCAATTCAGTGTCCACCCATCCGGCAGGTGGACTATGAGTGCACCGGTGAAGATGATGAACAGTCCACCGGCTGCGATTCTCCCTAAAAAGCCGGACATAAGCGCAATACTTCCGAACGACTCCCCGATGATAATGAGCCAGGCAACAAATTTAGGAATGTTCCTCGCTGTGAGCTGTTCAAGAGAGCCCTTGGTTCCTGGGGCGCCAAATCCTGGGGCGCCGAACCACCCGAAGAGCTTTTGCATGCCATATGGAAAGACGATGATTCCCGCGATGATTCTGATGAAAGTGTAGACATAATCTGAATCAGTCTGAAGAAGTATTTTGATCATAGAAGTCAGGAGCTTTCACCACTGGTTCAAGCTGCTCGTGAAGGTCCTGAAGATCCCTCTCCCGAGATATTGTACCGATAATGCTCGTTTCAAATATCTATTTGAAACTTGGGTCCTAAAAGAATAAGAATTTTTCATGCGCACTGCCCGCCGGTTCTTCAGGGAATGACACTCGTCGGGGAAGTCTGCAAGCGGCTGGCCGTATCTTCGCGAAACAAGGGTTTCATGCCGCGACCATCAAACAAATTACGATGCAGCGAAAGCCAACGTAGCAGCAGTGAACTACCATTTTGGGAGCAAGCGCAAGCTTTATCTCGAAGTTCTCCGTTTAGCATTGCCGGATTTCCGAGGAGTATTCCACGCGATTCCGGGGTCTAGCCCTAAAGAGGAACTGCGCTTATTCATCAGCAATGTTTTTTCGTCCATGCTGGGCGTGGATCGCCCGAGGTGGCTGTGAGAGAGATCGTGTCGCCATCGGACCTGCTACCGGCACTGGTTGACGAATATTTTGCTCCCTTCACGCGGGATCTCGAGAACATCGTGCGCAAGTTCTGTGCACACGAGCCGGAAGCAGAACAGGTCCGACTGGTTGCTCAGAGCATCATGGCGCTGTGCGTTTATTGGGTTATATACCGCAGGTTCTTGCCCTATGGTTGGCCTGGATTTTCGTTGTCCGGGGCCCGATGCAAATGGGTTGCGGACTATGTCTATGAATTGTCGTTGCAGGCGATGAAGACGTTGAAAAAGTGAGCCCACCCGTGAGGTTCTCGCAGCCAAGCCCCGCTCCGTAGCTACGTGATTTGCATAGTTTCTCTCGTAATCAAGGAAGGATGGCGGAGGGTTTCCCATGGGGAGTACTGAATAAACCATTTAGAGCCATCGGCTTACGAACCGACCTCCTGACAACCCAAGCCGGGTTGTTCTTTTTGCAAAAATTTAAGGGCAGCCGAAGGGAGAACATTCAACGTCAGCACACTCAGTTACAGCCGCCGATAGCCGTAGCGGCGCCGATGTTCCAATACGATCTGCTGAATCGCCGATCGCAACTTGGGAAGGGAAATCGCAGCTGCGAGCCCGTTCTTGCAGTTGAGCGGACACCAAGCCACCCCACCTCAGCGTGGCGCTGCAAGCTATTGAACGTCACCCAGATACACGGCCGAGTGAGTTCAGTTATTTGTCGCCGGCAATGCGCCCACGCTACAACGTAAGCCGATCCCCTTACGCGCCGGGATGCAGCCAAAGTACGATCGCAAACACGACCGCCGCCACCAATGCCGACGCCGGTATCGTCAAAATCCACGCCCACACGATCCGGCGCGCGATACCCCACCGGACTGCCGATAGCCGGCTGGTAGCGCCCACTCCGATGATGGCCCCTGTGATCGTGTGGGTCGTGCTCACCGGGATGCCGGCCAGCGCCGTCGCAAACAGCGTGATGGCCCCGGCGGTTTCCGCGCAGAAGCCCCCTACCGGTCTTAGCTTCGTGATGCGCGAGCCCATGGTGTGGACGATTCTCCATCCGCCAAAATACGTTCCGAGTGCGATCGCGGCGTGCGCGGCAAGAATGATGGGCCAGTGAAAGTGTCCCCAGTTGTTCGCCATGTCGTACGCGCTCATGTACTTTGCGCTATAGAGGGCTCCAGCGACGATGCCCATGGTCTTTTGCGCATCGTTGCCGCCATGGCCCAGGCTGTAGCATGCGGCGGACAGGAGCTGCAGCTTGCGGAACCAGGCGTCGATCCGCCGGGGTGGTTTGTTGCGCAACAACCAGAAGATCGCGACCATGAAGGTGAAGCCGAGCACGAGGCCCATGATGGGCGCTACCACGATGAAGACGAGGGTCTTGTACCAGCCCTCGACGATGATGACGTGAAATCCCGAGCGCATGATGGCAGCGCCAGCATAGCCGCCGATCAACGCGTGCGACGAGGACGTCGGCAGCGTCCACCACCAAGTCAGCAGGTCCCAGACGATCGCGCCCAGCAGGCCGGCGATCACGACGTACTGGGTAACGGAATCGATCTGGACCATGCCCTTGCCAATGGTCTTGGCAACGGCCGTTCCCAGAAAAAATGCCGCGACGAAGTTAAAGAAAGCAGCCCACACGACGGCCAGCTTGGGCGACAACACGCGGGTCGAAACTACGGTAGCGATGCTGTTGGCGGCGTCGTGAAAGCCGTTGAGGAAATCGAAGGCCAGCGCCACCAGGACCGTGATGATTAGGAGCAGTAGGTTCGAATTCACCCGTTCGGTCCATGTGTTCGAGGATGCACGGCCTCGGAAGCTGCTGGAAGAGTCATCTCGGATGCCGCTCCCAGCGGCTAAAGCCGGCGTTGATTTGAGGCCCTTTTACGGCTCGGCTGAAGCCGAGTGCTTGCGAAACAAGTACCGATTTGGCGTTTTTTCGCAGTCTGCTTAGGCATTTTTAAGAACGATGGTTTCGAGCACGTCAGCAACATCTTCCGCCTTGTCGGTTGCGGTTTCCAAAAACTCCAGCAGTTCCTTGATCTTGATCAGGGTGATGGGATTGGTCTCGTGGTCGAACAGCCGCGCAATGGCGACGCGCGATACCTGGTCGGCTTCATTTTCCAGGCGGTTGATTTCCACGCAGTGTCTGAGAACGTCGTCGCTCTTCTGCAGGTGGGAGACGGCCTTCTCCAGTTCCTCGCATTGCGCCAGGATGAGCCGCGCCAGTTGCCCCGCCTCCGCGGGCGGGTCCGTAATTCGGTACATGACAATTCGGGCGCAGGCGGCATTGATGAAGTCGACGACGTCGTCCAAGGATGACGCCAGGGTGTGAATGTCCTCCCGGTCGAAAGGGGTGATGAATGTCTGGTTAAGCTTGCGCATGATCGAGTGGGTCATTTCATCGCCCCGGTGCTCAATCCGCCGGATGTCCTCAATTTTGGATTCCACGTTGTGATAGTCGGCGAACAAATCGACGAGCGCGCGGGCGGCATCGATGAGGTTGTTCGACATTGCGGCAAACATCTCGAAAAAGCTTGTGTCTTTGGGAATGAGTCGGACCATTCGGGGCGCCAAGCTCCAGAAACCGTGGTTGCTTGCGGTTCACGTAGACGCTGGAGAAGCGAGCCAATATCTCACGCGCCGCAAAAGGCCGTCAAATCAGAGAAGCAGGGACGAGGAATCGCGAATGGAGAGCCCGGATGTGCCTTGAATTGGGGCGAACTCAGCCGCGCCGTTGCGGGCGGGCGTCCACTTTGGCGCGGCGCGGCATCCGGAGGCCGAGGAGCACCAGCAGCGCCAGAACTGCGCCGGTTCCCAACGCTACCGGCCGTAAGAAGTCGGACAAAAGGGCTTGTACGTCCATTCCCGCAGTATGATGCGTTTCGATCGCAAAAGGAAAGTTACGACTGGGCTGTGTCCGCTTGCAAAACGCGGAATATATGCCCCAGTCAGTTCCCTCCAGCGGGGCCGTTTCTGCTTCGCTGCTTCATAAACCCGCGCCAGATCATTGTCCTGACAGGGCGCCAGCTTTGCGGCTTCCATCAAGCGCGATCGACTATGTCCTACTACGTTTTCCCAGCCCCAAGCGCGGTGTCCCAGATGTAGGCCGAGCACATCGAGTCCAGGTCATCCGCGTCTTCCGACGTCGTGATGTCTTTCGGTCCGGGTTCGATGAAGGAGTTGCGGGACCGAATAGCGTGGTAATGCGCATGCGCACGGTGCTCGGCCCAGCGTTCCGCTGTTCTGGTAGGGGCGCGCCGAAAGGGAGTCTGCCACAAAGCCAGACTTAAAAACTAAACCTGGTCGAAAACTGAAATGCTCGCGAACCGAAACGCGGGACAATCGCGACAGGCGTCCCAAAAGCCGTATTCGGTGTTGCATTCCAAACATTTGTGGAGTTTCCATTCGAATCTTTTTGTTGGGTGGAGGTGTATTGAACGTTATCCAGCGGATTCTGCTGGAAGTTCGGGTGGTTGAAGAGGTTGAAGGATTCACCCTTGAGCTGCACAGTGAATCTTTCGTTCAGGTGAATGTCCCGAGCGACGCTGAAATCAAAGTCATTGGCCCCTGGTCCGGTGAAGGAGTTGAATCCTTCGTCGGGGACCATCCCGAAATTCAACTGCGAGGTGTCAAATACCGCTGTGTAGGGACGTCCGCTGGCTTCGTTCAAAACCCCCGAGAAAATAAAGTGGCGCAACACGCCAGAGGTGGGGGTCCAGCCACCGTCAATGACGAAGCGGTGGCGTTGGTCGAGCTGCGAGCGGCCGCGCTGGGCGCGCTGGTCAAATTGGTTGTAGTAGCCCGTGCCCTGGCCGATGAGCTTCGAAAACGTGTAGGCGACCGAGGCAAAAAACTGGCTCGACGTGTGACGGACCGAAACCAGCAAGCCGTTGTAGACCGAAAGACCGGTGTTGTCGACGACGTTGATGGCGCCGAAATTCGGATTGTAAATGCCGTCGATTGCCTCGTAGTCCGGCACTACGGCCGAATTCCCATTGGGGAAGATGACGGTATCGTTGGTAAAACTTCCGCCGAACTGAGGCTGCAAGGTGGGAGGAACGAGATTGAGATCGCTGCCATTGCCCAGCGCCTGGCGGGTTACGCCGTTGGAGTTTCCGAGCAATGCGAGGCCATGGCTATAGACATATCCCAAGCTCGCTGCCGTATGCGCACCGAACTGATGTTCCACGGCCAGATTGGCTTGCTCGACATAGGGGCTGCGGAAATTCGGCGCAAAGACGACAGCCGAAGGCGTGCCGCCGGCTCCCGCCGGAAAAGACGTGAGCGATGTGGGATAGGTGACAATCGGGCTATTGTTGCCAAAACCCGGACCCGTGGCCACCAAGAACGGGCGAGAGATGCCGTTGGAGAGCAAGGCCTGCGAAGCATCAAGCAGGTCCTCCTGCATGTAGAAGAGTCCGAAGGAGCCGCGCACGACGGTGGTGCCTTTGGCATCGATCGAGTAGGCGAATCCGACGCGGGGCGCGACGTTGTTCTTGCTGTAGGGGATGTGACAGGTCAGGGTCAAGATGGGATTGCAAACCGGCGGCTGGGGCAACACCTGGAGATCGTAACGGAGTCCGTAATTAAAAGTCAGCCGCGGAACAACTCGAAATTGATCCTGGGCAAACAGAGAATACGTGGGTGAATGCAGTTTCGCTGTGGTCTGTCCGAACGATTGCAGATAGAGCTGAAACGAGCCCGTGGCCACGTCCGCTAAAGTGCCGAATTGATATTCGCCCCTGGGCCCGTAGATGAAATAGTCGGTGTCGCGATTGTAGTTAATGTCGGCGCCGAACTTCATCGTGTGCCGGCCTAGCACTTTGGTGAGATTGTCCGTGAATTCGAAGCGGCGATCGGTTGTGGCCAGCTGGAAGCGATTGCTGCCAAACACGAACCCGCTGTCGGGGTTTTGAATGACCACCGTGGGACTGGTGGGAGCAGTGGATGGCAGGTCGAAGTGATAGTCGTTGCCATAGTGAAAGCGGAATTCGTTCGCGGTGCTGCTGTTAATAGCAGTTTGCAGCGAGGCCTGGAAGAATTGGCTGGTGGCGCCGTCGGTCAACGAAAGCCCGTCCCCCGTGGATGTGGGCGTGTTGAAGTATCCATGCGGGCTGCGGAATCGCTGGTAGTTGTAGGTTGCGTTCAGAGTGTTCTTGTCGTTCAAGATCGCAGTGATCTTCCCGAAGGCCACATTCTGATTGAAGCTGCGAGCGAAAGAACCCGAAGCCGCATTCACCTGCGCCGCGATTCCTGGGTTGTTGGCAAAAAAATCAGGAGGTAGACCGATGAGAGCGGGATTGTTGTTCACCGTCAGCGGTTCGTTGCGAACCTGACCTTCGTAGTTCACCAGGTAAAAAATCTTGTCGTGGCGAATTGGACCGCCCAGCGTGGCGCCGAACTGCTGCCGGCGGTTGGCCGGCTTGGGGATTCCGTTGGCCCGATTGATCGCGTCATTAGCATCCAGAGCCGAATCGAGAATGTAGTAGTACGCGTCACCGTGAAAGTTATTGGTTCCGCTGCGGGTGACAGAGTTCACGAGACCGCCGCCGGCTTGGCCAAACTCGGCTTGAAAACCCGTGCTGGTGACTTGGAATTCCTGAATTACATCCTCACTGAACTGATAGGGAACACTCGTCCGGCCAATCTGCTGGGCAAAGAATGCGTTATTGTTATTGCCGCCATCCACGGTGTAGTTGTTGAAGTTTCCCGCGACGCCATTAAAGCTGACCATGCCGAAGTCGCCGTCGCTTGTGGCGCCTGGAGTAAGCAAAGCGAAATCAGTAAAGTTGCGGCCGTTCAGAGGTAATGACGCGATGCTTTGACGGCCAACTACCGTGGCCAGTGCGGACTGAGAGGTATCGACCAGCGGCGCGTCAGCGCTAACGGAGACCACAGTTTCCACCACTCCGAGAGCGAGTCGGGGATGCAACGTGGACGTCGTTCCCAGGCTGATTACCACATTATTAAGGGTGAGCGGCGCGAAGCCGCTCTTGTTCACGGATACGTCGTAATGGGCTGGGGAAAGATACAAGAACAAGAAATAACCGCGATCGTCCGTCTGTTGGGAGGATGCTTCCCCCGTGGCCGTGTTGCGCGCAGTGACGACCACGCCGGCGACGGCACGTCCGCTGGGATCGGTTACATATCCGTCAAGCCGCCCGCTGGCCGACGAAGATTGGGCTGCCACGGACACCGCTCCGATCAATGCGAATGAAATCAAGGCTACAGAGAGTCGAAGATGAGCAGAAAATGCAAGACGTGGTTTCACGGTGCCTTCCCTCCCAAATGATGTGGCAATGTATGAACGCCCTCAACACGGCCAATTGACTGAATTGCATTCTGAAGCCAGTGCCGGGATTTCACTAGGAGCGCTAACTAAAAACGGTCAGGTTCGCGCCAACTCACGCGAACTACGTGTTAGCGAATCACGCCCGAAAACACCCAATGTTTCCAACCAAAGTTAGCAGCTGCTGGCAGGCTAGTCCAATTTGTCATTTTGATGAGCACGATCCATTTCGGGCATCTGAAGGGAAGCGTGCCGGTGGATGTCCTCTTGGTCGAACGGGGTGATGAACGTTTGATTGACCTTCGTCATGATGGCGTGCGCTGCAGAGGAGCCGCGCGTCACATGTGAGGTTCCCGGAAAATTCAACCAACAACTCGAAGAATTTGCCTTGGCGGGGGATCAGACGAATTCAGGGCGCTTGGTCTCCCGATTTCGAGTCTCTTCGTAAAAACGATCGCGGAACGATATCACGAACCGGGCTGGCTGGCAAAACGGGCCGCCGCATCTTCCACCGAGTCCTTCCGCAAGGACTTATACCTGGATGAGGGCTACTTGTTCGGTCTCGGCTGATCCGGCTGATCCTGATCACTCAGAGTCTTGATCCTTTCTTCTAGTGCCTTATTCAGCTGGCGCGCTAGGTTGCGCAATCTCTCGGGCTCACGCTCGACCAGCATTGCTCGGTGCAGCCGTTCTATCTCCACTGCGTCCACTTTTCTAGTTTTACACAGAACCTCTTGCTCTCAAAATGCTTATCCAGCGGCCAACAAGACGCCACCGGTAACCCTGCAGGTCCCGGTCCGCATGTATTGCGAGGGTGGTGCACCGATGTTCTTGAGGGAGAGATAAGTATCTACTGGCCAGCGATGTCGAAGTGCCGCTGATGTAATACCTGGAATAAACGTCAAGCGATGAAATCAGGCGAGAGCAGTGTTCGAAACTCAGGACAACCTCAGATCGCGTGCCGTAGGCTTTTCAAGGAGAATTGCATTGACATCTCTCTGCCCGGGTCTAAAATTTCGTCACTCATTTTTCCGTCCGGGCGGCGGCCAGAACAGTGACGTACCTCGGTTCAAAATGTCAAACGAAGGAGGTGCCCCTTGAAGATTCGACCAATCTCTCCCACGACTCGGTGTGGTGGCAGCTTTGGCCTCTGGAGTGCGGTCATCCTTGCCCTCGTTCTTATTACGCCCCTGGGCCTTTTGGCCGGCAGTAATGGAGACCACGAGGAACGAGGGTTTGACCACGTGTTCATAATCATGATGGAGAACACCGGCTATGGCACGCTGATCGGCAATCCGAACGCGCCCTTCACCAACTTCGCTGCCGCCACTACCGGTCTCGCCACCAACTACTACGGCGTCTCACATCCCAGCCAGCCGAACTACATCGCGGCGACGTCGGGCGCGCTCAACGGGGTGATGGATGACAAAGATATCACCATTGACGTTCCTAACATTGTCGACCAGCTAGAATCCGGCGGGAAAACCTGGAAGGCGTATATGCAGTCGTATTCCCTGTGTAGCTCTCCGCTCGACCACGCCTGCGGAAACCAGCTCTACGAGCGGAAACACAACCCTTTCATCTCGTATCAGGACGTCCAGAACGACCCCGCCCGAGTGGCCAACATCGTGGACTTCAGCCAGTTCGCCACCGATCTCACCAACAACACCGTGGCGGATTATGTCTGGATCAGCCCGGATCAGTGTCACGATATGCACGGCCGGGCCGCCACTCCGCTGGACCTCTGTGATTTCTCCCAGGTGCCGGCCCTGATTGCCAGCGGCGACGGCTTCCTTCTCAACACCGTGAACGCGATCATGACTTCCAAGGCCTGGACCGGCAACTCGGTCATCTTCATCACCTGGGACGAGAGCGATTTCACCGGCACGGGTCCTTCGGGATTCGGAGACACCAGCGGCTGCTGCAACGCCAATCCCGGTGGCGGCCACGTCGTGACCCTGGTGATCTCCAATACGCTTCGATTCGCCCGGAGTTCCGGCAGCGCCTACAACCACTATTCGATATTGTCTACCATCGAACGCAGCTGGAAACTGGGCTGCCTCGCCAATACCTGTGACAGAAAAAATGTGAGACCGATGACCGACCTGGTCGGACCGTTAGGATTCTGACGGTCGGCTTCTTCAGGGTGCTCCACACCTGGAAGCAACCCAACGCCGACCTCCGCAGCTCGACCAGCGCCACCGGTTTGTCATTGACGGTGGGTAGATAACCGTCTCAGGGCCTTGAGAATCGCAAGTCGAACTTTGCTGTCTTTCGAGCGCCGCGAATGGCCCTTCTCGCAACGGTATCCAAAGCGAATGCTATGCTGGTGATGCTCGTAGACAGTGTTCATGGCCAACTCCTGTGTGGTGAGATGCCAGGAGCATAGCTGCTGAACGCTCTCTACGAGTACTCCTTACCTTGACCTCTGTGGGATACCAAAGGCGGAGCCCTTGCCTAGTTAGAGCCTAGGTGACCGGAAGTCGGAGTCCAGAGAAGTCATCGCGAAGTCATCGTTCTGCGTGATCTGCGGCTTTGCAGCATCTCGGAGACAGCACGAATTCCTTGCCATCTCAGAAATTAACGTGAGATCTCGGCTACGGCGGGGTCGTGCGCAGCCTCGGCGAGTACTCCAGGATCTGCGAACCAATCAAGCTTCCCGACACAACCACCACATTGGGCACACTGGCATACGATTCGAGTTGCCTGAGCCGACCAGCAAGGATTCGTGGGAGAGAGCCTCTGCAAGTGTCACGGGATGCACCGGGTGAAACTCCTTCCCGCCAGGGATGGCGTGGGTGGTCGCGGCATGCGATGCATCATGAAACAACAGAAACGAACCGGGGACGCAAAAATCCACTGTCGATGAGGAATATTTTCCTTTCCATCGAGTTCTACAAGCGTGAGTGCCAGACCGCGTCGTGCTTCTTCTTGCGCCTCGTCGGGCACCAAATCCGAAACAAAGAAAGAAGAACGAGGACAAAGGCTATGTCTAAGATCTTGATCACCCTCGCGCTGATGTGCGCCAATCTTCAGGCGCAGGTCACAGTACCGTCGATTGACGCAGATGCTGAGCAATCCCTATCAAGCTTCACGGAACCGGCCAACCCAGTCATAGAGTGGAATAGAACTCTTCTCGTGATCGTACGAACGCCTGGGGCTCAGCCGCCAACCATTCATTCGACGCGTAGCTTCGCCATCTTGCATGCCGCGATGTATGACGCAGTCAACAACATCGATGGAAGCTTCAGTCCGTACCTGGTTCGCCTTTCGAATATCTCGCGGCAAGCGTCAGAACCAGCTGCGGCAGACCAAGCGGCTCATGATGTCCTGGTTGCGCTCTATCCAGCTTTTCAGGCAACTCTCGATGGCGAACTTCAGCAGGACCTGGCGCAAATTCCAGAGGGGCAGGACAAGACAGACGGCGTAACGGTCGGCGAAGCCGTTGCTGTTCATATTCTGGCTTTTCGGAAGGACGATGGAGCGAACGCCGCTCCCCCACCATTCACGGCGGAGAACGAAGCTGGAGACTATCAGCTGACACCTCCTAATTTCGCGCCCGCAGATTTCACGCAATGGCCGGCCGTCACTCCGTTCGCACTCGCTCGCGCCGATGAGTTCCGAACCAGCCCGCCGCCACAGTTGGCCAGCGATGAGTACGCCCGGATGTTTAACGAAGTTAAGAGTCTGGGAATGCTCGACAGCACGACTCGTACCCCAGAGCAGACTCTGATTGGGAAGTTTTGGAATGGCAACATTCAGGACTTCTGGAACGAGATCGCGCAGACGGCCGCTGCACGGCACAACCTTAGCTTGCCACAGAGCGCGCGGCTGTTAGCTCTACTGAACATCAGCCTCGCCGATACCACGATTGGTTTCTTCGAGGCTAAGTACACGTACAGATTCTGGCGGCCGGTGACTGCAATTCGACTCGCGGACGACGACGGCGATCCCAGAACGAAGCCCGATGCGAATTGGCTTCCGCTGTCGACCAAAACTGCTCCGGACCCTTCTTACCCTGGTGCCCACAGTGCAATCAGTTTCGCCGGAGCCGAAGTACTGAAGGCCTACTTCGGTGATCGGTTCGCTTTTGATGTCACTTCCGAGTCGTCGCAAGGAGTAACGCGGCACTTCAACACTTTCTCAGCCGCAGCTCAGGAGGCGGGACTCAGCCGAATCTATGCGGGACAGCATTTCCGCACCGACCATATCGCCGGCCGGCGTTTGGGCCAGCAAGTGGCAGAATCGGTCGTTGACACCATGTTGCTCCCTCGGTGACACAGTTCCTCAAGGAACGCCAATTGAACCTGGGTAATCATCGCGAGGCTCGATGTTGCTCCTTTGTTGGCATCGGCGGGCTACCGGAAGATCGTCCCGTATCTGCGTGGCTATGGCGCGACGCGCTTTCTATCAAGTGAAACGGTCCGCAATGGCCAGCCATCGGCGCTCGCTGTCGATGTCGTCGCCTTGATGGATGCGCTCAAAATCGAGAAGGCGACCCTCGCCGGTTTTGATTGGGGAGCGCGGACGGCCAACATCATCGCGGCGCTCTGGCCGGAGCGCTGCAAGGCCATGGTCTCCGCGAGTGGTTATCTGATCGCAGCCGGGAATCCGGCAAGGTGCCATTGCCGCCAAAGGCTGAGCTCCATCGGTGGTACCAGTTTTTATTTTGCCACGGAACGCGGCCGGACCGGCTACGACGAATACCGGCGCGATTTTGCGAAGCTCATTTGGCAACTCGCTTCGCCGAAGTGGGACTTCGATGATGCCACGTTCGATCGGAGCGCAGCCGCCTTCGACAACCCGGATCATGTCAGCATCGTGATCCATAATTACCGCGGGCGGCTCGGCCTGGCTGAGGGCGAGCGAAATATGACGATCTGGAAAAGCGGCTTGCCCGCGAGATTCGCTTCTCGATGGCAGCGTGACCGCTCGCGAAAGCGCTGGCAACTTCGTTCTCAGTAAAGCCGCACAATATGTGGAGCACGAGTGCAACCTGTGCCTCCGCGGGCAGCCGGGGATGGCAACAGGAGAACATCATGTGCAGCTGATCATCCTTGATCGCGTGCGCTCCAAAGAGCTCCTCGACCGTGGGCGCGAGCGTCCATTCACTTTCGAGCAATCGCCTAGCTGGGGTGCGATGGTGGGTGCAGTGCGCTCGCGCCGCAGGACGTCCAACGCGCGGTTCTTCGTTTGGGCGGCCACCGCCGCCGAAAGATCTTCCTCGATCAGGAAAGTGTCGATAAGGAGCGTCGTGGGAGACGCCTGCACGTCGGGCGACTTCCCGCAAAGGAAAAGCCGGCCGGCCCGACTTCGACGATCAACTGAATGGCCGCTTGTAACAAGGCCTCCCGCAAGTGTCCGTGATGGTATGGCTTGGGTCTTCGCATTGATTGCGACGATTATACATCTTAGTGTTGACACGAGCAACATTGTATTTATTCCGGCTCGATCCAGCGCGTCGATGGTCGTGGAGTTTCGACTACTTGAAACAAGCGTGGCTCTGAGTCGGCGTGGCGTTTTGATCAATTCGTGGAGGTCGAATCACGGTGCAACCAAGTTTCCAGATAAGCTTGAACGCCACGCAGTGAGTCGTCATTCGCGATGAAGCCGACATAACCGTCCGGTCGGACCAAGACCAGCATGCCGTCTTTCGCGTCATACGCTCGATGGGCGTGCCCCTCAGTATCGAAGAGGCTGTCCGAAAAGGTCGCGTTGCCTGTCGGCCCGTCCGTGCGGAGCACCGAATGTGCGTGCACTACGGATCCACAACGCTGGTTCATTCCAGTAGCGGTGGCTAGGTGGCACGTGCCGAACGCCAAAAGTGTGAAGTGAGGCCCCCGAAAGGCATCAAACAGACGGGTAGATGTTCCAAAGGAGTTCCTACAGGGCGCGTCGGGAGCGCGATCTCCCGCATGAACGTTCGCCGAGGAATTGTCCTCTTCGCGGGCGAGTGAGCTGCCGCGGTAATTGATTCCGAGTTGCAAGGTCTCAGGTCCCCGGCGCTGCTCGCTCGTATTTCCGCTGAGGACCCGGCGATGAAGTTTCGTCGTGATGCCGAGTATCGACGCGGCAACGGGTAGCCGTTCCTCTTCGTAGGTATCCAGCAGAGGATCGCGAGCTCCTGCCAATACCTGGCTGAGCTTCCAACCAAGGTTGTAAGCATCCTGAATGCCAGTATTCATGCCTTGTCCGCCGGCGGGGGAATGCACATGCGCGGCGTCTCCGGCCAGAAAAATACGGTCCACCCGGTAGCGACCAACCATCCGCACATTGGCGCGATACAGCGACAACCATGTGGCGTCGTACAGTCGGATATCCGACCGGCCCGTCCGTTCGTCGACGATTTGCTGAAAACGTTCCACTGTTGGCGCATCTTGTTCATCCGCAGTAATTTGAGCCTGGAACTGGAACAAATCGGTGCTGGGCAGTGGGCAGAGTGCGAGCCACCCACTCTGGTGCTTGGGCCAAGAATGCCAGTGTTCGCGGTCAAGTCCCTCTACTCGAACATCGCCCACCAGCATTTGCTCGTTCTTCCATGTTTCACCGTCGAAGCCTACGCCGAGTTCCTTCCGAACTGAGCTACGACCCCCGTCGGCGCCAACCAGGTATCGCGAAAAAACCTGCTCGGCCCTACCGGAATGGACCAGCGTGGCGATCACGCCATCACCATTTTGCTCAAAGCCGGTTAGCTCGGTAGCGAGTTCTACACGCGCACCGTATTCGGCGAGCCGATTGCGCAAGATCTCTTCTACCCGCCATTGGGGGATGATCAAGGGACTGGCATAGGGAATGTCGGGAGTGGGGACGCGGCCCTCGTGAATGTCGTGATCGCCGAGAACGGTCGCGCCGTCGTAACCGCGAAACGGTAGGTGGAAGCGACCATTGGCGAGGACTTGGTCGACTACGCCCAGATCGTCGAGCACTTCTAGGCTTCGGGGTTGCAGACCCTTACCCCGCGATCCGGCGAAGTATTCCGGAGCCTTGTCGACGATCCGGAAACTCACCTTGCGTCGGGCTAGATCGCAGGCAAGCGTAAGCCCAGTGGGTCCTGCTCCCACGATGAGGACGGCGATATGTTGGCTCTTGATCACAATCTACTCCTCCAGCCCACTCGGTCGGCGCTACCGTCTCCAATGACTTGCTCACGACTTGTGAGCGCAGCATTCGTGCTGGCCGGCAAGGCCGACTTGTTCTCTGCAACGTCGAGAACCAAACAACAGGGGGCCCCATTAAATCCCTGGAATCGCATCTTACATCCCAGTGTTGACAGGCGCAACATTTTCACATCGAAAGGGGATGCTACGACGTCGGACGTGTCACGGGCGTGACCATGACCATTGCAGAAGCGTACGAGAGTTCTCCCAAAGAGTAGTCCCGAATAGTCCGTCATGATCCGACCGGGCTCGGCGAGATAGTCCGGACACTAGGATCGCCTCCAAACCTCAACTAGTGGAGCCTCTCCATCTGTGCCCCTAATCGCTTGGGTGCGATCAGTGCGTAGCTGCCCAGCAACAGCTCCGCTACTTCGGCCCAATCGACTTTGCCCACGTCCAGACGGAGGGCGATCCAGCCCTTCGACGCGATGTAAGCAGGAAGATAAAATCTGCCGGGCTGGGCCTCAGCCAGCGCCTTGTTGTCGCCGGACAATACCTTGCAGGTGACTGCGACTATGCCGTCACCGTGATGGTTATCGAGGAAGTAAGCGAAGGTCTTCTTCCGGACCAGAAATTGCGCGTGCGATCCATAGATTCGTCGAGTTGCCTCAGGAAGCGCAAGAGCAATATCAGTTAAACGGGTGAGGCGTGGGTCGGCGGGATGTTTTGCCATGCGAGCCCTGACCGGTCCTCATAATAGTAATACTTCCTTCCATGACAGACTAGAATGCACGATGTGGCCTATTCGAGACTCAGTTGTCGGGAATGAACTATTCTTGCTGGGGCGCCTCTTCAAGAACAACCTTATTAAAACCGGTCAGGATTCTTTGCTGCACCGGCAAGGCGCGGCATCGTCAAATCCCGGCGCAGGGGCCGGTGACAATCGGGGAAATGACCAAGGCCGCCGCTGAAGGTGCCGCTGGCGGCACGTCGAACGCCAAACGCCGATGATTGGGTCGATACCAACATCCTCGTACGCTACCCTGCCGACCAGCAATGTCCGCCAGTCCGCAGCAGGCAGATAAATCATGGCGAAGAACATTCGGACAATCACGCCGAGATCAGCGTTCAGCCACGGTGCAACAAAGAGCTGCAAAGATCCAGGCATTCGTCAATTTCCTGCTCCCACTTAAACTAGAAGAGCCAATTCGATTGTTCTCGGGATTGCTGCCGAATGCTCTGACTCTCCAGATCATTTCGTCACCGGAGCCGAGTGAATAGCTGCGATACCCGCAACCCCTTCCATTCGCCGCAACACAGCCGAGAAGTCTTCTTCATTGGCATGCGCTAGCTCATCTGAATTGATGCGAAACGCCGCTTCTGTCACAGGCATGGAGATGTGCTCATGTGCCGCCGCCTCCAGAATCAGCTGAAAATCCTTGTTCATCAGACGCAATGGAAACTGCGGACTGTAATCATGGGTCGCTACCGTTCGGAGCTTTCCCAAGTGGGCCGGAGCGATCACGGCGGTCTGCGATAAGACTTCAAGCAACCGTTCGCGATCGAGGCCAGTTTTCTCCCCCAGAACCACAGCCTCAGCAATTGCCTGCATGCCAACACCCAACAGCGTGTTGACGACCAACTTCATCGCTGTTCCGGCACCGGAACGGCCCAGAAGAAAGTATCGTTTTGCGATCGCCTGAAATAGTGGCTCAGCCGCGAGGAAGAGTTCTTGATCGCCGCCTACCAGAAGCGTGAGGATGCCTTCTTCGGCCGCAGGAGTGCTGCCCGAGATGGCGACATCCAGTACTTCGATGCCACCCGCGGCGGCGAGGCTGTTCACTTCACGGGAGGTTTCTGGCGAGATCGTACTCATCTCGAGAACGGTGGTTCCGGACTGCGCCCCGGCAAGAACCCCGTGAGGCCCGGTATAGACGCTGCGAACTGCTTCATCGTTCGTCAAGCAGGAGAGCAGCACATCGGCACCGCGTGCCAGTTCAAGAATATTGTTCGCGAGGACACCGCCCTGTGCAACGAGGGCCTCCGCCTTAGTGCGATCCATGTCGTATATGGACACTTGGTAAGCGTGATCAAGCAGGCGTTTTGCGATCCGGCTTCCCATGTTACCTAGGCCAATGAATCCGAGTTTCACCTGATCTGCCGTAAGACGTTTCATCGGGTCTCCGTGGTCTCCTCAAATTGTGGACACTTGCGCCAACCGATGCTCACACGAGAACAGAAAGATAAAAAACACACGGCCACCCTTAGACACTCATGACCTCTCTCCGGCGTTCCTTGGCCGTGCTGCCCTGATGGGAGCACGTCGCCTTCCAGTTCCGTGCTCAACGGACCTTGTTTCATTTCTTTTTTCTTTTCTTACAGCGTCAGTCGGTAGTTGCCTTGAATATTTGTCTTGAAGTTTGCCGGAATGCAAATACCGACGGCAGTGTCGTTATGCCGACTCTCCATCATGGCTCGGAACTACCTTCTAGCTCGCATATGTCGAAATCCTCTTCCCGCTCCGAAGCAGACAGGGCTCTCGTCATGTTCGAGATGTCCCGGCTCTTTAAAGAAAAGGTACCGAGCGAACCGGACGTCAACCTCACTAGAATCTGTGACTCGCTGTTTAATTTGACCTTGATCTTCCGCCACTTGCCATCATCTTTCGAGTTGCTGGGAGCGTAGGCGAGCACACATTGGTGGCGAAGCCTGACCCCGATGTGGCGGGTAACAATCGGAAGATCGTTGGGATTGTCGAGGGTGTAACACTGAGCACCCGTTACGTCGGAGATTTCATTGAGAAGTTCAGGGCCTAAAAGCTCTTCCCGGGTGCGGAATTCCCGGTCGAAAATGCCAACTGAATAAATAGGAACGTCGGCTTCCTTGACCCGGGACTTCACTTCGCCTTCAGTGTAGCGGCTGTGGTTGTCGCCACCGTCCGAGATAACGAGTAACGCTTTTCTTGCGTACCTTGCCTCTTCCATTTTGTTAAAGCCCAGGTAAATCGCATCGAGCAGTGCGGTACGCCCTTTGGGCAGGGTAAAGAGTAACTTCTCTTGTATATTCTCGACAGCCTGAGTGAAGTCCTGGACCACGTGCGGTGTATCTGCGAAAGTAATCAGGAAGACTTCGTCTTGCGGGTTCGACCCTTTCAACAGCTCGAGGACGGCTTCCCGAGCACGTTCAAGTTTTGATGACATGCTGCTACTCATGTCGAGAATCACGCCTAACGACGCGGGTGCATCCTCGCTGGAGAAGTGTTTGACCTCCTATGGTTCCTTGCCTTCGTAGACCTGGAAATTCCTTTTGTCTAGGCCTACTACAATGCGTTGCATCGCATCGGTGATAGTTACTGGCACGAGCACCAAGTCGACGTGTTTGCGGATCGTGACGATGTAACCGTTACTGAGGCTCTGCGTCGCTCTTGAATGAACCCGAGGCTGGATGTGAACATCGGGAAGTTGGCCTTGCGCATGAGCTGCTGCAATTCCCCGACAGAGGAAAACAGCAAGAACAAGGAAGCGACCTAACAAGATTAACGCTTTGTCACTTGAAAACATGATGACTACCTGCGCATGCTCGCGAGATGTTTCCATTAGGAAGCGAATCGGAAACGGTGAATGCACTTTTTGTTCCACTCTGGGGTAGGTTTTGGGGGTTGACAGGCGACATTGAAGGGGTCCGTGGACCGGACAACGACGGTACGCGGACACAAGCGTCAGAATGTGGACACGGCGCGTTGCGGTGCTGCAGAGCTGTCGCGGGTCTGCCGGCTAGAGAGGGTCTAAACGGTGGATGTTCATACGCTATCCCGCGGCCGTCGTCTCGGGTATATAGGAGCCAAACCCGCCCGCACTACTACGTCGCAGGCCGAGTTGTGCGAGGGCGCGGTACCAGGTGGCTTTGTATCTCGAGGGACGTTTAACCGCGGTTTCGGATGGCGGCGAATCATCATCCAGTTTCTTTGACAGTACCTTGATTCCTCCTTCTTGCCAGCGGAGCAAGGAGTGCGCGAGGTCGTCCTGAGGCTCCGCTCGGTCTTTCTGCACCAGGAGAGCTTGCCGAATTCCGTGCGCCACCAAGAAGCTTGCGGACGGAAAGTCCTGCGGAAAAACCATCCACCTGTTATCGAACATGCCGCTATCAACCGACCTCGTTCCTGAAAGGCGAGTGGAGTCGAGCAGGAATGCCGGTGCGGCGTGCTGAGAAAACTCCAGGCGCTGCAGTGACGCCGTTACACGGGAAATTGCATCCACAATCGGCCCCATATCGATCACCGCGTTCCAAACGCCCGGAGATCGCGCCCCAAGCCCAACGATTTCTTCAGGGCCCGGCGAAGCGTTGTAAAGCGGGACCGGGCGAAAGCCAACTGCAGCCAGCGCGAAACCCACTTCGACAGAGTCGGCTCCCGGGAGATCGACAACCAAAGCAGTTTCCCTCATCTGCTTCTGAAGCCAGGGCAAATGCTGCGGCGTGACTGGTTCAGACTTTATCCGAGTGTCCCAATAAGTCTGCGCGAAGAGCACAGGCGCCACCCACGGTGACCAGATGGAATCCTGGGGAGCCCACACAGAAAAAACCTCCTCGCGGTTCACGAATTTCCTCCGTCGCGCACAATGAGCACCGCAATGTCTTGCGCTTCGTCGTTGATCAGCGGCTTACGTCCAATTCGGGCATACGCGCCTGCAACGGTTCCATCAACCGTAAAGACGCCAATGCTGGGATAATAGCTCCCGTTCCTGTCGGGCAGCGGAATAACCGTAAATCGCCTCTGCGCCACCCACTGCGAGGGGCGACGTTGCGCAGCTTTGTGTATGAGCTGCAATTCGCGCTCCGAGGTCACACCCGAGATCGCAATGTTCTCGCCCACTCTCCCCAGGGCCGGTTTCACGACCCACTCTCTCAGATCCTTCAGAACAATCGATGGGCAGACCGTCTCAGGTAGGAGCGCCTTCCAGGTTCGGAGTTCGGTCGATAGACTGTCCCACACCAACGGAAACCGTTTCGACTGTACCAATACAGCGCTTGCGGGATTACTTACTGGAGTACGACTGCCGCAAAAAACGGAGTCCACTGAGACTTCGTCCGCAACCTCGGCAACCACTCCGCAGGGAAGAATCGCACGATCGCATCCAGACGACTCTCGGCAAACGACGACGAAATGTTTGCCCTATCTTCATCCCAGCGGATGTGTTCAGGGCTGGAGAGGATCGTGCGCAGACCATACTCGGTCATTCGTTTTCCCAAGAATTGCATAACCTGACGGCCGTCGCTGTAGGCTGTGGCGTGAACCAGGCCGACCACGGCATCCGGCCCAAGCTCAGTCGCGAGCCTTCGAGCGTATGTGCCGGCTGGATCTGGTGGTGCAGTTGCGCCGGGGTAGTGGGCAGCCATTAGCTGCATGAATCCGGAAGCTTCAATGAATCCGCCTGGTACATCTGCGTTGACTTCGGAGATGCGCCATCCCTCGTCGGTGAAGTGGAAGTCGAACCGCATGACTCTGGCGACGCCCGGCGTAGGCTCGGCCAGTCGCGCAAATTCCTCTCGTAACGCTTTTGGAAGACCCAACTTCACGTAGAGATTTCTTCGGCGCAACAATTCACGCTCGGCTGCAGCGAGTTCGCAGCTTAGGGCTTCGGCGAGCGCACGCAATTCCTGCCATCTGCTCTCCGCAATCAGAAGTGGGAACTCAGCCAAAACACAATGGTCCTCTGATTGGACGTCCCACTTGCAGCACTCAAAGACCGTCCGAAACTTAACCGTCTGCCAAGTTGCATCGGGCAGTGGGTTCCCCAGTTGATAAGGGACGATCATGCTCCGATACCCCGGTGCAATGCCCACACAACGGCGACGAGTAAGTAACCCGTCACGGTGAAAACCGACCGAACGATCGAGGAACGCGACTGCGAGCTTCTCTCGACCAAAACGGCCACAACGGTGAGCACCAACGCTGGCCATGCTGAAACCACAAAGTCGTGGAGGAACCTGTCGGGTATCCAGGCGCCGGCGACGGCAGCGCCGAGGATTACACCGTTCCCCGCCAGTAGGCCGGCGAGTCTCAAGCCGCTACCAGTGTCACGTTCGACGGTAATCCGCTCTGAGACAACCCGGCCGCTGAGAACGTCCACGAGGTACCACAGAACAAACCATGCGCACAGCGCCGTACCAGCAGAGACGATCACCACTTCGACCCCAGGCCCTTCTCCGATGTTGCCACCCGCAAAGCAGAGAGAGAGTCCCAGGAGCGCGCCGACGACGGCGATCAGACCCGCGTTATTGCGCCGCTCCAGCACGTCATCACGGGCGCTGACGCCCAGAAAGGAAAAGAGCCGACCAGACACTCCGATCGCTGCCGCACCCATGCCCATGTAGATGAGGATGTAAAGGCCACTTTCCCGAACTGCCTTAGCAGCTGATCTCTCAAGACACAACAATAGGAATAGTAAGCAAGCAAGCGGCGCGAGACCTAGAACCAGGCGGTAACTTCGCGGGGCAGCGAGGCGATTCACGCCAAAGATGTCGCCATACCAAGGCGCCCAAGTAATCAGGGCAACGACAGCCGACATCAACCCTGCGAAAAGCTCCCAATCGGCCACTTCAGGCATTCCCTCCGACCAAATTCCTCAAGTGTGATTCTTGCGCGGATTATAGCAGTGATTTTTCGTATCACTGCTGAATGTTAGCCCTCGCAGCTGCGCGATCTCGTTTTAGCTGGCGGAAGCGCTTCGTCGCTCAGCAAAGATCCACCGACCACGATTCCGCTCAGCGAAAGGTACGCCTACCAGTTCCCTCACCGCAGAGCAGCATAGCCGGGGTGCGACGCGCGTCAAGACTCACGACCGCTTCGCGGCCCACAGGGCGCGGCCTTGACCCAAGCCTTTAACTCTCCGGCCTGTTTCTCCGCCATGTGGGGAATGTGCAGGTGTGGCGACAGGAGAGACCTCAATGCCCAAAGCCAAGACCGAGACTGCCGAGGTCACGGTCGAGGCTGACATGCGGAGTCCTTTCCGGCTCCGGTGCATGCTCGGAACCGATGAATGCTGCTCTCCGATCTCCTGTCCAGCTTGCCGGTTCACGCCAGTCACGAGACCAACACCGCGCCCTCTTTCCACATTGTGCGCGGATACCTGTTTTCGAGCCAGTTCGAGCGCAGACTGCCGCATCGCTAGACGAATCGAACACCCATCAGCACGATGCCGGGTTTTAAGGACCAGTTGCCGGCCATTCAGTAGTACCTTCCACATGACGGAGAGTGCGGGTGTTGAACCCGTTGGCCTCTTTCGAGAGCCCTTGTATAGCAAACAAATGCCTGAGTGTCCGGCCCACTCTCCGATCCATCGTCAAAGAACAAAGGAATTTTGGTAGACCCGGCGGGAGTCGAACCCACAAAAGGCTGCTCTTGAGGCAGCTACGTATGCCAGTTCCGTCACGGACCTAGAGCCAGAAATTGTGCAGGAGTTAAGAACTCAGTCGGGATCGACGGAGTCGTAGTGACGATCGAAATTGAAGCCGGGGCTTCACAAAGTCAAAGTAGCATGAAATTGTGGGCGGCCGCACGCGTTTTTCGGGGCCCGGCGGCGGCTATCCGGGACTGATTCCTTCGATCGCTGGCAGTTCAGCCGGACTACGATGTTCGCTCATCAGGATGGTCAAGCTGCACGGTGGTCTCGTTGATCGACCAGCGTGACTGGCGCTAGGAAGGCAATGGGCGTTCCGACGACCCGGCTGTCAGGCGGTGTCCTTTTGCCATCTCTCCCTTGTCACTTATGCTCGTGCTGCAAAGTCCACCTCAGACCAGCGGCAAAGGTACGACTGTAATACTCGCGCTGGATGGGGAATCGCTCCGCCCCGAGATAGAAGCCAAAGACCTCGTTATTGAGATTGAGCATGGACACGATCGCCTGCAGTCCGTGCCCGCGTGGAATCCAGTAGCTTACTTGCGCGTCCACCTGGGTGTGCGGGTAAAGGTAGGTGTCGCCATTTGGATCCTTGGAATTGCTGCTGCCGTAGAACCAGATGTTTGCGTCATTGTGGGTCAGGCCCATGCGGGCTGAGAGGCCTTTCTTGTCGTAGGTCACGTCGAAGTTCCAGTTGTTGGGTGCGGTGCGTAGCAGTGTCGGATGGTCGGTGCGCCCACTGGCTGCGGGAAAAGTGGCCCGTGAAGTCGTATAGCTGTAATTCGCCCGCACACCCACTCCATTCAGAAAGCTGGGCAAGAAGGACAAGCGTTGTTGCCAGGCGGCCTCAAATCCGGTGATGTGGGCGCTTGGCCCGTTGACCAGAATGTTTTCCTTTGCACCGTTAAAAGGCACGAGATAAGAGAAAATAGGATCGGTCAAGGCCTTGTAAAAGAAGCCTCCTTGGATCAGACCCAATGACTTCAAGTAATGCTCCAGAAGCAGATCGAAGTTCTGACCGTGAGTTGGCTTGAGGTTCGGATTCCCCGCTCTAAATCTGGGGAAGGAATTCGGGTCCTCCGCAAAATAAGGAGCGGAATCCCCGAAGTTGGGACGCGCGATTCCCATCCCATACGCTGCTCGGAGTATCGTGTCCGAACCGAAGCGGTACTGCGCCTGCACGCTGGGGAATGGATCGATATAGCTCTTGTTGGTCGCAATCGGAGTAACTATAAATTTTGTGGGATCGTTGGGGTCTACAACCAAATTCACCGCGCGAAGTGAATCCTCGGTCGACTCGATTCTCAGACCCGCCTGTAGTCTCAGCCGTCCGAAGCTGATGGTGTTCATCGCATATCCCGCCCAGATGCGCTCGCCAATGTCGAAGGAGTTCCGTAAGTTGTACGGGATGTTCGGACTGGTTCCTCCGCCTTGTACCGCAGCCAGGATCTTCCTGAAATCGGTAACTGGACCATAGGTAAAGTTCCCGAAATAGTAGTTGTTGTCCCTGAAGTTGCTCAAGAACTGAGTCATGGGCAGGCCATTCCCCGAGTTGAAGTTCTCCCTGTCAAAACGAGAAGTTTTCGCGGCATCCCAACCCTTAAAGCCCACTTCAAAGGAACTGTAATGCGAGCCGACAGAATATTGCTTGTTCAGAGAAATATCTCCAACCACGTCACGCTCAAAAACACTGTCCTTTTCGTTGTCAGCAAAGCTCATCTGGTATTGGCTGGGATCGTGAATGTTCACCCCATTGAGAACCGGGAACTTGGGAATGAAGGGATCTTTTGTATCAACCCCGAATGCCACGCTATTGCCTTGGCTGAGGGTGTTAGCGCCGGGGCCGTTGAAGCCGCCAAACGCGAAGCCACCCGTGTAGTGGGCTTGCGATAGCGCGAGTTCATAGGTAATAAGAGCGCTCTTGACCGCGTGCCGCGCCCCGGCCTGCACGCTGAAAATCTGTTGCCCCGGCGTCCGGTAGACGTCTGTGAAGCCCATGCTGCCGCAACCTTGGACGCCCCCCACCGTGGTAATACCACAAGTATTGTTAGGATCCGCCGGATTTGAGATGAAATTACTGATCCCGGGCGTATAGATCCAGTCCTCGCCAAAGTCTTTGAACTTGGCATACAGCCCACGTAAATATACCGACGACATGTCGCCAAGCTTGTAATCGCCTTCGCCACCGAAACCATAACGAGTGCGGTCGTAGTGGTAGTTGCGTTGGTCTTCCGTATTCGGACCCAGAAAAGTGCTTCCATCGGGCAGAGTGAAGACCCCAGGCCCTGGCTCGATGTCGTTTATCCCCCGCGCGTTGTAGTCGTAGCTACCCCCGAAAAGCAGGCCGATCTTTTTTTCCTTGCCGAAGCGCTGACCAGCTGTTGCATCGACCTGATACAGGTTCCGGCCTCCGCTGATCGGCGCGTATCCGCCCATTCCCAGGATCGTCACATAGGGATTGTCGGTCGCGCTCTTGGTGACCAGGTTTACCGATCCCCCGATGGCGTCCGCGTCTTGATTGGCGGAGAGGGTCTTGTTGAGCTCGACCATATCGACCAGGTCGGCAGGAATTACGTCGAGCTTCACGTTGCGCACACCCTCGGGCGAGGGCACGTGAATGCCGTTGATCGTCACATTACTCAGTCGAGGCTCAGTGCCGCGAATTTGGATGTACTTGCCTTCGCCCTCGTCGCGCTCGAGGGACACGCTGGGCAACCTGCCCACTGCGTCGGCGATATTCGTGTTGGGCAGGCTGGTGATGATTTCAGAGGGGAGCACCTGCACGATGTTATCGGCAGTCCGTTCGATATTGAGCGCCTCAAGCTCGCCGAATTGACGATCTCCCTTAACCGTTACCACCTCGGTCTGGTTGCCGACCTGCAGGATGGCGTCCGCGCGAGCGAGTTGGCCGGCTGCGATGGTCAGCGTGGTGGAGAAGGGCGCAAATCCAACATAGGAAATGGTCAACGTGTACTCGCCAGGAGCGAGATCGGTAAACGTAAATTGACCTTGGCCATTCGATATCACCGATCCCCCATTCGGCTGCAATTCGATGCGGGCTCCTTGTAAGACGCTCTGGGCTGTATCTTTCACGACGCCCGTGACGATTCCACTACGCTGCTGAGCATCGACGGGTACGATCCCGAGCATACCGACGAGTGACAAAATCAAGAAGATGCGGTGCGGGGATTTTCGCATAGTAGTTGAGCCTCCAGCGGGGTGAGCAGAAAAGGTAATGCGAGTTTGTGAACGCAGCATTGCTGGGATGTTAAGATCTCGTTAAAAAGATTCCCGCCGGGGCGTTAACGCTGGAATTGAAGTAGAACGGCTTCCGCAGCTTGAAGTCGACTGGCCGTTGGTGGCCGTGTTGAGCATGACGGCCGGTGCGGTCGATGTCATTGGATTCCTGGCAATGGGAGCGCTGTTTACCGCGCACATTACGGAACCGAGTCGTGCTGGCCGCCCATTACATAACCGGTGGCTTTAGCCAGATTGGACCTCTGATCTCAGTTCCGGTTTTCATCACTGTATTGGGGACCGTTACATTACATGGTTATCCACGAACAAAGCGACGCTTGGGACTTTGCGAGCATTACTGATTCTGCACGCTCAAGTCCTGGCTGGATTCTTTGCGCTTGCCCTCGGGCTTGGTCCCTTCACCAATCCCGATCGTGTCATCGCAGTATCTGTGGGCATGCTCGGGTTGCCGCGATGGCCACTCAAAATGCGCTCGTCAAGCTCGATTTGCCAGGTTTCCCTTCGACTGCGGTACTCACAACGAATACTGTCCAGTTGACAATCGACCTTGCGATGCTGGTACGCGGCAATGGCCGGCCTGAGGAGATCGTCGAGCTCGGCGCCGCGCTCGGATGACATTTCCGGTTTTCGCGGGATTCATTGCCGGGTGTACAGCGGGCGGATCTCTCGAAGTTCACTTCGGACTATGGGCGCTGGCATTGCCGGTTGTCCTGGCGGTGGTTGCGGTTCCGTTGGGTGAGTACATCTCAGAAGCAGGTCCGGCAACAAAACAGTTTTGAACGGTGACCATCCGTTCCCCCCAAAAAATATATATAAACGACCTCAAGACTGCGGAGGCAGTTCGAAATGTACCGCGCAAACGGACTGGTAGGATGCCAGGCAGATGACCGGGGCAAGGGAAGACGGACGACGTAAAGCTGCAAAATGTTCGCGGTGGCAATGCTGGCGGGCTTCAATGATGAGAGGAACATGGACAACGGATCACCTTTCAATGTGGCACGATCATGGTCACGAATGTTTTTCACGAGTTCCGGCCATCGCTCCATAGGTTTTCGCAAAAGGACACAGATGCCCGTGATTCCATCTGGTCCCCGAATGGTCGAGAGCCAGCCCGCGCAAGAGTGCAAAACCATTTTTCTCAATCCACGGGGAAGGTGAGGAAAGCAAGTCACCAGTCTGGTAGGGCCGAGGGCTTGCGTGGCGCCAATTGGCTCGCGGTTCGGCTGGATGATTCTAGCCGGAGACATCGATCAACTGATCAACTCCATAGCCCGTCTTCGGATTTTTACGCCGAGTCCCTCCGCAATCCAAGTGCAAAGCTCGTCATAGTCGGCTCTCCGGCGCCGCAACCGCAAGACACGATGAAGCGCGTTCGGGATGCCCTCGAGCGAGAATTCACGCCCTTATGGCGGAGCGAAAGTATTTCCCACGGGGCTGAAGACCAGAGTTCAAGTTGAGGACGCCAGAATGCGTCATGGATGCCCGTTCGCACAGTTTCCTGTTGCGCGACACCAAATTGCTTGACGTGGATACATGTATACATGTATTAATGTGGGCGAAACGTCTAGATACGACATTAGGCATGTAAGGGTGGGGGGTCACCACATGCTGTATGTTTGTCGCCGTGGAACCAATGGACATCAGCAAGCTAGCGACAAGGGTGCTTCAACAGCAGCGGTCTACGCCCGGCCTCGTGGCAGATGGAATCCGGTTGGCCATTCTGAGAGGACAACTGGCAGCTGGGCAAATACTGAAGCAGGAAGAACTTGCAAAGCAGTTCGGGCTCAGTCGGGCGCCCGTTCGCGAAGCTCTTCGACAACTCGAGGCCGAGGGGTTGGTTGTGTCTTACCCTCATCGCGGCACCGTGGTGGCGGAGTTGTCTCCCGAGGATATCGAAGAGGTGTTTTTGATCCGGATCACGCTGGAAACAACTGTGCTTCGACTCGCCGTTCCCAAGATGACCGATGTAGACTTTCGCAAGGCGGAAGCCGTGCTCGATCAAACCGACAACGATCCAAATCCCACCCATTTGGCGGAACTAAACTGGGCGTTTCACGAGAGCCTATACCTCCCTGCTGGCCTACCGCGGATGCTGAACATCGTCAGGACGCTCCACAATCACGCCTTGCGGTATCACCTCGTGGGCTTCGTTGCATTGGACTTCAAGCGAGAATCCCAAGACGGACACCGGCGAATCCTCGGAGCGTGCCGGAAGCGGAGCGAAGAAGGTGCGGTCGAAGCTCTACGTGCGCATTTGTCGGAGTCGGCCAAGAGTATTGTTTCTTATGTTCGCCAAGCGATCGGCGGAGCGACGGTTGCAGATTCGTCGCTGCTGGCAGAATAGCCGTTCGCTTCCACCGGCCGCTAGCTGAGCGGGCTAGCGGTATTTGCTCAGCCGAGGCGGTTGTTACAAACCAATTCGTCCTTCTGGATCGCCCAAGTGGTCGAGTCAGCCACGTGGTTCTGAGCGAGCGGCGCGTGAATCCTCCGGTCCCTCCAAGTGTACGGTACGCCGGTTTTGTGGTCCCAAGCAGTGACCCCGTTTGTCACTCTTCGCTCTGACAAGTGCGACCTCCAAACGAGCCTCCAAGAAGAGACTAGTTTGGTTTTCTGGAGAGCCCCAGGAAGCGAGAGGTTCAAACGGCGCCGATGCATTTTCTTGCTTTGGCGGTGGATTCGACCTCAGCGATTCGCCTCGGACTCTCTGTCAACCAATTGTGCTTGAAAGTTCCTCACAGTCCTCCCGAACGGGAAAGGTAGGAATGCCATGACGACGAAGGCGAATTCGCTAGTCTTATCGATGTGGATTTTGGTGGCCGCTGGTGTCCTGATCCTCAACTCGGAACCAATGAAGGCACAAGTAGCAGGTGGAACGATCCTCGGCACAGTCACCGATCCCGGCGGTGCGGTCATCGCGAATGCTGAAGTGACCATCAAGGACACAGCCACGGGTGGGTCTCGTACGGTGAGCACAAACTCCTCCGGCTTCTACACAGCACCCAACCTGCTGCCCGGCAAGTACGAACTGAAGGTTTCGGCAGCGGGGTTTTCGGTGGGCATTGCGGATGTGACTTTGACAGTCGGCATTGAGCAGACTGTAAACGTAGCGCTCAAGGTGGGGCAAGCCAACACGATCGTTGACGTGTCGGATGCCGTCTCAGGAGTCGAGCTTGCTACATCGAGTCTGGGAAATGAAGTGGACGGCAACACGGTGCGAGAGTTGCCGTTGAATGGCCGGGACTGGTCCCAACTCGCGACCTTACAGCCGGGGATCGCGCAAGTGCGCAACCAGTCAACCATCGGTGGGGTTGGATCGGCTGACGTCGTAAGAGGCGCGCGCGGGTTTGGTAATCAGCTGAGTGTTTCGGGGACTCGCCCGACACAAAACAACTACCGCTTGGATGGCATAAGCTTCAACGACTATACAAACGGCGCACCGGGCGGCGTGCTGGGCGCTCTCTCCGGCGTGGACGCGATTCAGGAGTTCTCTGTCCTGACGACCAATTATTCTGCCGAGTATGGAAAGACGTCCGGTGGAGTGATCAACGCGATCACGCGATCTGGAACAAATCAATTTCACGGAGATGCATATGAATTTCTCCGCAACAGTGCGCTGGATGCACGTAACTACTTCGACGGTCCGAGCGTGCCCCCGTTTCGAAGAAACCAATTTGGTGGGGCGATCGGTGGACCCATCGTCAAAGACAAGACGTTCTTTTTCTTCAACTACGAAGGATTGCGACAGTCACTGAGTAGTACGCAGGTGGACATTGTGCCCTCACTAAACGCTCGCCAGGGAATTCTTTCGAGTGGCAACGTCACGGTCGACCCGGCTGTCGTGCCTTATCTCCAGTTTTGGCACGTCCCCAACGGAACGGTTCTTCCTGGCGGAGACACGGCCAATTACAACGTTGTGACCAAGCAGACGGGGAGCGGGAACTTCTACACCGCCCGGGTTGATCACCAGTTTTCATCCAAGGACATTCTCTCGGCCACCTTTTTGTATGACAAAACTCAGCTGTCCAATCCCGACCCTTTGAATAACGAAACGTTCTTCAATAGCAACTCGCGGCCATTCGGGAGTCTGGAAGAGACCCATATTTTCAGCCCGCAACTTACAAATTCGGTGCGGTTTGGATATAGCCGGAACCGGGCAAATATTCTGACGGCGCCTGGGGCCAATCCCCTGGCAACAGAAGCTTCTCTTGGATCAATTCCCGGCCAGCCTGCGCCTTTCATCTCCGTCCCTGGGATCAGCACGTTTTTCGGCGGGGTGGACGGTTTTCCAAACTTCACCTTTGGATGGAATTCTTTTCAAGGGTACGACGACGCCTTTCTGACACGTGGGACACACTCGATCAAGTTCGGGTTTGCAGTGGAGCGTATGCAGTCGAACAACCTGTTCCATTTTTTCGATGATGGAAACTTTGTTTTCCCCTCGCTTTCGGCTTTCCTCACAAATCAACCGATCGTATTTAGCGCGACCATTCCCTCCTCGGCGACCCCCCGGAATATCCGAGAGACCCTATTGGGCGGATACATTCAGGATGATTGGCGCTTTCGGCCGAATCTGACGTTCAACCTCGGGCTGCGCTACGAGATGACGACGATACCGACCGAAGCCGACGGGAGGCAAGCATCCCTCAAGAGCATGACGGACTCACAAATCACGGTCGGCGCGTCATACTTCAATCGCAACCCGACCACAAAGAACTTTGAGCCGAGGATTGGCTTTGCGTGGGATCCGTTGCACGACGGGAAGACCTCACTGCGGGGAGGATTTGGGCTATTCGACGTGCTGCCATTGCCCTACGAATTTCTTATTATTTCCTCGGCATCAGCTCCGGTTGCGCAGAATCTTACGATCACTGGCCTTCAGCGCGGCGATTTTCCGACAAATGCGTACACCACGTCCGTCCAGAATTGCCCGCTGCCAAGCCTCGCGTGCTATCGCACTGCGTATATCGATCCCAACCCTCATCGCAGTTATGTGATGCAATGGAACCTTAACGTGCAGCGAGAGATTGCTCCCCAAACGTCGATGACGCTGGCGTATGTAGGTTCGCGGGGCGTGCGCCTGCCGTTCCGAACGGATGACGCTGACATTGTGTTGCCCACGCTGACGCCCGCCGGCTACCTGTGGCCAAGCAATTCCACGGTGGGCGCAGGCATCGGAACGAGGGTAAATCCAAGTGTTGGCAGGATTGATCGGCTCGCCTTCGGTGCCGATTCTTACTATGACGCTCTCCAAGTTGGCCTCGAAAGAAAATTGAGTCACGGCTTGCAAGTGCAGAGCTCTTTTACTTGGGGGAAAAGCATTGACTCCGGTTCCGCGACGATTGCGGGAGACCAGTTTTCCAACTCTCCGTCCAGCCTTCCTTTCTATTTCGATGCGAGGCTGAGAAGAGGACAATCCGATTTTAACTTGGGGAAAAATCTTGTGGTCAGCGGGACCTGGGAGATCCCCGGTTTCAAGTCAAAATCGGGACTCACCGGTTGGGCCATGAGCGGCTGGCAAGTTGGTGGTGTACTGGAGGCTAGTTCAGGTGCGCCGTTCACGGTTCTAGTCGGCGGCGATCCTCTTGGCCTCAACAACACAGACCCTTTTGCTTACCCCAATCGGAACACAGGACCGGGGTGCAGCTCAGGGGTCAACCCGGGCAATCCGAACAACTACATCAAGCTCCAGTGCTTTACGATGCCACCAGCGCAAGGAGTGACCACCAGCGGCAGCCCGATCTACACGCTGCTCGGGAATAGCGGCCGGAACCCGCTGACGGGCCCGGGCCTTCTCAACCTAGATTTCTCTTTGTTCAAGAACACTCGACTGTCGGAACGTTTCAATCTGCAATTCCGGACCGAGTTCTTCAACATCCTTAACCACACCAACTTCGCTCCGCCATTGGACAACAACACGCTCTTTAACCCTGATGGAAGTGCAGTTGGGAGTGCAGGAGTCATCGATGCGACTCAGACGCCCTCTCGCCAAATTCAGTTCGGGCTAAAACTGATGTTTTGAAGGAGTGCGTAGCCTACGCGGGTGCAATCCGACACGATTGGGCCCGCGTTGTCCGATGCCGTTCTACCCAAGCAATATTGAGAGGAACCATGAAGGCGATCCCATTGCGTTTCATCCTCACTATCCTGATTGCGCTCGGCAGCAGCTTGGTGAGTGCTCAGACCACGGAGATCCCTCCGCCGGCGGACTCCGTGGTCCCGATGGCGGTCTATTACAAGGTACCTCCCGGGAAACGAACGGAATGGCTGACGCTCTACAAGAAGTACCACTTTCCAGTCATGCAGCAGTTCGTGAAAGACGGTCTGATCAAAAGCGTGAAGATCTACCAACGTCGTTTTCGGGCCGAGGCTCCGGCGTGGGACTACGAAGTGGTCCTGCTCTGGCGCGATTGGAATGCCATCGAAGAAGGACATGTAAAAGAACCGGGGGTGATCCGGAAGATGTATCCCGACATGTCGGATTACGAGCGTGCCGATCAGCGTCGGTTTGAGCTCCAGACCGATGTGTGGATCGACATTCTCGAAGAAGTCGCGGCGCAATAGGAAAGAGTCGGTCGGACCGCAAGCGATTCGCGCTTTGTATCGGACGTCCCGGTCCTTCGCCTCTGGGGATGAATCGAGTCCACACAGGTCCAAAAGAAACAGGAGGAATAGTTGACGAAACTAGGCATCTTGGCAGCATTGTTCATACCGCTCCTGGCGGGCGCACAGACTGCTGTAAACGAGCCCTTGACGTTTGTTCAGGCGATCATCATGCCCGACGTCCCTAAAGGACCGTACAGTGATCACCTCGCAGTCGATGTGCAGGGGCGTCGGCTGTTCGCCACTCCCCAGGCGCAGAAGAGCGTGCAGGTATTCGACTTCACTACGGGCAAACTCTTACACACGATCACTGGAATTGAGAATCCACATTCGGTGCTTTACCGCTCTGACCTGAACCAGATCTACGTCACGGATGGGGAAGCTGGACTGCTGCGCATCTACAACGGGAGCGACTACAGCCAGGTCAAGTCCATCGATCGCCTTCCGGATGCGGACTCCATTGGCTACGACCCGGTTACGAAATATCTATACGTAACGAACGGAGGCAAGGATGCTGGTCTGGATCATTCATTTCTGACAGTGGTGGACACCACGACAGGGAAGCGAATCGGCGACATCAAGCTGCCTGCACTCAGCCCAGAGGCGATGGCGATGGAAACGGAAGGGCCCAGGATCTACGTAGATCTCATGGATCGCAACCTCGTTGCGGTTGTCGACCGCAGGAAGCAGGAACTGATCACCACCTGGCCCGTTACAAAATGCAAGAAGAACATTGCAGCAGGCCTGGATGAAGCCAACCATCGGTTGTACATCGGTTGCCGCGACACGGAGACTAGCGGGACAATTGTTGTCTTCGACACAGAGACAGGCAAAGAGGTTGATACGCTTCCCATCGGCGGTTGGGTCGATTACATCGCCTACGATCCAGCGAGCCAGCGAATCTATGCCTCATGTGGGGCACCGGTTCCGGACGGCGGGCATCTCTATGTCTACCACGCCGGCAATCAGGGGCACTACAACCTCCTCGCGAAGATCGCCACCGCCCCGCGGGCCAAGACAGCACTCTTCGTCCCGGAACTCAGTCGGGTCTTCGTGTCGGTTCCGCACTTTGAGAAGGAGGCCCGAGTCCTGGTCTATCAAGTTAAGTAAGGAAAGATTCATCAGTATGGAAATCTTTCTGGGTTGTGAAAGGTGCACCTGCGTGAGAGAGACTCACGAGGCGTGCCGGACTGTGCGTTCGACGTTGAGATGTCCAGAAACTCAGCGGAGAAGAGACTAAAGTAAGGGAGGCAAACATGACCAGATCTGTATCGCGCTTATCGTTTGTTCTTGGATTCCTGTCACTGCTACTGGTGATTCCATCTTCCGGACCGACGCCGGTTCACGCTCAAACGCCTACTGGATATTCCGGGGGCCCCGTCACAAACGCCAGTTTTTATCACATTGCTGCCGGCCACCAGGATGAGTGGCTCGCGTTGTACAAGAAGTACCACTATCCGATCATGCAATACGAGATTAAGCAGGGATTGGTCAAGAGCGAGACCATGTACAAGCGCGGTATCCACGAACTTTCACCGGCCTGGGATTTTTTTGCGGTGATCGTTTATCGCGACATGGATGCGGAAGTGGAGGTTCAGAAGGAGCGCGCCAAGGTGATGAAAGAGGTGTTTCCGAACACCGAAGAATTTGAAGCCGCAGACAAAAAGCGTTGGGAACTCACGACCGAACACTGGGACGAGAAGTTGATTGAAGTGCCTCTACAGTAACGTACCATGGGGCGGTGCTGCCCATCGCACGCCGCCCAAGGCTGCCTCGCCTCGCGCGACCCTGGTTTTCGGAGATCGTGAGCAATAACGACCGCCACGTCGCTACCCCGACGCGAACGTTTACGCAACGGACGATGCCCTTGGCGGATCCATCAAAGAACCCCGTCCTCGTTACCGACTAGTAGCCCTTGCCGGCATCCGCCTGGCGAAGCGTCGGAAGACCAAACCGAAACCAAGGCCGAAGACGCGGCAGGAATTGTCGTCAGGATCACCTGCCAGTGTGGGCCAAGCGACCAGAGGAGGTCCCAGCCAATTTGGGTGCCAGGTGGGATGCCGAGGGCGTGCCTCGTCTACAGAACCAAAGCAGTGACCAGTGCGACAGCAGAGAAGAAGTACCCAGCACCCCGATCGCAAAACTCTTCAGGATCATCAACGCCCCTCGCATCAGGAACATTTCTTAGCCAAAAAAGCGACTCATAGTGAAATTGCGCGTACCATTTGAGTATGAGCACAATCTGTTCAGCACTACCCGCTGATCGCATGATAGCCGACCCCTTGTTTCGGGGAGTTCCCGAAGACGAAGACGACGAAGAAGACGAACAGGAACAAGGCGAAGATGACGGGGAAGAGGGCGACGAGGATGAAGAAAACGACGAAGGAGAAGGCTATTCGGAATGATCCCCACCCTGATCCGTCCGTTTTCGCGGTCTACATGATCCAGGGGGAGGAACCGCCCGCGCTGGAGCCTGCAGCACTGGAGTACCAAGCACTGCCCGCACGCCACAGCCATTGCTATTTCCAGATCGAACTACGTTTGGACGCTTCGCGGTCCCCGAGAGGATGTTCTTGTGTTGCGGCGGCATCCGACCTTGAACGGGGCCACTCGGAGCCGCTCGCCCTGACTCGCCTTGCCTTTGCCTACGGGAGAAGCCCTGTTCGCGGAACTCAAGAATCAGATCGGACTGCGTCGCTTGCGCCTGCGGAGATTAAAGTGCGTACGTGAGTCGCGGTTGTCGAAAGTGGACAGATGACAATTTCAGCTTTTCAGGAGAGCAAGGAGTGACAGATGGCCGATTTCACTACTTCGGACATTGTTTATCGTGCAATGCACTTGGCTATGATGAGAGTGATGTCATCGTGCTGCTCGGCACGGCTAAATTGCTGGACCTCTTTCACGACCGCTGCTAGCAAGTCCCGTGGAGACAATTCCGGGTGCCGCCGAAGTGCTTCGACGAGGCGCTGTTCTCCGAATTCTTCTCCCGCTGAGTTGAAGCATTCCGTGATGCCGTCCGTGTAGAGTGCGAGCGTGTCTCCTGGGAAGAGGAAGCACTCTTCGATCGAGCAATCCCATTCTTTGAAGAGTCCCAGGACGGTGCACGTGGAATCGAGCCGAACCAGAGTGTTATCGTTTCGAAGCAAGAGAGCGGAGAGATGTCCGCAGTTTGCGTAGCGCAAGCGCTGCGTCTGGTCGTCGTATTCAGCAAAGATGAGGGTGGCGTAGGCGCTGTCGGTCGTATTTTCGTAGAACAAGTGGTTCACTGATTGTAAGAGGCGTTGCGGCTCATCCCAAGCGACGGTGCACTGGCTGCGCAGATTTGCCTGCAAATTAGCCATCAAGAGAGCGCCGGCGATTCCTTTCCCTGAAATGTCGCCTAGCACCAGGCCAAGTCGTTCTCGACCGAGATTGAGAAAGTCGTAGTAATCGCCGCCGACCTGACGGGCCTGAATGCAGACACCCGCGTACTCGAGAGTTCTCAGGGGTGGAAGGCTTTGGGGGAAGAGTCTTGCCTGCACCTGTTTAGCAATTCCCAGTTCATGAGCTGCACGGCGTTCGGACTCCAGCTTCTGCACCGCTTCCCGTCGTTGTGCTTCGACCGCTTGGCTCATTTCGTCGAAGCTGACCAGTTCGAAAGAATTCCGATCGAGATCCTCGAAGCGGGTGAATACTCCTCCCCAGATCGGTGGTTGCTTCCCCAGCAGCAGCCGAGTCGCACTCGAGCTTCCATCCAACATCTGGCTTTGATACTTGATGCGCCTCAGGCGCGGGGTATGACGAAAACGCACTCCACGTTGCTTCCATTCCCTGTACTTGGCGGGAACATCCTCGGCGACAAATACAACGGATGTGGGCCGGCCGATGAGCCTGTACTCGTCGGAGTCGGGATCAGGTGCGATCAGCGTGAGCACGGCCGTGCCGTCGGGAGGGGCAACGCCTACCCAGCGTTGTCCGGACTGAAGCTGCACGTCAAAAGCAAGTTCGAATCCGAGTTGATCTAGGTAGAATCGCAGGCTTCGATCCTGATCACGAACAAAGACATTGACAGCGTGGAGGCGGAGGTAGGAACTCTGCCGATCCAGCTGAAGACAGCTCCGGTCGACCGAACCAACCAAAGGAGTGCTGGCCATACGGGTGATTATAAAACCCCGAGGCAAGAGCAACCGGTCACGTTTGGTATTGCGGTATTCGACTTCGGCGTCGGGCGCTATCGGAGATCTCGCCATGCCAGATTTTTACGATCCGCGCACGCCGCGAGCCATCCTCACCGTTCTGGCAGCCGGTTGGTGATGGAATCCGATATCTGGCCGGCGGGGTCAAATCGAGTACTGTTGCCGGCACGTCCCTGATTTTCTTCAACCCGTTGATTGTGCGCGGAAATCGGGGACGCAGTTGGGTGCAACTCCAATCAGAGGCTCAGGCCGACCCCATCGAAGTCTGCCGGGCCTGTTCGGCGAGCCCTGAAGCTGCCTGATCAATCGTGTCGGCGTTGAATCCCACGATGACCGAACCGTCAATGACAATCACAGGAGCGATCACGTAGCCAAGTTTCTTAAGATCCGCCAGGAGGGTAGGATCTTGCGCTATCTCCCTCTCTTGAAAATTTATTCCCTTTTGCGAAAGATACTCCTTCGCTTGCTCGCAGAACATTCACCGTGCTGGGAATAAACAACGATGTTTTTCATCATTCTTCACCTCCCGCCGGGGTCGTGCTGTTTGCGAGCAACCGCTGGATGGACTCCTTCGCGCCGCTGATCACATCGCGGACCGGATGGTCAGAATAAAAAGGCTTTGGCGGAACGTCTTGCCATAGCGTTCCGGGCGCATATACCGCGATGTAATCCCACACTACGGTTGAGCGATTGTGCTCTCCGAGCAAGTGAGACAGCGCTCGCCTTGTGTCCCAATACTGTGCCGCTCGCGCATCGGGAATGCGCGCGAGTGAGGCGGTCGAAGGGGCGACAAAATCGGTCGGCAATACCGGCTCCCAGATCACGAAAACCCGCACGTCTTGGTTATTGATTTCTCGCAGCAGTTGTCCCGTTGCAGAGGCCCCCTGCAAGCAATAGGCTCAAGTGGGTGACAGCATTACAACGACACGGATAGAGGATGCTGAAACGTTGAACGCAGTCTTCAGAGGCGTAAGATCGCCCGAAGAAAAACTGATGAGAGGTGGCTGTCCCTTGGGTGTCGAGTGCCCGCCGTAGAAGTGATGCACAGCACCAAACGCCACCAGAAGGACCGCAACAAGAAGGATTCGCTTTCGAGTCATGATTTACCCGCTAAAAGATCGGCCACCAGGTTGGCGATCACCTGTGGGAAGCAGATGAATATGAACACCATAAACGCCGAGACCCACAACAGAAGAGTGCTGATCCGGCTGGGCTTGCAATTGCACTGCTTTGCTCGCCAGGACTTGTAAAAGCTAAAGGCAATCAGCAGCACCGAAAGAACAAGCAGGTACGGTCGCAACTGTGCGACAAAGGCCGCTGTGCCCGCTGCTCCGGCAGCAAACACAAAGGGCAGCAGCGGCAGGCAGCAGCTTGACGCCGCAATCGCGCTGCCGAGTGCAGCCAGACTGGCAATCACGCTGCTCCTCGAACCGGATTTATTGGTCGACAGGTTTTCTTCTACTTGAGGCATAACGTGTGGCCGTCGGAGCCGTTTACGGTCAAGCTTGGTGAGCGGCAGACAACAGTCCTCATGCTTGATTTCCCGTCGGAGAGGCAGTTCGCGATTGCACTTGCGTAACGCGTCGGCAAGCTCGGCTTCCAGCCGGGAGAGGCTGTTGATCTTCTGCGGCACATCCCCGACCTTGCGTTGAGTATGGATTGTACCTCGGAACAACCGTGGTGCTTTTGTCGTAACGCCAGCAGTTCTTTGACTTCGGTCAGAGAGAACCCCAATTCCTGGGCATGTCGCACAAATGTGATCGCGAATCTGCTCTCCCTCGAACAAGCGATATCCGCCGGCGCTGCGACCCGCACTCTTGATGAGTCCGAGTTCTTGATAGAAGCGGATCGTGTCCGCACTGACGCCGGCCAGCGTTGCGGCTTTACCGATGTGGACGGCCTCCGCCATAAATCAAAGAATAACCCCTGGTCTTATGTCCCGAGTCAAGAGACAAATCTGGTGCACTTGTGTGCGATAACGGATTCCAACGGGTGCAAAACATCTTCTGCCACGGATGATCGACCTTGCGATGAGGATTACGGAAACAGCTCGCTGCGTGCTGTTTGGATTCCGCATGCATGCGGTGAAGTGCTGGAGGTAGGAATCGGCTCTGGCCTGAATTTGCCGTTCTATTCGCGGAATGTTCAGCGTATCTAGCGGGTGCACCCATCTGGTGAACTCCAAAGAATCGCGCGCAAAAGGACTGTGGCCAAGCCGATCAAGATCGAATTCCTTCCGCAATCCGCTGAAGAACCACTGCCACTCCCTAACACGAGTATCCATACCGTTGTCGTTACTGGACACTATGTTCCGCAGGTAAATCGTGTTTTAAAGATGAGCGGATGTCTCATTTTTGTGGAGCATGGTCGTGCTCCCTGATCCTGGTGTTGCTGTCTGGCAGGAACGTATCACGCCTGTCTGGAAGCGGGTCGGAGGCGGTTGCCACCTCAATCGCAAGATTGACGATCTCATCACAGCGGCAGGGTTTCGGATTGTTGAGCTGAAGACATGCTACCTTCCTGGTCCGCGGTCCCTGACCTACACGTATCAGGATTCGCGGAGAGAGATGTTGCTTGTGCCTCGATTTAGCGCCTTCGGTATCTGGTTCCGCCCGAAGGGCTTCGAATCCGAGCGACTCTACGAACGCTTGGGTGCTCTGGTGATCAAGCGCTATGTACCGACGGGCGGGGACCTCGACATGCGGCGCTTGCGCCGCCATCATCCCGGGCGCCGATGGGTGACCTCAAGCCTCCAGTCACTTTGCACTTATCGAGAAAAGGACCGGTCGGAATGAATCGATCCGCCTAGTCGGCTTCGTCGGCTTCACCGGTGTTGCCGTGAGTAAGTTCGCCTCGGGTTCGCTCACAGCACTGGGGCTGGCGGTCGCTCTGGCCTTGAACCTAATCCTGGGACTTTGGCCTGCCATCCTGTAGAGATATAACCGGCTGCGCCTGTATCGCGCCATCGAGGCGCGGACACGTTTGCCTCATCCGAAAATGTCCAGGAGCTCTTTTGGCTCACGAAGACTCTAGAAGTTGGAGCTTACTCCGGAATTGCCTTTAGGATTTTGCTGTGACTCAAATCAATACTTTCCATGCGTCCTGATTTATATTTAGCTTGACATCATGTAAGAAGCTGCTAACATCTCGCGCCAAGTTCGCCAGCGCTTCTTGATACTGGGCTTCAGCTGTAATGAGATGGCTCCGGTATTTATCCGCAGGCAGCTTGCTCCTCACTACGAGCCCAATCCGCAGCCAGACCGGTTGACAGTTTCGACTGCAAGGCAATGCGGGAGCTCAAAAACGAACGCAAGACGCGTGTCTCTGACGAAACGTTCTCAGGTCTACGCGTTGAATGCTTCCTCTTCGCTGTTCTGACCTCGAGGAAAGCTAACCTCAGCCAGAATCGTCTGACACTCCTGGGGAAAGTTCTGTCCCGACATTCCACAGGAGGAGGCCGGCTGCATTTGCATTCCTCCGGAGAATGACCGATCCCAGGGCGTTGCAAACGGGGTCGAGAAATTGGGTCTCGGGGTCTCGTGCTGGCGGGGAAGAAGAGGAGTTTACATCCTAAGGAGGAATCGTGATCAAGGCAGCGAATTTAGTGTCAGTTTTGACTTTGGCGGGATTGTTCCTCGCTGGAACAGCGTCTGCTCAAACCGATCCTGGAGTTCAGAGTGGCAACCGGGGCACAGGGGCGGCACTTCCTTCGGTGCTGGCAAACGACAATCCTGGGATCCTCGCCTTTTTCATTGACGGCCAAAAGCGCTTCCAGGACGCGGAGTCCGTTTCCAACAGCCCAACCGGGAACAACGGTTTGGGACCGCGATTTAACTCGAATAGCTGCAGTTCCTGTCACACGCAACCTGCAGTCGGCGGGACAAGTGCTGCCGTCAACCCCCAAGCTCAGTTCACCAGCAACGGGGTCGCGCCCAGCGACACCACCCCGTATTTCGTTACGCCCAATGGTCCAACCCGTGAAGCCCGCTTCCCGTTCTTCTTTAACGCCAACGGTACTGCCAACCTCAATGCTCCCAATGGCGGAGTGGAAGACCTATTCACCGTTAGTGGTCGCTCCGATGCTGGCACCTGCAGCCTGCCGCAGCCCAGCTTTAATGCAGCGGCGGCGGCAAACAACATTATCTTCCGGATTCCCACGCCGACCTTTGGCGCAGGCTTGATCGAGAACCTCGACGATTCAACCCTATTGAACAACCAAGCGGCCAATTACAACAACAACTTTGGCATTTCTGGCACGTTCAACCACAACGGCAACGACGGCACAATCACTCGTTTCGGCTGGAAGGCGCAGAACAAGTCGCTGCACATTTTTGCTGGTGAGGCCTACAACGTGGAGATGGGTATCTCCAATCTGTTGTTCACACAAGACCGTCCCCTGCCAGGAGAAGACCAGCTTGCAAGCGGGCTTCCCGCGAACTGCCTGAACCTTAGCTTGGGCGGCTACCCTGAAGACGCGTCCAATCCCGCCGCGTCACCGAACGCAGCGGTTCTTGATGACGTCTCGGCGTTTGCCAACTTCATGCGGGCACTCGCCCCGCCACCAGCGGGAGGGGTTGTGCTGAACGGAGTGAATGTTAGCGCGCAATCGATCGCCAATGGCCGCGCCTTGTTTAGTGCGATTGGGTGCGCGACCTGTCACAATCCGACGATAGGCAGTACACAGAAATCGAACATCACCGGTTCATTGAGCAATGCGCCGGTGAACGCCTTCTCGGACATCGAGGTCCATCACATGGGCGTCGGCCTGGCGGACAACGTCTCGCAGGGCTCGGCGGGCGGCGATCAGTTCCGCACGGCACCCTTGTGGGGTCTGGGACAGCGGATCTTCCTACTGCATGATGGCCGAACTGCTAACCTGCTCACGGCGATCCAGGCCCACGAGAGCAGTGGGAGCGAAGCCACATTCGTGGAGGGGAACTTCGATAACCTCTCTGCGAGCCAGCAGCAGGATCTGCTGAACTTCCTTCGCTCCCTGTAGTCTTACGGCACGCTCTCTGGCGAGACACGAGCGTGTCTCGCCAGTTCTCTCCCGCGTTGGGATATGATGCCCGACCGATCCGCCGGGCGACCAACCCAAAACTTCCTGGGTTTGAAGGAGGAATATGCACGCCGAACCCTTGCGACTCTTGGTCGTTCTTGCCGTATCGCTCTCATTGCTGGCGTGGGGCCAAAGCGCCGAACCGAAGGGTACCGCCGAGAACGGCGGCGATTTTTCGAGCGACACGCAGCCGAAGACAAAAGTGCCCACCGGAATGATCCTGGTAAGGGGCGCATGGTCGAGTGCCAGCGACTCCGTGACTCCCGTGCCGGAAGCCGGGAGCGTAACCAACAATATCTTCAGCGATCAGTATTTTGGAATGACCTACGCTCTACCGGTGGATTGGGCTGAGAAATACAAAGGGCCGCCTCCATCAGACAGCGGCCGGTACGTGCTTGCGCAGATGAGATCTGCGGACACATCCAAGGGACCAGCTCGAGGGAGCATCTTGATCACCGCGCAGGACATGTTCTTCACACCACTGCCTCCGACGAATGCGCTCGAACTTATCAATGACACGAAGAACAATTTGCAGGCAGACTACAAAGTGGAGCTACAGCCCGAGGAGGTCAAGATCGCTGGCCACTCCTTCACCTTCTTTGCGTATGGATCTCCCGTAGCACAGCTGCATTGGTACGTCGTGGCGACCCAGATCCGCTGCCATACGGTTGAAATCGTGCTAAGCAGCCGTGACACAAGACTGCTGGAGAACTTGATCCTGGACATGAACAAGATGAAATTGCCTGCCGAAGCCGGTTCTTCCGTGGGCATGGGTGGGGGCGTTGTTCCGTGGTGCATCAGAAATTATGCCCAGGATGAAAACGTGATCGAACGTGTTGATCCGGTCTTTACGCAGCGCAGGTTCAACCCTGTGCCCGTCCGCATCATCATCGATAAAGAAGGCAAAGTGAAGCACATTCACTTTCTCAGTGCATTTCCCGATCAGGCAAAAGCCATCACCGATGCTCTGGGGCAATGGAAGTTCAGACCATACCAGCGCGCCGGACGGCCGGCCGAAGTGGAAACAGGCATCATGTTTGGGCGTGCGCCACATCTGAGTACACCGCTGGCAAGGGCGCCAGCGACCGAATGATCCGTCAAACACTCAAACCGTGGACGACTCGAGCGTTGCGGAACTGGGCCTGATGATTGGCGGGGCCGTGAGGAATTAGCCAACACCAGTGCGCGCGATGTTGCGCCGAAGCCTAAAGAAGAGATTGCTGGACTTCGCCAGCGCATTCACAAACTGGAAGTTGAACTTGAGACGGCTGCCAAGGCGCGGTGCCTGACGGCCTACAGAGGTTGACATTGTCTCATTGGTGGTCGCGGGATGGTCGAACAAGGAAATCGCGCTCAGCGCCTCGCGATCAACGAGGATGTAGTCCAGCGTCACTGCAGTGATATTTTCGGCAAGCTCGGAGTGTCCACGCCGAGAACCGTAAGCCTCCGATACAAGATGTTAGCTGATTGTCGGTGACAACCCACTAACGCACCGCTATAGTAAGCACGCCGGACTATGAGCCTAAATCTACCCAAGGGGCTCCGCCCCTTGAAATCCCCGGCGCACGGTCAGGTAACAATGTTACAGACCATAGAAAAATCTGAGAGACGAATTCTCAGACTTGGATGCAAGAGCCTAAAGCAGGTGTTTGCTGCCATTCTGCGATGCGGGAAACGAGACAACCAGAACGAATGGGTTGAAAAGGACGTTGTCGCCTTGCCATTGACACACCAAGAGCTGACCCTGGTGGTGCTTTGCCTCTGTGTCGCGTGCGAGTCCGCACGTACCGACGCTGCCGACAAGCGGATGATTGGTGCGATTAGGGAACGTATTGGGCGGTTCGCCGAACGGCAGGGTGCCTGGTGGGATGTGGAAGGTGAGATTGTGGCAACGGTCGTAAAGACCATAACCGTCCCTGATGTTGCGAAACCATTGGCGTAATATTTCCCTTCACATTCATTGACTCGGGTCGACCCGATTCCCAGTTCATGATTCCATGACGATGTCGGCTCCCTGGACCCGAGTAAACGTTGGTGGTGCTCAAACCAGCCAAAAGGGGCTCGGTAGCGAGGAGTCGAACAGGATCCTTATCGGATGCGATTACCACCCCGGCTTTCAACAAATTGCTTCTGTGGATACCGAAACCGGGGAACTTCAAGAGCAGAGACGGGCGCACTCCAGAGGCGGATTGGGCGGGACGGAATCAACGGGTGCACTGGCTCTCCAGCGACACTTGTTTTGATGTGGGTGCCCAGCCTCGAACTGTTTTCAGTGGCCAATGGTGTTGTGAAGGGTTCCTTTAACAATCCCTTCTGCTATTAAAGGATATGACATTGGGTCTCAATAAGCATGGACGCAGGCGCGCTCTTTGGGAGGCAGAGTCAGCACCAGGTGTTCGACCGCACGGCCGAGCGCGTTGCCAGGAGGATCGACCGGCATGACGCGGTCCGGCCTAATGGCACCCGCCTCTGCCTGCTCTCGAACTTTGCGTCGGCGGAGGAAATCGATACATCGATTATGCGCAATCTGGAAAAGCCACGGCGCCAGCGGACGGATATCGTCGAAGCTATCCAGCTTGTGATATGCATGGAACCGGGCGTCCTGAACGATGTCCTCACCGTCCAAGACCCGATCCGGTCATGCGGGAACAGTAGCGGTGCAGGCTGGGGCGGAGGTTGGCGATCGTTTCAAGAAACGCCAAGTAGCGTGCTTCGAAAGGACCCGGAGCGTCGGAGGCAAGGGAAATATCCATATACATGCTTCTACACAGCCGACCGCCTTTGAGATACGGCAAGGAAGCGTTAGGCGCTTCTGGCCGTTTCAATCGACGGAAGGCGCGCCACAAGCTCGCCTAGCTACAATAGAATCATGGTGACCGCGTGGGCAGTGCGTTCACCCAAGAAATTCTGGAATCGAATCGGCACCGGTCTTGGCCCATCCAGGCTTTTTGATCGACCTGGCAGCGGGAGTACATTTCGCTCCAGCACAGCGCGCGCTTTCAAGGGAGTGTTTTTTGTCTGCCGCACCCTCGACTTTGCCGCGCAGAATGGGATCGGGGGGCTTGTTAGCTTTAAGGCGGAGGACCGTCATTGTCGGAAACACCGTTATGGGGACTGACAAGTCGGCTTGATTTCAGGCGAGTCCCGAGTCACGGGTGACTTTTCGACAATCGGGGTTCAGGTTTACGGAAGTGTGGCCGATTTGTCCAGGACCTAATCCTGAGACGGGTAAATCGAAGCATTACCGAGACTTAATCAATACATCGAAAATATTGAGCGATGTCGATTTCGCGGCCGCTTGTTCGACGTGTAGGTAGAAGGAGACATAACCATGATGTTCAGAAGAAGGCTCATCGCGACCTCCGCCGCGGGAATCATCCTGGCAGCATCGTCTTTTGCATTGGCACAGGCACGCACGACCACCGCGGTGAAAACCGGCTATGCGCCGGCGAACGGCCTCAACCTTTATTACGAAATCCATGGCACCGGAGAACCGCTAATCCTACTGCACGGCGGGCTGGGCGCAACCGAGCTGTTCGGCGAAATCCTTCCGTTGCTCGCGAACACTCGGCAGGTAATTGCGGTCGATTTACAGGGCCACGGGCGCACTGCCGATATCGACCGCCCGCTGAGCTACGAGGCCATGGCCGACGATATCGCTGCGCTGATCAAATTTCTTGGCATCGATAAAGCCGACGTTATGGGGTACTCGCTCGGCGGCGGGGTCGCCCTGCGCACTGCCATCCAGCATCCCGACAGGGTCAGGAAGCTTGTGCTCGTCTCAACGGCCTTCAGGCGCGACGGATGGTACCCTGAAATCCTTGCGGGAATGGCGCAAATGAATGCGGGGGCTGCTGAGTCGATGAAGCAGACCCCAATGTATCAGCTCTATGCCCGCCTTGCTCCGAAGCCGGCAGACTGGCCGCATCTGGTCACCAAACTCGGCGAGCTGCTCAGCAAGAATTATGACTGGTCGAAGGACGTTGCGGCGATTAAGTCGCCCACGCTGCTCGTCTTCGGCGATGCGGATGCCGTCCGCACTGCGCATGCTGTGCAATTGTTCGAGCTGCTAGGCGGGGGTAAGAAGGACGGCGGCTGGGACGGATCGGGAATTTCAAATGCTCGCCTTGCCGTCTTGCCGGGCTTGACGCATTACACAATCTGCTCATCGCCGGCGCTCGCTTCCACTGTCAACCCGTTCCTCGACGGTCCGATGCCGAGAACAAAGTAGGCAGGCAATGCAACGTGTCGATTTCGCAGAGCTTCGTTCGACGGATTGATAGAGCCACGACGTATCAATAGAGCCAGTTTTCCGATTCGGCCCGAGGTCGGGCGGAGACCCAGCTCCAACCCAAAGTAAAGGAGAGATGGCGATGCGATTCATGATGCTGGTTAAGTCCGCTGAAAACTCCGGCCCTCCGCCCAAGGGACTCATGGATGCTATGGCAAAGCTTGCAGAACAGGCGGTCAAAGCGGGCACGATGGTCGCAACCGGCGGGCTGGCCCCAAGTGCGGACAGCAAACGTGTCCGGCTTTCTCGAGGGCAGGTAACCGTGCTCGACGGGCCTTTCACCGAGGCCAAGGAGGTTGTCGGCGGATACGCGCAGTTTGAGTTCAAATCGAAAGAAGAAGCCACCGAGGCCGCGGTGCACTTCATGGAACTTCACAAGAAACACTGGCCCGGATGGGAGGGCGAGACCGAGATTCGTCAGGTGTTCGGGCCGGAAGGCTTTCCTTCCCAGAAGTAGACGCCCTTATCCCTAAGACGGTCGCGAAGGGTTTGTGCCCCTTGGTTCTTGCGCCGGCGAATCAAGATGCTTTCATTGTTGTCGGTAGCGACTGATACAGATCGCGCATCGACGCGCTCTGAAGCAACGAGTTGGCGAGGCTCATCGCTGGCATCGCTCGCATCTTCCGCGATGCCGGTGTGGTGACAATGCCTCGCGCAAACAGAATCAAGATGCCCCCCTTCTTGTCAGATCCCGTGTGTCCATCTCCCGTCGTTAAGCCGGGAGCGACGATCGTGGCCTGTCTTGGATCCAGCAGCACGGCGGGCAAAGGGCAGCTTTCGATTGGGTCGGTGAGCTGAACCAGTTTCTTCTCGGTGAACTCGCCCGTTTCCGTGTCCACCATGGCAATCGTCTGTTGCCTTGCGTGTAGATCGCATCCTACAATTTTCATCTCGGCCTCCTTCGTCCCGAGCCTTTTGGTTGGATACCTCAAAGTCTACTCGGCTCGTCGCGAGGCCGACGTCGTTATGTCATCAGTTGGCCAAAGAAGGGTGGACGCCGCTACGATGGTCAGTGTCGATTAAGCCATGCGGTCACCGCTCCTGCCAACCGAACGAGAGCGATGACCGGCGCCGAGGCTAAATGACGTACACGACGAACGCCAGTATCGCTAGGTGGGCCGGTTGCAACATTCCCTCCACCATTATTTACGTCCTTGAATTCGGTATTTAGAATCCAATGTCCTTCAAGGGTAACTTCTGGTTGACAGAGAAGAGGGCTAGCTCCAGACGCGTTGACACCCCGAGTTTATCGAAGATGTTGGACAAGTGGTACTTCGCCGTGTCCTCTGCGATCTTGAAGTGCTGGGCGATTTCCTTGTTTGACAATCCCGCCACGACGGCGGACACGATCTCAAGCTCTCTGGCGGTGAGGGAAAATTTCCTCCGCTCTACCTCCTGTATCAGATTCAGAAGGTAGGCGTGCAGGTTAGGTACCGCCTGCATCCCGACCCAATAGCCACCCGCCATCACCACTCGGATGCTCTCAACCAACAACCGTGTGGCGGCATCCTTTAGCACAATGCCGCGCGCCCCCAGGTGTAGCGCCTTCACAATCTGCGGCGGCTCAGTCTCTGCTGCGAACAGGATCGTCTTGCCTTTGTAGACATCCTTGAGATCGCTCAAAGCCTCCAGCCCACTCTTCTGTGGCATTTTCAGGTCAAGGAGCAAAAGGTCCGGCTGCAACTCGCATACGCGCTCGACGGTATCGACGCCGTTTGTTGCTGCCCCGACGACCTTGAGATCAGGTTCCGCCTCCAGCATAAGCTTCAAAGCGTCTCGAACGAACGGATGGTCGTCTGCAATTACGATCCTTGTAGCAGCCCGGGCGCGGATCTCGCTCTCGTACGCAGTCGATGCCGACATGTCTCTCCTCTATTGCTCGAACAGATTGCTAAACCTTGCGTACATCCACTCGGACGTTGCACTGTTCTTCATGAGGGCCACCTCTGTCAAGCCAGAACTTTTGCACAGTCGGGCCAGCGACTTAGCGGTACACTGGCTTCACATTTCGCGCTGTGCCTTGCGCATACCGTCCTGTTGAACGGTTCCGCCGTTCGGTGTGGACGTGCCACCCAGCAGCCCATGCCCATTCAAACGCAGCGTTGCCAGGTTCATCGAGTGAGAGCATAGATCAAGCCGGGAAGTAAGGCCGCCACTACCAACGCTGCCCAGGAGAACCGTTGGTCCTTCCAGCCCACGCTCTGCCCTGACCTCCGTGATTGGTGTGCGGGCCCACATTGTACGTTACCTACAGTAGACGCTTTTACGAACGCTTGTTTTTGCACTTGACGATCAAGTCTTAACCATTTAAGACTCCATAGGGCTGACAGACCCCAGAGTTCGGACAGGACGGTGCGCCCCAAATCCCGCTGGAATCTCGAGACCACCTTCGCGGGTCGAGGGGGGTAGCTTCGAAATGCCTGTTGAAAAGCCGCCGGCATGCTTGGCGCACGGAGTGTTTGCCGGACTCTGGCCGCCAACTCTCCGGCACCCTCTCTTCTTGAGTGGCCCCGACCCCGTCATGCCTGCTTGTCGGTACGGTGGCCGAGGTCCCGGAAGCGGGCAGGCACGAAGTCCAGGTCGCTCGCCTCGTTTGCCGCCAGCCGGATTTGATATTCCAAAGTCTCCAGCGGAACCGGGTTCTGATAGTCGCTGATGCAAGCGCGCAGCGCATCCACCGGTTTTGAACTCGACGTCCGAACGAGACGGTAAACCTTGACCGCCAGGCTTTCTGCCGCTCCCGGAGTCAGCAATGACCGAACCAGCCGCTCGAGGGCAGGGAACGCATCCTCTTGAATGTCGACGCCCCGCTTCTTGCACAGATTCCGGATGAGATCGAAGCCCTCCTTCGCATCCGTCGTCGGAAACAGCGGAATCTTAACGTCGATTCGGCCCGGACGTTTCAGGTCCACTTCAATGAGATCAGGCCGGCTGGACGCCAGAATCCAAATCAGCTTGCCCCGGCTGGTGCTGCTTCCCATTTCTTCGGCCAGCATGGAATAGATTCGCCCCGAGATCCCGGAATCCCCGCTGCTGGACTCGCGACGTCCGATCGCCTGGTCGGCTTCGTCCACAAAGACGTAGCAGCGGCCCAGGGCCTGCAGAAGACGAAAGATTCGCTCAAGATTGCCTTCCGTGCTGCCCACCCACTTATCTCGAAAATTCTTGAGCTTTACGACCGGGACGTGAGCTTCTCCCGCCAGGCACTCAACCATAAACGTCTTGCCGGTCCCAACCGGTCCGCAAAGCAGATAGCCTTTGGGCATGGCGGCTAAATCGCCTTCCCGCCACAAGCTGATGTCCTGGCGAAGCCAGGCATTGACTCTCTCCTGACCGTGAATGTCCTCGAGCGTTCGCGCTGACTCCACGAATTCGATCAGACCGTTGCAGTCGTTCTCCACCAATTGCTTTTTCAGTACGACCAGATCCTCCGGCTCGAGCGCCTGGCCTGTATGCTCACGAGTCTTGAGCAAGGTTTCCACGGCACCCAGGCTCGAGCCCGCCAACTGCTGAGCCATGCTTCGGAGATTTTCCGAATAATGGCGGAATGCAATGGGATAGCTCGGACCCAGAAGTTCGAAGGCCTCTCCGAGGTCATCGGGCGAGGGCAATGCGATCTTGATCCGCGAAGCGCGCGGGTTATTAACGATCAGCGGATGCAGGTCATTGAGGTTTTCGGTTACCAGAAATGTCACCAGGGAGTGACTGGACAACAGACTCTCGCTCGACCAGTCGCGCATCAAGCTGGCCAGAGCATTCAGATCGTAGTCAAAACCACCTTGGATCGCAGGTGCCAGGAGATTGGCACTCTTCAGAATGCAGCCAACTTGTATTCGTTCCCGGTGAATGCGGCCGAGATTGGCGGTATAGCGAAAATAGTGTGTGAGTGCTTCGATCGCGGCTCGGGGCACCTTCGGCAGGTTCGGGTCCTGTTGGAGGCGAGGCCAGCGCGAGAAAACGTCGCCACCTCGCTCGACGCGAATGCCGTTGCCGATGTCATAGCTAAGCACAACATCGAAGCGCGGCAGCAGAACCTCGAGCGGGAAATCGGTCAGGGTTCCTAAATGCGGCGAAGCGCAGGGGATGACCATCTGGTCGTTGACATTCCCGAAGACGATGAATTGGCTGGACGCGTTGCTTTCATAGAGCCGGATCGCGTCCCGTGCCCAGGGCGGCAAGTCATCGTGCTGAAGCAACCCTGTCGGCGAGGGACCCGCGCCGGCGGTCATGCCGTTTCCTTTTGCGGGTCTGGTTTCTGCCGGCCATAGGTCTGGTCCAGGGCGCTGATGGCGGATTCGTCGTCGCCAAAGATCGAACCGCCGATCAGGTCGCTCGCCAACTCGATGTCGGTGGCGATGGTCTGAGGTTTGCCTTGCACGGTTGCGTTTTCAAGGATCAGGTCAACCTGGTTGTCGATCCGGGTGAGATCGCTCTCAATCTCTTCGAGGGTCTGCTTTCTCCTGGCCATCGTCGCCAGGCGCCTCTTCAAAATGTTCAACGTCGCCAGCTTCGACTGTCGCAAGCTCTCCGATTCCTCGCTGCCAGCGCGGAGATCCTGATCGAGTTCCTGCACCTTTTTCTCGAGGGTCTGTTCAGTTTCTCCATTGGTCGGACTCTGCAGGTGGTGCCGGGCAACCAGCAGTTTATGGACGACCGATTTCTCAATTCCGGCGAGGAACTCTGCGGTGTGAGGCTTGTTGACGTCCGCGGCTGTCAATCCCGCAGTCTTGCCCGAACCCGCGTAGACTTCGGCGAAAAGGGAAATCAGGCCGCTATTGCTGAATTGGGGATGTGTGTGGCCGAACTTGAAGCGGCCCCACTGCGGAAACCCGTACGCTTCCCATCCTTTTTGGCTGCGAGCCTGGGCCAGAATGTCTGACCATCCAATGGGTTTCTTCCCCCATCCCAGGGCTTCAGCCATTGGCTTCCACATTGCAATCACGACCGGAGAAAGCACGAGATTGTCGGTGCTGGAGATCAGGTCACGACCATACTTGCTTTGCGATTGGGCGTTCCCAAGCTTGATAAAGGCCGCAGACGCTGGGCTGATGAGGTGTGGTTGCCGGCGTCCTTCCATCACCTCATCGATTGCTTCCCCCGAGCCCATTGGTATCGCGTGAACGATGATCGTCCTTCCGGCTCCGGTGCGCCGGTGCTGCCGATTGAAAGCATCCGTGGCCTCGCCAATCCACTTCTCCTTCTCCGAACCATACGTGAATACAAGCTCGAGGCCATTCTGCGGAACCGTAGCCGACGGCGTTTTCGGGCTGGATTTTGATGGGCAGCTGGCGAGGCCAAAAAGAAGAGAAACTGCGAAAACGATGCTGATTCTGCGACGGACTTCAGAAAGACGAAAGCTACCGGACCGGATCCGGATCAGGTTCATAGGTCCTCAGTCGGTACATGCCAGCATTCTAGAGCCTGGGTGCCGATACTGTATCCGCAACAGTGCGATTTTTAACACTCCTGTAACAATCAGAGCCGGCGTGAAACCGCACTATTCGCTGAGCAGCCCATCGCGGACGCCCTCTCAATGACATCTACCGAGGCCAGGTCCGCAGGGCCTGTCGGAAAGGCGAAGCAGCTCGTCACGACTCGCACCGTGGATGGCCTGCACGGTCATTCCCTGAAACAGAGCCTGGAGAATATCACCGGATCCTGCTTGTCCGCCCTTATCTGCCCTTATCTGGGAGCCGATTGACGGCCTCCCATAAATATGGGAGGATATCAGGATGAAGACCACGCTGGAGATCCCGGACCGACTTTTTCGCCGCGCCAAGTCCAGAGCGGCCCAGCAAGGAATTCCTTTTCGTCAGTTTGTCACCGACGCCGTTGAGGACAAGCTTAAGGTCGACAACACTCCGGGCACGAAACCGTGGCTGAAGCATATGGGCAAGCTAAAGCACTTGCACAAGGAGACGGAACGAATTAACCGAATCATCGAAGGGACCTTCGAGCAGGTCGACCCGGAAAATTGGGAATGATTCTCGATACCAACGCACTTTCGGCGGCCGCCGATGAAGACCCCGCACTGGTTCGGACCTTGACCCAGGCGAATCAGTTAGTCCTGCCCGTGGTCGTGCTGGGAGAGTATCGTTACGGGATCGCCCAGTCTCGCCACCGAGTTCGCTATGCGCGCTGGTTGGATGATCTTATCGCCGATTCTAGAGTGCTCGACGTAACTGAGGCCACCACACACCACTATGCAGCCATCAACGTTCGACTTCGGCGTCTCGGAAAACCCATCCCGACCAACGACGTTTGGATTGCGGCGCTTTGCCGTCAGCACTCCCTTCCGGTTCTGAGTCGCGACCGCCATTTCGATCTCGTACCGGGCATTCAGAGGGTTGACTGGTGATTTTTCGGTACATCACACACCGGTACCCCACATCGAAAGAGTCTTTTCCTACCGTCTCCAGTTGAGTACCTCGTCAATCGGAAGGTTTTGAACTGCGACCGAGTAGAGGCGGGCAGCCAAGCACACAGCGTGAGCTTGGCAACTGGCGAGAATCCGAAAAATCCTCGATCTATTCGCGCGTTGTGTGCGGTATTGTTTAGTGATCGCTAAACAACGTGCGACTAACCCCAGGCTACAACACCTCGCTCGGAATGACGCAGGAGCAAGTCGATCAGTTCGTGCAAAGCTCGATCGGCAACATCCCCCTGGGCCGTCCCGGCACCGACAGCGCCGAGTGAATGGTCCGCGGGCTGGTCGCACGCGGATTGAAGGGCATGGTCAGCGCTGGCGAAGTCTGCGCTTCACGGTTTCTGCAACGGCGGCGGCTTGACGGTCAGAAGTGACTTCCCATAGCCGACAGGAATCGCGAAATTCGATCCGCCGAACTCACGCACCATCGCAAAGTTAATGCCGATAACTTTGCCCTCGTTATTGAAAAGCGGACCGCCAGAGCCGCCCGAAGTGGTTTGGGCATCATAGACAATCTTGTCAGGCAGTACGTCGCCGATGTGTCCCTGGGTGGTGACCGGCCTGATCAGGTTGCGGCGGGCGAGTTCCTCCATCACCTGCTTCGGATCACCTTTGGATGCAGTCGCGATGGACTGGAGGGTCTCCGCGCCCGCCCGGGCCAGAATCGCATCCAGAGCAGTAGGATAGCCAAGCAGCACGACCGGGCCTCCGCTGACCGCCGAACGGCGGCCATCGGCCAGGGCTATCTGCCTGATTCCCAGCTCTGAAACATTTCCTTTCACGACAGCAACGTCCGCCGCCGGGGAAATCTTCTCGGTGTTGATGGCAATTCCGTGTGGAACGCCGGGAAAATACGCAGTCATGTCAGCAATCACTGGCTCGAGGCCTTGATCGAGCATTTCCTTCAAATCATCATTCTGCCACCAAGGCTCGGCCACGTGATGATTGGTGAGGATTTGTCCGCCGGCGGAGGCGAGAAACCCGGTACCAAAAGCGTCCAGGTGTACTTCCGGACCATTTCCGGTCAGGCTCAAGAGCGGGTTGTTGTGTTCGTCGGTCGTGGGCTCGCCAGTGCTCGTCATCCCGGCGTAGTGCAATCTCAATCCGGTAGTGTGGTCGCGGAAGGCAAGCACGACATGGATGAGGCACACGCTCGGCTCATAGGACTGGATAATCGTCTGCGCAACCTTGCCCTCGGTCTCGAGCTTTTGAAGACGGCTTTGCACTTCGGCTAGCTGATTTTGCAGCGCGGAAGCGTCCTCTGTCTTGCTGATTGCGATTTGCGATCTCAGGTCTTCACTTTTTCTCTGAAGTTGAAGTCTTTGGGGATCGTTCGCCAGGGATGGGCCGCGCCCTCCGTCTTCCGGGGCCCGACGCGAGCGTTCCATCAACTGTTGTTGCGTCAGCACGCCAGTCTGCAATCGAGTGATCGCAGCATAGACCCGGGTATTCTGTTCCTGGGTGCGACGGTAGAAAAAGAAAAGGACCAGACCCGCAACGATAAGCACGGCAACACTTGCCAGGCCGCCAGCCCGAAGCGTCCGCCGTTCCTGGTTGACTGCTTTCACCACCTGCTGGGTGGAGTTTCGATTTTCCTCGGCAAGGCGCAGCCGCTCTCGAAACCCGTCCGCGACGGATTTATTCCGTAGTTGCGCACGCACCCGCGACAGCAATTCGTGCGAGTCGAAAGGCAGGGACAGCACGTCGTCGGCCCCAAGGTCCAGCCCTCGAGTCCGCTCGCCTGATCCTCCCGGGGACAACATCACAACCCGTATGTCATGAGTGTGCTCGGAACCCCTGATTTCGGAAAGAAGGTCACAGCAATCGAGCTGGGGCGGATCAGCACCCAGGATAACGGCATCGGGGTCGAAGGCGAGAACTGCCTTCATCCCTTCCCGGTAGTCGGTCGAGACCTCATATCCCGCATCGCTCAGCACCGCGACAATGTGGTTCCTGACAGTCTCATCGGACTCCACCACTAACAACTTCCCTGCGTTGTGGGTCATAACCCTCGCCTCTTATGGATGGTCCCGGAGCGTTGCAGGATTCAGTTTGGCCGGAAATTGCGATACCGTGGAGACGACCGCATCTGTGCCTCAGTTGGCGGCAGAGTGGTCAAGACGCGCAGAACCTGGTCACCACCGAGGGGCGTGACCTCGAAGCCAGCCTTTTCGAGCTGGTATTCAGCGTGTCCATTCCCCCGGAAGAAGCTCAACGAAAAGAAGCCTTATCTCGATCGTTGTAATTGCTTCGGCGCTGTTCCGGCGGTTGTTAAATCTGGTTTTGCCGAAGGACTCCTTTTGCTCTGGTGGCCTCCCTGAAATCACGACGGACCTGCTCCTCGCGTTTCAGGGCCTTGTTGAGTTCCTGAAGAATCTTCAGCAACTCGTCGGGATCCTGCGCTTCCAGTGCGGCGCTGCACAACTCTCTCCAGTTCCTGCGCTGTCCTTCAGCCATCTTGCCTTTCCTCCGAAGCTTTGGCTTCTGCAGGGGTTGCGGTCATCCGAGCAGGTCACCTCAGCCACGAAACCGGAGCCCCTTCACGTCCTCGTCCCAGCGGCAGCACTTCCACGACTGACCGCTCGCAGGGCGGCAACGATCGGGCCGACGATACAAGAACCGATCAGTAGAGTCAGAGCGCTCAAGACGAGACCGCACAGCAACTCAACCGTGCTTTCCAGCATGCCCACGTCCTCGGTCCCTTGCGGCGCCTCCGAAGGGATGTCTGCGACGGACTTCTCTCGATCCTATCGAGCGCGCCGATGCGGTCTGCGGTCCGCCAGAAGCTCAAAAGAGTCTGCAGGATTCCAGACCCGGACCAGCTGCGCTAGAGAGGTTGCACCGCGTCCTCGGCCTCTACCTTGCCAGTGTGGAGCATGAATATTCTTCTCACAGCGGTTCTGTTCGGATACCGCCAACGACTTTCATGACAAATCCCTTTCGAGACGCGCTGTACCTGTTCATTGGGCAGCCGGGAAAGAAGGGGGGAGGGTATGATTGCCCGGCTGCCCAGACCCGCCTAAAATCGGAAAACGATTCCAGCGGATGGTTGCGCCGTGTGCGTCCAGCTATCCGTGCGCAAGGAGGCAAGGCCGAAGTCCGGGCTCTTGTAAACAAAACCTCGATATTCTGCGCGCAAAGAGAAGTGTCGGGTCAAGGCATAATCAGCGCCCCCGCCGTACAGGAGGGCGCCTCTTCCCTGAGTGCCGGCGCCCGGCACAGATCCACCACGATTGCCGGTGGGATCAAAGATCAGACCCCCGCCTCCAGCCAACACGTAGGGACTTACCCTTTTGATGGGCAGCGGGAGGTTCACGACCAAATCGCCTGTGACCGAGTGCGCGTTGGCCTGGACCCTGGATTCTCCGACCCCCCCAAAATATTGTTGCGTATTTCGGTCAAAACCATAATTTCCTTCGGCGGAGAGCCAACGCTTGATGTGGTAACGGTATCCCACAGTGAATCCGCCGGTTTCGGTGCTGCGTTGCAAGTTTCCCCGGCCGCTAGAGTCCTTCGTGAAGAAACCGGTGCCCTGCAGGCTGATGTCTGAACGGCCCTCCTGAGCGATGGCCCCAACTGCCAGTGTGACAACAGTCCCAATGATGACCAGCAACCTACGCATCGTCTAATTCCTCCCGGTGTTTCCGTGCACAGACCCGGTCCGGATTCGGGAACTCGATCCAGTATCGGTGGTCTGACTTGAGCTAGAGCACCGGACTTGCCAAATGCGAGGCTGCGGCTGGCTCGCTCAAAAGTCCTTGCCTAGATATCAGTTGAGCTGCTGGAACGAAGGCGTGGCAGGAAGCGGTTGTCGAGGATTTGACACCGGGTTCGACAAGTGTCGAGCGCTTACGACATTTTAAGAACCTTCTGCGAGCTGGCCACATCAGATACGTCTAGTGTGGGTGCTGCGCGCTCGGTGCGGGCGGGCAGTGCAGCAAGGGTGGGGTAAGCTTGGGAGACAAGGGCTAACGCTTTATGGCAACAGTGGCACGAATCCACCCCGTGAATCTGTCCTCGCGCTACGAAGCTCTTCTCCGGGCCGGGAGATCCATCGCGACCTGCAACGACTGCGAAAATGCTGGAAGGGAACTCTCCCGGCAGTTGCGCGACATTATTCCCTTCGACTACCTGCAGGTCGTCGCCTTTGATGCAGAGAGCAACGCCGTGAACTGGCAGTTGCTGGAAGTGAACGGCGAGAGGCTGGATGGTCTGATTCAGGACGAAGATACCCCGGTGGTGTGGGCGCACAAGCACCAGCAGATTTACTTTGCTAACGACTGGGGGCGAGAGACCCAATTCTCGCGCTATAAACAATTCTTGGGGCAACACGGAATCGTGTCGACCTGCGCCTTGCCATTGGCGAGAGGGCAGCGGCGTTTGGGCGCGATCAGCGTGGGCAGCAAGCGTCCGTACTCCTACCCGGAAGAAGAAATTGATTTTCTCCGGCTGGTCGCCGACCAGATTGCGTTGGCCATCGATGCCGCCGTCAACCTTTACTCGTCGACCCAAGCGCAGGACCGCCTGAAACTGATCCTTGAACTAACCAACCAGGTTGTCTCGAACCTGGAGTTCGACGAGCTGTTGCACGCGATCTCCAGCATCGTCCGTAGGGTCATGCATTGTGACGCTGCCGCCATCATGCTGCCCGATGCGGAAGGCAAGCATCTGCGCGTGCATACACTCGATTTTCCCGACAGCAAGGGATTCTTTTCGGAAGGCATCGAGATTCCGATTGAAGGGACCATGCCTGGAGAAACGTTTCGAACCGGCGAGCCCTATGTGCTGAATCACCTGGATCGCCAGACGATTCCTGCTGAGATGTACGCCAAGGCGTCTGGAGAAGGGATCAATTCGTTCTGCGATCTCGGCTTGGTGAGCCGGAATCGTGTGCTGGGAGTTATGGCGCTGGCCAGGCGACAAGAAAACACGTTCGACGAGGATGAAGTTGCTTTCCTGACCCAGGTTGCACACCAGGTGGCGATCGCCATGGAGAACGCGCTTGCATACGGTGAGATTGCCGAACTCAAGGACAAGCTCGCCCAGGAGAAACTCTACCTGGAGGACGAAATCCGCGGCGAAATGGATTTCGAAGGCATCGTCGGGCAGAGTTCTGCTCTGCGGAACGTGCTGAGGCTGGTGGAAACGGTTGCTCCCAGCGATTCGACCGTCCTGCTGCTCGGAGAAACCGGTACCGGCAAGGAATTGATCGCTCGTGCCATCCACGATCGCAGCCGGCGAAAGGATCGCACGTTTGTAAAGCTGAACTGCGCAGCAATCCCAACCGGACTACTCGAAAGTGAGCTCTTCGGACACGAGCGCGGGGCGTTTACCGGCGCGATTTCCCAGAAACTTGGCCGGCTGGAACTGGCCGATCAGGGTACATTGTTTCTGGATGAAGTGGGCGACATCCCGATCGAGATCCAGCCGAAGCTGTTGCGCGCCTTGCAGGAGCGCGAGTTCGAACGGCTGGGCAGCACACGCACCAAGAAAGTGGATGTGCGCCTGGTGGCAGCCACCAACCGCGATCTCGACAGGATGATTGAGGACCGCGAGTTCCGTAGCGATCTTTACTACCGCCTGAATGTGTTTCCGATCCGCATCCCTCCCTTGCGCGAGCGTCCCGAGGACATTCCGCTGCTGGTGCGATATTTCGCCCAAAAGTATGAGCGCCGCATGGAGAAGAAGATCGACTCAATTCCTGCGGCTGCCTTGAGAAAGCTGGCGAGGTGGCACTGGCCAGGGAATATTCGTGAGCTGGAAAACTTTATCGAACGGGCAGTCATCCTTACTCGCGGCAGCGCTCTTGAAGTGCCTGTCTCGGAGCTGAGGCGGACCGGTGCGGCCGTTCCCGCGCCGGGCCCGCGCGAATCGAGTGAGCGCGACGACATTGTGCGCGTGCTCCAAGAGACCAATGGCCGTGTGGCCGGACCCAATGGCGCTGCGACACGGATGGGGATCAAACGCACGACGCTTATTTCCCGCATGAAGAAACTGGGGATTGATCCACGAAGAGGATTGTAACTGTCGACAAGTGTCGAAGATCTCTCGCGACATCGTCATCTGCCCAGCGCGATCTGACCGTGCCCACCTCTTCCGAAGCACGCAGCCCGAAATTACAGTTTGGCCCAGCCCGTGCTAAACACTCCAACGTGATGATTCAGATTGCATTCGCCGGTATTTGCGCCGTCGGGACCGTTTTCCTGCTGACGTTTCTCAAAGCTCTGCTCGAGGATTCGCGCCGCCATTCGCGGCGACGCCCAAGAATGGGACGAGAACTCATTGTGCTCCCTCCCCCTCGTCGTCATCACCGGTCCGTAACCACCCGCTCCGCGTAGCGACCGGTTTTCAACCCAGAGTCAATTTTGCCCGCGCATCGCTATGGCTTCAGCTGGGTATCAGCCTCGACAAGTGTCGAAGGGTGCTTCGACACTTGTCGACAAAATCGCTTCTGACGGCCAGGCTGTCTTTGCAGATTCAATAACTTAAGCGCCAGTCGCCTGCTCCTGGGTTTTGGACCTCGCGTTGCGCACTCCCGAAAGCAAAGGGACCGACATGTTACGGATTTCGACCATCGACACGCGCTTCCAACGCAGACTCATTCTCGAAGGAAAGTTAGTGGAGCCGTGGCTGGCTGAACTTCGGGAGGTCTGCCGCAACGCTGCCCAGACACTGGAAGGCCGCAAGCTGGTGATCGATCTCAGCGACGTCACCGTCATCGGCTGTGATGCAGAAAGCACTCTGTCAGAGCTGATGCAACAGGGAGCAAAGTTCTCTTGCGGGGGAGTCCTTATCAAACACGTGCTGAAACGCCTGGCTCGCAAATGTCGCGGTCCGGAAAACCGTCTGGCGCATTCGGCCAGGTCGAACGGTTGAACCGCCGGCAACGACGGGGGGGTGTTGAACAGCAGGCAACGACGGAGGTTGATGTGTCGCAAGCCACCCAGGTTTCTATGAATGGATCTACTGCCTACGCCACGAGCGACGATTTCCGGCGCATCTTTTCCGAAAAGATGAACAGCCTGTATTGGCTTGCTCTCCTGCTGACGGCCGACGCTGGCAAAGCGGAGCAGTGCTTTGTTGCAGGCATCGGTGACAGCGTTGAGGGTAACCCGGTTTTTAAAGAATGGGCGTACTCCTGGGCGCGGCGCACCATCATCCAGCAGGCGATTCGTATGATCGAGCCGGCGCGAGAGAGGCTCACAAGTGCGGACACGGAGCAGGTGGGGCTGGAGGTCGAACCGGGGCTAAGGCCAATCCTCAAACTCGACGCGCTAGAGCGGTTCGTGTTCGTGATGTCGGTGCTCGAAGGATATTCAAACCAGGACTGCTCGATTCTTCTGGGATGTTCCCGCCAGGCAGTAGCGAACGCGCGCGCTCGAGCACTCGAGCACTTGGCGAATGCGGCCGAGATCGTCGCGATCGATGGAGATGGGCTGCAAGGTAGCAACACGCTGGTTTCACACTAGGCGGAATTCAGATTGACACTTTTATGAGGGTTGAGATGAAGGTTTTGGGGAAAACTGTTTCGAAAATACGCGATTGGATCCTTGGAGTACTTTGGCTGCTGGGGCTGACGTTTGCGACGTCCGGTTGCAGCCGCACGCCTGTCCAGGCTGCACCGGCCATGCCGGCACCGCTGGTGACATTAGCGGACGCGACCGCGCAGGATGTGCCCCAATATCTGGACGAGATTGGGAGAAACGGGGCATTCGAATCGGTTACCGTGACACCACAGGTGGGTGGACGGATCACTGAGCGCCATTTCCGGGATGGCGAGAACCTGCGGAAGGGGCAAATCCTGTTCGTGATCGACCCACGTCCCTACAAGGCCCAGCTCGACTCCGCGCAAGCGACGCTGAGCCAGGCCAAGGCGGCACTTGAGCTTGCGAGAATCCAGTTTGCCCGCGACGAGGAGGTCATCGGGACCAGGGCCATCTCGAAGCAGGACTACGACACCAAAAAGAACACGGTGGACGTCGATCAGGCACAGGTGGATGCGGCTGCGGCTGCTTTGGAGACCGCCAAGCTGAATCTCGAGTATTGCTACATTCACTCGCCCATTGATGGCCGCGCCGGAGCCCGCCTGGTTGACGTCGGCAACGTCGTGCAAGCCAACAGCACGTCCCTTCTTTTGATTCAACGCCTGGATCCGATCTATGCGAACTTCACGATTACCGAGAGGGACCTTCCAGAAGTCCAAAAAGAGATGGTCCGCGGAACCCTGAAGGCGATGGTGCGGCTGCCATCGGACGCCGAGGGTGGAGCAAGGGTAGGGAAGGTTGAGTTCCTGGACAACGCAGTGCAGAACGGAACAGGGACGATCAATCTGCGAGCCACGCTGCTGAACTCCGACCATCACTTCTGGCCCGGGCAGTTCGTTGACGTGAAGCTGGTGCTAACGACTCAGAAAGGAGCGGTGTTGATCCCCAGCCAAGCCACGCAGATCAGCCAGAAAGGTCCGTTCGTGTACGTGATCAGACCCGACGACACGGCGGAGCTTCGCCCCGTTACTCTCGGCCAACGTCAGGGCGATGAAGTTGTAGTCACCGGCGGATTGACCGCGAACGAGCGCGTGGTGGTCGCCGGACAATTGACGGTGAGACCCGGTGGCAAGGTGCGTGTCGATGCGGCGGGGGCCGGGATGAGTCCGCAGGCTCAACCCGACAACCCCGGCAAAAGCGGGGGGCGGTCATGAACCTCTCCGAGCGCTTCATTCGCCGTCCGGTCATGACCGTGGCCCTCACGGTGTCGGTCATGCTGTTCGGCGTGCTTGCGTACTACCGCCTGCCGGTCAGCGATCTGCCGGCGGTTGACTATCCGGTGATTCAAGTCCAGGTGAACTATCCGGGGGCGACGCCGGAAACCATGGCCAACAACGTGGCCACGCCTTTGGAGCGCCAGTTCATGCAGATCCCGGGACTGGAGTTGGTTACTTCCAACAACGGGCAAGGGCACACCAGCTTTGTTTTGCAATTTGGTCTCGACAAGAGCCTGGACGCGGCTGCCACCGACGTTCAGGCGGCGATCACCCGCGCCACCGGGCAACTGCCCATCGACCTGCCGAGTCCGCCCACATTTACCAAAACCAATCCCAATGACCAGCCCATTGAGTACATTGGTTTGGTCAGCGATACGGCCACCGAAGGACAGCTCTACGACTATGCCAACACGCAAGTGGGAGAACGAATCAGCATTCTTCCGGGAGTGAGCCAGGTTGCGGTGTACGGTACGCAATCGGCGGTGCGCATCAAGGCGGATCCTTCCGCAATGGCGACTCGCAACATCTCGCTCGAAGATCTGACGAACGCCGTCAAGAATGGCACCAGCTATACCGGCGCCGGGCAGTTTGATGGGCCGCACCACTCTTTCCTGCTACAGCCGCAGGGGCAACTCAGCACTGCCGACCAATACCAGCAGCTCATCGTCGGACAGAGCAATGGGGCGCCCATCTATCTTAAGGACGTTGCCACGGCCAAAGAGAGCGTTCAGGACGAGCGCATTGATATGCGCTTCTGGGTGCGAGGGTATCCGCCCCCGGCGGCCACGGTCGTGGTGGCTGTGTTTCGGCGCGCGGGCTCCAACGCCGTTGAAGTGGCCGACTCGGTACGGAAACTTCTGCCCAACATCGAGTCGCAGCTTCCGACCTCAGTGCGGTTGATCCCGATTTACGACCGTTCACGCACCATTGTGGACAGCGCAAGAGATGTGCAGACGACACTCTACATTTCTTTCGCACTGGTCGTGATGGTGATTTTTGTCTTTTTGGGACGTGCGACCGACACGCTGATTCCAGCGGTGGCGCTCCCCCTTTCGCTTTTGCTGACTTTCATCGCCATGAACGTGCTGGGCTACAGTCTCGACAACCTGTCGCTCATGGCCCTCACGCTTGCCATAGGCTTCCTGGTGGACGACGCGATCGTGTTTCTCGAGAACACCGTCCGCCTCATGGAGGACGGGCAGGGAGCGTTTGAGGCGTCGTTGAACTCGGCGAAGGAGATCAGCTTCACGATTTTAGCGATGACGCTGTCGCTGGCCGCAGTCTTCATTCCCCTGGTCTTCATGGGTGGTCTGATGGGACGGATTTTCCGTGAATTTTCCATCACGATTGTGATCTCCATCATCGCCAGCGGGGTGGTCTCATTGACGCTCACACCCCTGATGACCTCCCGGCTGCTTGCCAATCGAGCTGCGGGCGCCAAGAAGACCTGGATGGAGCGTGTCATGGGCGGCATTGAACACCGAGTGCTTGACGTATACGGCCGCTCCCTGTGGTTCTTTCTGAGGCGACGCTGGATTTCGGCTCTGGTGTGGGTGATCTGTCTTGCGGGCACTGGATACCTGTTCTACATCGTTCCCAAATCTTTTCTGCCCGTCGGCGACAGCTCGTTCATTCGCGGGGTGCTGGTTGCGCAGGAAGGTTCGTCGCCCGATCAGATGCACGCCTACCAGACGGCGGCGGAGAAGGTGATGCGGGCAAATCCTGCCGTGGAGACAACATTCACCATGAGCGGGAACAGCCAGTTTATGCCGGCCAACCAGGCGTTTCTCATCGCATTTCTAAAGGACCCGTCCAAGCGGCCCCCCATCGATCAGGTGGCCGGACAGTTGATGGGAGGAATCGCGGGGACGGTTCCCGGAGCGATTGCCTTTCTCCAGCCCAACCCCGTGTTGGAGATCAGCACGGGTGCCACCGCGAACGTGCAAGGGCAATTCGCATACGCGCTTTCAGGCATCGATCCGAAGCAGGTTTACGACGTGGCCGGAAAGATGATGGCCAAGATGCACGAATATCCTGGGTTCCTGTTCGTCAATTCCGATCTTTTCAATCACACGCCGAACCTGCAGGTCGACATTCTGCGGGACCAGGCGAAGCTCTACGGGATCTCGGAGACCCGCATCCTGACCCTGCTCCACGACGCCTATTCCCAGAACTACAGCTACCTGATCAAGAAGGCCACCGACCAGTACCAGGTCATTCTCGAAGTCGCCGATCACCAGCGCTCGGAACCTCAGGATCTGAGCAAGCTCTATATCAAGAGCGATGACGGCCAACGAATGGTTCCGCTGAGCGCGGTTACCAGCTGGCACGCGGTGATTGGGCCACAGGCCGTCAACCACATCAATCAGTTCACCAGCGTGACCCTGTTCTTCAACATGAAGCCCGGCTTCACGGTGGGTCAGGCTACCCAGTTCGTGGAAAATACGGCCAAACAGATTTTGCCTCCCGATGTCCAAGGGCAGCTTCAGGGCGAGGCTCTCATTTTCCGGAACACAGTCTCTGACCTGCTTACTCTCATGCTGGTCGCCGTGTTCGTGATGTATGTGATTCTGGCGATTCTCTACGAGAGCTACCTGCATCCGATCACGGTTTTGTCGTCGCTCCCGGTCGCGCTGGTGGGGGGATTGTTGACGCTGTGGCTGTTCGGCTCCGAAGCCTCGCTGTACGCCTACATCGGAATGTTCATGTTGATGGGCATTGTGAAAAAGAACGGCATCATGATCGTGGACTTCGCCGAGCAAAGAGTGCGGCAGGGAGCCAAGGACGATCAAGCCATTCATGATGCCAGCATGGAGCGTTTCCGCCCCATCATGATGACGACCATGGCGGCGCTGCTGGGCGCTCTGCCGATCGCGCTCGGTTACGGCGCGGACGGAGCGTCGCGCAGGCCGCTGGGTCTGGTTGTGATCGGCGGACTGATTGTGTCGCAGTTTGTGACCTTGTATGTGACGCCCGCGATCTATCTCTATCTTGAACAATTCCAGGAGAAGGTGCTCGACCGCTTTTCGTTCTTCCGGTCAGGTCGTGAGCGGACGCCTTCCGCGAGCCCGGCCTTCGCGATGCAGGAAGGCGATGGAGACTGAGAACATGACTCGATATCTGGTGAACCATCGGTTCCGGTTGGCGCTTCCGCAATGGATTGCGATCGCCTTCCTCAGCGGTTGCGCGGTCGGCCCCAACTACAAGAGACCTACGCCAAATGTTCCGGTGACGTATCGGGCTCCGGCGACCGATGCAACCTCTACAACGTCACCCCCTCAGCAGCCCGCAAACCCGGAATCCGCCAAACCTTCTGCTGCCTCCTTCGGCGACGAGAAGTGGTGGCAGGTCTTCCAAGACCAGGAACTCCAGGGGCTGATCCGGACGGCGCTCAAGAATAACTATGACGTGCGTATCGCGGCGACGCGAGTTCTTCAGGCCCAGGCCCAACTCGGAATCACGCGCGCGGACCAACTTCCCTCTCTCAGCGCAGGCGGCGGGATCAACAGCCAGCGGAGTCCCAAGATTGGTCCGATTCCTTCCTATGAGCTCACGCAGGGACAGGTAACCGCCTCGGCTGCATGGAACCTGGATTTTTGGGGAAGGTACCGGCGAGCGACCGAGGCGGCAAGAGCGACACTGCTGGCGAACGAATGGGCGCAGAAGCAAGTGATCGCAACCTTGGTGTCCGACGTGGCGATCGACTACTTCCAGCTGCGGCAGCTGGATCTTGAGCTGGAGATCGCGAAACGAACGTTGGGTTCGCGCCAGGATTCGCTAAAACTGACGCAAACGCTCGAACAACACGGCATCAACTCGCTGCTCGACGTGCGACAGTCTGAACAGTTGGTCTACACCGCAGCCACCGAAGTTCCCGATCTGGAACGGCAGGTCGGGCAACTGGAAAACGCGATCAGCATTCTGCTGGGAAACAATCCTGGGGACATTCCGCGGGGGTTGAAATTGACCGATCAGCCACATCTTCCGGAAGTTCCTGCCGGGGTCCCGTCGGCACTGTTGGAACGGCGAGCGGATATCCGTGAATCGGAAGCCAACCTGATCGCCGCGAATGCCGAAATTGGCGTAGCCCGGGCGGCCTACTTCCCTCAGATTTCTCTCACGGGATCGGCCGGGTTCGAAAGCCCGGCGTTGACCAACCTGTTCACCGGACCCGCGGGACTGTGGAATTTGACTTCAGCGATTTCGCAGCCGATCTTTGAGGGTGGTCGCCTCAAATCGAACGTTCGCCTGGCTGAGGCGCAGCACCAGCAATTGCTGTTGACCTATCAACAGGCAGTTCAAGGCGCGTTTCGCGACGTCTCGAACGCGTTGATTGGGTATCAGAAGCATCGCGAATTCCGCATGCAGCAGGAACAGCTTTTCCAGTCGGCCCAGGATGCAGCACACCTCTCCGAGGTGCGTTTCAAGGCCGGAACCACTGACTATCTCGAAGTGCTGACCAATGAAACCAATTCTTTCTCGGCGGAGTTGGGCCTGGCCCAGGCACAGGGGAATGAACTCATCGCTCTCGTGCAGCTTCATCTGGCTCTGGGCGGCGGATGGCAGGAGTAAAAGGATCGATGCCTGTGCTCATGGAGCGCCTGTTCAGGGGAACACCTCGGGAATGACAGGATGGTCCTGGAGGTTCTCGTTTTCCGACCTGCGGGCAGGAGAAGCAAGGGCAAGTGCTGCCGCAGCGCCGGCTAGCACACCCAGGATCGCAAAACCAATGTCCTTGTACGAGTACGAGAACCTAACTCCCGCGAGGTTGATCGCACGGAGGGAATCCCCAACCAGAGCCTGTTTTGCGGCTGGACCGGACAGGAGCAGGCTGGGAACCAGGATTCCGGCGACCACAACAGTAATCGCCAGCTCGATTAGCAGTTGAAGAAATGAGAGGGCCTTGTGCCTCTTGAGGGGGTGCCTTCTGAGACTCAGGACAACCCTCTTGAGGAACCCCAATTTCGAGGAACGAAGGATTTCCCATTTGCGGAAAAGCGAGTATGGTCGCGGCCACTGCAAAACGGTTTTTGCGTGGCGTGTGGAACTGACCTTGGGGTGCTTGTCGATCGCGCTCGCCGGAGCCATCGGACTTGAGAAATCGATCCACTCCTGCTTCGCAACTCGGCTCATGGATGGTGACTCCTTCTTGGGCGCCGTCTGTTCGCCACCGACCGGTGGCGCCCTACCGGTCTGATGGAATAAAGGGAATTGAGGAACAGAAAAAATATAGACGGGGAAAGGCGAACCAGAGGAAAGAGCTTTCATTGATATCTATCCTGTCGGATGCGGCGGAAATTCACCCCGGAAGAAAACGCGTTACAGGTCTTTGTCGCCGTCAGGGGGACAACCATGTAGAGAAGGGAAGCGCCCACCAGGCAAGGGTGCGCCCATGCCTGGTGGTCCACCAATTCAAAGAGCGTGACCAGGGGGCACCCGGTCAAGGCTAAACCGCATGCATTCCAAGGATGCTGGGCTATACACTGAATGCCGCCCCCTCCCCCAAGGTAGACGAACATTTCACTTTCAGCCCAGCACCCAGGATCCACCTTCGGTTATCGAACACATTGTGTGTTCTGACATAGCCACATTAGGCGCGGGGCAATGACGTGACAATGGGGATGGTTGCCTGTTTTGCGCAACAAGAATTCCCGTCTGTGTATGGGGGCAAACACCCTAGTCTGGAGTCGGGCCATTCCTTAGATGACTCACAAAATCGCCCGCCCCAACTCACGAGTCGGCGCGGAACGATGTCCGATTCGGGAGCCGATCGAGGAAGCTTGCCGCTCGCTTAGGGACGGATTAGGCCAAGTCGAATCGCAAAGCGTACCAGTCCTGCCGTCTCGTGGATATCCAGTTTTCCCATCAGACGAGCTCGGTGCGCAGAAGCGGTTTTCACGCTGATTCCCAAAACCGAGGCGACCTCCTTGCTGGACTTCCCCTCGGCGACCAGCTGGAGCACTTGCCGTTCCCGAGGGCTGATGGGCACGGCCTCGGGCTGGGCACCTCCCCGATAAGCGTCGATCACGGTGCGGGAGACCTCTGGACTGAGATAGGTTGATCCTCGGAGGACTTGACGGATTGCATCTACCAATTCCCTGGCCCCTTTGGTTTTCAGAATGTAGCCGGAAACACCCGCTCGCAAGGCCTCCAAGATGTATTGATCTTCCTTATACATCGTGAGCAGGATCGTTTTCGTCCCGGGAGAGATTGAGGTGATCTGTCGACTGGCTTCGATTCCACTCAGCAGCGGCATGGAGAGATCGAGAACGGCCACCTGAGGCTTGAATTCCCGGGCGAGGCGAACCGCGTCATGCCCATCGGACGCCTCTCCAACGATGCGGAACCCGTGACCTTCCAGAAGGGCGCGAAACCCCTCCCTGACTATCTCGTGATCATCCGCGAGTATGATTTCAACTGGCATATCTAATTGACAAGAGGCACATGGATCCGCACCTCAGTTCCAGAGTTGGGAGCTGACTTGAGTTCCAGAGAACCCGAGACAGCCTTGATACGTTCCCGTATTCCGAGGAGGCCGAGGCCTAGCGGCGCGTCCGTGCCGGCAAGCGCACCAACGTCGAACCCGACCCCGTCATCCTTGACGGAGCAAACGACCACGGATTTCTTGTCGGATTCTTGCTGTTGAATTTGAACGGTGACGCGCGAGGCCTTTGCGTGTTTCGTCACGTTTGTCAACGCCTCCTGAACACTCCGATATAAAGCAATCTCAACCAGAGGGGAGAGTCGTTCGGCAGTCGAGCCTTGAACGACCATCTCACATCCTGACCTGCGGGCAACTCCTTGCGCCAGAAACTGGAGGGCGGGCACCAGCCCAAGGAGGTCGAGCATTGGTGGCCGCAGTTCGTGAGAGAGACGGCGGAGCTGTTCTTCCACTTCGGCGACCCTGGATCTGACGTCGTCGATCAGCGGCTGCAAACCGGGTGGCAGGGCTCCGGACAATCGTTCCAGTGCGAAGTGCACGCTCATCAAGAGCTGCCCGGCCTCATCATGAAGAGCATGAGCGATGCGTTTGGCCTCGGCTTCCATGCCCTCGTTCAATTGCCGCATGGCGGCTTGAGCTTCGCGGTGTCCCCGGTAGGTCATTTCAAACGGCGACAGGCTCTCGACGAAGAAACTGCCGCACGACTCGGCTTTTTCGACACACTCGGCCTGTGTTCGGGTGCTGCGCAGCATGGTCATCAAAGCCTTGTGATAGAAGCCCGCGATATCCACCATCGCTGCCCCCTCGTCCAGGGCCCGCCGGCCAAGTTCGTAGGCGAGTTGCAGAGCAGCCTCACCTGGTTTCCTGACGTACTCGCGCATTGCGGCCGCAAAGTCCCGGGCCAGAGAGTGGGTCGCGAGTTTGGGAGGCGAGGCGGTCTTCATTTCAGATTTCCAACAAGTCGCGCGACCAGTACAAGCGCATCATCTGAGTCTTTGCCATGCTTGGCCAGAATACGATCCGCAATCCCCTGGGGCGGCTCGTAGGTATTCATCTCTTCATGGAAGTCACTGGCTACGCCATCGGTCGCGAAGGTCAGAGTAGCCCCGGTGCCGACCGGAACGACGAAGGCACGCAGGCGGGGCAGGTGTCCGCCGATAAAGCCTTTCGCAAGCAAGAGAAACTCTTTTCCTGGAACGCGATCGGTTTCCGAATGCACCAGCACGCCTTCGACGTTGCCGACTCCCAGCCAGGTCATGGTGGAATCGGCGAGGCTGAAAGACGCCATGCTCGCGGCAACACCGCGGGTGTGCCCCAGGGCGACTTGGCAGCGCGCGACCAGAGAGGGCAGGGATTCGCCGGCGTGACGCTTCAAAGTCTTCACTGCAATCCTGGCGGCAAGCGCAGCTTCCCAACCGTGCCCCAGTCCGTCGACCGCCGCGATCAACATGCCTTCACGAAACGGGTGAATCAAGTGTCGATCTCCGGATACTTGTTGTCCTCGCAAAGCGTGCCCGGCGATGCCACAGGCCAACACCTTTTCCCTCAGTGTCTCCATTTCGCAATCCTAACGGTGGTGCCGCGGCCGAGCTCGGACTGAATGTCGAACTCGTCCATCAAGCGCCGTACTCCTGGAAGTCCGAGCCCCAGCCCGCCGGAGGTGGAGAAGCCAATCTGCAGTGCCTGTTCGACATCGCGGATTCCCGGCCCCTGGTCCTGCGCAACGATCTGAATACCCCGGACGGTGGAATTCGTAACCGGCTGGATCGCAATTTCCCCCTTCCGCGCATAGCGAACGATGTTCCTGGCCAGTTCCGAGATCGCAGTGGCCACCAGGGCCAGCTCCGTGAATGCAAACCCCACTTGAGCAGCGATTTTCCGGCCCTCCTGACGGGCCTTGACAATGTCGACGTCGCTGCTGATCGGGATTCGCACCCCGTCAACTGTCGAAGCTGGAATCGTTGTGATCGACGCGGGCTTCGGTGATTGAGAGTTTTTGCGCATCGCCCAGGAACTACCGCCCCCCTTGCATTGTCGAAAAACGGCCCTTTCGAAAAAAACCGACCATTCCCGTTCGCCAGCCATCGGTTGTGCGTACCGGCGGTTTAAGATCCTGCCAGAGCACATGGATCAGTTTTTCCGCCGGCTGGGTTCGGCGGTTGCCTGGTCAAATCACGAAATCCGAGACTCTCCCGCTTGAGGATGCGAAGGATAACGAGAGCGTCTTCGATCGCGTGCCGTTCCGAAAGACTGTCGCGGGTTGGCGACAAAGCCTGCAGGCGCCGAACAATCGCAACCTCGGCGGCAGTCACCCGTTGAGTCAAGATATCCTTGTTAAGCTCAACCAGCGCGTCTTGGTAAAGTCTTTGCCAGTCTGGCCATTCAAGGTTTTCGATCACTGGGTTTTCCATAATCTGGCTTCCCGTAGTCTGGCTCTCCACTGCAAGCTCCTTCTCCGTGCCGTTATGCGACCGTCCCCTTGATGCACAATCGCGGGCTGAACTCATTGATTTTCATGCTTTCTGTCAGCTGATTGGATGAGGACGTCATGTAGCAATATCGTGAGGGCCCGGTCACTGGTCCCATGGATCACCAACTCCAGGTCACCGCTGTTTTCAATCTCCTCGCGGAACTCCCCAAATTTATTGGTCGTCGCCTGGACCACGCGACCACGCAGGTTGGAAAGCACCAAGGGCACGTCACGTCCCCCGACCTCGGGGTGGCGCAAGTCCAGCAATTGCCCCGTGACGACTACAGTCCTGCCGCCAGTCTGAGCTTCGACCTGCAGGTCAACCTGAAAGGGATCTGCCCGATAGAGCATTCGTCTGGTACCGGGGCCCACCGATCGAACACCCTCCAGGGCAGGCTGCAAGAAACTGTCGAACAGGAGCTCGATGACTCCGCTGCCGGTCCTGCGGTCCCGCACCCACTCCGATCCAGCAAACGCAGCTTTCGCGATCCGAACGGCTTCCTGCGGAGGTTGATAGCTCGCTTCCGCCTCTACCGCCCGCCGGACTCGCTGCCATCGCGAGAACACGGTCGCGCAGCGCGGGCAGCCCTTCTCCAGATGACTTTCCATCGCTTGTCTCTGGCTCGGGGACACCACCTGGTTTACGAGATCAATCCATTCCTCTGCCGTAAAGTGTTTCATCTCTCAGTCTCCACTGAAGGTCCCGTAAGTCGTCCTCTCCGGTAACCGGTGGACCTTAGCTGCATCACGGAATAAGGGATCCTGGGAGACAGAAAAATATAGGCTAGCGAAAACATTCAATCAGACTAGGCGTTCGGCGGAAATCCGAGCAAGCGAACTAACTCGCTGTCTTTTCAGTGATTTTGCCCACGAGCACAAAGGGGGCCCAGTAATAAGGGTGAGGATTGTCTTGCCTCACCTTCCGCATGGCTGCCCGCAGCGAGAGCCCCACATCGCCGCTGTGGATGTAGCCCCGGTAAAACTCTTGCATGAGTTCTGCAGTGCTGCGATCGTGGACATCCCAGAGGGATAGCAGCAAAGAGGTTGCGCCCGCGTAGAACAGTCCTCGCTGCAGTCCAAGCAACTCGTCGCCGGCGGCGACAAAATTCATTCCGGTAGCGCATCCGCTCAGCGTGACCAGCTTGGCCGCCAGGCGCAATTGATAGAGGTCATACAGATTCGCATAGCCGTCTCCCAGCCGGATGCCGGAAAACATCGGATTGTCCTGGCGGTGTATGCCGTGGGTGGCGATGTGCAGCAACGCCGTCTCCGGTCCCTTCTCACGAAGAACGCCGGCGGTGGCCTGCTGGCCGAGGTAGAGTTCGGCCTCCGGCAGCAAAGCCGCAACGGATTGGGCTTCGGTAACAATCTGAGGGGCTCGCTCATCAGGGATCCCGAGAACGAGGGATTTGACCTTTTCGGATGCGGCTTTCTGTTGGCAGAGCGCAAACACGGTCGCGCTAGGCGCGTACGAGATCGCGTAAACATCCCCGATATACTCATCGCCATTTCGCAGAGCATGGAACGGCAGAAAGTGCAACGCTCCGTGCGGCACCACGACCAGACGTTGCACGTTCAGATGAGCACGCAGGGGGCCGATGAGTTCGGTGTAGAGTGCCTCCAGGTGACTCAGGGTCGCTCGCAGAAGCGGCTGTTCGAACCGTTGCATATGGACTGCGCCCATGCTGAACTTGGAGATCTGAAATCTGAGCAGTTGCAGCACATGGCTGACCCGGGATACGGCGGAGACGGGGATGATCTCGATGGTCTCGCGTTTGACAACCGCCGCCACCAGCCGATCTCCGGCCGAATAATATTCGATCAGCGCGGTGTCTCGAGGAAGAGCGGCCTGTAGTTTCGTCATCGCAAACTCAGTCGGCGCTTCGAGGTTTGCGTTCTCCAGTTCCTGTGCGGGCAGTTCCCGTAGAGCTCGCAACAGCTGGTTCTCACGCTCCTGGGCTTGCCGCTGCAGGCGCTCGATGCGTTCCCTGGACATTTCCTCGGGCCGAAGGTGTTCGAGCTCGATGCGGTGGTAATACCAGTTAAGCTCGTCACGTAAATCGCGAATCTTTCGACTCTCCTTGCTTTGCCCGGTGCCAAGGGGAAACAGACTCTGACCGCTCTGAAAGATCGTTGCAGTCATGCTGCGGGACTTGGCAGCCTCGATGCACGCGAAGGCCTCGTCGACCGAGATCCCCGATCCTTGTCCGTCCAGGTACATCTCCACCAGTGCCTCATACGCTTGCAGACGGTTCTTGACAAACGAGATCTTTAATTCCTCGCGCCGCAAGTGGACACGCAAGGTTTCAAGGGCTTTGCGGGCTTCCTGAAATGCCGTTCGAGCAGCCGATCGATCGCCTCGGGCGGCCGCAATCTCTCCCACCAGGGAGTGGGTCTGGTAAACGAGCTCCGGTGTCTGCACGCTGGACAATTTTGCAGTGGCCGCTTCCGCTTCGCGTTCCGCGACGGCGAGGTCTCCGATTCGTAGCGCGATGCGCGCAAGCAGAAGGCGTGCGAGCACGGCTTTGCCGGGCAGTGTGGACGGATCGAAGAATTGGGCCGCACTTGTGCCGAGCCGCTGGGCTGCGACGTAGTGTCCTTCGTGAAACAGAAGGAGTCCCTGATATAGGTCGAGGAGGGAAGGCCAAACAACGTTTTGCTCGCGTGCGAACATTTCCCGCGCGGCTGCGAATCGCTCAAGGGCCTGCGAGGTTTTTCCCTGCTGGCCGCACGCGATCGCCTCGTTGGCGAGCGCTTTGGCCGCCTCGTAACCCATACCGAGCTTCTGGAAGCGGAGGAAGCCCTCGCGGGCGATTTCCCGCGCCTCTTCGCTGAGATTCAGTTCGAGATAAATCTCTGACAGGTCCAGGTAGCACAGCGCCAGGTGATATCCGTCGCCCGACTCTTCACAGGCCTGCTTGGTTGCAAGGAGCATCTCGATTGCCCGACTGTATTCGCCCCGGAAATAATACAAATAGGCGATGTTATAGTCTGCCTGGTCGCGAAGCCGAGGCATATCGTACTTCACACACAATTCGCGCGCCCTCTTGTAGCAGTCGAGGGATCTGGGAAAATCATTTAACCCGACCAGGCACATGGCTATATTGCTCAACGCCACCGCGGCATGCTGCCACTCCTGGTCGCCAGCCAGGGCAATGTAGGCCCGCTCGTAGTGCGCCAGAGCTTCCTCGAATCGATCCTGCCGATGAAATATGTTGCCAACGTTGTTTTCAAGACTGGCCAGGTGCTTGTGATCGCCCAGCCGGGTGAAGATCTCTTCGGCTCGCCTGGAAGCGGCGAAGGCGCGCTCGTATTCGCCCACAAGAATCAGGGGCTGAATGGAGCAGCTGAGGGTTCGTGCGGCATCATTCCAACGTCCACGCGAGACGTAGATCTCGTAAGCCCGGTCGTGGTGTTCCACGGCCGCATGGTTTTCTCCGCAGGCATGCAGCGCATTGCCTTTCGCTCGCAGGGCAACGGCCACGCTCTCCTTGCGACCAAGTTTTCGCGCGATCAGCACCACCCCTTCTGCGAGGCGTAGCGCGTTTCGCGCGTCCAGACGGATTTGCTTGACCACCAGAGGGGCTAACTCTTCTACCACGTTTGGGCGGACCAGCGTCGGGTGCCGCGATAGAAAGGATTGCCGATCCTCGTCGTTTTCAAGGCGTGTTAATTCCGACAGCAACTGGTCGGAAGAAGCCTTGTCGCCAGCCGCGGGCATCAATCAAACCCCAACTCGCCAAGTCTGCGACGCAACCTCTCGATGCATTTCTGGCGGGTAAAGCCGATCGAGCCGACCGCGAGGCCCAGTTCGCGGGCGACCTCACTGTAAGGACGCGAGGGCGCTTCAAAGAAGAGAAGCTCGATCAACCGGCGGCACTTTGGATTCAACGACGTCATCGCTTCGCGAAGCATCTGCTCCTCGCAAGCTTGCTGCAGCCAGGCTTCCGCGGTGGCAGGCGTCTCCGGCTCGGGCAAATCGGGCTGAGAGTCACGGCTTATCATTCGCCGGCTCTGCCGTTTCGAGGCGCAGCACTGGTGGTATGCCACCTGAATCAGCCATTTGGGCAGCGCGCGGGGTTCGCGCAATTCCGGCAGACGCACCAGCAATTCCATGCAGGTTGCCTGGAACACGTCGGCTGCCTCGTGGGGCGGCAGCCCGTATTTCACCGGGATGGAGTAGATGAGGGCCTTGTATTTCTCGATCAGTGACGACCACGCCTGCTCACTTCCGGACAGGCACTCCCGGACAAGACGGGTATCGTTGTCTGCGAATGCGGGCGGGTTCGATGCCGTGTCCATCACCGGAGTCATCGGCCCGCGTTCTCCTCACCGTTGCGCATATACAGCTCGTCGACATTGCAGAACAGATAGAGTTCCAGGACTGCCGGACCCAAGGTACCGACGGCATGGTTGGCTCCCAGCAAAATGTCGGGACTCGGCAGAAAAATCATCGGCTGATATCGGCAACGATCTCTTGCCCTGCCAGGATCAAAGGGGCTTCGCCGGCGTGCGTTTACCTCCAGCGGGACCAGCAATCCTGCAGCACGCACTCGTTGCTCTGCCTTGACGGGGGGGAACTCGTTCGTCACCATTGATGCCATTTGTGTCTCGCCGACACAATACAGTTTTTACCGTACCAATGCAGAGTAGTGAAGCAAGGGAATGAAGAATCAAAAAAGCCCCGGGTAACGAACCGGGGTGAAGCCGCCATTCCAGCTCCTTTCTCCCCCCAAGGGCAGAGCTCTTGACAGCGGCTCCCGCCGCGACCACCCATCACAGGCCCTCCTCCCCCAAGCAGAGTCCATGACAGCGGCCTTTGCCCGGAGAACAAGAAACGCCGGTTAGCGGTTCTGTGCTCTCGTCAAAACTTTTGCATCAGAGTTCGCGCTCGCACCGTGCGCAGAACCCCGGGGGAGGGAAAGGAAAGCTATTGCGAGCGTCAGTTTTAGTCAGTTGGGCAGGACCCGCGATCAGTGGAATCCTGGAGATGCAGCCGGAAAATCCTGTAGGCGTGTTGATCCCCCCGGTTCTCTCAGGGGAGGAGAGAGCACTTTGACTCGAATGCACGACTGCTGGTGGGAGCGCACGCACCCGCGCCGCTTGACCGCCGGGTGGGTGCGGGACAAACCTCCCAAGCGCTGGCGAACTTCCGCCCCCTCGTGTTATCGTCGCCCAATCACTCAGGACCAGTCGTGGCAGCGCGCCGTCCTCGTCAACATTCCGAAAAACCACGAGGAGGCAGGTATGTCCAAAATTGTCAGCCTCAGCGGAATCCTGGCGCCAGCCGACGGACGACCGTCGGACTTGTCTCTCCCAGGGGCATCGGTTGCAGCCGACGCCGACAATTCGCTGTTCACGCAAGAATCCAACAACAAGTTCAAGCGTGGCGCAGTCACACTCCTGACCGTTGTCGTCGCCTTGGTAGTGCGCCGTGCATTGAGTCCATTTCTTGGGACTTCCTTGCCATACATTACGCTGTTTCCAGCGATAGCCTTCGCGGCCTGGTATTCGGGCGCGATACTCGCAGGTTTCGCGGTGGTGGCTGCTTTGGCTGGAGCGCATTCCTGGTTCGTGGCGCCCTCGCCAACGCTTCGTGTCGTGAACGCGCCTGATCTGGTCGGCGTGATTGTATTCTTGCTGGCTTCCGCCGCCATCGTGGCACTCGGAGAAGCGAATCGCAGGCAGCTGGAATGCTCGAAGAATGCACTCGAAAAATTAGACGATCGCGTCCAACAGCGTACCGCTGAACTCAACCGCGCCAATCAGAGTCTCCGTGAATTGTCTGCCCGGCTGCTCCAGTTGCAGGACGAGGAGAGGCGACGCATCGCGCGCGAATTGCACGATAGTGTGGGACAGATGCTGGCGGCTCTGGCAATGAATCTGTCTGTTGTACGGACCGACATCGAGCGGCTAGCCAAAACGGCGGGAACACTCGACGAGAGCCAGGGCCTGGTTCAGGAAATGAATAAGGAGGTCCGCACCATCTCTCACTTGCTGCACCCCCCGTTACTGGACGAGGCTGGTCTTGAGTCAGCGATTCGCTGGTATATCGATGGCTTTGCGCAGCGAAGCAGTGTCGAGGTCCGGCTCGACCTGCCCAGGGACTTCGAGCGCCTTTCGAGGGACTTGGAAACGGCCATCTTCCGAACGGTCCAAGAATGTCTGACAAACATCCACCGACATTCGGAAAGCCCGACCGCAGACGTCCGCATTGCTCATGGCGACGGGTTCGTTTGCGTGGAAGTAGAGGACAAGGGCAAAGGCATATCGCCTGAAAAGCTCGGTCAACTCGCCGCGGCTGGCACGCCCGGAGTCGGAATTCGCGGCATGCGTGAAAGAATCCGGCAAATCGGCGGAACCTTGGAAATTCATTCCAAGGGCGAGGGCAGTGGGACGATCGTGACGGCTCGTCTTCCCGTGGGTGGCGGGTCTTCCACAGCAGCCGCCTAAAGGGTCCTGCGACACGATCGAACCGGCCAATGCTCAAGGCCTTGTCCTCGCGCGTCCTACGCGGGTGCGTTAACAGCCGTCCTGGTCCGGCGAGTTGTATAACCTGCTGACAATCCGGGGTTCTGCGGCCCGGGGTGGCAAGGCCGGCTTCGAGCAGTGCTCTACCGACGGTTTCCCCCGACGCTCCGGTTTCGGCCTCGCCCGGCCCGTTTTCCCGGAGGTTGGTATTTGCTCCGCGCAAATAGGGTCTTTGCCCTACCCCGACTGAGGTATTTTCCCCCGAGTTCTGCATGTATCCGCCTAATTGCTCCCAGGTGCCAACTTAGATAGGTTCTCACCAGCCTTGACTTGACTCGCCGTGTGCCTCCGCTCGGCTTCCTAGGAACGTGGGTTCGGTCGGGGCGAGGCCTTCCCGCTTCTGGGGCACCACGGTGTCGGTCCACCTGTCCCGACGCCTTTGGTGCTGCGTGGGTGGAGCTGGTGGCTGCGGTTTCAATCCGATTGCTCGAGTTCAGTTCAGGAGACCTACCTCATGAAGGTCGTCATGAAGACCGACGTCCCCGCCCAACCTTTCAAGAGTCAGCAAGCGACTGAGTTTACGGCGGCGCTCTTGCGCGAATTGGTCGCCCATCTTCGCCAAAACCGCACCCAGCTTCGTCAGGAATGGGCCCGCCGTATCCAGGAAGCGCAACTGCTGACGGCCATGAGTGAGGACGAGATTTTCGCCGAGGCCACTTCTGTCTACGACAATTACGTGGAAGCGGTGGAGACCGGAACGTTTGAAGCTTTGCAGGCCTACGCTCGCAACCTGTCGGAGCGGGTGATCCCGCGAGGCGTAGAAACCGACGAGGTCGTTGGGATCGTCCTGCTGCTGCGCGATGTACTCGCACGCTCTCTGTTCGCCAAGTATCAGGACGACTTCGACAAGCTTAACAGCATTCTGGATGCTTACGAGCCCGCCGCCAACCGCATTGCGAACACGGTCGCAGTTGGCTTTGTCCAGGAGCGTGAACGCATCATTCGCGAGCAACAGGAAGCGATTCGTGAACTCTCGACTCCGGTTCTGCAGGTGCGCGAACGCCTCCTCATCCTCCCTATCATCGGGGCGATAGATCCCCAGCGGGCGCGCCAGTTGACCGAACAGCTTCTGCGCGGCATCCGCACCAATCGCGCCAAGGTGGTGGTGATTGACATCACGGGCGTCGCCGCGCTGGACTCCATCGTCGCCAGCCACCTCGTGCAGACCGTGGAAGCCTCCAGGCTCCTCGGGGCGATGGTCATTGTAACGGGCCTGTCGCCGGAAATTGCCCAGACTCTGGTCACCATCGGCGTGGATTTGGGGAAGATGCACACGGTCGGCGACCTGCAAGGTGGCATTGAAGAGGCCGAGCGGCTATTGGGCTACAGAGTAATTTCCACCGTGGAAGACCCGCCGCAGGCCTAGGAATCGCGAGCCATGGAAGTCCCCATCCTCAAACAGCAGCACTATCTGATCGCGACCGTGCAGGCCGCTTTGACGGATGCCGATTTGACTTATCTGCGGGATGCCCTGGTCGAGCGGGTAGGAAAATTTCGCTCCCGAGCAGTCATCGTGGATGTGACCGCCTTGGATGTGATGGACTCGTTCGCATCCCGCACGCTTCGTGACCTCGCATACATGATCCGATTGCGCGGGGCCGAGACTGTGATTGTTGGTATCCAACCTGAAGTGGCCTTCGCCATGGTGCAACTGGGGCTAAATCTGGAAGGAGTGGCGACGGCCCTGGACCTGGAGGAGGGACTGGCATTTCTCGACCACAAGGGGAAATCGATGGGCGCAGGAAGTCACTCTTCCCGTACCTGAGGTCAAGGATTTCCAACTCTGCAGGGAGCGAATGAGCCGCCAACTCGTGAGCCCGGATTTCTTACGAGAAAAATGCGCGGCCCCAAACGGGCGGGTTGTTCGGATCCTTGCGGGTCTGGTCGATGATCAAAGCCAGCGAAGCGGGGACAGTTCGGCGAAGGGCCACGCCGGAGCACAGGAGCGAACCAAGATGTGGAACGAGCGTGCAAGGGGAGAGTGCGTCCTGAAACACCGTGCGTGCCTTCTCGCCGCGCTGTTGGTGGTGCTCTGGGTCACGCCGGCAAAGGCTGACAGCCGGATCATCGTTCGGACAACTCTCGGCCTTCAGGGGCTTCAGCAGCTCTGCGGTCTTCCCCTGCTCCAGAACTGCTCTGTGGTTGGCGGGTTGGGAGATCCCCTGAACCAGACCTTCCTCGTCACCACTCCGCTGGATGCGACGACCTTTCTGAACCTTTTGCGCGCGCTCCCGGGGATCGTGGATGCCGAACTGGACCAGCTGATAAGCCTGCTCGGCGGCCTGAATCGCGTGACCACACCGCCCGCCGCCCTCTCCGACTCGACTCCGATCACGTATTACACTTCGACGGTTTGGAACGGTTACGTCAATCAACCGGCAGCACAAATCGTTCGCGTCCAGGCCGCTCAGAGCCAGTTTCAGGTTGCCGGCAGCGGGATTGTCGCCGACATCGATACCGGAGTTGATCCTGGTCACCCGGCTTTGGCAGGTGTGCTTCTCCAGGGGTACGACTTCACGCGCAACCAACCGGGTGCCTCGGAGCTGAACGACTTGTCACCCGCGGACTTCTCCTCCCCCCCGCCTCCTTGCCCGCCTTCGACGTGTCCGCCAGCGGTGGTTAACCAATCCAGCGCGGCGATTCTGGACCAGTCCTCGGCAGCCATCCTGGACACCAACGCCAAGTATGCGGCATTCGGTCACGGCACGATGGTGATGGGGGTCCTCCATTTAGTGGCTCCGAAAGCGAGTCTGTTGCCGCTCAAGGCCTTTCATTCCGACGGCACAGGGTACCTCTCCGACATTGTGCGCGCGATCTACTACGCGATCCAGAACGGCGCCAACATCGTCAACATGAGCTTCGACCTCACCACGAATTCCCCGGAGTTGGTGTCGGCGCTCGCTCAAGCCAACCAGTCGGCACTGATCTGTGCTGCGTCTGCAGGCAACGACGGCCAGAAGGAGATCGTGTACCCGGCGGCGCTGCAAAGCGAGGTGATGGGAGTCGCTTCCACCAACGATCTGGACATGCGCTCGTCATTCTCCAACTACGGCGACGCTATCGTCTGGGTCGCCGCTCCTGGGGAAGGCATTGTCACGACCTACCCGTTCAGCACCTACGCTGCCGGCTGGGGAACGTCATTCAGTGCGCCCTTCACTTCCGGCGGGTCCTCCCTGCTGCGGAGTAAGCAACCCGGGACAAATGAGTCTCAGGCCGCTGCGGCGGTGGCTCACGCAGTCGCGGTTGGCGCGGACATGGGCAATGGCCGCCTGGACCTTGTTCTGGCCCTGCAGGCCCTATCACCCGCAGACTTCTCTCTCTCGGTGAACCCGCCCACCACAACGGTCAACGCTGGACAGTCGGCAGCCTACACCCTCACCCTGACCCCAATCAGCGGTTTCACTCAGATGGTCACGCTGAGTTGCGGCGGTTTTCCGATCGCTGCGACGTGCGTCATCACGCCTCCGTCGGTGACGCTCGACGGCAGCAACCCAACCAGCGCAACCGTCACGGTGCAAACCACGGCCCGCGCGGCCATGGTACCCGCAGCGCGGGGACCGGGAATTCGGCTCCCGTGGGAGCTGGCAGTGCTGTCGGTCTGGCTTTTGGCGGGCGGGCTCGCCTGGCTCCTGCTTTGTCAGAGGCCGGAGCGTCGGCGCCCCGGTCTGGCTGCCGCGCTCGGCCTGCTGGCGGTTTTTCTGGGCACGAACTCCTGCGGGGGCAACGGGAGAGTCACCGTTGTGCAGCCTGGCTCTGGGACGCTTTCCTCGCTCACGCTGAATCCAACCAGCGTCAACGGCGGGAGCTCCTCGACGGGGAGGGCGACCTTGAGTGGCCCAGCTCCTCCCGGTGGGACCACGGTCTCGCTGGGAAGCAGCAACACCTCGGTGGCCAGCGTCCCGGCCAGTGTGACCGTCGCTGCTGGAACCGCGATCGCCACCTTCCAGGTCGCCACGGCCTCGGTCGCCAACTCGACCCAGGTCAGCATCTCCGCCTCGCTGTCCGGCGCGTCCCAACAAACCGCTTCGCTCACGGTGACGCCAACACCTCCTTCTGGTCCAGCCCTCACCTCGCTCACGCTGAACCCTGGCAGTGTCGTTGGAGGGTCTCCCTCGGCAGGCACCGTAATGCTAAGTGCGCCCGCTCCGAATGGCGGTGCCCTCGTTTCCCTGGCCAGTAGCAACTCGGCCGTCGGCACTGTAGCTGCGAGCGTGACGGTCCCGGCGGGAGCGACCAGCGCGACCTTCACCGTGAACACCAGCACGGTGACCACTGCCACATCGATTGCCATCTCTGCCTCCTATGCGGGTGTGACGCGAGCGGACCCAATCACCGTAACACCGGCTCTGCCTCCCGGAACGCCTGCGGGGAATTACGTTCTCACGATCACGGGTAAAGCGGGCAATCTGAGCCACAATACGAACGTGAGTCTTGTCGTGAACTAGAGATGCGGTGAAATCGCGCAGGTCTTGTGGTCTCGAATGCGGATGCCCGGGGATTCGGCCACCCGCTTGGCGTTTCACCGAATCGAGGCAGGGGGGACCGATCGAAGGCGGTGCTTGTCGCGGGGGGCAGACCACTGCTCACGGAGTTCACCGGCACGGCGTATGACGCGCTCGGTCAATTCACCCAATTGCGATGACCCATGGACCTTGTCCGAGGTGGGGCCCTGGGCGGGAATGTCGAGCAATCGCAGTTTGTCGAAGACGGGCTTCATTGCCCGATCCGGTTCGCGGAAAAAGATGCTGCCCCGCACCCGTGCGAAGGTCCATCCGAGTCGCTCGAGCATGAACTGTCGCTCCATGTCCTCGCGGAGCTTTTCGAGCGGGAGATCGTGGTCCCCATCACACTCGACGGCCAGGCGCTTACCGTTACCTTCCACTACCAGATCGATGCTCCGCGATCCGACCTTCCAACGCGGGACAACGTGGTAGCCGGCCTCCACCAGGTGCTTCATGACATCGCGCTCGAGGCCGGACTGGACGGTTTGTTCTTTGTCGTCGAGATTTCTCGTGAGCAGATCAGGTGCCTGCGCGTGCTCAATGAGGCGCCGCCGCAAGTCGGCCGGTTGAAGGTCGGTTCGCGGGTCCAGGGAGTGGACGACCCACATCTGGTCCCGCGCCCGGCTGGCGGCTACGTTGTACCGCTGCTTGAACATCTGCTGATCACGAAGATAGAGCGCTCCGCCTGTGGGGGTATCCACAACGGACACGAAAACCACATCGCGCTCGTCTCCCTGAAATTGCGCCGAGGTTCCGCACAGCAAGCGATGCCGTTCGTACAGATCGGGAGCAAGATGCAGTCTCAGGAGGCGATCGATTTCCAGAGCTTGTTCCTCGCCCACAAGGGACACGACACCAAAACTGGATGGCCGTCCGAACTCGTTGATCTGGTAGTCGGGGTGTTCAAGTGCCGCGCTTATGAGAGAAGCAACGACTTGGGCCTCCGGGTGGTTGACTTTTCCATTCCTGGTGGAGCCGGGGACGTGATAGGCAACGAGGTGCGGTCTCAGCCGCACGCGGCTCGCATCTCGCAGCGATTTAATGTCACCGTCGTAAGAGAGTTGGTTGCTGAACTGAATGATTTCGGTGACACAGCGAAAGTGCTCAACCAGCCGAACGGTCTCCCCGAACGACTGGCGAGCCAAGTCGTAGACTGAGGTTTGGCCATCGTACAGGTGCGCGTTGGGAATGCCCTGCAGGAACTGGTCGATCAAATTCTGAATTACCGCGGTCTCCTGTCCGACCGCGGACGGACTGACCTGTTCGTGGTCGCCGACTACCACAACGTTGTGACCCAGGTAGAGTGCGACGAGGGCCATCACATCACTCTGGCTGGCTTCATCGATGATGACGACGTCAAAGCGGGACTTTCCGGTATCAAAATTCTCGACCACCCTCGAAAGGGGCATAACCCAGACCGGGACGGCGCCCCAGCACTCGGTCATCTTGTGGGCTGCCTCTGCGCGCAAACGGGGCGCGCGTATCCCGGTGCCCTTGCCGATCTTCCTTATGGTATCGAGCCATCCGATGAGCGCTTGCCTTTGGGGAAGAGAGGTCCTCCGCGTCTGGAACATCCAGGCACGATTGTCAATGAGGTCAATGGTCCTGGCCTGAAGCTGGGCGGCGACTCGTTCAATGGATGTCTGCAGTTCATCGATGGAGATACTGGCCCTGCGGTCCAGTTCATCCTGGATTTGGCGCCACGTCCAGGCGTGGGTGGGGTCTCCGGGCACGGTAGCGCTGGCGTGCGCACCCCTGCGGGCTCGGATGGCCGCGGCCCAAGCAGGCGCGGCGGCCTCAAGCTGCGCCAACAGAATATTCCGGCGTTGCAGGCTGCTGCGGAGCTCGTGCAGTTCCTGCAGCCGTGTGTGGGTCCGACGATAGGCCCTGGAGTCGAGCGCGTCTACCGCCTCGTGCAGACTTGCGATGGCCCGGGAATCCGCGAACGACCGCATCGCGGATGCCAAATGCTCGCGTAACCCGGCAAGCCTCTGGTTGATCTCGGACCAGTTCAGGTGGTCGCAGCGCGCCGCGAGTATGGGCGGGAACGAGTCCTCGACGGCCTTTCGCAGTCTTACTAACTCACCATCTTCTCCAACGGCGATGGGCTGTTCGGACAAGAACTTGTCCCAAAGAAATCCGGTCTCCCTCACTTCCTTTTCGATCGGGCTCCAGGTCTGCGAATGCCATGCCAGACAATCTCGAATCGGCCGACAAAACTGAATGGCGCCCTTTTCGATCTCAGTCCCCATTTCGACTGACCGGCTTGCCCCCAACGGAGCCATTTGACGGTCCCAGCGTGTGGCGAGGTTCTTGCGAAGCAGTTTGATCCGAGAAAACTTACTGGCTGCGAGAAAATGATCAGGAAGTCTAGGCTGGTCGCCGTCCACCCGGGTGGTTTGGATGAACTGCTTCCAGCGTTTGTGAGTCAAGAGGTTAAAGAAGCCCAAGGCGCCTCCGCTGCGCAGATGCCCGTGGATCTCGGTTGCCGTCTGCTCGTGCCGCTCAAGGTGCGACTCGTCTGCCAGCGTGGTGGCGTGCTGTATGAGGATCTCTTGAGCGCCCGCCGCCTCGAGATGGACTTGCTCGACGAGTGCGAGCAGTTTTTCCCAGGTCTCCCGGTGGGGGCCACCATTCTTTCCCGCGTAGACGGCCGCCAGTTTCCATCGGTCGCTGGTCGCGAGCACGTCGACTGACTGCTTGAGCTTGCTTGCGGTTTCCTGCAGGGAATCTGCGGAGATCGACCCGTTGCCGCTCTGCCAAAGATCGGAACGGAACTCGCGGTTGCCATGTTCAAGACGCGCTCTTTCATTGAGCGAGACCTGGAAATCTGCTGGCGACGGGAGCTCGTCAGGGCCCGGCAGATGACCCGACAATTCGCTCTCCACATCCGCGGAAATCGACCGGTTGGTAGCATACAGCTCCGCAAGTTCACCGCCGGAAAGCGGCAAGTCGATGCCGGACGGAACTGGGCCCGGAATCCAGCCATGGACCTCCGATTCGCGCGCAGTCTTCCGCGCAGCCTCCGAGGGTGACCACGCCCTTCCCCCGACCACGACGTCGCGGTACTCGTCGGCACGTGCATCCGCCAGCTGTTGGCGCAACTCGGCCAACCTGGCAAGCAGTCCTGCTCTTTCCTGTGCGAGTCTGTCGGCCTCGAGTTCCAGCGACTTCGCGTCGGTTCTGGACAGCCGGTCAGCAATGGTGCTGACAGCACTCTCCAGTTGCATACGGCTATCCAGGTCATTTTCCAGCAGACTTACACTCAGGGAGCGCAACTCGGGCACGATCTGGCTCCGCACCATCCGGAGGGCTTTCGTCGTGTGACTGGTGACGAGTACGCTCTTTCCTTCGGAGAGCAAGTGACCGATCAGATTTCCGATGGTGTAGGTCTTCCCGGTGCCGGGAGGTCCTTGGACCAGAACTCCGCCCGAATGCTCGATCCGGCGCGCGATCCGGATCTGTTCGGGATTGGCGGGCTTGGTGAGAAGGATCTCGGCATCCTCTGCGGGCTGGGAAGCGACCTCACGACCCTCGACGTCTGCAGGAGGCGGTTCGAGGCCCACGATGTTCAAAAGGGACCAGGGCAAGTCGTTGCGATTGCGGAGATCCTCCAACACCGCCTCGATGGCGGCTGCAAAACCCAGGGTCCGAGGGCGTAGGAACAAGACAGGTTCTCTTCCAACCCGAGGATTGTCGGTTTCCCCTTCCGGCACTCCCGTCTCAACAAATTCGCCCCGAGGGGACAGCTGAACGACGAGGCGCTGCAGAAACGCAGAGGTGGAACCGTCGTCGAGCGGAGAGTATCCTTCCTGCTCCAATTCGTCCCGGCAGCGGCCGATGGCCCGTCCATCGACGTCCGGCATCGACTGAAAAAGGGCGGAATAGAGTTCTACCGGATGTTCTGTTTCTGTCAGGGTGAACTCGGGGATCGAAGGGCTGAAGCTGAGTTGCAGGCGCTGCAGCAAGACGGGATGGCGTACGGTCCCCTCCGGCCGCCGCCAGGTGAGTATCCCGTCGCCCAGCACAATTTCCACGCGCTCGGCTTCTCGCTCCACGCGGCCATAGAGCTCGTAGAAATCCTCAAATATCTTCATTGCGGCCCGGGCGGGCCGCTCCTCGTTCGCCCATTGGTTACGACGTGCCTTCCATGGGTCGAGCGCCGCCACCCGTTTGGGATCGCTCGTGAAGCGCACCCGCACAGACCCACCCGCCGACGTCTCGTTCCGGGATTCGAGCGTCGACACTTCCTTGAACGGATTCTCCCAACCGGCTTCAAGCCACGGCTCGATCAGTGCAGGAGGAGCTGGTGGACTGGTCAGTCGGGGGCGGGAAATCTTGAGGATGAAATCCGAATCCGGGCGCTCGGCCGGCACCTCATCATCGCGTGCGGCCAGGCCGGGGGGCTCAGCGGCCGGCGAACTACCGCGCCTGACCGAGGGATGGTCGGGTAATTCCCTCAGCCACAGCGTCCACAACTGTTCCCCGATGTGCCGCTTGACAGGATTCCGATGCTCATTGAGCGCTTCCAAGTAACGGAAGACCCGCACAAGCCGATCCCGTCCGATACGTATTGTTTCACTGTCCATGAGCCGTTCACCTGAACGAGCGGTACTTCCATCCACTCGCTTCCAAGTGTGACACAAAGAGCGGCCGATGGGTCGGGGTTCGGGGGCGGGCTCACAAAGATTTTCCCGGCCGCGGATCGGACGGCTCGGAAGCGCTGGGCTTGGATTTTTCCACTTCGGGCTTCGCGCTCACAACCTTCACTGCCGCCCGAACCGCCGGGTTCACGGTCATCGCGACGTCGGGTTTTGGGGTCGGAGTTGGTGAAGCGAGCATCGGGGAGCGTTTGTCCGGGGTTGCCTTTGGTTGGGACATTGCCTTCCCGCCCAACAACTCCTCGAGAGCGGCAATGAGGGCACCGGGTTCTGCCTTCTCCACGACCCTCTGGATTCCATACTTGCGGGCTTCCAAATGTAGTTCGTCGGTTCCGTACAGCGTGTTCAGCACAACCGGCACTGAGGGTAGCAGCTTGCGAATCTCCTGCGCCGCCCTCAGTCCGTCCAGCCCTGGCATTGCCAAATCCATAACGATCAGGTCGGGGCTCAATTCTATGGCCTTCGCGACTGCTTCTCTCCCGTCTGCGGCGTCCCCACAAATCTCCCATCCAGAATTGGCTCCCAGTAGCGTCCGCAGTCCTCGGAGCACCCATTGGTGGTCGTCGGCAATCAGGATTCGCTTAGTCACGGATGACAGTGCACAGCATGACCGGTGGCATGCAAGGGGGACAACCCTGTCGAAGTAAGTGCGAAGACTAATTGAACCCTCACCGGGTCAAAATACAGGGAACCTTGTAGATGGTGAGAGTCTTTCCGTAGATGCTTCTCAGGAGCCGCGTCCGCTTGGGTGCCGCGGCGCGCAAGTGGTGGAAAACAAGCTGCCTGGACGAGAAACGTTGGGGAAATTGGGGCAGGTCTGTCGTGGTGCTGTTCGTCAGGTGATTACGGGAAACATGCAGATGGGTGTCCAAGTCGACCCAGACCGTGTGGGTCGACGATTTCTTCGGTTTGACACCAAGGGCGCAAAATATCGGTCTGGCAGGAATTCGCTTGGTGATTCAGAATCGTGTTCCGGCCTGTCCACGATTGCCTTCTCGCACAACTTGAAGCCGACCGGACAATAACCCCATTTAGCGCGGCATGATGACCGGCTTCTCTTTTGGGATCGCGTCGTAGGTCGCTTTGTCGATATTGAGGTGGGCCATCACCAGTTCGGGGGGCGTATGGGACAGCCATTCTGAAAGCGACAGATCTTCATAGCGGCTGGCTTTGAACATCTCGAGGAACCGCAGATCCTCGCTTCCGGTGTTCTCGATATAGTGGGCCAGCGCCTGCTGCACGTAACCCACATCGCCGGCTTCGAAGTCCATAGTCCGCGCGCGGGCGCCGGCGTCAATGACGGTCATCCTGCCTTTTCCGCTCATGTAGTACTGCCATTCATCCGCATTCTGATGCCAGTGAAGTTCGCGCATTCCACCGGGATGAACGGTCACGATTGCCGCCGCAATGGTCGTCGACGCCTTAAACGTGCTCGAGTCCACGATCAGCACCTCTCCACTGCTCGTGGTCATCGTCGGCTTTTGTTGCTTGGTTCGAAAAGAGAAGTCGTAGGTAGACGAAGGGAATGCTCCCGCCGCTGTTTTCTGGTCTGTGGCAAGCGGCCCGGGCACGGGAGCCTGAAATATGAAAAGCTCTTCTCTGCGCAGTGTCTCGAGGGAAGGCTGGTTGACGCCGAAATTCTTTGCCAGCACCTCGCGCGGCGTGTGTGCCGCTATGTCGGACAGCAGTACGGTCGCATACTCGGAGAAGTTGCCATCATCGAACACCAGAAGAAACTCCCCTCCATCTGGCCCGAGCCCCTGGATCGAGTGCGGTATACCGGTCGGGAAATACCAGAGATCACCTTCGTGTGTGTCTCGCACAAAGCTTCTGCCATCGTCATCGACCGCAGTGATGCGCGTGCTGCCCTTGAGCATGATCGCCCACTCGGCGGCAGTGTGCCAGTGCAATTCGCGGATACCACCGGCATTCAGTCTCATGTTCACGCCCGCGATCGTTTTCGATAATGGGAGCTCTCGAACCGTGACCTCGCGGGACCATCCCCCTTCGTACACCCGCTTGTTCGCAAGTGAGAACGGATACTTGAAGGTCGGCATACCGCCTGCGTCAGTCAGCGGTGGCACGTTCGAATCCGGATTGGCAGCGTCCAGCAACGTATCGGTGGGACCAGGATCGGTCAGACTTCTGGACCTTCCGGTTCTCACCCCCAGGGTTGACGATTGCGCGTTCGCGGCACCCGTCAACAGTATTCCGGCAGTGCTAACTGCAGCAGCCGAACCAATTTCCAGGAATCCGCGTCGGGAAAGCCCATCTTTCTTATGGTCCATTGCCTGCCTTTGCTCCGCGTGAAACGTGTTTCATTCATAGCTGTTCGAGCAGCCCAATCCGCGCTTTACGGCTATGTAACCGAACCAGGAGCAACAGTGGGGCCAAACCTTGGGGTTCGGAACAGAGACAAGGTGATTGGAACAACAGGTGTTCCGGCCTGGAAATCCTGTTGAAAGCTTACGGGCGTCGGCATTTGGACATAGCCGTCAGATTTTCGCCACCGACTCGCGACCTGCGGCAATTCATCGGGGGCGCGCTCAACGCCCCCCTGATCCCTCTTCCCATGCTGGCTTCGGCTCCGGGGAAATACAAAACTGACGCGATGCTGGTTTCGATTTGCTGGAGAACGCGCTTACGGCAGAGTCGGTTTGGAAGATAAGTTGCTTGTTGGGTAGACGCACAACCCCAGGAGGTGAGTTTGGGTGAGCGGCCACGGCCCTTCCGCTGGTCGTTCTGCGTTCCCAAGCCACCTCTCCCTCCGCTTTCGAGTTGACTCCATCGGCGGCACCCGTCGACCCACTGGCTGAGGGGCGGTCCGGCAAGCCCGGAATTCACCGTGACCTTGGGTCTCGCCACGGTCTCGGCTGGTCCACGGGCGAGCAGGACCCGGGCGGCCGGTTTGAGGCCACTTGCGAACTTGACCACAGGGAAAACGAGACGCACTCCCTCGCTCTGGGGAGTCGACTCGGTCCACATCGAAGCCAGTCAAAATGCCGACATGCTGTCAACCCCACGACTCGCACGCGAGTTCCGGGGCTGTTCTCACCCCGCCCAATTGATGCATTCCCCTGAAAAGACGCGGACTAGGGGGTGGCGTGTGTTTGGAGAGTGGCGTGCCTGCTGTTCTCCTACCAGGAGGAAGGACTTCATGCAAAATTCAGAGGCATACGTCGGAGGTGAACAAAGTGTCGACGTCGCCGACCGACAACGCGCAGCTCGGGAGATGGAGGACCTTGTCTCACGCCGCCGCCCGTCGTTTTACAGAAGCGCGTATCGCGTACTAGGCAACGCAGCCGACGCCGAGGATGCGGTTCAAGACGCGCTGTTTTCCGCCTTCAAACACTTGGAGCAGTTCAGGGGACAGTCCCAGATGTCGACCTGGCTTACGGCGATTGTGAGCAATTGTGCGCGGATGCAATTGCGCAGGCGCTCACGCCATGGTCACGTGTCCCTGGACGAGCGGATCGGCGAGCGGCAGCAATATTGCCTATCCGACCGACTGGCGCACCGTGGTCCTGATCCCGAACACGAGTGCCGAGATTCCGAACTCAGTGCACGCCTGACACAGCTGGCGGTGCAGCTCTCGCCTCCGTTGCGCAGTGCGTTCCAGTTGCGGGACCTGGATGGTCTGACCACCAGCGAAGCCGCACGCATTCTGGGAGTGCCACACGGAACAGTGAAGGCCCAGTTGGCGCGCGCACGCGCCAAGCTCCGGCAGTCGCTGCGCCGGGTGCGCTCGACCCCACAGCGTGCGCCGGTAACCTGCACGGCGTCGTCGATTGCAGCAAGCAAGTAACCCGAAGCAAGAACAGATTCTATAGAGATTCTATGTGGATCGTTCGGCTCGCATTACGGCGGCCCTACACATTCGTGGTGATGGCGATACTCATCCTGGTGATGGGGGTGCTCGCTATTTTTCGTACCCCAACAGACATTTTTCCCAACATCAACATTCCGGTGGTCAGCATCATTTGGAGCTTCAACGGTCTGGTTCCCAAGGACATGAACGACCGTATTATCAGCATCACCGAGCGGTCGCTCACCACCACCGTAGACAATATTCAACATATCGAGTCTCAATCCCTGTATGGAATTGCTGTCGTCAAGGTGTTCCTGCAGCCAAGCGCGAGCGTGGAGCGGGGCATTGCGCAGATCACCGCGGTTTCTCAAACGCAATTGAGGCAATTACCGGTGGGGACTACGCCGCCGCTTGTTCTGGCCTATAGCGCATCGAGTGTGCCTGTTCTGCAGTTGGCGCTCTCGGGACAGGGTCTTTCCGAGCAGCAACTCAACGACTACGGCCTCAACTTCATTCGCACCCGGCTCATCACGGTGCCGGGGGCATCGGTGCCGTACCCCTACGGTGGAAAGCAACGGCAGGTACAGGTGGACCTGAATCCGACCGCCTTGCAGTCGAAAGGTCTCTCTGCCCTGGACGTGGTCAATGCCATCTCTGTGCAGAATCTGATCCTGCCCACCGGTACATCGAAAATTGGCAGCAAGGAATACGACGTTGATGTTCAAAATGCTGCGCCGCAGACGATGGAAGAGCTAAACCGTATACCGATTAAGACCGTCGGGAACACGACGATCTACGTCAAAGACGTCGCCTGGGTGCGCGACGGCTTCCCTCCCCAGACCAACATCGTGCGGGTGAATGGACAGCGTTCCGTGCTGCTGACGATCCAAAAGGCGGGCGACGCCTCCACTCTGGATGTGATTTCAGGCATCAAGTCTCTTCTGCCCCAGATTGCCACCACCGTTCCGCCCCAGCTAAAAATGCAACCCCTTGCGGATCAATCCATTTTTGTTCTGGGAGCGATCAGCGGCGTCGTCCGGGAAGCGCTCATCGCCGCCTGTCTGACGGCTCTGATGATTTTGATCTTCCTGGGGAACTGGCGGAGCACGCTTATTATCGCGACCTCTATTCCTCTTGCCATCCTTACGTCGATCATTGTGCTCAGCCTCACGGGACAAACCATCAACATCATGACCCTCGGCGGACTCGCGTTGGCGGTGGGTATCCTGGTCGACGATGCCACCGTGGAGGTGGAAAACATCAACCGCAACCGCGAAGCAGAGCCGGACAAGGATATGGATGAGGTGGTGCTTGACAGTGCAATGCAGATCGCGACCCCCGCGTTCGTGTCTACCCTCTCCATCTGTATCGTGTTCGCCCCCATGTTCTTGCTTTCCGGCGTGGCGCGGTATCTGTTCTTGCCGCTGGCCGAAGCGGTGGTGTTTGCCATGCTGGCTTCCTATGTGCTCTCGCGAACCATCGTTCCGACCATGGCCAAGTATCTGCTACGGCACCAGAAGGTTGGTCACGACGCTGCCGGGTTGAGCCGCAATCCGCTGGTCCGGCTGCAGCGGCGTTTCGAGGCGGGGTTCGAGCGATTCCGGGAAAGCTATCACCGGGCGTTGGGAGCTTGTCTTCACCACCGGCGGGCTTTTCTGACAGTTTTCTTTGCTGCCTGTCTGGGATCGTTGGCCATTCTGATTCCTTGGCTCGGCCAGGATTTCTTCCCCAACGTCGATGCCGGCAGCTTCAAGCTTCACCTTCGGGGTCCCACAGGGATGCGTATTGAAGACACGGCTTTCTTGTGCGACCTGGTGGAGAATTCGATTCGCCGTGAAATCCCGGCAGCCGAAGTCTCAAGCATCATCGATAACATTGGACTACCTTACAGCGGCATCAATCTTTCCTACAGCAATTCTGCTCCAGTGGGCACCTCGGACGCCGACGTCCTTGTGACTCTGTCCGCAAACCACCATCCCACCGACACCTATGTCAACCAGCTTCGTCTGAAATTTGCCAGGGAGTTTCCGGGTGTGATGTTCGCGTTCCTCCCTTCCGACATGGTGACTCAGATACTGAACTTTGGACTGCCTGCCCCGATCGACATTCAGGTCACAGGCAACGATCTGCAAGGTAACCGGGCCTGGGCAAGCCAGCTGCTCCGGCAGATCAGATACGTGCCTGGAACGGCGGACCTGCGGATTCAACAGCCTTTCGATCAGCCCTATCTGCACCTCCGAGTCGAACGCACGAAAGCTCAGCAGCTGGGCTTCACGGCGCACGACATCGCACAGAATCTCCTGGTTTCGCTCAGTGGCAGCTTTCAGACTTCGCCGACCTTCTGGGTTGATCCAAAACAAGGAGTCAGCTACCAGATCGCCACCCAAACACCACAATACCGGACAGACCGGTTGCAGGATCTCGTCAACATTCCGGTCACCGGAACCGACGCGTCCGCTCCCCCATCCCTTATGGCAAGTTTGGTGTCTGTGAAACGGGACGCTGGCATGGCCGTTGAATCTCACTACGACATCGCGCCGGTGATCGATATTTACGGCTCGGTTGCAGGCCGCGATTTGGGTGGAGTATCTCGCGATATCGGCCGGCTCATCGATGCGGCTCGCACCGGGCTGCCGCGTGGGTCGCAAGTGGTCGTTCGCGGCCAGGTGCAGACGATGCGGTCCTCTTATGTAGGTCTGCTGAGCGGCTTGCTGTTTGCGATCCTGTTGGACTACCTGCTCATCGTGGTGAATTTCCAGTCCTGGCTGGATCCCTTCATCATGATTTCTGCATTGCCGGCGGCGCTGGCCGGAGTTGCCTGGTTTTTGTTCATCACGCACACAACCCTGAGCGTACCGGCGCTCATGGGAACGATCATGTGCATGGGCGTGGCCACGGCAAACAGCATTCTGGTTGTAAGCTTCGCTACCGAACAGGTGACGGAAGGGAAAGATCCCGTTGCGGCCGCCCTGCAGGCGGGCTTCACGCGTTTTCGTCCCGTGCTGATGACCGCTTTGGCCATGATCATCGGCATGGTCCCAATGGCGTTGGGATTGGGCGATGGCGGCGAGCAAAACGCGCCGCTGGGACGAGCTGTGATTGGCGGTCTGCTGTTCGCAACGGTCTCCACTCTGTTCTTCGTGCCCACCTTCTTTAGCGTGCTGCACGAATGGAGGCAAAAGCGCCAGCTGGGTGAAGGGTCGACAACTGCTTAGGCGATACGGTGAGTGACGATGGCTGACATGGAAATCAAAGAGAAACTCGGCAGCCTTGCGATGGTCCCGTTGAAAAATGGGGATCGCGGCAAGCCTTCGCGTTCGGGCTGGTGGACGGCGTGGGTCAGCGCGCTGACGGTCGCGGCGATCCTGATTATCGGGATCCGGTCGCGCATGAAAGCCGAAGCGAATTTGCGTACGGTGACTGCCCAGATGGCCGTGCCTTCGGTTTCAGTTGTCGAGCCCAAGCAGACTGCATCCGTTCAGGAAATCATTCTGCCGGGGAACATACAACCGTTCATCTCGTCGCCGATCTACGCCCGGACGGACGGATATCTGAAGAAGTGGTATTTCGACATTGGAGCACACGTCAAAGCCGGCGAGTTGCTCGCCCTCATTCAAACTCCAGAAGTCGATCAGCAGTTGGCGCAGGCCCGCAGCAATCTTGCCACCGCCCAGGCGAATCTGGAACTGGCGCAGATCACGAAAGATCGTTACCAGGGGTTGTTGACCAAACATGCCGTTGCTCAGCAAGACGTCGACAACGCTGTCGGGACCTACCATGCCAATAAGGCAGTGGTCGACGCAGACATGGCAAACGTACAACGCTATGAGGCGCTGGTGTCTTTTGAGAAGGTATACGCTCCTTTCGATGGCGTGATCACCGCCCGCAATACCGACATTGGCGACCTTATCAATTCCGGCAGCAGTACCGCGCCCAGGACCAATCTCTTTGACATCGCTCAGCCCGGCACCTTGCGCGTGTATGTGAACGTGCCCGAGGAGTACTCGCGAGGCGTGACACCCGGCCAGACGGCTGCCGACATCGCGCTGGCCGAGTTTCCGGGCGAGAGGTTTCCGGGGAAGTTAGTACGCACGGCCAACGCCATTACCCTGACGACTCGCACGCTGTTGGCTGAGATTGACGTCGATAATCCCAAGGGCACTCTGCTCACCGGATCCTATGGAGAGGTGCACCTGAAGGTTCCCGCGCTGAGCTCTACGTTTCTGATTCCAGTGAATACCCTTATTTTTCGATCGGAAAAGTTGCAGGTGGGTGTCGTTCGAGACGGGAAGGTCGTGCTTGCAGACGTGACTCCGGGACATGATCTGGGGGCTGAAATCGAGATTGTCGCTGGCCTGAAGGCAGACGACCAGGTGATCCTGAATCCGCCCGATTCTCTCGTCACCGGGCAGCAGGTTCAGATCGTAAACGCGACGCTGCCCGGAGATACAAAATGACGGCCCCGCAAAAGAAAATTCTGATCGCGGAGTGCGGGCGGCCAAGCTCGACCGCAGCCCTGCTTCTTGCGGGAGTTCTTGAGCTCGCTGGCTGTGCTGTGGGACCGAAGTACAAAACTCCCGCTGCGCCCGCGCCCCCTGTATATAAGGAGATGGGGGACTGGAAAACCGCGCAGCCCAACGATCACAACCTGGGTGGAAACTGGTGGGAAATGTTTCAAGACTTTCAGCTCAACTCACTGGAACAGCAGATCAGCGTTTCCAACCAGAACCTGAAAGCCGCCACCGCCCAGTATCAGCAAGCCCGCGCCGCCTTGCGCTACAATCGCGCTGACTACTATCCCACACTCACGGCGGCTCCTACGGCGAGCCGCGACCGGTATTCCAGCAACCGTCCGCCGCGAAGCTCCATTTTTAACGGCATTACCTTTAGTGATTTCACAGTGCCTCTTGATTTGTCCTATCAGGTCAACGCCTGGGGGAGGGTGAGTCGGAATGTGGAGTCTTATCGGGAGCAAGCGCAAGCCAGCGCCGCGGATCTGGCAGTCGTGAATCTGAGTATGCACGCCAACCTGGCCATCGATTACTTCGCAGCGCGCACCTTGGACGCCGAGGAAAAATTGTTGAAGGATACGGTCGCGCAATACGAACAGGCACTGCAACTGAACGAGGACCGATACGAGGGAGGCCTCGCTTCCGACGTAGAAGTGGAGCAAGCCAGGACGATCCTGGAAACAACCAGAGCGCAGATGGTCGATGTGGGGGTCGCCCGCGCCCAGTACGAGCACGCCGTTGCGATACTGATCGGTAAACCTCCAGCCGCGTTCAGTCTTCCACCGTTACCGCTCACGATGCCACCGCCACCGGTCCCTGTTGGCGTACCTTCGGAGTTGCTGGAGAGGCGCCCCGATATTGCAGCGGCCGAGCGACGGGTGGCGTCTGCGAACGCTCAAGTGGGGCTCGCCCAGGCGGCCTATTACCCGCTCGTCAATATCGTGGGTGAAGGGGGTTTCAACAGCGGCACGATCACGACCTTGCTGCAAGGCCCAAGCGCGATATGGTCGGTTGGTGTTTCCGCCTCGATGACGATCTTCGATGTGGGCCGGCGACGCGCCTTCTCCGATGAGGCAAAGGCAGGCTATGACTCTTCGGTCGCGTCCTACCGCGAAACCGTTCTCACCGCCTTCCAGCAAGTTGAGGACGACCTGGCCGCCCTGCGAATCCTTGAGCAAGAGGCGGGTATCCAGGCCACCGCTGTGCAAGCTGCGCAACGCTCCCTATCGCTATCGACCACCCGCTATGAAGGGGGAGTCACCAGCTATCTGGAAGTCATTACCGCCCAAAATGCCGCTTTGTCGGATGAAGTCACTGCCGTCAATCTCCTGGGACGACGAATGGCGAGCGCAGTGTTGTTGATCCAGGCTCTCGGTGGCGGATGGGACCGATCAAGTCTGCCGCTGCGGCCCGAGTGCTGTGGCAAGCTGGTGAGCGGCAATTCCAATCCTTAACGTGTGTTCCGACTGGCGGAAGGTCTTCGGGGACTAGACTGGTGGCGCGGATGGCGATTGGTCGCGCGCTGCATTCATATCACAATAAATCAGATTTGCGGCAGCCAGGCCGGCTGCGGCGGCTGTTCCGGGCCTATCACATCTGGGCCGCTCTGCAGGCGAGGCCGGGAAATCCCCAGCTTCTGCATCTTGTGGATGAGCGTGGTGCGCTTCAGCCCCAGTTTGGCGGCAGCGCCGTTTGAGCCGCCGATTACCCAACCCGCTCGTTCAAGGGCTTGCAGAATGATGGCGCGCTCGGAGTCCTTCAAAGTGGTTGCCGCGCGTGGGATCATGAGATCCTGCGTCCCGGACGGCGGCAAAGGATTCGGGAGCACGCCATCGTTTGAAAGGATCACTGCTCGTTCGATCAGGTTCTGTAGTTCGCGGATATTTCCCGGCCACTGGTAGGAGCAGAGCGCAGACATGGTCGCCGTGGGAATGTGGTCGACTGGCTTGCCCATCCGGTGCCCGAACATCTCTACGAAATGCATGACCAGGGCCGGAATGTCTTCGCTGCGCGCACGCAATGGTGGCAGCAGGACGGGAAATACGTTCAGACGATAGTAAAGGTCGCTGCGAAATTCGCCCTGCTTCACCATCTCCGTCAGATCACGGTGGGTGGCGGCTACGAGCCGAACGTCCACTTTGTGGGTGCGGCCGCTGCCCAATCGCTCGAACTCCTGTTCCTGCAGAACGCGCAACAGTTTGGGTTGCAAGGACAACGGAATATCCCCCACCTCGTCGAGGAACAGGGTTCCCTTGTCGGCCAGCTCAAAACGGCCCATCTTGTGTGCGATGGCCCCGGTGAACGCACCTTTCTCGTGACCAAAAAGCTCGCTTTCCAGCAGATCCAATGGGATGGCGGCGCAATTCAGTCTGACAAACGCTTTCCCACAGCGCGAGCTGATGTTGTGAATCGCGTGCGCGATCAGTTCCTTGCCCGTGCCTGTTTCCCCCTGGATCAGAACCGTAGAATCGGTAGGGGCCACGCGTCCGACTTGTTCGAGCACTGCTTCCAGAGCAGGGCCTTCGCCGATGATCTGCTCGAATCTGCGCTCTTTCCCCTCTTGTTTGCCGCCCCCGAATTGTGGCGAAGCTCCCACAGAGGACCTCCTGGGCACCCGCGTGCACGCTGGTTGACGAGCTTCAACTCTCCAGAGCCGCTCGAACATTCTCGAGCAGGACTTCATCGTCGAACGGTTTTGCCAAGAACTCGGCTGCGCCTGCTCTCAACGCTTGCATCCGCATCTGCGCGTCGCCGTGGGCGGTGATGAAGATGGTGGGAATCCTGCAATG